>ERZ791765.113-NODE-113-length-114515-cov-11.068801_pt1 | contig 114515 bp, 82 predicted proteins | sample MGYA00509949_ERZ791765 | MGnify/ENA primary metagenome ERZ791765 (study PRJEB30046, sample SAMN00791980) | human gut metagenome | study: EMG produced TPA metagenomics assembly of the A metagenome-wide association study of gut microbiota in type 2...
TCCGACACTTATACCCGGAGCTTTAAGCGAAAATATTATTGTTACAAGGTACTAGGTACTTTGATAAAAATCAAACTTATCCCTTTTTCTTAACTCAGGATTTATAAGGGTAGCTGATTTGGAATGGGAGCCTTAAGATGGACTGAGATGGAGAGTGCAATGCTGAGAAGAAATTTTATAAGTTACTGCTCAATTGGTGCCGGAGTGCTCATGCAGAGGTTTGCTTCTTCTCAAGAGAGGCCGAGTTATGACTTGATTGTTGTAGGATCCGGTGCCGCAGCCCTGGCCGCGGCAGTCTCAGCCTCCGACGAAGGTCTCAAAAGCATCTTAGTAATAGAGAAGGAACCTATTATCGGCGGCTCAAGCGCGATATCCGGAGGAGCTATAGCTGTGTCGCAGACCGACTTCCAACGTCAGCAAGGTATCAACGATACAGATGAGCGTTTCTTCAAGGATTTAATGAAGTGCGGAGGGTATGTAAACGATCCTGCGCTAGTAAAAACTTTGGTGGGCGGAATCCGAGAACAGTATGAGTGGATTGTCTCAAAGGGTTTGAGTCCTATGAAGCTGATGGCAGCATCAGGAATGAGCCTTCCTCGATCACATATGTTTAATTCAGGACTGTTGATACAGCTTTTCAGAGAGGAACTCAACTCAAGAGGGATTCGAATAAAGACTGGTTGTCGGGCGATAGAACTGGTTCAACACAACAGTAAGGTAGTGGGGGTTTTAGTGGCTCATTGCGGTAAGACATTCTTTTTGCAGAGCCGGAAAGGGGTGGTCCTTGCTACAGGAGGATTTGCAAGAAATCAGGCTTTGCTGTCTCGTTATGCACCCCAAATGAAGAAGGTGAAAGTGGTTTCCGGGATCGGATCAAACGGAGATGGTTTCTTGATGGCATTGAATCTTGGTGCCTACTTTGTAGAAGGTGAGACGGTCCAAGCTTCGTACGGTTTTACAAAAAATCCATCAACCATACGGGATTTTTCCACAATTTACTATAGTGGTGCGATTATTTTAAATCGAGAGGGGAATCGATTTATTGACGAGTCTCTTTCGTATAAAACAATAGGCGAAGCTTCATTAAAGCAGCCGTATCCGGTGACTTACATCTTTTTCGATGAAGCTGCGAGGAAGATTCAAATGTCACGAAGACCGGTAGACCATGCATTGTGGAGTCCTTTCGATCGAGGCTTAACTCCTTCTTATTGCTTCAAGGGAAAATCAGTTTACGAAGTGGCTGACAAAGCCGGCCTTAATCCAAGTCGTGCAGAGGAAACAGTCCGAAAATATAATCAATCTGCTGCGGCAGGAAGAGATGACGACTTTGGCAGATTTTCCTTGTCTTCCGGATACGGAAAGTTGAGGGTGCTCGATACTGCGCCTTTTTACATCATGCCTTCTATTGCAGCAATTATGGGCACATATTGCGGTCTAAAAGTTGATCAATACGGCAGGGTATTAAACAAGTCCAATGAGCCAATAAACGGACTTTTTGCTGCCGGAGAAATTATGGGAGGAGTTCACGGAAAGAATTACATTACGGGAACTGGCTTAGGAAAGGCCCTTGTTTTTGGAAAAATCTCCGGAAAAACGGCGGCTTCCTTATGAAGGTTTTAATTTTCTTATTATCCTTAGTGTTCTTGTCGCATTGTGCAGTAGCAGACACGCTTAGGCTGGGAATTGCAAATTATGCAACTCAAGGTTTGCATGGAGATCTGATAGACGCTTCTGTTAAGGAATTAAAGAAAGTTCTCCGGCCAAAAAACGATCTGGAATTCGTTATATACACGGAAGAAGAGCTGGAAGAGGCTATCAATAATCATCAAATTGACTTCTTTATTTCCTCCAGTGCTTTTTATCGACAGATGATTAGAAAGGGGGCTCGTGATCTTACTTCGATTGAAACCAGAAAGGATGATGATCCAAACCAATCTGAAGGAGCCATCGTGTTGGTAAAAGGAGGAAGAAAAGATCTTTTAGTACTTAGTGATTTAAAAAAACAAATTGTGGGGTATAGCCCAAGTTTTGGACCTTCAAGCCTTCAAATATTGAACGGAGAGATCAAAGAAAAAGGGCATGAACCGAAGACATTTTTCAAAAAGGTTTTACCGTTAGGGCCTGACATCGATAAAATGCTTAAGACACTAGATGATGGCATTATAGATGCCTTAGTTCTCCCCTCCTGTATCCTTGAAAATTTTATAGAGAACAACGAAGCCGATTCAAGTTGGTTGAGAGTTTTGGCGCCTAGACATTTTTCTGCCTTGAAATGTGCGCATTCTTCAATGCTTTATCCCGGCTTAACTTTCGCTTCTTTACCTTCTTTAAACGCCTCTTTTTCTAGACAAATAACGCAGGCTCTTTTAGATTTAGATGCAACTGTGAAGGGGAGCTTTTGGAGCGTCGCGACAAATTTCAACGAAGTAGACAGACTATTACGTAGCCTCGATCAGGACGCTTGGGCCGCAGACCGAGCTTGGTCGTTCCGTAATGTATTAAATCGTTATTGGCATATTGTTTTAACCATTTTTATACTTGTGTTGTGCCTTATTTTTTATAGTTCTATCGTAAGTTTGTTGGTAAGGAGGCGCACATCGCAATTAGATTTAGCTCTGAAAAGAGAACGACAACTAAAAAAGAAATCCTTGGATGCTTCAAGGAGAATTGAGCAGATGCAAAGGATTGGTGCATTCAATCAGTTGAGCTCATTATTCGCTCATGAGTTGGGTCAGCCTCTATATGCAATCAGATGTTTTTGTTTTGCCCTACGAAAAGAAATAAATAAAACAGGGACGAGGTCACAAGAAGTTCTTGAAACAGTTCAAGACATTGAGAAACAGACAGTGAGAGCAGATGAAATAATTCAAAAGACTCGGAATTATCTAAAAGCGAAAAAGTGTTCTACGAGAGTTCTTCTTGTTCAAGAAGCATTGTCTACAGCTATTGAAACTTTTAATGTTACGCTCCATAGAAAAGCTGAAATTCGTGTGGAGTGCACAAAAAGTTCTTTGTACTGTTTTGTAGACTCTCTGGATTTTGAATTAATAGTCATTAACTTGCTAAGAAATGCTTATGAGGCCGTGCAGCGTACTGGTAAAAAACCCATCATTTATGTAGAAGTAGTTAATGCCATCGATGATTACGTTAGTGTTTCGGTTGAAGACAACGGTCAGCCAGTATCGGAAAGTCTTTTTGCTAGTCTTGGAAAAGGACCGAAAACTACAAAAGAGGATGGTCTGGGCCTGGGGTTGACTATTGTTACGTCGCTAGTCGAAAATTTTGGAGGAAATATCACTTTCAATCGCTCTCTAACTGGAGGTTTGAAAGTTACAGTAAATCTTCCTGCAGTTAAGAGGAATAATTCATGACGATTAAGAAGCCTCTGGTGAGGATAGTGGATGATGATCCCGATGTTCTCAAAGCTATGAGAAAGGTACTTGAGTTGGAAGGTTATCAAGTTGTCACTTATCCAAGCGGTGAAGCGTTCTTGACAGAAGATTCTTATTCATTACCTGGCTGTGTTATCTTGGATTTAAAAATGCCGGGCTTAAATGGGTTGGAAGTGCAATATCAATTAAAGGCTAGAGAATTTAACCACCCTGTTATTTTTCTTACTGCTCACGGAGAAGTGGAATCAGCTGTTTTCGCTATGAAAGAGGGGGCGGCTGATTTTTTGCAAAAGCCAGTAGATCCTCTTCGTCTACTAGAAGTTGTTGCTTTAAATATAGATAAAGATCTTAAGGGGTTAACCTTAAGAGTTGAAGAGAGAAAGAAAAAGGCGGCTTTGTTGACTCCTAGAGAGGCTCAAGTAATCAAAAAAGTTTTAATGGGTCTGTCTAATAAAGATATTGGTGAATTATTGGGGTTGAGTGAAAGAACAGTGGAAAATCATAGGGCAGCGGCTTATAAAAAATTGGCCGTTTCATCTGCCGCGGAGCTGAAGGATTTTGTGTATTTTATTTGAAAAATCTATCCTCTTTAGCTTTTCAATTCAACATTCGTAGCAAGTTAGCCTCAAAATTTCATTACTTCTTTGAAGCGAAGAAAGAAAAGGTGCGGTAAAGCAAGCGGGCGGGAGTTTTGAGATCTAAATTTTAGAAATTATGGGGGAGGATATCCAAAAATGAAAAAAAAGGGGGGTAGTCTATTTAAAAATCAAAAAAAGAACGGCGATTGTTTGTTAAAAAATTAATTTTGCCAAATAACTCAACAAGAGGATGTAAAGATTTTTGTGTCTCGCCTGACTTAAAAATTTTCTCCTGCTTAGAGGATAGTTAAACTTCTAGGCAAGGGAAAAGGAGAAGCGAAAATGGTAAGAAAAACGAAGAATCCGCCTAGCGAGACAGACATTCTCTTGACTAATTACATCGACCAAACATTAGCCAACACCGGCAAAATTGGCTGGAGTTCAGAAGAAGTAACCGGCATGGTTCAAGAAGTTATGAAACGTTTTCTTGAAAGATGCCTGGAAAGTGAAATGGACTTTCACTTAAAAAACGGGGAAATTGCTCCTAGAGAAAAGGCCGGACCTGAGTCTCAGGAAGCGGCAAACAAGCGAAACGGCACAAGCAGTGAAACCATATTAACTGACAACTCCAAAGTACGCATAGACGTCCCCCGCGATCGATTAAGTACGTTTGATCCGATATCAGTTCCCAAGTACGAACGGCACTTGAAAAGTCCTGATGACAAAATAATTAGTATGTATGCACGAGACATGAGCAATCGAGAAATTTCTGCCCATATGAAAGAAATCTACGGTGTCTCAGTAAGTACTGAGTTTATAAGCAGAGTAACGGACGATGTTTTGGAGGATGTACGGGCCTGGAGGAGTCGTCCATTGCAGGACTTTTATCCGGTTGTCTTTTTTGACGCACTGCGGGTAAAAGTAAAAAGCGGCAACACCATTACGCCAAAAGCCTTGTATTTAGCTTTGGCAGTTAAAGCAGATGCTTCTCGAGGAGTTCTCGGGATGTGGCTCTCCGACAATGAGGGCGCCGCCTACTGGACAGGCGTATTTAATGAAATCAGAGCTCGAGGCTGCAGCGACATACTGATCGCAGTAACAGACGGTCTCAAAGGAATGGCTAAGGCCATTGAAACCGTATACCCAAAGACAATGCATCAGACCTGCATTGTGCACTTGCTCAGAAATTCTACTGCTTTTGTCTCCTCCAAGGATCTGAAGCAAGTGATGAAGGAGCTCAAAGAAATTTATGGTGCCGGTAATGCCGAAGAGGCAAGAAATAGACTTGAAGACTTCGCAGAATCAGACCTCGGTAAACGTTGCAGCGTTATAAAGCAGATGTGGCTGAGCCAATGGAATCAAGTTGTCCCCCTGTTCAATTTCCCTCCGGAAGTTCGCAAGCTAATCTATACGACAAACAGCATAGAGGCCTTGAACCGTTCAATTAGGAAGGTAATTAAAACCCGAACAATGTTTCCGACAGATGACTCGGTTTACAAACTCGTCTACCTGGCAATAAAAAACGCCACTAAAGACTGGAGCAAATCTGTTTTTAGATGGCGCCAGGCGATGCTTCAATTCGTTGTAATGTTTGGAGATCGGTTTAAGCAAGGATAAAATGGTGGGATGAGCGAAAGCGTCGGAGGGGCTGTTCGCTTGTTCCACTACGTTCCACAAGCGAACAGCCCCTCCGAAAAGCAACCTAAGTTATGAATTTAGGGCAGACATAAAACATGAGACACTCTCGAAAGATTGTCTGATGGCCTCTTCAGGTGGAATATTTTGATTTGCAGACCGTTTGTTACTTGTACTGCAGGGCAATTTTATTGCTTGGCAAGTTATAAGAGAGTGCCTCAATTTTCCTATAAGATCTTTCATCCTATATTGAGATGCGAGCAAAGAAAATTCTTTTCTTCCTTATTTAATGGTTGAATAGGCTTAAATCTAGAAGGGATGTAAGAATCAGAAAGTAAATTTGTATTTTTCTTGCTTTTGTAATATTTAGGAGGCTTACATCCTTTTGGGTACAATTTTTTATCTAAAATGAATCGCTCAGAACGTTCATCTTTCGAACACAATAACTGGCACCTCGATACAGAGATTATAGCTATCAAATGAGGGTCGTCGAAATCCGGATCCTTAACAAGGGATTCTATTTTTTTTTGCAAATTATCAACTTCATCCTTTCTAAGGACAACGACTTTATTTTTATAACGTTTCAATAGGTTTATAAACTTAATTACTCTTCGACATTTTGATAATTCATTATTATATTTTGATCCACCATATATCAATTTTCCTTTTCCGTTAATGATCCAATTAAAAACTGGTTCAAACTCAGCATGGTCAATGCAAGCCTTATCAAAGACACTTGATAAACAATTCGTATCTACAACGATGGGCATGGTTCAGAACTCCAGCATCTTAATTTCTTCGTCAATAAAGAATTTTGTGTAAGACTCTGGCAATTCTTGAGGATATTGTCCACGATCATTGAATGGCAGGTTTGTTACACGGATACCTTCATTGGTGCGTTCGAAAAAAAGAACTTGTGCACTTGGATTTTTTGGTCCCTCAGATTTATAAGAGTTATAAGAGTGAAATCTAAATCTGTTAATTGTATATTCACTATGAGTTTCAATGAAAAAACGATTTTTTTGGCTCTGAGAGGAGTAGTAAATTAATTCTCCCAAAGCTGCCTGCGCTCTTGGGTGTAAATGTACTTCGGGTTGTTGAATTGCTAAGGCATCCTTTTGTGAAGTTAATATCTCGACGAGGATAGGCAGTATCTGTGATACACCATATCCAACGTTGGTAATACGTATAGGTAAAGAATCGTAATTAATGTTAATGGAGAAAGGAGAATCTTTACTCTTTCCGAAATCATTGATTTCAATTTCGTCGAAGAGACCGCTTTCTTTTCCAAAGGATTTAATTGCTTGAATTAATTTAGAATTTTTTTCTTTATTCGAAAGAAGCCTTTTTAGAATAATAGGGGCGTGGTCTCCTTCAGGAGAGAAGGCTGATTTATACGCTTCATAGTATCTTTTTGCTTTAGCTCGGATCGGCCCTAACCAAACTAATTCATTTTCAAAGTGCGGAGGAAAAAAACCTAAGATACCTAAATCTTTGTTTTTTTTCTGTATGTCTAAATATACATAACTTTGTAAAAGTGGAAAAGAAAGACCTGTACGATGCAACAGTACTCTGTGCTTTTTTCCTAACTTTGTCTCGTCTTGTTTAATCCACTCCTCGAAGCTTTCATTGTTAAAATCAGATACTTGATAGGAAAGAGATTTAGAAAAGAATGTGATGGTAATACTGTGTTTATCGCAAATAAATTTATGAACTTTAATGTGAGGTCTATTCTCTTTCTCATCAAATTTAACATAAATATATTTAGGAAAATTGCCTTTATTTCTTTTATTATAGAATTCTATGCCTATTTCAAAAGATGTTTTTTTCTCATTTCTCTGATTAACAATCTCACTAAAATAGCCTAATTCCACGACATTATTGTTGAAATTAGGTGAAAACCAAAAATTAAAATCCGAAATTATATTTATAAGATTGAGAATGGATGTCTTTCCAGTACTATTTTCACCAACTAAAAAATTGACATCTAGAAATGGAATGAATGTATCGGTGAAACCTTTGTAATTGTTTAAATATAAGGTCTTCATTTTTTATCCTTAACGAAGATGTTAGCAAGAGGATTTTATTCAGGCATGCTAACAGTATATATTGAATTTCTAAGCTCTAAGAAATGCTTGAAAGAAATCTGAATCGATATATCAGAAATAAAAAACACCCAGTAATCTCCTCTGGAATGGAGGGCTTATCTTCAAAAAGCATTAGATCAGGAAGTTGCCAATATCAGTGAGGCTATCTTCGATTTTGCCCATTGTTGCAGTTAATGGAGTCAGTCCATAAGGAGGTCATTCTATGTTGTCGCGTAACAGGGTATGAAGAGTTTTATTGAAAGTGGCACCTCAAAGGAAATCTTACGTCCAATAATCGTTGATAACGAGATCTAGAGAATTTTCAAATATTGGCTGCAATAGTTTTAGAGAATTACCTATGTGCGCACGACATTATTATTCGCGTCAGGGAGGATGATGTTCCTGTCTAGGATTAGAAAGCATTCTCGACTATTTTTGTTTTATTTATCAAAAGAGGTCCAGAAATCAGTTTTTTTTTAAAAGGCCTGGATTCAGTAGGCTGTAACTTCATGAGATCCATCCTCTGAAAAATCACTCGTGCTCTTTACAACTAAAGCGACATATTGATAAATTTCGATATCACGTTTTGAAACATCCTACGAGAACTGTGCATTAAGAAGTTCGATAACAAGAAGGTAAAAATATGAAAGACATCAATCTCTCGAAGTCCCAATGTGAATTAATCTACAACGAAACTTTGGCAAAACTAGCAGAACGAATTGCAGGCATTCAAAAAGAAGTGTCCACGGACAAACTTAATGAAAATTTCATGACTCATGATCCGAAGGAAATTATTCAAACCTACTTAGATTATCCAATGGTTTTGCGGAAGCAAAATCCTATTTACTCCGGAAACGAAGATGAAGAATTAGCTTCGGCCTACCTTCTTTGTCGTTTTATTGGGTCTGCGATGAACTTTCAGATGGCGAGGAACGTTTTTGGGGAGTTTTTCAATACGAATTGGGGAATCCTCCAGAAACACTTATCTGGAAGCAAATTAAGCAAAGAAGAAAAAGAAATATATAAGAATCATATCTGGCATGTGTTCCCAAGACTTAATTATCAGAAAATTCTAAAAAATTACGGGACGGATGCTGGCTCTCTAGACGATAAGCATGAAGATGCCATCAAAAACATGCTTGATGTTATAAAGAAGAGAGCAGTTAAAAATAATCCTGATGGGGAATTGACTAATCTGGATTACGAGGAAGGGAGAATTTATTCTCGTCTTTGCCGAACGATTATTGAAGCTTGCCAGTTTATCGAGAGTCAGGGAGGACCTGTTGCTTATTTGAAGCGTGTCGAAGAAGTTATAGCTGATCCTAAATTATCAGATGTGAAAAAGGTTCAGAAACTTTCAAAAGAAATCCGAAAAAATGTCTATGGCTTTGGTCCCGCCTTGTCGAATGACTTTTTCAGAGAAATGGGGATTAATATTTTCTCTAAACCTGATACCCACACGGTTCACTTCTTTGAAGAGCTACTTCCGGAACTTGAACAACTACCAAAGAAATGCAAGATCGAAGATATTATTTCTTCGATAATTCTTGAAATAGCAGCTGGCATTTCTAACGAAAAGAAAACGATTTCGGCGAACCAAGTTGATAAAGTCATATGGCTTCTGAAGAGCGGCAGGTTCCATCTTCATTACGGAAAGAATAAAAAGACCGGAAAGGTAAAGAAGTACGCAGATCTTTGGGATGATAAAGAAGTATCTGATTTTTGTTCCTCCTTAAGAAAGAAATTGAATCTATAGAAAAATGGTATTTGTTTTATAAATATTATTTACTGAGTTTTTATTATTGTTTGCTCAAATTAGACCTAGATTGTAATTATTGTTGGTTTAACTATAAACTCAGTAATTATTAGACAAATATTTAATAGGGGTAAAGAACCTCATCGGAGGAAAAATATAATGTCTAATTTAAATAGCATTTCAGATGTATTGTTTGGAAATAAATTTTTAGTTCCCGGATATCAACGGTCTTATTCATGGAGAGTTTCAACAGAAGGAAAAGAAAAGGAAGTTAACCAATTTTTGGCGGACCTGAAAGATTTTATAAAGGATTCAAAACCTTCCAATTATTACTTCGGGCATTTCATCCTCAAAAAGCAGGAGAACGGAAAATTTGACATAGTGGACGGCCAGCAGCGTTTGACTACGATAACAATATTCCTTTCTGCAGCTCTTGAAAGAGTAAAAGGTTTTGATTTAAGTAATGGGAGTTATGGAGGCTTAGTTGACCTTAAGTTTCCTTTCAAACTTTCAACCGTTGTCTACGATGACCAATTGTTCCAAGATTACGTCATCGAAGGAAGAAAGGAAGCAAAAAATTCTGCCAAAACTCTTTCACAAAAAAGGATTGTGGAAGCCTATGACTTTTTCTTGAAGGAACTTCAAAAGATCAGTGATGGAGCCGTCCATCAACTTGTAGCTGCAGTCTTGAATGCCGATTGCTCCTCTGTGATCGTGGAGAACGAAGCTGAGGCAATGCGGATTTTTATCTTTGAGAATAATAGAGGTAAAAAACTTACTAATTTAGATAATCTCAAATCCAAATTAATAATAAGAATTTCAGATGATACTAAATTGGCGGAATGTGAAAAAGAAGAATTGTTCAAAGTTATTATGCAAAGATTTGAAAGTATCTATAGGTCCCTTTCAAAATTCGAGGATTATTTGAACGAAGATAATGTTTTGAAATACTCTTTGAATATTTATTTTAATAAATTCTCTGCAGGCCTAGATAATTTATACAAAGAATTGCAAGGTGAAAAGGGCATAACGACGGTCCGCGAATTTACAACAAGGTTGCAATTTTGTTGCGATATATTAGAGAAGTTCTTTGAAGAATTTAAAACTAATGTGAATCTTCAATATGTTATCAAACTGTCGAACGAAGATAATGTCCTTTATTCTTTCATTTTAAAATCTAAACTCAGTGGCCTTACCTTCGAAGACGAAAAATTCCTCAATCTACTGAACGCTCTGGAAAGTATGTTTGTGCGCTCAAGATTAACAGGAACACGTGCTTATCTTGAACCTCGTTTATCAGACGTATTCTCCGAATTTAATCCGGTTAAAGCAGTAGAAAGAATAAATTGGATGAAAAAACAAAGCGGCTGGTATGGGTATTGGAATGATGAAGCTTTCTTTAATTCGGCAGGCGGTTATATCGACAGATACACATCAAAATTGCTCTTGTGGAAGTATGAAAACTCTCTTAGAGAGCTAGACCAAAATTCAAGTTATGGAAAACTTTTGTTTGAAGACATAAAGGGCCCTCAGCTTGAACATATTGCACCTATCACTAAACCTTCAGAAGTTCCGGAATCCGGATACGGTGAATATGATGAAGACTTTAAGAGTAAGTACCTGGATTGTATAGGAAATCATTTATTGATCTCTGGGTGCCATAATGGTTCTATTGGAAATAGACCCTTTGAAGAAAAACGTAAGTCTTATTCTCACTTGTATCAGCAAAGAGAAGTCCAAGAAATGACAAAAAATGGAGAATCTTGGTACAAAAAACAAATTACGGATAGAAAAAATAAGATCGTTAACTTTTTATTAGAGAATTACTAGAAAATTCATTAACGTCAAAATGGAGAATTTAGACGATCAAAACAATTAAGACTTAATTATGAGGACCGATTAGCGCCTCTAAAAATATTAAAACTCAGGATTCCACTGATAAGGAATCCTGAGTCAAACAAAGACCCTAATTGACTATCTTAGTTAGTCATCAAGATTGGCATTATCCCTGTTTCCCCATGTGCAGAGGTGGCCGAATAACCAGGGATGGCTGAGTTACGCTGCTGGAGGGCAGGGGAGCGATGTCAGCATTGTTGCCGTACTTCTTGCGAAGCTCCGAAACCTCTCCGAACTCGATAGCACGCTGCGGGCAGGCTTCAACGCAAATCGGAAGAAGACCTTGGGCGAGGCGATCAGCACAGGCGTCGCACTTGTGCATCTTGTGAGCGATTTCATCTAACACCGGTGCTCCGTAAGGGCAGGCCTTGGCGCAGGCGCCGCATCCGATGCACTTTTTATCGTCAATCAGCACGAGTCCGTCGGATTCTCGCTTGAAGTGTGCCTTTGTCGGACAAACCTTGACACAGGCCGGATCAGCGCATTCATTGCAGGCAATCGGAACATAATAGCCGCGCACATCCTGAACCCATGCTCCGCTGGCATCCTTCTTCCAATCCCCTTCAACAAACTCGATGACTTTTCTGTAATTCGTTCCGACTGGTAGGGAGTGTGCATCTTTGCAAGCGATAACGCAGGTCTTGCAGCCGGTACATTTCGCTAAATCAATATAAAAACCATACTGTGACATATCAGCTCCTTAGGCAAGACTTACTTCAACGAGGTTGGTATGCATGGGAGAGCCCTTGGAAATCGGAGAAACGATCGAGCTGGTCAAGGTGTTCATGCAGGCACCTTCGTCAACACCGGATTTCGGATCGGGCCGATACCATGATCCTTGGGGCAAAGCAACGACGCCCGGAATAATTCTCGGCGTTACCTTCGCTTTGATGTGCAGAGAACCTCTGTCATTCCTAACTAACACGCGATCGCCGGACTTAATGCCTCTAGGCTGTGCGTCAACTGGGTTGATTAGAAGAAGGTCGGGCTGCAGCTCCTGAATCCACGGTAGATTGGCATACGAAGAGTGAACATGTCCCTGACCGTGATAACCGTAGCACTCAAGCGGATACTTCTTCTCGAGAGGGTCCTGATGTCCTCGCATTTCCTGGCAGACAATGTAAGCGGGAATCGGTAGAATGACCTGACCTTGACCTTTCGGAAGTTCCTGCTCTTTTGCTAGGTTAGCAAGACGTTCGGAATAAATCTCAATCTTTCCGGAAGGAGTTTTGATCGGATATTTTTCCGGATCCTTGCGGAAGTTTTCCATCGTAATGCCGCTGTCGCCTTTAACCTTGTATTTAACAATGCTCTGACGAACGAAGTCGGCATAAGAGGCAGGCAGTTCCGGAACATTCTTACGAGTTTTCTCATAAAGTTCCATGAGCCACTGATCGTATGTCTTGCCTTCCGTGTACTTTTCTTCTACTCCGAAACGCTTTGCCATTTCGCGCATGATGTCCCAGTTTCTCATCTGACTGTGCTGCGGATTGACGGCTTTTTCCATTGCAATCAGATAGCAATGACCGCCGACTGAGTAGGAGTCGCCGGAGAAGTCGTTGTTTTCCTGTCCTGCGACATCAGGGAGTAAGTAGTCAGCAAACTTCGCGGTCGGTGTCATTTGTGTATCAACAACAACGAAGCATTCAACCAGTTTTGGATCTTTCAGCAATTTGGCCATTAAGTTGCTGTCGGTATGCTGGTTAATAACGTTATTACCCTGTGTCTCCCACATGAACTTAATGTTTTGTTTGAGCTTATCGCAGCCTCTGACCAAGCCTTTCTTAGCTGTTAATTGGTCTGCTTCGTAAATGGCTCGATGCCAAACGTTGAGGCAAACAGAAGCTTTGACCGGATTGGGTGGAACCGGCAGAGAGGCGGCAAAACCGTTTTGATCTGCCTCTCTTGCCCCGTTGTTTGTACCGGGAAGGCCAAGCTGGCCGGTAAGAATCGGAAGCATTGCAATAGCAATGGAGAGGCTGTCGCCGTTTCCTCTTCTCTGCGGACCCCAGCCCTGGGCAACGAACAAGGGTTTCGTTGTTCCGATTTCACGCGCAAGACGAACAATTGTTTCCTTTGGAATTCCGGTTTCTTTAGAGGCCCAATCAGGTGTCTTGGCAATGCCGTCAGGACCTTTTCCTAAAATATGGCTCTTATAGTCTGAGTTCTTGGGAGCTGATTTCGGTAAGGTGGTTTCGTCATAGCCGATACAATATTTATCCAAGAACGGTTTATCGACTAAATTCTCTGTGATTAAGACGTAGGCAATGCCTTCAACCAGTGCGGCATCTGTTCCCGGGTTAATAGGAATCCATTCATCTTCGCGTCCCATCATAGAATCTGAATAAATCGGATCGATCATGATGACTTTCGGACGCCCTTTTTCTAATGAACAGTTAAAGCCATAGCCTTGTCCGCCGCCGGAGGCACGAGTAACAGCCGGGTTGTTGCCGAAACCGACATAGAGCTTGGCATTGGCGATCTGTTCCATGTAGGAACCGACATTTGTGTCCTGACTCATAATCGCACTGGTGTAACCGGAGCGATCAAATGAACCCATTAAGTACGGCCAGGCGTTCTGGAATTGGCCGGCAGAATAATCGGAGAAGAAATTTAAGTTTCCTCCGATAAGGTTAAAGAATCGCTGGGCGCACTTGCGTGAGTTCATGGCAATGCCGTTGTTGCCGGAGCCGTGATTGATAAATACTGCCTCGTTGCCGTATTTTTGAATCACGCCTTTTAATTTTCCGGCGATTTCGTCAAGAGCTTGATCCCAAGTGATTCTTTCAAACTTGCCTTCTCCTCTTTCCCCAACGCGTTTCATGGGGTATTTCAGACGCTCGGCAGAGTAGAGGCGCTGACGAATGGAACGGCCTCTGATACAAGCTCGGACCTGGGGAAAATCTTTTCCGAAAGCGCAGGAGCAGCGATCACCGGTGTTATCGGTTTCAATCCGGATGACTTGGCCGTTTTTACTTACCACACGGACTGGGCAGCGGCTTCCGCAGTTTACGGTGCATGCTGACCAAGTGATTTTTTCAATATCATTGGCTGCGGCATTAACGGCTGCAGCAACTTCTTTTAATGGGAAAAGAGATGTTGCAGACAAGGACGCTAATCCCGTAAGCAGGCTTCTTCTTTTCATTTGAGGTATCAACATAGCTTCTCCATTGGGGTTGAAGAAAAATTTGCTGAACTGCTCAGCTGGGAAAAATTCTAATTTTTAAAGTCTTTCGGAAGTTTTGAGAAAAGGACAACAGTCAAGAGAAAGAGACATCCTGAAGAATCAGCAGCGCCTTAAAACTTGTTTTCTGTATTCTTGTGGTGAAAGCCCCATTTCTCTTCTAAACATTGCGGAGAAAGCGCTTGTACTTCCGTAGCCCAATTCAGAGGCGATCCAGCCTATGGTTCTGTCCTTAGACATAAGCTCTATAGCGTTCATGACGAGAAGTTGATTCTTCCATTGCTGGAATGTAACACCTGTCTCTTTCACAACCAGACGATTAAAAGTCTTACTGCTTATATGAAAGAAGTCCGCCCAATCTTGAAGCGAGACTTTCTCGGAGGGATTTTCCAAGATGTAAGAATTTACGTGTTTTATTCTCTCGTCCTTCGGAACGGCCAATCCGAACATAGGACGAGCTTGACTGTTCATGACTTCTTCAATGATAAGTTTTAATAACCGTTCTTTCTGCCGAGGTAAAGGCTTCGTTTGATCACTTTCTGCGATGTGCATTAACCCATGGAGAGCGTACATTGGAAGTTGGACAGAACACACTTGATTAAAGCCTGACCAAGTATCGCAATCCAAATAGAGATAGCCAGACGAAGCCCCTTCGGAATGAAAAATCCGATGAGGAATACCTGCAGGCATCCAAAAAGCTTGGTCCGGCATAAGTGTCCAAACCTTATCTTTCGTATAACAAATACAGCTTCCGCTGATGGGAAAAGCCAGTTGTCCTCGCTTATGCTTATGAAAACAGCTGGTTAACGTCTTTGGAGCGTCCTTATTTACTAAGGACTGTACGTGCGCTGTTGCGAACGCTTCCATCGCATCGGTGTCAAAACTAAAGTCTTGTGCCGGACTCGTCTTCATATTTGTTGGGGCATTTGAAGCAATGTGAGGATTATATTTTTCTTATGCAAAATAAATAATTCGAATTTTTACGGATAAACATTTTTGAACATGACTGACAATTATTAATGCTTAACTTATTGCATTCAAAACAACTGGTAGGGCCTGCAAGGCTAAAAGCTGAGCCTCTGATAAGAATTGGCCTTAAATCCTGGTCGATACGATAGCTTGTTAATTTCATTTGTATAACTTCTTGTTTTTCAGTTTTCTTTGTTTGTAATTGAGTCCGTCGCTAGACTTAATTAAGAGGCCTTTATTTTTCATTCATGCCTCCTATAGGAAGGTAAAGGTAATGACCTGTTAACCCGCTTTTAGGTTTTAAAATCTTTTGAATTTCTTGACGGGTTGATGACACGTCACGCACAGATCAAAAATCACAGATTTCAGATTGTTGGAAATACTCATTTGACAGCTTTCGAACTGTTTCTTCCGCTATTGTGCGGAATAGGCAGTTTGTTTCTCAGGTTTGATCAAAAGAATAAGAGAAAACAAGATCAACAAAATTCCTAAGATGGTTGTGAGAGTGCAAGGCTCGTGCAACAGTGTGATTCCCCACAAAGCTGCTCCCAGCGGTTCGGCCATGCCTAAGGTGGAAGCAACGGCTGCGGGTGTGGTCTTTGCACCTCCAAAAAACAGCGCAAACGCCATAGACGCTGTCACAATGCCTAGTCCAAGGCAAACCAGAGCACCTCTGAATGTCAAGATCCATGTTAATTCGTTGAAGAATAACGAAGGAAGATTGAAAAGGGCGACAAGCGCCATAACAACCATCATGCATACTTCGGAAGAAGAGCCTTGCATTGCCTCTTTGGCAAAAATAATTTCCAATGCATAGGCAAGTCCGGCTAATAGCGGGAGGAAGGTATAGAGAATATTTACCTCCCCGGAAAAGTTCTGAAGATTTAACAGTATTATTCCGACGACGGCGATTGCCGTGGCGATGAACCAAATACTGCGGGGAGATTTATTAAAAAAAGTTTTTTCTATTATCGCCGTCCAAATAGGTGTAGAGCCGATGGCAACCACGGTTCCGACAGCAACGCCTGTTTTCAGAATCGATGAGAAAAAAAGGAGTTGAAAGGAAAGTAAACTCACAGCCATGAGAATGAGATACTTCCATCTCAAACCGGCGAAAGAACCATTGAATTTTCCTGATAAAAGGCACCAAAACAGCAAGGCCGCCGCGCCTATTAGCATCCTCGCTTCGGTAATGGTAAAAGGCGTCGCACCGATGGGTGCAAACTGTTGAAAGGTTCCGGAAAAACTAAAACAAACCGAACCGAGAAGAATTAAGAGCGGGCCTTTGTTGATCATAACAATCAAAATAATTTCGTACGAACAACATTGTTAATGAGGATACAGCGCAGTCGAACAAAAAACACTTCAGCTCATGTTAATCATGAGCAGAACTCAGGATTCATCTTTCGTCGGCTCTTTTACCTGTCATATCAACCATCACACCGCTTGTAGGATCAAGAACAAAAATATCCTGTTTCAACCACGGGGAAATTTTTATTAATTCCGGGGCAACTGATTCTTTGAGAATGGAACAGGCCAACTGTGTGAATTCCTGCATCAAAGCCGAAGGTTCATTTTGACGAGTGAGTACATAAACTTTTCTGACCAGCAGAGGTTCGGGCATTGGCAAATACAAAATTTCATTCATCAGCCCTTTGTTTTGGAGGATCGTAGATGCCCTTGAAATCGTCCATCCGGCCCCCTGGGCAATTAAAGAAAGCATCGTGCTGTTGCTGTCAACTTCTATTTGATTAGCTACTGAGATTCCTGCGGTTCGCATAAAAACATCATTTAATTTGCCTCCTCCGGAAGCATGGTGATATTTAATAAAGGGTAAACCGCAGAATTGAAGGCCTTTCCAAGATTTCCAGCAATTGGAGTCTTTTAATGATTTTGGCAGTACGAGGAGGCTGCCTTCCTGAAAAATCAATGTCCTATTCAAGCCGGAAAGTTCCGCGGTGGAGTCCGAAGAGATAATGATGTCAAGTTTTCCCTCAAGTAGCTCGCGGTGCAGTGAATTGGAAGTAGCCAAAATCGTAACGATTTGACGTGTTTTGTCTCTGAGCCGCAGGATAAGTTTAGGCAGGAGGTCCACGCTCAAACTCTCGACACAGCCGACTCTAACGACCGGCTTCAAGTTGCTCTCTTTTCGAATCGAATCTGCTAAATCAAGAAAAGATTTCAAATGCTTTTGAAGTTCCTGATTAATAATTCTTCCTTCAGCCGTCAAAGATATCGGCCGGGAACTTCGATCAAAAAGGGGACATCCCCAGCTTTTTTCCCATTCCCTCATGGATCGGGAAACTGCGCTCTGAGTGATCCTAAAAAATTTGGCCGTTTCACTGAAATTCCGTGTTTCCGATGCCTTTAAGAAAATTAAAGCCGAATGACTTAGAAACAGGTTTGAGAAGTCTTTTTTCTGTTCCATAGAGTCCCCTGCGGTAAAGGTGAGTTTATTAATTTTTTCACGGAATTACCATCCGGATATCCAACCTGAGTTTAACGCATACTAAATATTAATTTAAGTTGGGATTGTCTCAGTCTATCCGAGTTCGGCTCAAAGATAAAAAAGATCCTTTTGGATCAATCCCTAAATTTCTGGAGAAATCTTATGATCTGGATTCAAGCCCTGATTATTCAGGCCTGTATCATGCTAGGCGCCAGAAAGAGCGGTGTGGCTATGGGTTTTGCCGGAGGTGTCGGACTATTTATTTTGGTCTTTGTCTTCGGATTAAAACCGGCTTCTCCGCCTGTCAACGTTCTGCTTATCATCATCGCAGTCTCTTCCATGGCGGCGACGCTTCAGGTCGCCGGCGGGTTGGATTTGCTCGTCCATCTTGCAGAAAAAGTTCTTCGCAGTCGCCCTGACAGAATTACTTTCATGGCGCCTATCGTCACATTTTTGTTTACAGTCTTCACCGGTACGAGTTATGTGGCTCTGGCCGTCTATCCCGTTATCTGTGAAGTTGCTCTGGAAGCAAAGATAAGAGTGGAAAGACCAATGTCAATCGCGCTGGTGGCAAGTCAGCATGGAATTTCCGCGAGTCCGGTTTCTGCCTCCACGGCAGCTCTGCTGGCTGTTTTAGCCGCTCACGGGGTAAGCCTCGGACAAATTATGATGGTTCTGTTCCCGGCTATTTTCCTGGGAATTATTGTCGGAGCTTTGAGTGTTTATAAAAAAGGACTAGAACTCGAAAAAGATCCTGAGTTCTTAAAGCTCGTCAAAAACGGGGATATTACCTTTGGTTCCGGTGAATCTAAAAATTACAAACCGACGAAGGAAGCCGTCCTTTCCGTAACGTTATTCGCATTAGGTGTCTTCTTCATTGTCCTTTTGGGCAGCGTCAAGGCATTGATGCCCAGTTGGAACGTCGGAGGAAAAGTCTCTTATCTGTCAATTCCCAATGCGATCGAAATCATTGCCTTTCTAACATCCTTCATCATGGTATTTACCTGCAAATTACAGCCTGGAAAAATCGCTAAGAGCAGCGTTTTCTCAGCCGGTATGACAGGCGTAATCGCAATTTTCGGTATCGCATGGATGACGGATACGTTTTTCTTAGCACACAAGGCTTTTGTTATTGATAGTCTCGGCGGAATTGTAAGAGAGTACCCAATCCTCTTTGCAGTGATGATTTTCGTGATGTCCGCTCTTCTTCTTAGCCAAGGTGCGACAACTAGATCCATCATGCCGATCGGTGTTTCCTTAGGGCTGCCGCTGGGCTCCTTGGTGGCATTTGCGCCCGCCGTAAACGGACTGTTCTTCTTCCCGGCAACGGGCAGTGCTATTTCAGCCATCACTTTTGATAGATCCGGGACGACAAAAATCGGCCGCTATGTCTTGAACCACAGCTTCCAGTTGCCCGGTTTTGTGACATGTATCAGCTCGATTTTATTCGGTCTTGTTATTTCCTATTTCGTGTTCTAAGGAGTTAATTCATGCGTATAGAAAAAGACGCCTTAGGCGAACTTCCTGTTCCGGAAGAAGCCTACTACGGTATTCAAACTGTCCGATGCGCTCAAAACTATGATGTGACGGATCATACTTTCAACGAACTTCCTCACGTGATTCGAGCGGTTGCTGAAGTAAAAAAGGCCGCGGCGCTTGCCAATAAAGAAATCAAGGCTCTCGAAGCTCATAAAGCCGATGCAATCGCTCAAGCCTGTGATGAGATCATCGCAGGAAAACTCTCCGATCAATTCCCCGTCAATATTTGGCGCAGTCATGGGACCGGGGTCAATATGAACGTTAACGAAGTCATCGCGAACAGAGCTAACGAAATTTTGACGGGCCGCAAAGGTTACGATGAAGTTCATCCGAACACGCACGTCAATATGTGCCAATCCTCCAACGATACCTATCCCGCCGCAGAAGCGATCGTCCTTTACCGGATGATTAAGAAGACAGTGGAATCCGTTAAATATTTCGAGGATGCGCTTAAAGAAAAGGCGATCGAATTTAAAGACCTCCCGCGTCTGGGCAGAACATGTATGCAAGATGCTGTTCCCATGACTTTCGGTCAAGTTTTTGCTGCTTGGCAGTCTTTGGTCCAAAGAAATCGTAAAAGGCTGGAGAAATTATTGCCGGAATATCAGGAAACAATCCTTGGAGCAACGGTTCTCGGCAGCGGTATGGGTGAAATGCCCGGATACAACGAAGCCGTCTACAAGCACCTCAGTGATATTGTCGGCTTTGAAATGCGTCAGGCTAAGAATATGGACGAAGTAATCGAAGATTCCGCTTTGTTTGACGGCTCCCAAAACAATGACTCATTTATTTACCTTCTTGGGGTTTTGAAATGTATCGCCTGTGCGGGAGGCAGAATTGGAAATGATTTGTACATTTTCAGCTCCGGCCCGAGAACTGGAATCGGAGAGTTTATCCTTCCGTCGATCGCTCCGGGCTCTTCCATCATGCCCGGAAAGATCAACCCCTACATGCCGGAAATGCTTCTGCAGATCATGCAGCAAGTCATCTCCCACGACATGATGGCCACTCTTACGGTAAATGAATCTGATTTGGACCTTTGCTCGAGTACTTGCGGTAGTTTCCTTGGCGCTATGGAATCTCTCGAATTAATTGAAAAGGGATTCAGACTGGTCGCGGATCTTTGCATCAAGGGGATCCAGGTTAACGCCGAATTAGCTAGAAAGAACGCTGAAATGAGTACCTCTCTGGCAACGATGGTTTCTGCCTTGTACGGATACCCCATCGGTACAAAAATTGCCCATAAGGCATTCAATGAAGGGAAATCCTGTAAACAAGTCGCCCTTGAGGAGGGGCTTATTGATCCGAAGATTGCAGAAGAATTATTTGATGTCAGAAAGCTGGCCGATAGAAAAGAAACTATCGAGATGTTCCGCAAATATTCTTCTTTAAGAAAAATTGATTAATAGGTGCAATATGAGATTAGAACATGATGGTTTGGGCCAGATGGAGCTTCCTGAGGAGGCCTACTGGGGTATTGTCTCGGAAAGGAACAGAAAAGCATTCGATGTGGGGCCTCTGACATTGGATAACTATCCTTCATATATCCGTGCAATTGCATTGTGCAAGATCGCCTGTGCTCGTGCTAATGCAGAAATCGGGGCCTTAGATCCGGAAAAAGCCAAATTTATTGAAAAAGCAGCTTGGGAGGTTGCCGAGGGAAAATTCAAAGGAAACTTTGTCGTCAACATTTACAGAGGATCCGGCACTCCTGCCAACATGATCGTCAACGAAGTTATCGCACACCGCGCTAACGAATTGATGACGGGAGATAAGGCGAAGGGAACGATCCACCCGAACACTCACGTGAACATGTGCCAGTCAACCAATGACCTTATTCCGAGCGCCAAGGAAATGGTTGTTTATGACGAAATGGGTAAAGTCATCAAAGCTTCGGAGTATTTTGCCGAAGTTTTAAGAAGCAAGGCAGACGAATTCGCAGACGTCATAAAAATGGGAAGAACCTGTTTGCAGGACGCGGTTCCGATGACGCTCGGGCAAGAGTTCGGCGCCTTTGCCCATGCCGCCGAACGATTAGTCAAACGGCTTAAAACAGAGCAAGCCAGATGGAATCAATCCTGTATCGGCGGAACCTGTGTAGGCACGGGTATGGGCTGTATGCCCGGATTCAGAGCCGTGATTGATAAACACTTATCTGAGGTTTGCGGCCGTCCGATTCATACAGAAGAAGATCTGTATGATGGAATGATGGCAACAGACGGATTGGTGATTGCACACGCACATCTGCAAGCCCTCGCAACGTTAGTTTGGAAAGTTGCGCGTGACATCAGACTGCTGGGTTCGGGCCCGAGAGCCGGGTTTGGAGAAATCAACCTTCCGGCGGTGGCGCCGGGGTCTTCGATCATGCCGGGAAAGGTAAATCCCGTTATTCCCGAGATGGTCTTTTTGTCTACTGATCGTGTTTGTGCCAATCACGCAGGTCTGGTTTCAGGCGTTTTATCCGGCTGGCTTGAGCTTGGAACATCTTCCGGTATTCCGATTAAGAGCTTCATTGAAAGTGCCGATCTGATTTCAAGAACTATGCGTGTTTTCGCAGATAAATGCATAAAAGGAATAACCGCAAATCGGAAACACTGTCTGGATATGACCGAAAAGTCGACTTCGTTAGCAACAATGGTTTCGGCTCTTTTCGGTTATGAAATCGGAACTAAGATTGCGCATATCGCGATCGACGAAGGAATCACGTGCAAAGAAGCAGCTAAAAAAGCTAATGTTCTTCCGGACTTTGTCATTGAAGAACTATTCGACGTAAATAATTTGGTCGATCCTGACAAGATGGAGGCTCTATTCAAGAAGTATCAAAACTATAGGTCCGTATAAATCTTCCACCTAAGGGCAGCCGGGTTGATTAGACATGAAATTGGAGGAGTTCTTTTCAATCCGGTTGTTTCACTTTTATTTGAAATCGTTTATTTGGTTAATTTTGTGATCAGCGGGAGAATAATCCATCTGATTTCCTTGTTTCAGTTAACGAGAAGAAGCTCAGCTTGACGAACTCAGGAGGATAAATGATGGACACGGTTCATTTTTTCTTGCCCTAAAAATTGCCTATATTTTTTTTGCTTGCAAATTAATTTATTAATTATTGTAAATTAACATTCTAATTTTAAATAACTTTTTATGCTCTGGACAAGTGTAAAAAGATAAGAGATGTCCTCAATCTTGTCTCCATTGCAAAAAAAGATTTCTAAACCATTGGTGAGCCGGATCCCTATGCTTACTGTCTGACCAAATGATGGCCATCTTTGGGCTGTTCAATTTGAGATGCGGGACCAGATCGACAATTGTGAGGTTCTGATAAAGGGCGCAGGCGGTTTTTGCGCTTTCTTCAGTACTAATCAAAATAAGATCGGATTCCGAAATAGCCTTCCAAGCCATGTCCGCACGGTCAGTTTTGAAAAACACGGACTCATTTTTATTCCTTCCTGAAAAAATCTCATCGTCCGGCGACCGCCAATCTTGTTTTCGTCCGGAAGACAACGAAACACGTTTGTACTGAGTCAAGTCATCAACCGTGATCTTGTCTTTATAAACCAGAGGATGATCTTTCCTGACCAAGAGACAGCGATGTCCTGTCTTTAGGTCAGCATAATGCGCTTGCTGTGGGAGACCGACGGCTCTTCCGATCAGAAGATCAATATCCCCGCTCATGAGTACTGAAATCGGACTTTCTCCGATGCTGACGTGTTCAACCGTACATTCTGGGGCTTCGGAAAGCACTCTCGGTAAAACATAAGCCATCATAGACGGAGCAAACCCCGGCGAACACGAGAATTTAAAGTGGCGCCGGCAGTGTCTCAAATCGAAATCTCGCTCACGGATAGTGGAGGCGAGTTCCAGGAAAGCTTCGAGCTTCGGTCTAAGGTTGTGGAAATAAGAGGTGGGGAGCAAAACGCCCTTAGACACAACAAATAATGGATCGCCGAAAAAATACCGGTACCGATCGAGCAGCCGTGTAGCAGCGGAGGGAGACAGATTGAATTTCTCTCCGCTTTTGCCTATCGCGCCGGTATCCGCAATAGTTAACAGAAAATCAATATGATCCGAATTAAAGGGGTCTTTTTTGGACGGCATCTAATTTACAAAAAACGCAATTCCAAGGTTGATTTGTTTGCTATTTCTAATTGTAAACAAACTTCATAGAATCAGGAGGTGTATCGACACATCTACCAAGGAGAATATATGAAGACCTTTGCTTTAGCCCCAATTACCATCCTCGTTTCCTCCGCTTTGACGTTAGCTTGCGGCTCGTCCTTCGCAGAAGAAGTTGCTAAAACACAAGCCGTGAGTGCCGCATCGCCCCAAGTTCAGGAAATTTCCGGTGCTACTAAGAAGCGTGAAGCAACTTCTGGAGCATTTGTCTTAACCAAGACAGCCGAAGGCAAAAAACTTTTGGCAGATATGGCAGCTGATTTCCTTTATACCGGTCCCAGCACGTTCGACGGAAAGAAAATCGGTGGCGGTAGAAATATGTACGCAATCGCGACTTCTTACGGTAACAGACCGGAAAACATCACTGCAGAGTTGACGACAGATTACGATCCGGCTAAAGGAACTTTTGTTTTCTACGGAACAACTGCCAAAGACAGCGGCAAGATCTTGAGAGCAAGCAAGTCCGGAACAGGTGTTTCTGTTGCTTGGGTCAAGCAGCTTCGAGAAAATGAAATCAAAAATCATGGCTATAACTACTACGACAGCTATGGCGTGCAGTTTGACGGTCCGGTAGAAGTCATCACTTCTAAATCGATCAATACTGGAGATCCGAAGAAAGATGCTGAAGCTCTGAAGAAGCTTGAAGCCATTATGAGCAAGTCCTTGACGACCATTAAAGAATGGAATCTCCTTTGGCACTTCGATCCTAATCTGAATCCCCAGCAGTTGGCAAAAGCGAAAGAAAATGCGATTCGCGATTTCATGTCTTATGAAGACGTCTACGTCGTGAATCCCAAGAAGATGATCATCATCGGTTACTTCTATCGTCCTTTAATGGTCAATCCCAAAAACGCCTTTGTCTACGGCGACTATGGTATTGATTCTTCCAAACCCGGATTCAAACTTGAAGAAGCTCCCGGATATCAAAAAGCACTGAGAGATACAAACTGCGCATATACCGTGAGCAAACAAGGCCGTGCTGAATATCCGTTCTTGGATGCAAAATACCCGGCTTCTTCTCCGAACAATATTATTAATCGTTTAGTGGCCTATAAAAACGAACAGGTGTTCGGACAGTCAAAACCTGCAACTAATGCCAAACCTTTGCCTGCTGCTTTAGAAAAGATAGAGAAAATGTACAACGGCGGCGGAAAGATGCTGACCAAAGCTGAAGCAGAGAAACTTGCAAAAGAAGCAAACGGAAAACGTCAGGCAATTTATTGGGAAGATACCAGCAAAGCTGCTGATATGCCGGATCGTTACATGATCACATACACGGGTGTTGACTCCAATGGCAAGAATTACATCAGCGTTCAGCCGAACTGGAACCGCTTCTTTATGCTCCAGCCTAATAATATGTGCGGTATCGCAACACGTCACACTCTGACCTGGAACTAATCTTCAAACCCACATAGGAGACAACGAATACGTTGTCTCCTCGAACAATACGAGGACAAGTTATGAAAAAAGTTCTTGCTTTATCTGCGGCTGCTTTACTCATGACCGGGGTTTATGCAGCAGAAAGTAATGTTCAGGTCTACGGTGTGATTGATGCAGCTGTCACCGGCTATAAAGTCAAAGGGCAGGATGCAATGCTGGAATTTACATCCGGTTTTTCGATGGGAAATCGTATCGGCATTCGCGGCAGAGAAGATTTAGGTAATGGCTATTCTGTCGGATTTGATTTGGAACAGGGCTTCCTTTTGGACACAGGAGCTCAGTTCAATACTTGGAGCAAAGACGGTGTTGTACAGAATGGTGCCTTCAATCGTCAGAGCTATTTAGATGTAACGGGTCCGTTTGGCAAGATTGCTTTCGGAAGAATGGTTTCACTTAGCGGAGGTACCGGTGATTTCAATATGGCGAAGTGGAGCCCCTTTGGAATCGGTTACGGTGTAGCCTCTTTTATTGGCTATACCTTTAACCAAAGCCGCGTTAATAACGCATTGGCCTACGTTTCTCCGAGTTTTGACGGCTTTAAAGTCCAAGCCATGTACTCTAACGGTACAACAACAGATGACGAAAAATGGTCTCATAACGATCATTACTACGGAATCGGGGCAATGTATGACAAGGGATCGTTAAATGCAGAGCTTATTTTTGAAACTCTCGACAATAAGTCTTCCGAAGCGCTTAAACCGGCTTATGTGATTTCTGCCGGCGGTTCCTATAAGTTCTCGATGACCAAAGTCTTCTTCGGTTATCAATACGGAACCCAGGACAATAAACGCAAACAGCATGTGATTCTTCTCTCAAGCGCAACTCCTTTGGCTGGTGGTACGTTAAAGTTCGGAGGCAAGTTGCTTTTGGGTAAATTGGATGGAAAAGCCAAGAAGGCCGGTATGGAAGATAAATACAATTCTTGGAACATCAATGCTGCCTATGAGTATCCTCTGAGCAAGAGAACTTACGTGTACGGATTCGCCGGCTATGCTGACGGCGGAAAGTTGCTTTCCGGAACTGCTTCTTTGAAAGCAAGCGGTTTACCTTTCCGCGCCAATATGGTTAACGCATGGCAGCTTGCTGTAGGTATGAATCATAAATTCTAAAAATATGACCCCAAGCCGGAACACGAATCCAAGTTACAGCCTATTGGTAATTTGTTCCGGCTTTTTTGCAGCAAGTATTACCGCATGTCTAAATGTTGCCAACAATGAATACTGTTTATCCCAAATTTTATTCGTTCGGTATTTTCCTCTGGCCTTAATTTCATACTCGCTCCTTAAGCATTCTCACGTTTCCATTAAGACTCCTAATGCACTTCTGACAACGATTCGCTGTTTATGCGGTATCGGTGCAGTTGTTCTGTTTATAGAAGCTGCACAAAATATTCCGGTTATCAACGCTCAGACGATGTACTACACGGCACCGCTATTTACTAGCATCTTTTTCTGCTTGCATGCTTTCAATCAAAAGCGTTCGGTATGGTTAAAGATTCTTCCTTTAATACCTCTTGGCTTCTTCGGAGTTCTTCTTGTTAACCGTCCTTCTTTTAGCGAGGTTGGTTTTGGCTACTCTTCAGCCGCATTACTGAGCGCATTGTTCCTTTCACTTGCAAGTCTTTCTCTCAAAGATTTAGGTAAAAGAGGGGAACCTAGTGAAAGAACAATTTTTTATTTTTCGCTGACGTGCTGTATCACTGCGGCAGTCCTTTTCCCGTTAGAAAGTAAACCCTATAAAAGTTTTCTCGATCCTATTTTTATTCTTTTGGCGCTCTTTACTTTTCTTCAGCAGTTTTGTGTCACCCTAGGCTGGGGAAGAGGCTCGACGTTACTTAATTGTGTCTTTCAATTTTCCGGCGTGCCGTTTGCGGTAATGTTTGGAGTCCTGCTTTTTAATGAGCGATTGAGCTTGTCGGCAATTTTCGGAATGGCGGTACTTCTTGCCAGCGAGTTAGTAGCGGTTTTGATTATGCAGAAGAAGCCGCATTCTGTGAACGGCAAGAAATAGAAGCTAACAGGCCCGCTAATCTGACTAATAGAGAAGCGGAAAAAGACGCCCCAAAAAAATGAAATTATTCTGCTTCTAATAAGTTTGATCCATCTGAGAACGGTACTTCGACAACCTGACAAAAGTCACTGCATAAATCAGGACGGTCAAGAGTTCCTCCTATGTTCCTATAGGGACACAATTCTCAATCGAAAAAACCAAATTCAGGGTGGCTGATTTTGTACAAAACAGTTTTTGTACATCTCCAGTTTCTTAATGCTCATATATCTCATTTATTTTTAGCAGTACTGGAGAGTCTTAAAGCAATCTCAGCTGAAGTTTTAACTCCTAATTTTTCAGCAATCCGGGCCTTGTGAAATTTCACTGTCCTTTCCGAACAACCGAGACGTTCAGCGATTTGTTTATAAAGTAAACCTTGTGCAAGGAGCTGAGCAACCTCTCGCTCTCTTTGCGAAAGAGAGCTCGTCGCTTCTCTTTCAGCTTCTTCCTTTTGACTTCTTAAGAAGTGAAGCAAGTCACTTTGGCATGCCTGAAAAACTGCCCCCTTTAACCTCTGGGGATCAACCGGTTTCAGCATAAAATCCTGGGCACCGCGTTTCAATGCAAGCACGGCCATATCAACATCTCCGTGCCCAGTGACGAAGATGATAGGAATCTCTCGTTCAAGAATCTCTAACTTTTGCTGGAGCTGCAGACCTGAAAGTCCCGGCATCCGAACATCAAGAATCAGACAACCGATTTGAACGTTTTCAGAAGCAAGGTAATCTTCCGCACTATTAAAGATCCTGCAGTTCCAGCCGGAACAGCGAAGCATAAATTCATAGGATTTCGCGACAGTCTCATCGTCGTCCACAATTCTGACTAAAGACTTTCCCTGAACTAAGCGGAGGACGGATGGATCTATAGGCTCGGAAGAAGGATACATGCGATGACCTCTTTATTGTGCTGACGAATACTGAGCTGACCGCCCCAGCGTTCTACGACTCTTGCCGCAATTGCTAATCCCAGTCCGAGACCGTTGACTTTAGTAGAGTTCTTCACGGCAAACAGATTATTAAAGGATTCTTCATGTTCTAAAAATCCTTCATTGGCGACAGTAATGGCGGCTTCACCGTTTTCGCTGGAGATCTCTAAGGTGATAATCGGTTTCGTTTCTTGCTGCGTTATGGCTTCGGAAGCGTTATTGAGCAAGTTGAGTAAAACAATTTCAAACTGAGTGGGATCAATCCGGACAGAAACCGGAGCGTTGCCCGACGCAACGAGATTAACTTCGTATTTTCCGCCTAACTCTTTATAAGTTTCGAGGATAGACGGAACCGACGAATTCAAATCAACTTCACGAACCTTCGATTCTTTTCCTTTAATCAGTCCTCGCATATGCTCAATAATCGAAGAGGCCCTGATGGATTGCTCATCAACGACCTTGAGCGCTTCCTCCAGAAGTTTCGCATCGTAATCCTGAGAATGAAGAATATCTCTGAGTCCTTCGGAGTAGTTTCTAATAACGGTGAGCGGCTGTCTGAGCTCATGCGCGATCATGCTCGAAAGCATGCCGACAAGGTTGATTTTCTCCATGTCATGTAAGTGACGATTCGCACTGACGGCTGCTTGATGCTCAGCCAGTTTCTCCTTCATCGTCTGTCTCAGACGCTCGGTTCTTCTTTCAACCTGTTGTTTCAAGATGAGGTTGTGAAGGAAAACCGCAATCATCACGATAAAAACAATGAGAATAAAGCTCCAATAATTCCGAATAAATTCTTTCCAGTCCCAGTTTCTCAGATATTCGTAATGTCCGACCTTTAAATTCTTATAGAGATTGTCCAGGTCGGCAAAGTTCCTAGGAACACTCCATTCATTGCCTTGAATGGCAGGAAGGGAAAACAAGATTTTGGTGGTTTCTTTTCTGAGTGCTTCAGAAGTGTTCTTGGTTGCGGCAAAAACCCATCCGGGGTAAAGTTCGCTCGATCGAATACAGTATTCCTTTGAACTTGTGGGCCTAGGCTCGATCACTCTGAATTCATTGCCTTTAATCTGTCCGGAAGACGAGAGTTCCTCGAGAAGGCATGTTCGTACGATCGCAGCCTCACATTTGCCGCCCCTCAGGTCCTCAAGAACTTTTGGCATGGGATAGCCGGAATAGTGAATAGAACTAAAAAATTTATCCGGATCAAAGCCTCTTCGATTGAGCTCACCTAAAGCAATGTATAAACCACCGTAAGCATTCGGCGCGACGGCGCAGACGCTTTTTCCCTTTAAATCTCGAAGAGAAAAATTATTGCTGTTCTGCTGAGGAACAAGAAAAACAGAACCTAATGCTCTGTCTGGGCGCCTAAAAAATTGATTGCTTTGAGAGGCAAGGGCAGTGGTATCGAGCTTCTGTCTGCTCGAAACATAGAATCCCGGATTGGAGATAAAGAAATCCAATTTTCCTGCAGCAATGGCTTTCTCTAACCCCGGAAGATCGTAAGTCGAAACCTCCACATTCCTCGGTTTTAATTTGTCTTTGAGAACAGAGGCTGTCTCGGCATAAAGAACGTTTTCGGCTTCATTGCCGGAAGTGTTGAGAATGCCGAGATGAATGGTCTCCGCATACAGCTGAGAAGAAAAAAGGAGCAGCGGAATGAACAAAAGCTTGATATTCATAACTGCTCCTAATCGTTTTAATTTATCGTTTCCTTAGAAAGTCTATTCGCTACAGAAACAATATTCGAATAGAAATTACCCGCATGCCGGTCCGAAATCGCATCGGCAAGAAGTCGAGTCCATTCTAAATGCGAAACCGCTTCTCGAAGAAGACCGAGATCCTCTGACTCTTTTAAATCTCTATCTTCAGTCCGCCGTCTTTCGAGCAGCATCCCGATGCAGTAATAGATAAAGCCGAGATGATCTTCCGGCTCATTGGAATCCGTGTTTGGTTTCAAACCGCACGCTCTTAAGATTTTTCTTAATTCGTCTCTCGGTTCCTGCATTGCGAGGCCCGTCAACCAGACGCTCTCATAAAGTGAAAGGCTACAACCTCCGAGACAAAAGAGAGATCCGTAATCTCGGCTGAGTGTTTGCAAGTCGAGCTGCTCCGAAAGCTCCTCATACTCGGCTTGAGAAATCAACCCGCATTGTCGGCAATTCTCTAATCCTAAAGTTAAGAGCTGAACATTCTCTTCACTGGGGCCGTTTAAAAAGAGCAGCCCCAGTGTTTTGAAGAAGAGCTCTGAACATTGTTCGGAAGAATGATTCAATTCAACCTCGCTTTGTTTAATGCTCACCATATTAATTAGAAGAAGAGTTCTCGGGACTCAAAGTAAATGTTCGGTTTCGTACGGTTGATATCCTCTTGCTTAAATCCGAGAGCAGTGCGTGTTGCATTCGGATGAAGCTTCAGAATTTCTTCTACGGGAAGAAGCTCTAATGCTCGTCCGGGGCAAGATGCCACACAAGCAGGTTTAAGTCCTTTTTCTAATCTGTCATAACAAAGATCGCATTTGGTCATGGGAGGTCTGGGCCCCTCAGCCTGCAAATCTTTGTAGTACTGAGGTGCGTCCCACGGACAGGCAGCTCGACAGGCTCCGCAGCTGATGCACTTGGAAGAATCCACTCGGACTGCACCGTATTTAGCTTCCTTAGAAATGGCCTTAACAGGACAAACCGGAATACAAGCCGGTTCAGAACAATGATTGCAGCCGATCGATAACGGAACAATGGCAATGTTAGGAGCTTTTGTGCCAAATTCAAAAAATGTCACGCGTCTCCAGTTTTCCTTCGCATCAAATCGGCGAAGAATATCTTTAGAGTGTGCGCCGTTAAGCGTATCCGGATTGGCGCCCGCGCCCCAGGATGCAGGTGTGTCAAAGGTTCCGGCCGTTTCCTCTGTTAATGCTCTGTTGAGATTGGCGTCTCCTCTTTTGCTCTCATTCCATTCTTTACAGGCGATGACACAAGTTTTGCAGCCTAAGCAGCGTTTCTGATTGAAGAAAAATGCATATTGAGTCATGGTTTATTCCTTATATCCTTGTCGATGAACTTAGGCCGGTTTTTGTTTGCTGACTTCGCAAAGATTTCCGCCCGCTGCAAATCCGCCTGACTTGTTGGTCTGCAGGTGAAGCACTGGATCTGCTGCTCCGATATCACGGTCTGTCGTTAGTGTGTTGACGGCTCCGCCGACATCCACTGCGACAATGTGCTTCTCAGGTTTTCCATCGCCGTCTAAATCAAACCATGCTTCGTATTTCTCCGTCGGGCTGGGCTGATACCAAGCGCCTTCACCGATAGAAACCACACCCGGCAATTGACGAAGAGTAATTTGTGCCGGAATTTTCATGCAGCCTGCATCGTTATACACATACACTTCGTCCCCGTCGGAAATGCCTCGTTTTTGTGCATCTTCAGGGTTGATGAAGACGCAATGCGGGAAGGCGTCCATCAAAGAAGTCGTGTTATCAAAAGAGGAGTGACTTCTGTTGGGCATATGAGGCGTCGTGAACTGCAGACTGTAGGCAATTCCTTTCGCTCCTTTCTTACCTTCAAGCAAATCCTCAATACCTTCCGGCGGTCTGACATACTGAGCACGTGCTGCTTTCTGTTTTAATCGTCCCCTTTCCGCAAGGAAAGGAGAGTAGAAGTTAATCTTGCCGGTATCGGTCGGGAATTCTCCCGGAGCGAACCTGGCTGCGTCAATGACGGAAGTTTCCGGTTTCACAAAGAGTTGAACATTGCCTTCCTTCTGCATTTCTTCAAAGGTCGGAAGTTTGAATTCAGGATTGAGTTCTTTGTATTTTTCCGGAACCTTGGCGCCTCCCCACTGAATCTTCATGACATCAATATCGGATTTACCGTCACGTCCCCAGTTAATGCCGAGACGCTGAGCAATCAATTCATTAATTTGCCAGTCGGTCTTGCATTCGTACATCGGATCAAGAATCTGATTAACGAAGTTCGTATCGGTCTTGACTCTGGATCCCGTAATGAAGCTTTCTTCGAAGTGAGTGACAACCGGGAAAATAATGTCCGAGTATCTGGCGGTGGTGCTCATGAAGCGGTCATAAGTAATGACGGAAGTTAATTTATTCCAAGCCTCTAATTTCGGATTGATGGCGGCACGCTGATTGAAAACGTCTCCGCTTCCTGCTCCTTTAATAAACATCTCAAGATGGAGTCTCGGATCTTCGCCTAAATCGATTCCGTTAAGAAGCTTAATGTCTTCTCTTAATTGTTCCGGGGTGCGCGTGTCGCGCCCCGTCATAATGACTTGGCTCGAGACGTGAGTAGAGAACAAAAGCGGTTTGAAGGTTTTACCGTGCGCCATACCCGGAGCTTTGCCGAGTTTCACGGACATACCTTCATTCGGAGATAAAGAACCGATACCGCCGCCTCGAACAGTGGCATTTCCTGTCATTGCAGCTAATGCCAGCATGAGCCAGGTGTAGTACATACCGTTTCCGGTTCTTTGTGCACCGCCGGCAGTCCAAGCAGAATAAATGCAGGCAGGTTTGGTTTTGCCGTAGGCAATCGCCAGATTCTTAATCGTCTTAGCAGGAACCCCTGAAAGGAGTTCTGCCCATTTCAAAACACCTTCCTCTCCGTCGTGTACCGCATTCAATTCATCTAAATATTCAACAAAGCTTTGGCCCCGAGGAACAGTGAAGCTTTGGCCTTTCCAGGGGTGACCATCAATAGGACTCTTCGCTGGAGAATTACTAATGACGGAATCTCCGGGGAAAAATCCGAAGGTGTATTCCTTAATATATGAAGGATTGTGCAGATTTCTGCGATAGATCGTGTTTGCCATTGCAGCAAGGATTGCAGAATCGGTTCCGGGTCTCGGAGCAATCCAAGCAGGTACACCCGGAATGCCGGTTGCCATAGCACCTACCGTGCCGGTATATCTCGTATCAATCACGACAATCGGAATACCTTTCTCCCTTGCTTTCGTCATGATGAAAGGTAGGTGAGGAGAAGTGGTTTGAGGATCCGCTGACCAGACAATGATGAGTTTGGAGTTCAGCATATCGATTGCCGGATGTCCCTTAACACCTTTTCCTAAGGCGTTATAAAGGCAGTCGTTCTGGTTACCGGCTGAATGGTGGCCGTAAGCGGAGAGGCATGGTCCGAGCATATTTAGCGGAGCACAGCCATTGTTCCAAATCGGCAGGTAGCCGAGTTCTTTTTGGCGATCTTGCATTTTGCGGATCGCCTCACAAGCTCTGTCTAATGCTTCGTCCCAGGAAACACGTTTAAACCCGGCTGGGTTTCCTCTTTCAATCGTTTGAATCAGAGGATATTTAAGACGGTCGGGTGCATATAAACGTTTTCTTTCCGCGTAACCTTTCATACAGGCTCGACGCTGCATCTTTCCGATAGATTCATCGGAAGAAAGACAGTCTTTTGAAGGAATGTCGCCGGCACTGGTTAAAGCAAGGAGCTTTCCGTCTTTGACGTGAGCTTTGAGCATGCATTGTCCGTGACAATGGATTTCATGGTAAGTATTAACAACTTTAACGTCGTCTTCCAGGGCCGGAATCGTTCCGTTAATCAAAGGTGATTTTTGATTGTTGATGGCTTGAGCCCAAGTATTCAAACTCAATGAAGATGAGGCGGCGCCTACGGCTGTCGTACCTAAGAAAGTCCGACGAGTAATCTTTTTGGATGACATGTGCAATCCCTTGGTATTAAAGAAAAGAGGTGATGCAGCCATTGTGAATTTATGGAAAAGACGTGGGAACTGTCTATTAGTGCAGTTATTCAGTTTTGGAATAACGAGGAAAATCTAATTATTTGTTTTAATGATCATCTTATTGGATTTAGTTGCTTGGGAAGGTGAATATGAAAAATATAAAGTCGGGAGTGGTAAGGAAGGTGGTAATTTCATTTAATTATTGGCTTAAAGCAGATGAAGAAATGATTCAAAGCCACCCAGGTTGTCAATAACGGAGAGACGAGAAAGAACGTTAATGATTTTCGGAATGATCTAGGAAAGCATCACTTCGTCATGAAACTGATTTGGTAGGAACAGGCAACAGCCTAGAAACAAAACGAATGTTCGTTAAGTATTTTGATAAATTGCTTACAATTGTTCTCATGTTTTTTATGTTGCTGATTATTTACTTTCCAAAATTTAAGCAGTGATCAGTGATGTTAGAGGGTTAAAAAGGCAATAATGCTTTTGCTATTTCTATAAAAAAAACAGTAGGTACGAAAATGAATGCTGATAACTTGAGAAATCGCTTGATTATTCCGATTTACCTAAATGAAAAGACTGTGTTAGACATGCTGGCAACCGTCGAAGACGGCTTCTCGATGGTAAGCGAAGTAAGATCGTCAAATCAAAACTCTTCTTCTGTGGAGGGTAAGATTTCCGGTGGTCTTTCATCAAATGATTTGATCAGCAAGCTTTTAAGAATAAAAGTTGAAGCAAAAGCTGGAATGCAAAAGGGAAATAACCTAAAATCTGAGACCAAGTCTGAGAGAGTGCATACAAGTGTTTCTTTATTGTCTAAATTCCGCTCGCAATTGATAGCCAATAGGTTGATAAGCTCCACATCAAATCAATCAATGGACTTCACTAAACTCCGTACCGGTGATTTTGTCGAAGTAGAAGGAGAATTAAGGAAAAATCCGATAATTGAGTTAGTAGAAAAATTTCGAGATGGCTTAAGGATGGAAGAAATCCTAACAGCATCGCAGCATCAATCTAATCAAAGAAAATCAAATAAGTCTACAAGGATACTAAGTCCGCAGGAGAGACAAATTAATCTCTTCTTAGAAGAAATAAAAAATACAGGGACAGTCGATTTTATTCTTGAAAATGAGAGCGCAACTCTTGTTCTGTCAACTCAAACACAATACCTGACTAACGATAATATCTCAGAAATAATTGGAGGTAGATTCCGGGTACTGGGAAAAGTAATAAAAATATGCAGGAAGAATTCAGAAGGTATCAATCTTTTAAGAAAAACGTCACTCTCCCTCTTGAAAGATTCGCATTTAAAACAATTAGAAGAAAGTATAATGACTGAGGAGTTAAAGCAACTTAACTTACCTGAATTTAAATATAAAATACCCGGGCCGTCAGCAATAATTATCCCTATTGCAATCTTTGTATAGAGAAGGGGTAAAAGAAATGATTAGTAAAAATAAAAACTCTGATTGAAATTAAAAGAGATCAAAGACTAGATTGAGTTCAACCCCAGTTCATTTAAATAAGTGTTGCGTCTTGTGGGGGCAGTTCATTTGTGGGGTGTTTGAATTTGTTGTTTGAAAGCAAGTTCGGACAATTTATTTGATTCTTAACGATCTAGTTTTGTTGAAATTTTAATAGCACTTTGTTTATTCAATTAACCTTAGTAATTAAAAAATAAGCAACCTTTAACTAGTTCTAGGATTTATCTTTAAAATATTGAGCAATTAAAGACGGCATATCAACAGATTCGTTGATTTGTCCTTGAGAAAAATTATTCGGGGCGCTAGCCATATAATCAATAATGCGGAAGTTATTTTTCCTATCATTGACAAGAGAATTGTCATTAAGATTGAGTTTCTTTATTGTATTTTCTAGTTTTTTGTTGTCATCTGGTGATAAGTCAGATCTTGGCAACACTTTTAAACGGCCCTCCCTAGTATAAAAAAGAAAATTTTCTATTTTTTCACCGTTAATTAATTCATCTGGCCTTTTTGTTTTCTTAATGTCTATATTCTTACATTCTTTCATATTATCTTTTGCGCGGCCGCAATGATTCTTACTCATGCAAGAGAGATATAGATTTTCTTTTTTAAATGTGAGATTAGAAAATGAGCACCTAGGAAAATAATGATCTATATGACTCTTTTCTATATTTATTCTCTTCTCACAGTAAGCACAGTATCCTTCTTGAGAGTCTAAAAGCTCTTGCCTCAGAGTTTCAAATGATTCGTGATGCTCGCAGACGAATTGTTCCCATGTTGAAGGAGAGTGGTTCATTCCTTTCTTACTCAAGTTATCACGGATGTCGCCGCTGTTTTTTTTGAAATATCGCATTTTTATTTTTTAGTAGTTAACAAAACATCTAGGTAATTAACATATGGATCATCGTTTCCAAAATGAAGCTTCAGCTGAAACAACTCTTGTTTTGCTTTATCTATTTGTTTTGCCCTGATATGAGCCTCGCAATCAGATAATAAATTAACAATTTTCTGATCACCTCTATCACTTAGGTCAAAAACTCTGGCAATTAAAGAATCGATTTGGGACCCTTCAGTTTGGGCTTGAGGATGATAAGCCTCGGTTGGATATTGCGAGTCAAGGAGATAAATTTCAGATTTTGGAACAGTCTGAACAACAAAAGGACTATGCGTCGTAGCAATGATCTGAATGTCCGGAAATACTTTCCTTAATGTAGGAAAGATCTTCCGTTGCCAAGAGGGATGAAGATGATTTTCAATTTCATCTATCAATATAATTCCTCTCTGTTTTGAGGCTTTCCCTTTTGATTTTAAGAGAATATTCATAAGAATATCCAAAAATAAAATCATAAAGCTCTTTTGCCCTAGTGAAAGATCCATAAATTTGGTATGAAGATCATTTTCCCAAACAATAATAATTTCGTCTTCTCCAGAACTTTGATCTAATTTTATATTTTTAAAAGATTCGAAAATTTTACATAGAAGTTCACGAGTCTCTTTAATAACGAGATTTGAAAATTCGGAATCCTCACGATTATTGCTTGAAATAATTTTGAAATGTTTAATTAGCCAGTCAATAGCTGGAAAAGAGGTAAAATTATTTTCGTCTGCTCTAATATTTCCAGTATCTACGCCTTTTGAAACAAAACGGTTTGCAGGATAATAAAGAAGTATTGGTAAGGAGTGGCCGTATTCATTTGCAAGTATTCTTAAAGAGCGTCCCAATGATCTGAAGGAGGCGACATCATTTGTTATTGCTTCAGTTGAACCTCTTCTCGTGGTTCTAAGAGTTAATGTTCGCGTTTCTCCTGCAAGCTTGGGGAGAGTAATAGAAAGTGAAAACTCAGCGGTATTGCAACTTTTGTTGTAGCTTATATCGCTCTCGGTTAAACGTTTTCCTTGAGCTTGCTCTCCTGAAATACCGGCATCTAGCCAAGATAAACCTCTCGCAATGGCAGTTATAAGATTGGTTTTTCCAGCGCCATTTATTCCAATCAAAACAGCATTCGGAATTTGATTTTTTTTGGAAGAGAGGCGGATAGAAAAAGGTATTCCGTTGACTGAACTAAAATTTTTATAGTTGTAAAAAGCTACACGAGAGATGAAAAAGGACTGGAAATACGCCATTTCATCAATCTCATGAATAAGATTTTTTTCGTTGCGTATACCTAATTCCCAACTAATATCGTTGGCGTTCTCTATTTTAGCTTTCAATTGCGATAGTGACATAAGTTATTCCTAAGTTTGTCAATAGAACGCTGCCGTATTTTTTTTGTAACGAACTTATGAAGTTGGGCTCAATGGATTTAACAAAAGATAAGAGCCCCTTAAGCCTCATTACATCAGTTTCTTCTAAGCTTCCTTGGCTATATTCAAAAATTAAATGTTTTATGTACCGTTTGTTATCTCTTCCTATTGAAACCTTTCTATCAGGAGTGATGACAAGGCCTGTTACTTTACAAAGGTGTCTCTTGGATGTGAATACGGTTTTAGTTGGATTGATGCGAATAAGACCATCGAAATCCTCAACCAAGAGTTTTTGGACAAAAGGAAGTACTTCCGATAAAACGTTGGGCCTGTTAGTTGAGAAAGTGAGATCGTCGGCATATCGAGAAAAAGTAATGCTCCTTTGGCGGCAAAAGGATTGTAATTTGTTGTCAAAAGATATAAGACAAAAATTCGATATCGCAGGAGAGGAGGGTGCACCGACACTTAGTACTAAGTTTGATTTGTAAGCGCTGGGCTGCCAAAAGAGCAATTGTTCGAGTAGGATCTTGTCAATGGCACTTTGTTCCGGAAAAAAAAGCTTCCATTGCTTCCAAAAAATATCAGGCGTAATCGAGTTAAAGAAGTTGTCAAAATCTAACTTTAAAAAATACTTGTTCTCTCTGTGCAAAGAGGCATTCTGAAAAATATTTTTACCTTCCTTATAAGAATAAACAACACTACTCGTGGGTAATTTCACAACTGACAGAAATGTTCTTTGAAAAGATTTAATCTCTTTGGAAGGTTGCGCTATTGCACGCATTCCTCCTTTTTTTTTGGGAATAAAAAAGAGTTTGTATTTGCGTGCTCCCCCAAGTAAATGTTGCATAAGTAACAGTTCGGGTATATTTAACCGAACCGCTATCTGAGAGATAATCTTCACAAGTGCTCCTTACTAGAGACGGCCTCTCGCCGCTTTATTGGCTGTTTACAGGCATTAAAGCGGCGAGAGGCCGCTTCAATGCAAACAGAAAAATTCAATCTGGCTTAACACCCGACTTAACTATTAAACGCTAAGAAGCGTTTAAATGATAGCATGAAGCCTGGGATTACTATGAATCCTCGGCTGCAAACAGTGACGGTAAGTGGAGTCTATTTCAGAAAGCTATTAGTAGATTTGATCCTGGATGTTAGGAAAAACGCTCTGAACTCCTGACACTTGTTATATAGATTCAAGTGACCGTAATTGAAATTCAGGAATTTTGTCTTTAAATTAATGAAGCGATTGCGAGGAGGAGCTTTTACTTAAAGATTTTTAAATGAGTAAGGCTGACTAGAGTGAAATTCAAATATGTTCGCTTTTGCAGTTATTAATTGCGGAGAATGGGGGAACAGGCTCTTCAACGTCGACTTCGGATAATTCAGCGCATTATTTTTTATGAAAGGAAAGGTCTATTATTGAACGAATCTTGTAGCCGCGGTTCACCTCTGTTGACACCGATGTTCTTATAAAGCCTCAAATTTTGGAACCAACATACAATCATGACAACTTTCATAGCACTCCCAGTTGGTTGTGGAGATTCATTCATTTGTGAAGATGAAAAAGAAATTATTCTTATGGACGGTGGTCTTGGAATTAAAAGAGAGGGTCAGGTATTAAAGAAATTTGTCAGAGAAGCTGTAATAGATGTTGCAATATGCAGTCATAATGATGCGGATCATGCTAGAGGTCTTTTGGCGCTTTTTGATCCCAGTAATAAATTGCAATTAAAGAAATTAATCCTCCCCTTAGAGTACGCAAAATTTCAACGTAACGATAACAGTTCTGACGATATCCTATTTAGGGAGTTATTTGTTTTTTTCACAATCGATTTCTCAAATAAAATTACTCATTCGGATTTTCTAGAGTTAAAACAAGCAGCAATAAAACAAAAGGCAAAATTACAAAAAGATTTCGACTACTATGTCCATGGTTTGAATGAAAGAGAAACAGATTTCTGGGATTTATTAAGAAAAAATATTCAGAATAAAAATCGTTTTAGCAACTTCGGAGAGGCAAAAAGGACACGTAAAGACATCCTTTTCTCCAGGCATTCTTTGGGCTATATGCTTTGTTTATATTCAATTCTGCAAGAGAAGAAGGGTGCTAAATTGGAAAAATTGCAACGACTGAGGCTTCAAATTGTTAGCAGGGCTTTCTTCCTAAAGAAGAACATACAAAGATTGTTAACTCAAGCCTTAAAAGCATCTTCAGAAATAAATATCGAGTTTTATGAATTTTTAGAAAAGGGTAATCCAAACGCATGGAAGAATTTATCTTCCTCTTTGCTTATTCCAATGAATTGCAAACCTTCAACTACTATTTCGACATCTAGCAAACTTTCTTACGTGGCCAATTTGGTCCTTTCAGAGGATAACCGTAGGAGCTTAATTTTTTATAAATCAATTGACTGTGGTAAAACTGGTGTTCTCTTTTGTGCGGATTCAGATTTAAGGTCTCTTCCAGACTTTAATGCTCTAAATTTTCCACTACCAGAATCTATTGTTGCTACTGCGCCTCATCACGGTTCGGACCACAACAGCCGAGCGTATAGCGTTGTTGATGGTATTTTTGGAAACGTTTTTTGGGTCAGAAGTGACGGTATCAAAAGAACTAAAAGAAATAAAACTAGACCGTGCTCTAAATTTATTTCGGAGGTCCAAAAAGATTGTACCTGCCGCTTAGGAAAGGAAGTTACTTTAGTTTTTAATGGCGTCCAATGGATCCCAAAGAATGGAATATGCTGTCGTTGCAATAGGCATTCAAGCGTATGTATTTGATTTTGGCCTTGGTTAGCAAATTAACTGTCAGAGTTTGTTTATAAATGTTAGCAAGACTGATGCTGCGATCAATATTTCGTTTTAAATAAAATTGACGAGTTAGACGATGTGGAAGGCCCCGAAAACTTCTCCGGTCTTCGGGGCCTTTCAATGCCTTCAGTATTTCTTATTATTTGACGTAAGCCGCAGCGTTTTCACCTGCGATTCGTCCGTATGTCAAACCGATTATGGCCGCAAAACCAACCTCATTGGCATAAGCTTCATGTCCGGAAGCCGCACCGGCTGCATAAAGTCCGGGAATGACGTGGCCTTTAGTGTCCAGCGCTTCAGCTTTGGTATTGGTTTTAATACCGCCGTAAGTGGACTGCATGGATGGTGTGACAAGAGCGGCATAGTAGGGCGTATTAAGCATCGGATACTGAATCTTTCTTCCGAAAGCTTTATCGTTCTTCAATCCTTCTTTGCAGTCTTTGATGTAAGCATCCATTGTTTCGATGAAAGCTTTTTGGTTGACATCAAGTTTTTTGGCAAGTTCCGGAATCGTTTCTGCTTTGACAAAGTAACCGGCGTCCGCGTAGTTGCGCATCAACTTAAGGTTGTCCATCGCTTTCTGATCAACAACAGCATAAGCTTCGTGCTTCGGCTGCTTCATCATGGCTTTGCTCTTGAAGTTAATCGAAGGATGATTTTCATCAACGAAGCGTTTGCCGTCATGATTGACAAGAACGGTATAAGGCGTGATGGCCGTCAGAGAAACACCGTCTTTCTTTGTGAGCGGGTGGCAGAGGTAATTAACTTTAATCTGTTCCATGGATGCGGTGTCTGCACCGATCGCTTGAGCCATTCGAATGCCGTCGCCGGTCAGAGAAGATGCGCCGGTAGTCGGACGACCGATCCAGTCAGGTGCGTAGCGTTTGAGGAGTTCCGGGCTCGCGGAGAATCCGCCTGTAGCAACGATCACCGCTTTACTCAGAACTTTGTATTTTCCTTCCGGAGTAGAGACTTCAACGCCGACGGCTTTTCCATGATCAGACAGAATTTCTGTGACTTTGCTGTTGAGGCGATACGGAATACCTTGTTTTTCGACTTCGGCTTTCAGTGCCTTCATGATGTGAGGCCCGGGAGCGCTTCCGTCTTTAGTGATGTGGAAGTACTTGTCTTCTTGGAACCGGCCGAAGGGAACGCCAAGCTGCTCTAACCAGTCGATGATTTCTCCGCCTCTGCGTGCATAAGTTTCAACATTGGCTTTATTAATAGGAATGCCTTTGTCTTTGGCCTGTTTCATCAGGTGATCGACATAATCCTGAGTGGATTTGCCTTTAATACCGTGTTCTTGGATGAACTTACTGCCGCCGGCAGTAATGCCGGTAGAGATGTTCATAGAATCTCCGGCGCCTAGCATTCCTTGTTTTTCAATGACAAGAACGTTTTTGCCTTTTTCTTTAGCGGCAATGGCGGCTGTCAAACCGGCAATACCCGATCCGATAACAACAATATCAGCCTTCTCATCTTTCATGGCTTGTTTTGCTTTTATTGGCAAAGTGGTAAGAAGCAGAGGTGAAAGGTCTTTAGTGGCTTTGCTCAAAGCGTTTTGAGTTGCTTTAATTAAACCTTGGCTGCTGAAAGTGGCACCGGCGATGTTGTCGACCTTAAGTGTCTGCCGTTCGATAATTTCTTTCGGCAGTTGAGTAAGCGGCGCGTCAGAGAGACCGGCAGATTCTCGGTGAGAAAGAACTTGGATGTTGGTGATCTTGTTCTGATTAACAGTGACTTCGACTTTCATCGGGCCGTTTCGACCGTTTGCTTCTCCGATATATTTGCCGGGAACAAATTCTACTGAGGAGGCTGCGTATAAGTTCGTTCCTAAAAGGCCTGCAGATAAAAGCAGCGCGAGTTTTGAGATTTTGAACATTGAGATTTCTCCTTGAGTGAGTATTTCTATTGAGCTGCATCAACAACGATATCGACTTCGATACTTAAGTACTCATCCTTTTAAAATTTAGTAAAAGGGGATCTTTCAACTAAAAATGTTCGCTCGAATCTCAATATTCCTGTTATCCCAGCTAATGCTCCTTACAGTCCACGCGGCTGAACAGGTTGTCGTAGGTGTAAGCCTTGATCCTCCGCAAGATAATAATCAGAAGATCGTAGAGCCGACGCTTAACGTTCTTAAAGAAACGTTCGGCCCGCAGAACCTTAAAATCGTGCGTCTGCCTCTTCCCGAGCTGGAGAAAAACTTAGAAGGCGGAAAAATCGACATTTTCCTTTCTACCTCAGGCTTGTCCAGGCGAATGGCACAGAAAGGGGCCAAAGAATTGGCAACAATGGTCTCTGACCGTTTGCCCAATCCCAATGAAGCTTATGGAACTTTGTTTATTACAAGAAAAGACAGTCCGATTAATAATCTCTCAGATATGCAGGGTCATTCGTTGGTCGCGAATCTGAAAGGCGGTTTCTATGGCCATCAAATCGGACTCGGAGAACTCGTCAAACAAGGCTACGACCCTTATACCTTTTTCAGCTCTGTTCATTACGTAGGAAGAGACCTCAAAAAGGTAGTTGATGCCGTTTTGAAAGGAAAAGCTGATGTTGGTTCAGTATCGAGTTGTTTTTTAGAAGATACGTATCCTAAGGATGGTGAGGTCTGGAGAAACCTAAAAGGAATCGGAGTTAAGCCTAATGCTACTGGCTGCCTGGCTTCTACGGATCTTTATCCTAATTGGTCTGTTTCGACGATGCCCACAGCAGACCCGGCTGTTGCAAGGAAAGCAGCCGAAGCTCTTCTTGCAATGCCGAAGGCAGAAGGTGGAATGGGTTGGAGTATTGCCACAGATTCAACAAAGACCGATGAATTATTCAAAGATCTTCAAATTGGCCCTTTCGGATTTCTGAAGGATTGGTTCTCTAAAGAGTTCAGAATCAGATACGCGGGTTGGCTCCTATTAGGCATTGGACTTTTTGCCTCTTCACTCCTCTTAAGTTTCATTCTCGGAAAAATTGTTCGTAAAAGAACGAGATCATTAACAGAGTCTCTTAAAAAACAGAACGAGCTGAGACGAAAGGAAAAGTCGGTATCTGAAAAACTCAGTGCGCTTGAACGTTTAGGCGTGGTTGATCAGCTTAGTTCAATCGTCGTACATGAATTGCGTCAGCCACTGACGACAATCCGAGCTTTTCTATTTGGAGCTAAGAAGAAGGCAGAGAAGGGCGTTCTAACCTCTGAAGAAGCTCTAACTGTTTTTGAAAAAATCGAAGCTCAGTCCAATCGCGCTCAAAGGATCGTGGACGATGTACGTAAGTACGCAAAGCAGAAGGCAGGGAAGTATGAAAAGTTCTCGCTCTCGGGAGCCGTAGATTCCGCACTAAAGGACTTCAAAGACTCGGGCTCTTATTTGGGGGCTCTAAAGGTGGCTGTCAATGAAAACATAATGATGCGAGGTAGCCGGCTTGAGATTGAGTTGGTAGTACACAACCTTTTAAAGAATGCAGCTGAATCAATCAGTCAGCACCGACGCCGCTATCCTTTAATTTCTATTGCTCTGTCAAAGAAAGACGATAAGGCTAAACTTATTGTTTCCGACAATGGCGGAAGCATGGCAGATTCTCCTTCTAATGTTCTTTCCTCCAGCAAACCGGAGGGACTTGGCTTAGGCTTGTTAATTGTTAAGGCCATTGCTGCTCGCCATGGAGGATGCTTTAGATTAGACGTTGATGATAAAAAGGCAACGGCTTGTCTGACACTTCCAATACCTGAGGATCTAAATGAAAAGTGAAAATGACCCAATCCTCCCTTTAATCCGTATTGTTGACGACGATATGGACTTGTTGGAAGGCTTGTCGTATATGCTGGAAGGAGAGGGCTGGGAAGTTAAAACTTACCCGACGGCAGAGTCTTTTCTTGCTTTGGATGATTCTTCGAGGCCGGGATGCCTTGTCTTGGACTATCTAATGCCAAAAATGAACGGCGTTGAACTTCAAAACCGCCTGAAAGAAAAGGGCTTTTCTCACCCGATTCTCTTCCTTACAGCACATGCAGATCTAGACATGGCGATATCCGTGTTTAGGAAAGGAGCAGACAATCTTTTGAAGAAGCCGGTCGATCCACAAGAGCTGATCGATGCAATTTCCGAAGCCATAAGGAAAGATTCAACAGACCCAAGCCAGGGGAACATAGAAGACTTGAATAAGCGTTATCAATCTCTATCGACGAGAGAGAAGCAAGTTCTGTCCCTTGTAAAAGAAGGACTCACAAATTTTGAAATCGCAGAACGGCTTGGATTAAGTGAACGCACGGTAGAGAGCCACCGCTTTCATGCCTACGGGAAACTTGGCCTTAAATCTAAGACGACTGAACAAACTCAGCTTCGAGAACTTCTTTCGCATCTTTCTCAATAAATTACGAGAACGAGAGCATTTTAAATTTCAACCTATGATTCATTCTTCCGTGGATCTGTAGCGTTCAATTTGTTTTATTCAGCTAATGTTTACTTAAGATCTTAATTCTCTCTACTGAAAGGATGAGGGCCCATTAGGGATGTTCGGTTGTAGTTCCGGCTGAGGCGGCGAAACTGGAGAGCATTAAGAAGCTAATGTCTTATAAATTCCTAACGAAACCGTACGTATTCACCGAGGAGGATCTGTTTGAAGCAAGAAGACCCGGAAATCACCCTCTAATGATCTGTAAGTCCTTTCCGCTTAGGAATTTAGTTCAAGGGACCATAGCTGACAAGTCGCTTCTTTTTTGTGTGACTCAGGGGCAGCTTGGGCCAGAATAAACTTTTCGGATTTTCATTAAGAGGCGATGAAGATCAAGAATCCTAAGAGTTTTTGGCAAAGCGACCCAATGCCAATGGTTAGATTAGTTCCAAAAATTAGCAGACCAGCCGGAGATCAAAGCATCTCGACTGGTCACTCATTACTAACTTAGTGATTCAAAGACTACTTTGCAGCCTCAGCACCCGCAATCCTTCCGTATACTGTCGCCATAACAAGTCCGGAAATTCCACCGCCTCCTAGTCCGGCTTGATAAGCCAAATGGCCTGTAACGTCGCCAGCTGCATAAAGTCCCGGAATTGGGGTACCGGCCGTCGTCATGACTTGAGCTTTCTTGTTGATTTCTAATCCGGAATAAGATGTGTAAATTTGAGGCTCGCACTCAAATGCGTAGTAGGGTCCTTTATCAATCGTATCCAGTAACTTGGTACGATTTTGATATCTGTCGTTGCCCTTGAGAACGTCTTCGTTGTACTCCTTAACCGTCTTTTCAAGGTTTTGGTAGTTAATACCTTCAGCCTTTGCAAGATCCTTTAAATTATCGAACTTGTCGACTTTCTGTTTCTCAAAGAAGATTTTTAGGCTGGTATCTTTGTATTTTTCAACTGCCTTGGAGTCAAGAATCCAATAGGCGAGTTTGAATTTGTTTTCGACCATCTTGTGGTTAACGGCGAGATAACCGCGAGTCTCATCTTGGAATCGCTGTCCGTTCTTATTAACAATGATCAATGGAACTTCAACGAGAGGCTGACCGATGGATACATTGCTGTGTGTTCCGACAAAGAGCATGTTCATGCCGAAACCGTAATGTTCAACAATGACATTTGCTCCAAGCGCGGTTGCAGCCTTAATGCCTTCTCCGACATTAAGCTTAGAGCCGTGTGATTTAACGCCTTTCAGATAAGGATGATATTTTTCAACCATCTCTTTGCCGTTAGCAAAGCCGCCGGTTGCAAGAATCACACCATGGTCAGCATAGATTGCGTACTTGTTTCTCTTGTTATTTTCTACGATTGCACCGATGACTCGAGCATTTCGTTTTTCACTTTCAGTAATCAGAGAAACAAGTTTAGTGTTCAGGATAATTTCGACGCCGAGTGACTCTGCTTTTGCTTGCAGTGCTTTGATGGCTTGAGGTGAGCCGACCCTATAACCTGGAGCAAAATAATGAACACGTTTGCGATTGCCTATGGCCTGAGCGGGCCGATCTGTAAACTTGACGCCTAAAGATTCAAGCCAATCAAGATCCTTTGGACCTTGTTCATAAACCAACCGGGCAACGCCTGTGTCTCTCTTCAGAAAACGATTCAGCTTCAGTCCTCTTTCAAGGGAGTCTTGCCAGTTAATTTCCAGGGAGTCATCAATTCCGGCATTTTTCTGAATCTTAGTGCCGCCAATCCAATATCCTGAGCCGGAAAGGATGGAGTGGCCGCCTAAAAATCCGCCTTTTTCAACCAATATAACTTTTGAGGCTCCGCTTTGTTTTGCAGAGATTGCTGCGCACAGTCCGGCCATGCCGCCCCCAAGGACTAAAACATTGGAACGAACGTCCGAACTTCCTGCTGCGATTGCTGTCATAGGTATAGATGTTAAGGAAAAAGCAACGCCTGCAGAGATTTTAAAAAATTGTCTTCTTTGCATAAAATGTCTCCTTAGGTGAAGAACACTTACAGATTAGCGGTCCGTAGTTTTTCTACCTACCGCTTTTACTCAACCTATATTGCAATTTTGCAAGTTAGAGGACTGACCCATGCGACCCAAAAATAATTTATTAAATTGGAAGGTCTTGGAGAGTCTTGAGCGCACTGGCAACTTAACCCAAGCTTGTATCGAAAATGATTGCGATCTTTCAACGGCGTCAAGACAGTTGGCCGCCTTGGAAGAGGACTTGGGTGTCAGCCTTCTCGATCGGAGAAGAAAGCCCATGCAGCCGACAAGGTTTGTGAAAACCAATCTTTCTTTAATCCGTCGAATTGTTCGTCTCCACGATGAATTATTGGAGGAAGCCGCTAAAGAATTGAGCAGCCGAAACGACAAGTTCATCCGATTCGGTCTAACAACGAGCGCAATTGTTCACGGAGTAGTCGGCCTGATAAACAAATTTAATACTGAATATCCTGATATTGAAATCCAATTGGTTCCGGATATGGATCACACTTCGGTTATGAATAAGGAAGTAGACATTTCCTTAGTGCCTTACGAACCGAAAGAATCTGAGTTGACAGTTCTTCCTATAGGCCAGTGTTTCACGCTTTTAGTGGCTTCTCCTGCTTATCTCGCTAAACGGGGCGAGCCGAAAATAATCACTGACCTTAATGATCAGGGTCATACGCTTTTATTAAAGCGCAAACCTTTCTATCCGGAGGCAGAAGATCTCGTTTACGGGAACCTTATCTATGATTTTTATACAGGACAACTGAGAAAATTAAAAGACAATAAGGAAGGGGCGTTCGGCAAAAAGGGCGCCGGAAAGGTAACAACGAAATTTGTCGGTGATCAAAACGGTTATATTTCTGCTCTTTCAGGAGAAGGGATTGCTGTCGACCTGCCTCTTTCTTTCATAAAACGTGACCTTATGGGTGGTTCTTTAGTACCGGTTCTTAAAGGCTGGAAAAGAAAACCCTGGAGCCGAAATCTGGTAGTTCATAAGGAGAATTCACATTGGGAAGAACTCCATACGTTTGCTCGTTGGTTCCAACTACACGAGCGAATTGATTCCCACCAGCGGTGGAATGAAATGTATCAGTTTTGCGAAGTCCCAGGGGAGGCTTACGCCAACTCTTAAAGTTGTGGAGATTTCCTGTTCTTAAACCGGAAAAGTTCACCTATGCATAATCTTAAAGGTCCGTTCTTCCTGTTGTTCAGCTGCTTGCTGTTCAGTGTTACAGGAACATTGCAGCAATTAGCTCCGGAAGGACACACTCCAGTCGTAATTACCGAGGTGCGAATGCTCCTCGGTTCCCTAGCCATATTAGCTTGGTGCCTATTCACACATAGGCTTCCTTCTAATTGGTCAGTTGTTCCGTGGAAGCCGATGCTAACCGCGGTAGCAAGTGTTTTGTTGTATCAGCTGTTGTTTTTCTACTCAGTAGCAGAAGTCGGAGTTGCTGTTGGTTCGGTAGTGGCAATAGCGACAACGCCTTTATGGGCGGCTGCTGTTGCATTCTTGCTGTTTAGAAAGAAGCCTTCCAAGTTTTGGGTATTTGCCACTGTGCTCGCTATTGCCGGTGTTTTTCTGATTAATTTTGGAGGCGGTTTGCAGGCTCAAAGCGTAGATTGGAAACTCTTACTTCCGGTTGCCGCCGGACTTTGCTACGGAGTAGAAATCATCGCGGTTGGGAAGGTGGTTGAGAAACTAAATCCTGAAACGACGATGCTCTTAGAAATGGGCCTTGTAGCCGTGTTGCTTTTGCCGGTGACATTTTTCTTTCCGACTAAATGGATTTTTACAACAGGAGGAATTCTGGTTTCTCTAGGTTTAGGTGTGGTGACTGCCGGAATTGCCTACCCGTGTTTTACCTACGGTATTAAATACACATCTCCTGTTGTGGCTTCTACATTAGCGTTGACAGAGCCGCTGATGGCGGCCGCTCTTGGAATATTTTTTCTTCATGAAAATCTCTCTATCTCCATGGGTTTAGGCATGCTGAGTTTGATGGCATCTGTCATCGTTTTAATTTTTGAAGAACCGAACAATCATTCTTAATTTCTTATGAATTAGAGCTTGAGCAGAAAGTGGTTTTCCTGCCAACCCTGCTAAATTTACTGGACCAATATTCAAGCAAACATTCGTTGTCCTTTGAGGACAGACGGGATTTAATAAATTCCGCGGAATTTCTTAAATGATCTCACTAGACTGTATTTGAAAAGGCAGAATAACGGTAACAATCCGTCTTTAGGCATCTCTCATTTGAGTAATTGATATGCTCAAGTAGGAGTTGTTGTTTTCGCTGAACACGTCAACTCCCAAATGAATATACTGAAACCGCCTTATCCAAGTTAGCGGGTAGTCTAGATTTACTGGGGACAAAGGGCGGGTTTATTAAGTAAGATTTGGACGCCTTTCTTGATTTACCTGCTTGGGTCTTGTTATTGCTTCGCTGATGCGGATAAGGTCCTACCGCCAAAATACAGCTTTATTCATCTTCGATGACGACCATCGATCATTTCCCGATAAATCGCAAAGATTTTCTTCAACCCTAGAGTCTCACTCTTTGTCCTTCGCGTTCAATAGGCTTCGATTGGAGCCCGATTGACTGGTCCTGAGATGCTTGTTTTGTATTATCGGTTATCACAACTTGAGTTTGTCCCGTTACCAAAGATTAGCGTGCACTTTGAAAGTTTTACTTCTAAAACATAAGGATAGCTAAGGAAAATGTATCTAAGTTTTTTGTAAGACTGCTTTCGTCGGCTTGAAGCCTTGTTGGAATCTTTCTATTGTTAACAAGGCTGGCTAAGGCGGCAGTGGTCTCTAGCTTGCGATTACTTATTGCATCTGAGTGAGAACTGTTTTCCTGTTAATCCTTTCCTAATTGGCTGAAGAGGTAAAAATGAGTTCTAATCCAATGGCTCTGATTCGTGTCATAGACGAAGAAGAGAGTGCGAGAAACTCTTTGAAATTCCTTCTTGAACAGGAAGGGTGGAAGGTGCGTCTTTATTTTTCCATTAAAGATTTTTTTGAAAATGATAATCCGATGATACCCGGCTGCCTCATTTCAAACATTCAAGTGAGGGAAACATCTGGATTTGAGCTGCAAATTAGGTTAAAGAAAAGTGAGTGCCCGATGCCGCTTATTTATATTAGCGCCTATGCGGATGTCGGGACAGCGGTTATGGCCTTAAGAGAAGGCGCATACGATTTTTTAACAAAACCGATTAATGATGAAAGACTTCTTGAAAGCGTCGAAGCTGCTGTGAATGAAGATTGGCAGTTTCGCTCTACCCTCAAAAACGTCAAGAAAAATAGAGAACTTCTCCTCACTTTGACCGGTCGGGAACTCGACATCGTACGCCTCATAACGAAAGGTCTGAATAATAAGGAAATAGCAGAGGAACTGGGCATCGCAGAAAAAACGGTCAAAGTTCACCGCTCATCTATATATCGAAAATTGCAGGTCCGCACTCCATTGGAAGTTTTTAAAATAATTGATAGCGTTTATCGAGGAAATAACCTATTCCGGAGTTATGAAAAAAACCAGTTCCTAGTTAATCTTAATAACTTTCTTTAAGAGAGGTGCCTTAATCAGCACCTCTTTCAAAAGGTAATTACTGTTTAATAAGGAGTGCGCCGATCAAATCCGGTTATTTAACCTTGAAATTAAAACTGTGGCACTGTGCGCAATAATTTTCCGGAGCGGCATGCTGCAGATGACAAAGCGTGCACTCTAATTTGTTGCCGTAATGTGGCGATACATGTGGATTCTGAGGTTTTATTCCTTGAGTCTTCTTTTCAATTTCATCGGGAGCATGGCATTTCGAGCATTGGTTAATGTCCGGGGCAGTAATTTCATTTCTCTCACCATGGCATTCCTTACAAGTCACATTTTTAACTCCGTGGCGATCTGCGCCGAGCGGAGCACTCTCCTGAGCAAAAGAAGCATCAAAGTAAAAAAGGGCTACGGATAAAAGAAAGGAGCTGAGCAGGAGTCTTTTCATAATCCCTCCAACAGAAGGTCGACCAAAAAGATTTTCTTCTGATCGACCATTCTTCGGCTAATTCCTCAAGCGAGAATATCGTTCTTTAGGATTTGGCGCAGTTTTCGCCGGCCATTCGTCCGAAGACTAAACAATCGAGGATAGCGACTGAGCCTAATCGGACTGCCCCGTGTACATGTCCCGTCGCCTCCCCGGCCGCGTATAAGCCCTTGATAGGTTTATCTGTTTTCACGTCAAGCACCATGCATTTATCGTCTGTAATCAGACCACCCATGGTGTGGTGAACTTTAGGCTGAAGCTCGCCGACATAGAAGGGCGCAGTTTCAACAGGCAATTGCTCGTTATTGATATAACGGCCTAAGACAGGATCCTTTTTGTTTTTTACATATCCGTTGAACTCTTCAACCGTCTGTTTCAACTGCTCGGCGTCAATTCCTTGTGCTTTTGCCAATTCATCTAACGTGTCATATTTGAAGATCAAATTCCGTTCGAGATGTTTATTTAACATTCCCGGACGCTGTGTTTCAAAAGGTTTTACACCGTTTGCATCAGCAATTGCGAAGCATTTACGCCCGTTGGCCTGTTCGACCATAATTGCGTCCGCTCTTACTTTTCTATTTGCCAATTCATTCACAAATCGTTTGCCGGCGCTATTGGTCCATAGTCCGTATTCTGCCGCTGCTGTTTGATTGAATTGCCAGCCGATGCCCATGCCTTTTTCATGAGGATTTCCCCACGGACCGCACTGAATCCAATCGTTTTGAGCTTGCAGGCACCCGATGCTGGAGGTTTCTCTCCAAAGTTCGGAGGTTGCTCCCGGCTGATTAGTGGTATCTAAGGTAGCATTAAGTTTCGGATCCTGAATTGTTCTGTAAGGAACATCAGCTGAGAAACCACCATAACAGAGAATTACACCTTTATTGGCTTTCAGGGATTTGTGTCGACCGCTTCCAGCCTTAGGAAAACGGTATCCTTCAAAGACTTCGACGCCTTCTACACCGTTTGCTGTTCGGATGATCTTGTCAACGTACGTTCTTAGACGAATCGGGATGCCAAGTTCAAGACATTTATCTAACTGTTTGTTGACGATTCCTGCGCCTGAGCCAATCTTTGTTGTCACATAGCGCGGAACTGAGTGGCCGCCTTCCTGACCGATCGCATCAGGCAAGTATTCGACACCTAATTCATTGACGGTCCACTCATAAGTGGAAAGGACACGATCAACCATCTGGTGAACTTTCTTCACATCATTCATATAGTTGCCGGCCACGAGAATATCTTTCTCAAGGAGCTCCTTTGAATCTTCAATGTTGTGTTTCTTTTGCTGCGGACAGCCGGTGGCTGTAAGAATTCCTCCGTTAATGATTGAGTTTCCGCCGGCGGTTGGCATTTTTTCTAACACGATGACGTTTGCTCCTGCTTTTTTAGCTTCAATCGCAGCAGCGAGGCCGGCGAAGCCTGAACCAACCACAATCACATCAAAGGTTTCATCCCATTTTTTAGTCTGAGCGGATACTGTCGCGGCTAAGATACCGGATGACGAAAATACAGCCCCTGCGACAGACGTTTTCAAAAATGATCGACGGGAAGAAGTATTCATAAGGCCCCCCTTTTGTTAACAAGGTTATTTCAAGAGATCAAAAGCCATTTTAGAGGGGGATAGTGGACTAAGAAATACGTCAAAAAATTTAGATGATAAATTGGACTAATTTATAACTATATGATTTGTATTGATAATTAAATTAGTTAGGGTCCGACACTTAGGACGAAAGACTTATTTGTGAAAATAAATAGATTTAACCCCGAAACAGAATACGAGAACTGTATTTTAATCTGCTCAATTTCTGGTTAATGATTATGAAGAGTAAAGCTCCTTGAAAGCAGTCCGACTTATAGATTTTTGTAGATTTAAAGTAGCGGAGAGCAACTTCTCAATTGCATCTTTGGACGAATGCAGTGGCTCGTGCCGGCTCCGGTAGTTATCGGGATTTAACCTTTATGGCCGGCATGAAATACAGTTTTTAACAAATTGCTTGGAGTTCCCCGTGCGCAAGCACGGGGACGGAGTGAGGTTAGTGAAGAGGCAACCCAGTTCAGGAAGCTAGGAAATCCTCCGAAGCTTTAGTTTTGAAGAATTGTCGAAAGCCCTGGATCCTTCACAAGGCGAGATTGAGTCCCGCCTCAGAATTTGTTAACCGTTTTTAAGCGTGTTGTAGCTAGTTATCAAGTTCCGATAATCAGGAATGTGGTTAGAGAACAATTTACCTAAGCCTTCAATATCATTTCGCCAGTCTCTGTGAAGTTCGCAGGCTGCGCCAAACCAGGTCATCAGTTGTACGCCGGCAGCTTCCATGCGGCGCCAAGCTGCATCACGGGTTATTTCGTTAAAGGTTCCGGATGCGTCTGTAATAACAAACACATCGTATCCTTCTTCAATTGCGGAAAGAGCAGGGAAAGCCACGCAAACTTCAGTGACTACTCCAGCAATAATCAGCTGCTTTTTGCCGGTTGCTTTAACGGCTTTAACGAAATCTTCGTTATCCCAAGCATTGATATTGCCGGGGCGCGCAATATAAGGCGCATCCGGGAACATTTCTTTCAGTTCCGGCACCAGCGGACCGTTTGGGCCGGTTTCAAAAGAAGTGGTTAAGATGGTTGGAAGATTGAAGTATTTCGCAAAATCGGCCGTTGCCAGCACGTTGTTTTTAAATTTATCCGGATCGATATCTCGAACCAATGATAAGAGTCCGGTCTGATGGTCCACGAGCAGCATAGCTGCATTATTTTTATCTAATCGAACGTATGGTTTGTTCATACTTACCTCCTCAAATTGATAAAAAAGAGATTTAGTTAATAACAACTTAGTCGCGTTCAGAATCGGTTATGTTCGACTTCACGAGCTTTCAAATAACTTTCAATTAGTAATTGATATTCTGGGAACAATGCTTCATAAGTGAGCACCTCGACAGGATAAGTGCGTGGCACACGTCCCCAAAATTAGCTGGATGAGTCATATAACCTCTCTAATAACTAAAAACACAATTCTTTGACTTTTGAGACATAAAGAACGATTAAAACTAATTTGATAAGTCGTTTTAACTTGCCTGAAGAGGGAATTTCACATCCGAAATCAGGCATCATTAAATTAGATAAAGAGTGGTTTTGTATCGAGCGATTAAAGAACAAGATTTAGTTGTAGAAATAAAAAAGATGCACATTAGATTGATCGATGCTGGAGAATGAGCTACTCACAATAGGATGAAATATTCTCAAAGGGAAGGTGGTTCAGTTGAGTGGATATTCAAGGATTCTTCTGCTGTAAGTTTGAAAGTTAAGATCGATGATCTGGGTATTTATTTTTTCTGCAAAATACGGGACGAAAAATCCTCTTGTCTAAAAGAATAGGTGACACTAAAAGTTAGGTTCTTAGGAAACTCCATGTGCTCACTGAAATAAAGATGCTTTGACTTAGCGATGGAGTTAATCTCAAAAAAGCATCCATCTCGGATGGGCGAGGGCGCCCTCCGAGATGTTCGACTAATTAAGCCATGTTAGAGGTTCGCTTTAAAAGCTGTACTTTAATCCGGCCATAAAGCTTAAATCACGGTAATGGTATGAACCGGCGCGAACGGCAGTGTTTGCCCACAAATGTAAGTTAGGATTAATTCGACTGTCTAAGCCGGTTTTAAATTCACCTAGGTTGCGGGCGCCTTTTTGTTTGAGATTAACCCCATTCATTGTGACCCCGTAATCTTTTGTATTGTGAATCCAATTGCCCTCAATAAACACCTGTGCTCCCTCATAGTTAGGATTAGCTTGGTTCTTCAGATGGAAGATCGTTCTTGCACCAAGCCTTGTCGTCACATTATTTTTTCCGACAGCTTTAATGCGTGTGCCATTGGACTCAGTGAAGGTATCAGTTTTAATACCCGACCAAATTACCTGAGCTTGCGGCTGGAAATAAATTCCGACTTGGCGTCCTTCAGAGGTATCAAATTCTGAGACCTTCAGGGTATAGCCCGTCTCAAGAGATCCCGTTAGGCCTTTTGAATGATAGGATTCAACGCCTGAGCTTTTAACTCTGTTTTTGAACCAGCCGTAGGTAAGCCAGGTGTCAACGTATGCGCCTTCACGTCCTGTTCCATTCTGGAACCAGGTACCGGTTAAACCAAAATTCAGGCCGTCTACGCTGCCGAGCGCGCGGTATCCTGAATAAGGATTATGGGATTTGGTTCTTCCGTGGCCATAACCACCCATCCATCCGAATTGGAATCGGTTGATGCCGTTGGAAGAAAACGAGACCAGCTCCGTTCCAAGCTGTGTAGCGGCAGTAAGTGTGCGGTTTTTGATTTGTCCGCTGCTCTCTTTCCAGGAGGTATATCCTCCCTGCATTCTCATCCAAAAGTTTCTTGTTTCGTTATTATCGGAATGTGGATCTGTAAACCACAGGTCACCGATCCTGTCTTGTAGGCGATTTGTGAAAAGGGAATGAACGATAGCTTCATTTCCGATATAGGCACCGGCTTCAGGTCTTACGATTGGGATGACTTTTCCGTTGTCTCCGTTACCGCCGTTGCCGCCGTTACCGCCGTTGCCGCCGTTGCCGCCGTTGCCGCCGTTGCCGCCGTTACCGCCGTTGCCGCCGTTACCGCCGTTACCGCCATTGTTGCCGTTATTGGGCGTGTCAGGATTAGTTTTGTTGCTCAGATCGCTGATGAGGTACCAATTTCGATTGTCGCTGCCGGTCCCTCTTTTCAGTTCATAGTCATAGGCTCCGGCGACAAGTCGGCTGCTTTGAACGAAATTGCCATCGGATTTCCCTGAAACATCGATAAGCTTAATTCCATTGAGAGTTTTTGCTCCGGTTCCGCCAAGGTTGTTAACGTGGACGATCGTTCTGCCTGAAGTGTCGCCCTCGACGATCATCATGTCGGTTAACGAATCGTCTCCCCCTAATACAGTGTTAAACAAGATTTGTCCGTTATCTCCGGAATAATTTCCTGCAACGATAAGCTTGTTTCCAGCGGTTTTACCATTTCCGAGTACGATCTGCCCGGAGTTGCTCAAATCTTTCCCGACTCTAAATTCAGTTGGTGCTGAGGAGTCTGTATCCCCGATACCAAAGGTACCCTCATTATTCAAGCTTCCTTTAATTGTGCCAAAACCGCTCAAAGTAGATTCGGAAGAAATATTGACGGACGAGCTATTCATCAGCACAGGCTTTTCAGATGTTCCGAGAGTGACGATAGCATCTCTTAAATTTGTAGGACCGGTCCATTCGGTGTCATTTTGAATAGCGATATGTGCATTTTTATCAAAACTGACTGCGCCTGTCCCGCTGATTTTATCCTGCAAAGTGCCTTTCACTCCTGTATAAACGAGCTCTCCGTTATCGACGATGTTGCTTTGTCCAACGGAACTCAGTGTGGGAAGAATTAAGGTTCCTTGCTCGGCAATAAGTGTTTGACCGTCATAACTGGTCGGAACGGTAAATAAGGTTCTTCCGCTTTGAATCTCAACGCTTCCGCTTCCTACAATTGGAATACGAAGTTCTTGTGCCGAATCTCCGGTATGTCCGTTATTAAAAACAACTTTGGCATCACCCGGACCTTTTAATTGAACTTCCGGAGTGTTTAAGTTATAAAACGCTTCGTTAGAGCTGGTGTCGCCAAGAAGTAATTGTGCTGTTGCTCCTTCTTTTTGGGCTTGAACAATAACAGGAGATGAGGTTTTGACGTTTGCCCCATGGCCTACAAGGAAAGATGTTTTATTTCCGGCATCAGGCGCTTGAATGATGAGGGATCCGACATTGAATTCAGCATTGACTCCTTCATCGTTAATAATCTGTAAGAATGCATTATCGGTACCCCTCACGTCTCCGTACTCTGAACCGCCGAATAGGAAAGTTTTGCCGACTGAGAAGTTAGAATTCCGGATAAGTGCTTGGTCAGAAATCTCTCCCATAACAGCTAGGTTCTTGACTTTGTTAGTAAAGCTAAGATTTTCTGCAAAAGAAACATTTCTAGCATTTTCAATTAAGAAACGATCATTTTCCTTGGAAAAATTTAGCTGTGCAGTACTGTTAGAAGTAGTACCGGCCCCCACGCTGACAGAGGCTGAGTTTTTTACAACGAAGGAGGCCTGAACATTCGACTTAACAATGTTGAAACTACTTGCCACATTTAACTGTGTTTCATTGTTGTTATTTAGGTTTCCGCCATCCACATACAAACTGATGTAATTAGTTTGACCACTATAAGCACTTATGGTACTTGCATTAAATGAAACATCACCGTTTCCAGAGCCAATGACATTAATGAAGAGATTGGGTTCTCTTTCGCTTACATAAGATTGTCCAAGAACTATCTGGGGTAAACTTAAAGAGGCTGTTTGGCCTTGTTGCACACTATCGGTTGGGAGTGGAGTAAACGTCGTTTCGCCGCCAGCTTGAAAATAAGACGGCGAGTAAATTGTCAGCGCCCTTGTTTCTAGAGTATAGGAGCCGTTTTTTGCCCAAAAAAATAAGGGGCGGTTTTCTCTGTCAGAAGCATAATTCGAATCATTTGATTGAGATGTGACATCTTGTTCGTTATCAACGAAGATTAAATAAGCCTCCGAGAAGGGAAAGTTATATCCTTCAATGTTCGCTATCGCATCATTAAGAGGAAAAATCAAACAAGCAGCCACTGCAAGAGCAGAGTGTTTCCTAATAAAAGGAGCTTTTGCAGACAGGGAGCCGATTTTTATGAGTTTATCTAAACCCGATCCGTTAAGCAGAACTTTCATGTTATTCATAATTAAATAAAAAATAAATATGAAGAAATTTAGATTCTACAAATAAAAAAATATTTTCTGATTAAATATTAAATTAGATCAAATAGACGTCATCAATAACTATTTGATGAATAATAAGTAAATCTAGTGGTTGTATAAAAGTTAAAACAATTATTGTTTTATACAACAATATTTTTTTGTTTATAAAAGAATATCTAAATAACAATTATCTCTTGTTCTTTTGGTAAGTCGTATCTAACGATTTTGTGTTAATAAAAAAGCTTCGAGTTACAGAGAGTTGTTATTTATATAGCATGCTACTTGAATTTTATATTTATTTTTATGACTTGAGATTATCTAGCCTCAAAAAGAGGTTAAATAAAATATAGTGCCAAGAGAGGTATCCCTAAACGTAGTGTAGAAAAAGTACCTCTTATGTCTGCTTCATGGACTAGGACAGTTGATTGACAAGAAAAAGTCTTTTTATACCTATAGTTATCTACTAATTATTGCCGATATCATTGCACGCGCATCCTAGCACTGCTTCTGGAACGAAGATTATTTGATTTGCTTTTTTGAGTTACTTTTGTTACTTAAAAATCAGTGTGCATTAAAAAACAAATATTAATTTAACTTAATTATTAAAAAAATATATTTACTATATTTTTATTGGTATCGTTTTATTAATTAGTTAGCTATCTAAAAGTCATAATCGAATTATTTCTACTTGTTTCTTTGTTATGAAATTGTTGTAAGAATAAGCAATAGCTTCATAAACAGCGTAAAAATTTAATTGTTACGTTTGTTTTGATAAATTGAAGCTCGTTTAATTAATCTTGCTCATACGTTTTGCTTAAATTGGTTAAATATGAAAGAAAATAAGTAAATTTATAAGAATTAGTCCTGATGTCTTTTATTTAAAAGTATTGAAAACTATAAAAGAGGGAATTGCTTGTGTATTTAAAAATATGAGGAGCTATTTTTATACATGTCCCTTAATTCCATTCTTATGGATCTAAAAGGAGATAATTAATGAATAAAGCATTTAGGACTATTTGGAACGATGTTCGACAGTCTTTTGTCACGACCAGTGAGATTCAAACATCCCACGGCAAAAGAACGAAATCTTCTCTTAGTCTTTGCATTGCGACGGCGCTCTTTACGTTGAGCGGAGTCGCTTCAGCAGCATATGTTGAACCTGGCGTAATCGGAAGTACATCGTCATGGGAAACCCCCGAATATCAGAAAGATTGGGGGCTTGAGGCTATGAACGCATCTGCAGCTTACTCTCTTGGCTATAACGGTCAAAAGACAGCTTTAGGCATGATGGACTCTGGAGCGCTTCTCTATACTCATCCTGAGCTTGATGGATGAGCGGTTCCGCTATATCACACAGCAGGGAAAATATACATCGACCGGAAATCGTTACCCGCAAGGGGCTGTGTTTGATGGCGCTTACACGAAAGATGAATCATTTGATACGACGGGGAAATGGATTCTTGGCGTAAATGATTCCCATGGAACTCACGTTTTAGGAACAATTGCTGCGAATCGTGACGGAGCCAATCATCACGGCGTAGCTTGGAATTCTACAAGTTATAGCGCAAACACAGGAGGTTCCGATGACAGCAATTACGGTCCTTTCCTTGACTATGGTTTTTTCTACAACGGTTGGAAAACTTTGGCTGATGCGCTCGTCAAAGATAACGGTAAGGGCAGAGGCGGCGTTATAAACAATTCTTTCGGAACAAATATCCGCGTATACCGATTGCAGCAGATGATTGGCGGGAATTGGACGGACGCAGGGAATTTGAAGGTATCCGATTTGAATAAAGTCGACGGCGTTAATTTCAGAATCGGACCTCGTTTGGCTCATATCCCGACGAATACGGTTGCCCAGGCCGAGTATGAATATTTCCTGCACAACAAAATCTACGGCGCAAAGGGAATAAAGAGTTTCGTTGATGCGGCTTGGGATGCAGTGAAAGGAACAAATGTCGTTCAGGTGTTCACAACCGGAAATCGCGACATGCACAACCCTTTCTATCGTCCTCTTTATCCTTACTTTAACCCGGAAGCGGAAAATAATTGGGTTGCGGTTGCAGGACTGATGAAAAGAGGCGACCGGTATGAATTGATTTCATCATTTAATGAAGCCGGATTAGGAAAATATTGGACGGTTGCAGCCCCCGGATCCCGTATTTATTCATCTGCGGTTGTTGACGGCAGTTATGTTGAGCCTAATACCGGAACAGATTCGAACGGCGATCCGGTAGGAGACCTAGGTTCTCCGAGTTACCAAACTTGGGGCGGAACTTCCATGGCCGCGCCTCACGTGACCGGAGCAATGGGTGTTTTGATGTCCCGGTATCAAAGCATGACAGCCCCTCAAGTCCGAGAAGTGATGTTTACAACTGCCAATCATAAGAATCCCGACGGAACCGATATGGTTGGTTGGGAAAATGTTGAAGTGGATGCATCCGGAGCAGTTGTTCGGACTTGGGCAGTGCCTGAAGGAGAGGTTTCAAACCGAATGGGTTGGGGCGTTCCTGATTTGAATAAAGGGATGTATGGTCCGGGTCAGTTGTTGGGCAAATTTGATTACAACATGAATCTTGCTCCGTTAGATGTTTGGACTAATGACATCTCTGAAGTCGCTCTGAAACAACGTGAGCGAGAAGATCTGGAATGGATGGCAAAAACCAAAAACGGAACAGATGCATCAACGGGCGGAAGTTACGAGCTTGGGAATGATTTCGTCGTGGTTGATGGCGACAGTGATGCTACGAATCATGTAATTTCAGAGGACGATGCTCAAAAATGGAGGTCTGCGTATTTTCTGAAGCGTGCACAGGCAATCCAGAACAAGATCGACAATAAGCTCTATCAAGGCTCTTTAGTGAAACGCGGTTCCGGTATGTTAATCATGACCGGTAACAATACATACTCCGGAGGAACCACAGTCGAAGATGGTGCTCTGTATGGTTTCTCGGAATCTTTTGGTTCGGGAAATGTGAACGTTAACGGCGGAGTGTTTGGTGTTTTGTCGAGTTTCAATGACAATTTCACTCAAAAAGGTCAGCTCAATTCGCTCGTCGGCATTGCTAGAGCTCCGATACAGAAGGCCAATATAGTGGTGAACAACGGGGGCACCTATGCAATTGTTGCTGATCAGGACGTTCAAGTCGGAAATTTGACGTTTAATCCCGGATCGCTGGTTACGGTCACATCGTTAACAAATGATGCTTTCGAAAAAGCTTACGACGGCATCGATCAAGTCGGAACTGTGACAGCCGATAAAATTGAAGGCTTTAACCAAAATGCTGTTGTTACGCCCGACTACGCCTTAGTGGATCATAAAGTGACACTGGAGGGAAACACTTTAACCGGTATCCTGACCAAAAGTGATAAAACGCTCGCCGATTATGCTTTGACATCTAACGGGGTTGCGGTGGCCAACGCTCTAATGGCCGACAGCAATCTTTTAGGAGGGCTGGCGGATTCGACAAAATCTGAGGCAAGAAAAACGATTGCTTCTCTTGCCAATGATATTCATGTGACAGCCAATGCGATGACGATTGCAAACGGCCAGTCTTTAGTGAGAGAAATTAAAGATCAGGCAATCGGGATCGACGGATCGGCTCGAGTTGCGGAAGTTGACGGCGGTCGGGCTCGATTGTGGATGTCCACAATTGGTAACTGGTCGAAAATGGACCGTGACGGAGCATCCAAGCTGAAGTCAGATTTTTATACCGGCTTGATTGGTCTTGAGGCAGATATCAATGTCAGCAATAAGGTTGGCATATTCTTCGGCGCAGGTAAGACCAAGTTTAAAGGCGGCCATGACGGCAAGATTGATTCCAAGGATTTCCATTTCGGTATTTATGGCCAGTCGAATTTGGATCCGGTACGCTTAAGTTACGGTTTTGCTTATACCCATCAGGACCGAGATTCCAATCGAGTGCTGTTCTATAAGAGTCAAGGCTTCGGTTCTTCGGCCAGCTATAACGCCAAACTCGCTCAGGTCTTTGGAGAAGCAGCATATACCGGTCTGAATCTCGGCACGGTAAATATTGAGCCCTATGTCGGATTGGCTTGGATGCATTTGTCTGCCGACGATTTCTCAGATACGTATGCCGGTCAGAATGTGAAGACTAAGTTTGACAGTCAGAATCTGGCGGTTACGAATGTCGGTACGCGTGTGAAAGTTCCGTTCGAGGTTGGAGCAGCTAAATTCAAGGCGGTTGCGGATGTGAACTGGACTCAGTTTATGGGTGATACTCGCGGTAAATCTAACCTCAAGATCGGCAGCGGAGTCGGTGCCAAGATTCAAAGTGACAAGTTGTCCTCTGTTGCAGCAGTCGGACTCGGTCTTGAAGCTCAATTGGCGAAAAGAGCCTCTCTGGGAGTTTCCTATTACGGTGCCTACGGGAGCAAGATCAAATCCAACGGCGTTGGCGCCACATTCAAATTTGCTTTCTAAAGAAAGTTTTATCTTGGAGGAAGGGGCCCTGGTTTGAATTGGCCCCTTGGCAGAGGGCGATTTCCCCTTGGCCCTCTGCCGCTTCCCTTTTTTGTCTTAATAAATTTAGTGGAAGGAAAAATTATGGATATCATGATTATTCTTCAGATCGTTGTTCTGTTAGGAGCAATTTATATCGGTGTTCGTCTTGGCGGCATCGGCATCGGATATGCAGGCGGTGCTGGTGTATTGGTGCTGGGACTTTGTCTTGGGATGAAACCGGGCAATATTCCTTGGGACGTGATCATGATCATCGGCTCTGTAATCGCGGCTATTTCCGCAATGCAGCTCGCCGGTGGTCTTCAGTATCTTGTTTATATCGCGGAAAAGATTCTCTACAAGAATCCGAAGTACATCAACTATCTGGCGCCGATCGTGACATATGTTTTAACGATCTTTGCCGGTACGGGCCATACCGCATTTTCGATGATTCCTGTCATTGTCGAAGTGGCTAAGGGGGAAAACATCCGCCCCTCCGTTCCGCTTTCGATGTCAGTAGTTTCCTCCCAGATCGCTATTACAGCTTCTCCGGTTTCCGCTGCTGCTATATTCATGACGGGCGCTTTGGAACCCTTTGGCTGGAGTTATCCGACGCTGCTTGGAATTTGGCTTCTTACTACTTTCGTAGGCTGCATGCTGACTGCGTTTATCATGACGCACATTTCCAAACTGGACCTATCTGAGGATCCTATTTATCAGGAACGCTTGAAAGAAGGCTTGGTTAAACCGCCGGTAGGTCTCCAGGAAATGGTTATTACTCCGACAGCAAAACTTTCTGTTTGGATCTTCCTGGCAGGCGTTTTATGTGTAGTTGCTTACGCATCTGCTATTTCGCCGGCAGTTGGTCTTATTAAACCTGTTGTTGTTCCCCGTGACGCAGCGATCATTAGTTTGATGCTGGCAGTGGGTGCGCTCATCACTATCTTTTGCAAAATCAAGCTTGGTGATGTGGCAGGAACCTCTGTCTTCAAATCCGGGATGGTAGCGTGTATCTGTGTTTTGGGGGTTGCCTGGCTAGGTGACACGTTTGTCTCCGGTCATACCAAAGAGATTAAGGATTTTGCTTCGCAAACGATTAGCCAATATCCGGCGCTTCTTGCGATTGTGTTTTTCCTGGCTTCGATGCTTCTGTACTCTCAGGCGGCCACAGCAAAAGGAATTACTCCTACGGTTATTGCCGCTCTCGGCATTACGGCGGCCAATCCGGATAATTCATACATGCTGGTTGCTTGTTTCGCGGCAGTTTCAGGGATTTTTGTGCTGCCGACCTATCCGACCGTACTCGGAGCTATTCAAATGGACGACACGGGAACAACTCGCATCGGTAAGTGGATCTTCAACCATTCATTCTTTGTACCCGGAGTTTTGGCGGTTTTCATCTCGGTGGCTCTAGGATTTGTGGTTTGCGGATTCATCTAACTAAAAATACATTCTTATCATCATGACCGCAATCTTTCTGTGGATTTGTAAGGCAGGCATCGTTCTCTACATACTGACGATGGCACTTCTGATAATCGCCTATTGTTGTGTGAGTGCCTACCGAAAATTCGTAGATAAAACAATTTAATTAGGTTCGAATATTCTCCTGTATGCCTCGAGATTTCGAGGCCTTGGGCAAAGGGGGAGAAGCCTTAGGCTTCAATACCTTTGCCTTTTTTTTTGTGTTCGACGTTGGAGAAACCAACTTGTCGGAGAATGAATCAGGTTTAGCCGGCAAACTTTGCTCAAATTGCCTGGACAGCAAAAGCCATACCGTTAGTTGTTTGGTAGATCTTATGAAGTTAAGAAGGGCAATCCAACGCCGTAAGAAAAAGGAGACGGCTAAAACATTCTTAACGCATCTCCTCTTTGACCTAAGTGAACTTCCTTGTGTCTAAAACACAGGACTGTCACTGAATTACACTTCTATGTTATTTCCATCCATAGAAGTTTTTGACTGTGTCCCAGGCTACTTTTTGCAGAAAAGCAGCGTCTTTTTCGGTTAAAGGTTTTTCGCATCCTCCTAAATAAGAGGCGCCTTCTGGTGATTTTTTCGTCAAGGCCGCCAGGATCGTTGCAGCTTCAAGATATGTACCGGCCGATGTTGGGTGGCGATTATCCGCTACCGTCAACTTTAAATCTGGTCTTTGCTTTAGTGCGTTGGCAAAAGCGAGGCCAACCGGAATTACTAATGCGTTGTTTTCGTTGGCAACTGCAATAGTAGCGTCGGCTAACTGTTTGGTCATTTCCGGTTTATCAGCGTATGCCCAAGTCATCAAGAAAGTAGGCGTCGCTCCGGTATCACGGATGTCCTTACTATGAATTGCGGCGTATTTCTTGAAAAACTTTGATAATTCCGGATGAATTGGCCCTTGACTATTGTCTTGAAGAACAACTGCTTCAAAAACCTTGCCATCAGGATATTTGTTAAAACTCAGTTTATTACTTCCATCATTGAGAGTTGAGTAGCTTGCTAGTCCATCCTTGCGTAAATAAGTCTTTACAAGGTGCCAGTCCAGACCCGCCCCACCAATGGTTGCCATTGTGGTGCTTATCTTGATTCCCAAAGACTTGCTTAACCCGCTTATATAACCATTGACACCACAGTTGTAGTACATGAAGGAGTTTCCAACGAGAAGAACTCGAGTAGGAGGTGGGGTTAATTCTGTGACCTTTGGCTTGATGGAATAGTCGGCGGCACAGACAGACAAGGATAAGGAACAGAGGAGTGAAGCTATAAATAGTTTTTTCATAAAGAAGTCCTTAAAAAGACAGTACGGCCTTTGAGCTGTTATGAGATCCTTTCAAAAGGCGTCTGGGTTTACGCAGCAAAGTGCAGCTGGAGAAGCTCATTCGTTTGTAATGATTACCATCAGCTCTGTTTTAATGTTAATAGCCTACTAATTTAAATGTTATAAGGATAACGAGTGATTTGTTTGTCAAAAGCACTCAGACGAAATTGTAGTTACGAGCCAGAGAGAAATTTTTCTCTCGAAGCTTACAGGGGTTTGAATCGGGTAAAACGTTCAGAAAACTCATCCCTTCTAGCAAGTGAGTCTTTAAAAGATTGCAGACATAGGCACGCAGTCAAGGTTTACCAAAGTTTAAAATTCTGTTGTTCCAGGTTCACAAACTCAATGATCTTCAAGATCTTTCTAACTTGTTCGGTAGGATGCTTGGAATGAATAACGCCGAAAGGAATAGTTTCATTGACTTCTAAAGGAACGGACTTGAGAAGCGGATGGGAGAACGTCCAGGCATTAGTAGCTAAAAGCAAGGAACCCGAACTCGCGCACCGATTCAATATTTCCATATTTAACGAGTCGAAATATTCCTTTCTCACTAAGTTGTCCTTAAGAAAAATCTCCCTGACGCTGTTATAACCTTTGACAAGGTCTCGGCTCATTAATAAGAGAGATTCTCTTCCGGCTCGAATATCTTCGATGGTTAATTTGTCTTTATCCGCCAATCGGTGATTCAATGACATTGCGATGGAAAGCGATAAGTCTGTTAACTTGAGCGCGGTGCACTTCTTCTCAATTAAGAAATTCTCGTCATAGGTCGTAAGCATGATATCGACCAGACCTTCGTTTCCTAAGTGGCTGATAATATCCGCTTCAACGACCTTTTCATTCTCAAACGGAACAAGCTCGACACGCAGGTTCGGATATTGTTTCATAACTACTGGCCAAACTTGTTTTAGAAACGCGACAGGAGTTAAAGGCGAAAAGGCAACTCGAATAAGATTTTCTGAGTTCTTTTCGATTTTTTTCGCTCTCTTTACGGCTTCTTTAGCGAAGGACTGAAGAAACCTTGCGTCCTTATAGAAGGAACGCCCGGCTTGGGTAAGTTTCATTCCGGCTGGGCTTCTGTCAAAAAGTTTTATCCCAATTTTATTTTCGAAGGAAGAAATTTGTCTAAAAATGGTTTGAGGGCTTTTTTTTAATTGACATCCCGCTCTAGAAAAACTTCCTAAATCTGCGACAGAAATAAAAATAGGTAAATTAGAGTCAATCATTGCAGATCTCCTAAATGGTGATGTCCAATAAAACTAATCTCAATCCTATTACTTCGATCAATAAAATTAAAGCTCTAAATAAATTGTTCTATTTGTTTTTTAATGATATTGTCTATTTGAACAACTATGGGTTGTGATTATTAAATTATCCTTAAAATTCAAATAAATAAAAATAAAGCAATAATTTATAAAAATAGTGAAACGTGTTGATTAAATTGATAAAACATAATCAAAATTCAGTTTTTTTGTTGGCATTTTTACCGATGTTTAATTTCTTTAAATCCTAAAGACTAAAAGGGAGAGATTGCTTAGATAAATAAAGATATGAGGAGCTTTTTATTTATCTCTCTCAATTCCATTCTTATGGATAATCAAAGGAGATTAAATAATGAATAAAGCATTTAGGGCGATATGGAACGATGTTCGGCAGTCTTTTGTCACGACCAGTGAGATTCAAACTTCTCACGGCAAAAGCACAAAATCTTCCGTTAGTCTTTGTGTCGCCGCAGCCCTGTTTGTGATGGGAGGTGTCGCCTCTGCTGCCTACGTGGAAACCGGTGTGGTCGGCGATAAGTCTTCCTGGGAAACCCCTGAATATCAGGCAGATTGGGGTCTTGAGGCCATGAAGTCTTCCTCTGCTTATTCTCTTGGCTTTTATGGTCAAGGATTAACGGTAGGAGTCATGGATTCCGGGGCGCTTCTTTCCCATCCGGATTTGTCTGGAGGACGTATCACGGGAACTGTTGTGTCCGGAACATACGGATCGAATGGAAATCGTTATCCGCAAACTGTGTTAACCATGATTTACCCAGGAGAAACGCCCACTTCTTCTAATGGAGCGCCTTTTAGTGAGGGAGAGGCCTTTAATGTTACAGGCGATTGGATAAAAGACGTCAACGACAGACATGGTACTCATGTGACAGGCACTGTCGGAGCAAGTAGAAATGGCATCGGTATGCATGGTGTTTCTTGGGGATCTGATGTTCTTGTAGGCAATACAGGCGCAACGGACAGTAATAATTACGGACCGTTTCAGGATTACAAATATTTCTACCAAGGCTGGAAAGCCATGGCAGACAAATTAGTCGCCGACAACGGAACTGAGCGGGGTGGTGTGATAAACAATTCCTGGGGAACAAATGTTCGCGTGGCAGTGGTACAGCAATACGACGCAGCTGCAGACAAGTGGCGAACGATAAACCAGTTACCGACAGTCTCTGAAGCCAAAGACGTAATGAATCAGGTAAATGCCGGCACGACGGAAGCGCCTCAAGACGGCGACTTGAGACTCTCTTTTTCAGGCCACATTCCGACCAATAACGTTGCTCAAGCGGAATATGAATTCTTCTACCACAACAAAACTTATGGAGGCATGGATAAAAGTTTTGTAGACTCTGCTTGGGATGCTGTTAGGGGTACAAATGTAGTCCAGATTTTCACCACCGGAAATAGAGATTCGAACAACCCGTTTTATCGGCCTTTATTTCCGTACTTTAATCCTCAAGCTGAAGGTCAGTGGATAGCAGTAGCTGGATTGCGTCGTGTTCCGGGGGCCTCAGGAAATCCTGATACCTATACTCTCTACGACACTTTCAATGAGGCAGGATTAGGAAAGTGGTGGACAGTCGCAGCTCCGGGCAGAGATATTTACTCAACAAATGTAGACATGACAACAGGGGAGCCGGCAGGATATCGGTATTCGAGTGGAACCTCCATGGCAGCGCCTCATGTTGCAGGAGCGATGGGTGTCTTAATGTCGCGTTATCAAAGTATGAGTGCACCTCAAGTCCGCGATGTCATGTTTACTACCGCTAATCATAAGAATCCTGACGGTACGGATATGCTTGGTTGGAGCAACAAAGATGGGACGACTCCGCTTGAGGGAGAAGTTTCTGATGCAATGGGATGGGGTGTCCCGGATCTGGAAAAAGGAATGTATGGGCCGGGCCAGTTTTTGGGTAAATTTGACTACAACCTGAATTCAACTCCCTTAGATGTGTGGACGAATGATATTTCTGAGGTGGCGTTAAAACAGCGAGAAAGAGAGGATAACGCATGGATGGCCGCAACCAAGAACGGCACGGATACAGTCGGAGAATATGAGCAGGGTAATGGTTTTGTCGTAGGCGATGGTGATACAGATCTGACGAACCATATTATTTCTCAAGAGGATGCCGAGCACTGGAGAGCTGAGTATTACAAACGCCGTGCCCAAGCGATCCAAAACAGAATCGACCACGATCTCTATAAAGGATCTTTGGTGAAGCGAGGTTCCGGCACGCTGGTTATGACCGGAAACAACTCGTATACCGGAGGTACCACGGTTGAAGACGGCGGTTTGTTTGGTTTCTCCGAATCCTTCGGCTCCGGAACAGTTAATGTTAACGGTGGAGTCTTCGGTATCTTGTCGAGCTTCGATGATAATTTCACTCAGAAGGGACTGCTTAATTCTCTTGTCGGCGTCGCTAGAGCTCCGATGCAGAAGGCCAACGTTGTTGTCAATAACGGAGGTACCTATGCGATTGTTGCTGATCAAAATGTTCAAGTCGGCAGCTTAACATTTAACCCCGGTTCGCACGTTGCGGTTATTTCTTTAACCGGGAATGCTTTCGAGAAAGCCTACAGGGGTGAAGATCAGGTTGGAACCGTAACAGCCGACAGCGTTAAGGGCTTCAATGAAAATGCTCTGGTAACACCCGAGTATGCATTGGTAAACCATACCGTTACATTGGACGGCAATACACTTACCGGTGTTCTCTCGAAGGGCGACAAGACACTTGCTGATTATGCAGCCAATAGCAACGGAGTTTCTGTTGCCAAGGCCTTGTCGGCTGATCCGGCTCTTCTTGGCGCCTTGGCTGACGCCACAAAAGACGAAGTCAGAAAAACTCTGAGCTCCTTAGCCAATGACATTCATGTCACTGCTAATGCCATGACGGTAGCCAACGGACAGTCTCTGGCCCGTGCTATTAAGGATCAGGCCACGGGAATTGACGGAGCGGCTCGTGTCTCAGATGTCGACGGCGGGCGTGCTCGACTCTGGGTATCCGGTCTTAGCAACTGGTCTAAGATGGATCGCTCCGGAGCCTCTAAATTGAAATCTGACTTCTACACCGGTCTGATCGGTTTGGAAGCTGACATCAATGCCAACAACAAAGTGGGAGTATTCTTCGGTGCTGGTAAGACGAAGTTCAAGGGCGGCCACGACGGAAAGATTGATTCGAACGATCTCCACTTCGGTATCTACGGACAGTCTAAGTTTGAACCGGTTCGTCTGGACTATGGCTTTGCTTACACGCATCAGGACCGTGACACAAATAGTTCAGTCTTCTTTAAAGATCAGATTTTCAGAGCCTCCCCGAGTTACAACGCTAAAGTGGCTCAGATCTTTGGTGAAGCGGCATATACAGGTTTGAACTTTGGTTCTGTCAGTGTTGAACCGTATGCCGGTTTGGCTTGGATGCATCTGTCGACTGATGATTTCAGCAATGATTTCTCCGGTGGTAAGCTAAGAACAAAGTTTGATCGCCAGAACCTCGCAGTAAGCCATCTCGGTGCCCGCGTTAAAGTTCCGTTTGATGTCGGCGCAGCTAAGTTCAAGGCCGTTGCTGATGTGAATTGGACCCAATACATGGGGGATACGCGCGGCAAGTCCAAACTTAAGTTCGCTAACGGAACTTCCGCCAAGATTGAAAGCGAGAAAGTTTCTGCAGTTGCGGCGGTCGGCGTCGGACTTGAGGCCCAGCTCGGCAAGAGAGCATCCCTGGGTGTCTCTTACTACGGAGCCTACGGCAGCAAGATCAAATCCAACGGTGTCGGCGCGACATTCAAACTTACTTTCTAACATTCGCACGCAGGGGCTCATAGTAGAGCCTCTGCGGCAAGGGATTGCTTATCAGGAATTTTTGGAAGCGGGAAGATTTTTTCGCTAAAGACGGGCACGTTTGAAGGAATCTGCTTTTCTACGTTACGAGAGCAATGTAGCAATTGGTTTCGGAAGGACACACTCCGATCGTAATCACCGAAGTGCGTATGCTCTTTGGTTCTCTAACGATCTTGGTTTGCTGTTTCGTAAGCCATAAGCTTCCTTCTAATTGGTCGGCTGTTCCGTGAAACCGATGCTGGCAGCAGTGGAGAGCGTACTTTATTTCAGTTGCTGTTTTTCTACTCAGTTGCTGAAGTAGGAGTTTCGGTGAAAACTATAGGGGTAATAGCGAAAACGCTTTTATGGGGTGCTACTGTTGCATTCTATCTTTTTAGAAGAAGTTCTCCAGATTTTGGTTATTTGCCATGGCGCGCGCCGTTGTCGGCGTTTTTCTATTAAATTTTGGCGGTGGCTTTTAATCTCAAAGTGTGGATTGGCGGCTTTTGCTTTCGATTACCGCTGGACTTTGTTATGGTGTGGAAATCATCGCCATAGGGCAGGTTGTGAAGAAAAATAATCGGGAAACGGCAATGTTCTTAGAAATGAGTCTGGTTGCGGTGTTGCTGTTTCCGGTGACATTTTTTTCCTACAGACTGGATTTTTACAACACGTGGGGTTTTGGTTTCTCTTGGCTTAGATGTGATGACAGCGGGCATTGCCTATCCATGCTTTTAAACGCACATCTCCTATTGTAGCTTCAACGTTAGCGTTGACAGAGCCGCTGATGGCAGCTCTTGGAATATTTTTCCTTCACGAAAATCTCACAACTGCCATAGCTTTGGGAATGTTGAGTTTGATTGTATTCGTCATCGTTTTATTTTTCGACAAGTCGCAAGGTGGCTCTTAATCTTTCTCTTTCTCAGCGGGAAATTACTATCAATAAGGTCTGCAAAGGCAATTAATTGTTTTTCCTTGAGGTTTTTAATTGTCCCTAAAGATCGATTTTAATGTTTACGGGGGTGTAGAATGCCAAAGATAATTGTGAACCCGCGATTTTCAAGGTTTTAAATTCTGTTTTTTGTTACAACATCAGTATTGCATTCGATCGGAATGTAAGGGGCTGATTGAGATTGTCAATATCTCATTGATCTTTAGTTTCGTTTGGCTAAGGTATCCGAAGAGCATGACGATCATGATCGTCAAAGTACTAAGGTCTAATTCGACCATGCTGGTTGAAGCTGTTCCTGTGTTACTTAGTGTGATTCCCTGTTGTCGTGATATTAAAGTCTTCCACAGACTCATGGGTTTTGGAATCATGCCTTTTAGCCCATGAGCCTTGAGGGTTGCTGTGGACTTCAATAGCTGGCTAAATACTTTTACTGAGAAAGTTCCCCAAAAATATAGACATTTTGATAATCCTATTTCTCTAATTGAAAGAAAGCGGGATTTACTAACAAATCCAGAAGAAATATGCCGGCATTCTTTTTATCCTTTAATTAAAATCCAGTTAAGAAAAAACAAATTAAGAAAAGTACCTTCTTTGCCTTCATCTAATAATAGCTTGAAGCTAAAGGTTAAACGAGATGAGCCAAAGATTCGTGAAATCTTGCTTTGTTCACATATAGATAGCCTTATTTACTCATATTACGCATTTCTTTTAAGTGAAGAATACGAAACTTATAAAATCATATTTCCGACTTTCCAAATCGCTTATAGAAAGTTAAATGGTAAGTGTAATATCGAGTTTTCTCATGAAGCAATAGAACACATCAAAAAAAAATGGTTGCTGGATTTTGCTTTTTGACTTTAAAGATTTCTTTGGTTCGCTAAAACATCTTGTTTTGAAAGAAAAAATACAAAGACTTCTTAACGCAGAAAGATTGTCGAAGGATTGGTTTAGTATTTATAAAAATATAACTAAATATTCTTTTATTGAACAGGAAATTATTTTCGAAATTAAAGGAATTCCTGAGGGTTAGCGAAAAAAGGCGTCAAAGACGTTGAAAAGGTGGTTCACTTTACACGACTTCCGACTGTTATCTTGTTATATTAATAAAAATTTTTCTGGGATCGGTATTCCCCAAGGGTCTCCCATCAGTGCAATCCTGTCAAATGTTTACATGATAGATTTTGATCAAGAGCTTGCCGAGACCATTTTTGGGTTTAAAGGGTTTTATCGAAGATATTCTGATGACTTTATTGTTGTAATTCCTAATTCTGAAACTTGCGAACCTGAAAATATTAAAAATAAGATAATCTGTATGGCTGAAACATACGATCTAAAATTGAAGGGCATAAAACAAAGATTTTTTATTTAATGGCGGAAGTATTTTTGAAAAAATTGGATAACCAATATAAAACTTCTACATTAACATTTCTTGTTTTTTTTGACGGTCGAAATTCTTTAATTAAATCAGAAACTATTTCACGTGGTTACAACAAACTTCTTAGAGAAGCCAAAATCCTTTAGAAATTGTTGGATAAATATGAACAAGGTGAAACAGAAGTGATTCCGCCTTTCCCTAAGAAGCTAAAGGAAAGAATTCTATATATCAAAAATAGAAGGAAAGCTTTTTATGGCGTAAAGAAAAAAGATAATAAGAAAAAGAACTTCATTACCTACGGATACCAGCCTTCAAAGGTTTTCAATAATAACGAAGGAATGCTTCATGCCATGCGGAATCTCAGAAATAGAATAGGGGCTAAAATAAGAAGATATGGAAAGCGGCGCGCTCAAGCAATAGAATCCTGAAGCTAACATTAAAGTCCACAAAAACAGAATCAGCGTAAGTAATAAAAACAAGACCCTCCTGACTAAGGGAGGGTCAAGAAGCAACGTTAACTTATGTTACTTACCCGCAATGTTCCTAGCTGCCAAACGTCCTAATGACATTGCTTTACCCCAAGCTGTACCAGTCATATAGGCAGATCCGTGGACGCCGCCAACAATTTCTCCCGCTGCATAAAGGTTGTTGATCTTGTCTCCGAAAACATCAATGACTTGTGCCTTGGTATTGATCTTCAGGCCACAGTAAGTGCCAATCAAGGCAGCTGTTGTTGGCATGATATAGAAGGGTCCGGTTTCAATTTTCATCGGTTTTCCGTGACCGCTTGTCAACGAGTTCCGTCCGAATTCAACATCGTTACCGGCTTCGACACCTTTGTTGTAATTCCTAATGGTTTCTTCAACAGTTTCAACAGGCAGACCGGCCTTCTTGGCAGCTTCAGCTATAGTCTTTCCAGTATAGAGGAAGTCAAGTTGTTTTCCTTCATCAATCGGAGAGAAAAGTTTCTTGTCAATGGCTCTGCGACCCATCTGAGCTTTGCGCATGGGTTCGTCAAAAATCATATAGCTCTTTCCTTCGGGTTGGCTAAGAGCTAAGTCGCCTAATAATTTATAGGACAGTGATTCATTGACGAAGCGTTTACCTTCTTTGTTGACCATGACTGCTCCGCCATAGTAAATCTGCGCCATATCACCGATCGTTCTCGGGTTAAGTTTGAAACCGTAAGTGGCTTTAACATAAGCCATGTCTAACACATCAGCGCCGTAGGCTTGTGCCATTAATAGACCGTCACCGGTAGTTCCGACACCTGCAATAACGGCTGCTTTGGCCATCGGCGGAGCATATTTTTTCAGCAATTCAGGGTTGCGGTTGAATCCGCCTGATGCAAGAAGAACGCCCTTATTCGCTTTAATGTAAATCGTCTTATCTTTCTGAGAGCATTTGACCCCGGAAATTGTGGAATTCTTGTAGTCCCAGGTAAGCCTTTCTGCCTTGATACCCAGGACAACCTTACCTCCGCGCTGTGTGAAATAGTCTCTCATGGCAGAAAGGACTTCACCTGGTTTAAAACCGTGGGCACGGGGAACACTCATACCAGCTGCCGCCGTGATCTCATGAGGCTTTATGCCTAATTCTTTTGTGACGAAATCATAGTGATTACGGCTTTCCTTGATAAATACTTTGACGAGTTCCGGGTCATTTTGATAGCCGCCGGTCTTCATCATGTCGTCGAAGAAACGTTTTTCGTCGTCATTGATGCCTTTTGCTTTTTGCTCTGGGGTTCTGGCAACGGCAAACTTTCCGCCGCAGAGGACAGAGGATCCGCCGATCATTGGCATTTTTTCAATGACGATGGCTTTTAGTCCTTGTTTTACAGACTCAACACCTGCGGCAAGACCGGCCCCGCCTGCGCCGATAATAACGATGTCATACTCCTCATCCCATTTTTCGGGTTGATTTGTCGGTACTGCCCATGCTGGAGTGCTGGCGGTAAGAGCAGCTGCCCCACTTAATTTTAAAAAGTTTCTGCGATTAGTTTTCATATTCATTCTCCTTAGTTAAACATGGTTTGAACTTTGATTACCCTGGTAGTTACGTGAAGGCTTTTTTAATGTCTTTTGCCTTCTTCAATGTTGATTTCAACCCCTTCAGTACCTAGGTACTTTGATAAATATCAAACTTCTTCCTTTTTTCTTACTCAGGATTTACAGCGGTAGCTGAATAAGTAAGGGAGCTTTAAGATGAACTGAGATGGAGGCTGAAATGCTGAGAAGAAGTTTTATAAGTTACTGCTCAATTGGTGCTGGGTTGTTCGTTCAGGGAGTAGCCTTTTCCGAAGAGGAACCCACGTACGATTTGATTGTTGTTGGATCCGGAGCGGCAGCTCTTGCCGCGGCCGTCTCAGCATCCAATGAAGGTCTCAAAAACATCTTAGTAATTGAGAAGGAACCCATTATCGGAGGTTCAAGTGCTATTTCGGGCGGCGCAGTAGCTGTTTCGCAAACAGAATTCCAACGCCAGCAAGGTGTTTACGATACGGATGAGCGTTTCTTTAATGATTTAATGAAGTGCGGCGGATATGCTAACGACCCCGAGTTGGTGAGAACTTTAGTTAGCGGGATCCGACAACAATATGAATGGATAGTCTCAAGGGGGTTGAACCCTATGAAACTAATGGCAGCATCCGGGATGAGTCTTCCTCGATCCCACATGTTCAATTCAGGACTGTTGATACAGCTTTTCAGAGAGGAACTTAACTCAAGAGGAATTCGGATTAAAACAGGTTGTCGTGCGATGGAACTGCTTCAACACAACGGCAGAGTTGTTGGGGTTCTTGTAATGCATTGCGGAAAGTCATTCTTTATACACAGTCGAAAAGGAGTAGTACTTGCAACTGGGGGATTTGCGAGGAATCAGGCTTTATTGTCTCGTTATGCCCCTCAAATGAAGAAGGTGAAGGTGGTTTCGGGGATCGGATCGAACGGAGACGGTTTCTTGATGGCATTGAATCTTGGTGCTTACTTTGTAGAAGGTGAGACGGTCCAAGCTTCATATGGTTTTACAAAAAATCCATCGACCATTAGAGATTTTTCGACGATTTACTATAGCGGTGCGATTATCCTAAACCGAGAGGGGGATAGATTTGTTGACGAGTCTCTTTCGTATAAAACAATAGGTGAAGCTTCCTTAAAGCAAACTCATCCGGTGACTTATATTTTCTTTGATGAATCTGTTAGGAAGATTCAGATGTCGCGAAGACCGGTAGACCACGCTTTGTGGAGTCCCTTCGATAGAGGGTTAACTCCTTCGTATTGCTTCCGAGGAAAATCGGTTTACGAAGTTGCTGACAAAGCCGGTCTGAATCCAACCCGCGCTGAGGAGACGGTCCGAAAATACAATCAATCAGTTGCGGAAGGAATAGATCCTGATTTTGGGAGGTTTTCCTTGTCTTCCGGATATGGAAAGTTGAGAGCACTCGATACGGCACCCTTTTACATCATGCCTTCGATTGCGGCAATCATGGGTACATATTGTGGTCTAAAAGTCGACCAATACGGAAGAGTATTAAATAAGTCCAATGAGCCAATAGCCGGACTTTTTGCTGCTGGAGAAATTATGGGAGGAGTTCACGGCAAAAATTACATCACCGGAACTGGTTTAGGGAAGGCCCTTGTTTTTGGAAAAATTTCCGGGGAAACGGCGGCTTCCATATGAAAGTTTTAATTATCTTACTGGCCTTAATTTTTCTGCCTCATCATGCTGTTGCAGATACGCTCAGGCTGGGAATTGCAAATTATGCAACCCAGGGTTTGCACAGAGATCTCATTGAGGCTTCTATTACTGAATTAAAGAATGTTCTTCGACCTAAGAACGATCTGGAAGTAGTGAACTACACTGAAGGAGAGCTGGCAGAGGCGATTAATAATCATCAAATTGATTTCTTCATTTCCTCCAGCGCTTTTTATCGACAGATGATTAGAAAGGGAGCCCGAGATCTCGTTTCGATTGAAACTAGAAAAGATGATGATCCAAACCAGTCCGAAGGCGCAATCGTTTTGGTGAAGGGCGGCAGAAAAGATCTTTTAACTCTCAGTGATTTGGAAAACCAAAACGTTGGTTATAGCCCTAGTTTTGGACCTTCAACTCTTCAAATCTTGAATGGCGAGATCAAAGAGAAAGGACATGAACCGAAAACCTTTTTCAAAAAAGTCTTATCTTTGGGTCCCGAGATTGATGAGATGCTTAAGGCGCTTGATGATGGTCTCATAGATGCGCTGGTTCTTCCTTCTTGCATCTTGGAGGATTTTATAGAGAATAACGAGGCCGATTCTAGTTGGTTGAGGGTTCTTGCGCCAAGGCATTTTTCAGCCCTGAAATGTGCTCATTCTTCGGTGCTTTATCCAGGCTTAGCCTTCGCCTCTTTGCCTTCTTTAAACGCTTCTTTTTCCAGACAAATTACGCAAGCCCTTCTTGATTTAGATGCCACCGTGAAAGGAAGTTTTTGGAGCGTTGCGACTAATTTCAACGAAGTAGATAGACTGTTGAGAAGTCTCGATCAAGATGCTTGGGCTGGTGATCGAGTTTGGTCCTTCCGGAAAGTACTCAATCGTTATTGGCATATCGTTCTAACCATTTTAGTGCTCGTATTATGCCTTATTTTTTACAGCTCAATCGTGAGTATGTTGGTTAAAAGGCGAACTTCGCAATTAGATTTAGCTCTGAAGAGAGAACGGCAACTGAAAAAGAAGTCCTTAGATGCTTCCAGAAAGATCGAACAGATGCAAAGGGTGGGAGCCTTCAATCAATTGAGTTCATTATTCGCCCATGAGTTGGGCCAGCCTCTCTACGCAATCAGATGCTTTTGTTTCGCCCTACGAAAAGAAATAAATAAAACGGGTTCTCCTTCACCGGATGTTCTTGAAACTGTTCAGGACATTGAAAAACAGGCCGTTAGAGCAGATGAAATTATCCAAAAAACAAAAAATTATTTAAAAGGAAAGAAGCAATCAGCCAAAGTTCTCCTTGTTCAAGAGGCATTGGCTACGGCTATTGAAACTTTTAATGTTACGCTCCATAAAAAAGCTGAGATCCGTGTGCAGTGCAGTAAAAATTCTTTGTACTGTGTAATCGACCCGCTGGATTTTGAATTAATAATTATTAATTTACTAAGAAACGCTTATGAAGCAGTACAGAGTTCCGGCATAAAACCTGTCATTTATATCGAAGTTAATGGCTTAGGCGATTACATTACAGTCGCTGTTGAAGACAATGGGATGCCGGTTTCAGATAGTCTTTTTGCTAATCTCGGAAAAGAGCCGACGAGTACAAAGGAAGAAGGGTTGGGATTAGGGCTGACAATCGTTACATCATTAGTGGAAAATTTTGGAGGAAATGTCACTTTCTATCGCTCGTTAACAGGAGGACTGAAAGTGGTGATAAGTCTTCCCGGCGTTAAGGAACAAACTCATGACGATTAAAAAACCTTTGATAAGGATAGTGGATGACGATTCTGATGTTCTCAAGGCTATGAGAAAGGTACTTGAGTTGGAAGATTATCAAGTTGCGACATATGCAAGCGGGGAAGATTTCTTGACAGAAGATTCTTATTCACTACCTGGGTGTGTCATATTAGATTTAAAAATGCCAGGTCTAAATGGTTTGGAGGTCCAGCATCATCTCAAGGTTAGAGGATTTAACCACCCTGTAATTTTTTTAACTGCACATGGAGAAGTAGAGTCGGCAGTTTTTGCAATGAAAGAAGGAGCCGCAGATTTTCTGCAAAAGCCGGCAGATCCACTTCGCCTTCTAGAAGTTGTCGCTCTAAATATTGAAAAAGACCTTAAAGGGTTAACTTTAGGTTTTGAAGAAAGAAAGCAAAAGGTGGCTTTGTTGACACCCAGAGAGGCTCAAGTAATCAAAAAAGTCTTAATGGGTCTGTCTAATAAAGAGATCGGAGAGTCATTGGGATTAAGTGAAAGAACTGTGGAAAACCACAGGGCTGCAGCGTATAAAAAGTTGGCAGTTTCGTCCGCAGATGAACTCAAAGATTTTTCTTATTTTATTTGAGGTACCAGTTCTCTTTAACACGGCGATGCGGCTTTCCACGGTGGCGAGATGTTTAAGAAGCGTGTCGTAGCCGAATCGGCAAAGTCTTTGCTATTAAAAAAATTGGTTGACGAAACCTGTTTATCTTCCTACTATTAAACCCAAAGGGTTGCTGTTTGCAGCTAGGGCTGGTCGAAAGACCCTGGTCCTTCACAGGCGGGATTGTGTCCCGCCGTTTCAATGGGAAAGGCTTCCGTAGTCGGGAAGAAAAATGCGTTTAAGCTTCGACTCATCGCTTTTGCTTTGCGTTAAGTTTCCTTCTATTAGATAACACAAAAACATAGCCTTTTTAGGATAAAACTCCAGCCTTTAGCTATTCTTATTTTTCCGGCATTTTTTGATTGAAATTGCTGTGACACTCTAAACAGTAGGATTTCGCTTTTGAGTGACCGGAATGGCAGCGGCTGCATTCAAGCTGCCCTTGATGGCTGCTATGCGGATTGTCCGATTTCTCAGCTTTCTGAGTTTTCTTGGCTAATTCTTCATAACTGCCATGGCAAGCGAGGCAGTTTCCATTGTCGACAGTGGCGCCTTCCTGAGGTGCGGATTCCTTGTGGCAGCTGTTGCATCTGAGACCTTTTGATAAATGCAGTTTGGAGGAGCTTTCTTCTTCAGTGCTGAGAAGGTCGGAATAAAGTTCAAAATCCTCCCTTGTCACTGATATTGTTTCTCCGTTGCTTAGTTGGCGTAAAACCACAGAATCCTGTTTGGGCGGATGACAGGTGCCGCAGGGAACTTTTCCTTTGTGGCTTTCATGAATCTTTTGGAAGATACCTTTTGCTCCTTCAGCGTGGCATTTAGAGCAGTCGGCCGCAGATAATTGCTGTACATTTGGGTGGTTTGCTGTGAGTTGAACAACTGTAGAATGACATTGCCCGCACTGACTCTGAGCAGATACTAAGCAGGGCAGGAGAGAAGTGATAAGAGCGAGTAAAAGTTTTTTCATTATGGCGCTCCGAGAGCCGGAAGTGAAAATCCTCCGGCTCTGCGATTCGGTAATTTAGAAGAGGTTAGTTTTTAACGGCATTTTCTCCGGCCATCTTGCCGATCGTGAAAATCTCGGCAACAGCATTCCCGCCGACACGGTTCGTGCCGTGTACGCCTCCGGAAACCTCACCCGCTGCATAAAGTCCGGGGATCGGCTGACCGTGACGGTCCATGACCTGTGCATGAGAATTGATCGCTACGCCGCCCATCGTATGATGCACGGCCATGGTTAAACGTCCGGCATAGAAGGGTGCTTTTTCAATCTTGTGGATCAGCATCTTCGGATCTCTTCCCAGAGGATCTTTCTTTTCGTCTACGGCTTTGTTATAAGCCTCAACAGCTTTCTTAAGGTTCTCGGCAGGAATCTGAAGTTTTGCGGCTAGTTCGTCTAATGTATCTGCTTTAAAAGCGTCGCCGATTTCAAAAGCTCCGTTGAAAGCTTTAGTCGCACCTTTGTTCATCGCCGCATAACCGTCGGCGTCTCGAATACCGAATACCACTTTTGTGGGAGAACCTAAAATGGCATCGGCAATAACGTCACGACGTTTGTCTTCTGCAACGAAACGATCGCCGTTCTTGTTCACAAAGATCACGCTTTCAACCGGACTGACCATGCCGATAAACCTTCCGGTTGTAGCTCCGCCAGGAAGCAGTTGGATATAGTCCATTCCGACGACTTCAGCGCCGATGTCTTGTGCCGGAGCGATAAGGTCACCGGTTGCGCCTTTATGGTTCGTTGTCGGCAGATCAAAGAGCCTCGGATCATGAAGGGCGCGAGCCTGAGGATTGGCACTAAAGCCTCCTGAAGCTAACACGACGCCTTTCAAAGCGCGTATGTATTGGGTTCTGCCGCGTTTTGTTTGTACTTCTACCCCGATCACTCTGCCGGATAAGTTTCCTTCTCGGATTAGGCGTACGACCTTCATGTTAAGAAGGATAGGTACATTGAGTTCTTTGCATTTGTTCTCTAATGCTTCAATGTAGCCCAAACCGAAGGGTTTCGTAGAGCTGTGGGCACGAGGATGAAGACCGCCGTATACCTGGTATACACCGGGAAGAAATACCACACCGCAGTCCTTGAGCCATTGAAGTGCTTCAGGAGCCCGTTTTGTAAATTCTCTAACAAGCTCGGGGTTGCCTCGGTAATCGCCCGCTTTTAAAGTCTGTTCGGCATGCAGTTCGACACTGTCTTTGATCCCTTTCTTCTCTTGCTCGGCAGGATCCACGGCATTGAAGGCACCGCCTGTAATTCGAGTGTTGCCGCCGATGATGTCCATTTTTTCTAAAATGACGGTAGAAGCTCCGTTTTGTGCTGCGGCAACACCTGCCGACAGGCCGGCTCCGCCGGATCCAACCACGACAACGTCATAGGTTTTAGACCATTGAATTTTATCTTCTGCTTCCGCCTTTGCGGTTAGCGGAAGAAGAACTGCTGCGGATGCTGCGATAGAACCGGTGAGAAATGAACGACGTTTGGTTGTGAATGTCATTATTAACTCCTTGTACTTGATTGACTCAACGCCGTCAGTTTAAAAATTGGTTCGACTGAAGAAAATTGTGAACTAAAACTACGTAAAACACGAAATTGACGCCCTAAAAATCCTTTTTCATAATGATAGGATTCAAAGAAAATCCTATGCCTCTAATCACTCGTTTTATATTGGTATTCTTACCTCTTTCTACGGTCTGCACGATTTCATATTCCTATGAATACGTTAGGATACCGTTGGTCATTGCAGTGCAAGAAGAAGGCAACGAGACTATCCGGCCTCTGGTTGAATTAACGGTAAAAAGACTTTCACAGGTTGAGCGGCGTCGGGTTCCTGAGCTTCATTATCTGTCCCTTGAGAAGTTAAAAGATCAAAATTCACTCATTGATGCAGACTACTTGATTGCTTCTGCTTCCGTTTTTGCAGCATTAGAGAAGTACAGCGGGCTCAAGGCCGTTGCATCGGTAAGACCGGTGATATCCGTAAATCCGGATCATGCCGCTTCAACCGCGATTTTGGTCGACAAGCAATCTTCCTTGAAAACGCTCAAAGATTTAAAGAGAAAGGTCATCGGAGTCCCGGCCGGTTCTTCTCCGGATGAAAGAATTCACGTGTTAAATGAGCTAAAAGTGCAAGGATTTAGCGATCCTAAGTTTGTGGACTTTAAGGCGATTTCTGCTAATTGCGAAGAATGGCTCAAAAATTTTAGAAATGGCTCAATTGATGCTCTTGCATTAAATCCACTTTCGTTTAAGAAAATCCCGGAGTCTTTTCGTATGCAGATGAATCTGCTCGAGCCAAGAATAAAAGACGATTATATTCTTGGACATACAACGGCTACTTATCCCGGTTGGGTGATGGCGGCTACCTTGGAGGCAGGGAAAAAAGAAACCCTTTACATGAAAGCCTTTCTTAAAAGCTTGCCTGCAGTAGATGGATTGAGCTGGGCACCTCAAGCGGATTATCGTCAGCTGCATCAAGTGCTAACCTCGCTCGACGATCCTTTTTATAAGAGTTTTAGAAAGAGAACTTGGCGGGAGATTGTTGAAGAAAACTTAATTTGGTTCGCATTGGCTGGAGTTCTTATTTTCAGTTGGCTTCTCCATACACTATTCACTACTGCATTGGTCAATAAACGAACACGTGAATTGTCCGAAGCTAATGAAAGGCGTCTGAAGGCAGAAGAGCACTACCACAATTTAGAGAAGGCTTCGATCGTAGGCCAAATGTCTAACATTGTGGCGCATGAACTCAGACAGCCCCTGGCAGCAATCTCTAATTACTCTCTGGCGATCCGCAGACGTCTTTCAAAAGGCAACCTTGATGAAGAAGCTCTTTCTTTTGCAATTTCAAAACTCATGTCTGAAAGCGGTCGAGCTTCTGAGATTATTGAACATGTCCAGCGGTACGCTAAGGGTAAGCCGTCCGACTGGAAAAGTTTTTCCATTGATGAGCTACTGAGATCGATTTGTGACAATTATCTTGACTCTCAACAAAATCCACTGGTCCGATATGAAGCCAGAGGAGGGCAGGAGTTTAACGGAGATCCATTAGAAGTGGAGCTAATAGTCAGAAATTTAATTAAAAATGCAATTGAGGCAGCAGAGCAAACGAAAAGCCCAGACATCCTTTTAACGCTCGAATCGGAAAAGGGTGCGTTCAGAATTACGGTCTCCGACAATGGTCTGGAAATTAGTGATGACACCTTGTTGAACTTAAGGGAGCCGTTAAAGAGTACAAAAATAGGCGGGTTAGGCTTAGGGTTATCGATTGTCAAAAGGATTTCTGAAGCCTATGAAGGTCATGTTGAATTTGCTAAAAATATCCCTACCGGTCTTAAAGTGACAGTCTGGCTCTATAGTAAAGCCAGGAAGGATAAATAAGATGGAAGACATTGACTCTTTTGCTGTTGTAAGAATCGTCGATGACGACGCTGGTGTCCGAGAATCCTATAAATTTCTGATCGAAAGCGACAGCTGGCTTGTTAAAACCTATTGCAGTGCAGAGGACTTTTTAGAGCATGATAACCCTACGGTTCCGGGCTGTGTCGTCTTGGATGTCCGTATGCCGGGATTAACGGGCCTGGAACTGCAGAATCGCCTAAACGAATTCGTGCATAAAATTCCTGTCATTTTCATCAGTGCTCATGCTGATATAGAGATGGTTGTGAAAGCCATGCAAAACGGAGCCCTGGATTTTTTGCCGAAGCCGATCAAAGACGAAAGTCTCTTGCTGGCAATAGAAAAAGCCGTCCGTTTGGATCACATGAGGAGAGAGAAGGAGAATGAAAAGTCACAAGTGAACCAAAATTGGTCTTCTCTGAGTCCGCGTGAGCAAGAAACAGCTCTTCTTATTGCCGAAGGGCTGCTGAACAAACAGATCGCCGATCGACTCGGAATTACGGAGAGAACGGTGCAGGTCCATCGAGCCAATGTGTTTTCTAAGTTGGGAGTACGTAACGCCGTTCAGTTTGCACAGAAACTCATGCTGATTAAGAGCGCCCAAGATGATAAGGCCTGACCTCATTATTGTCGGCTCTGGAATGGCTGGTTTGTGCGCGGCTAAAACAGCAGTGGAAGCGGGCGCCAGAGTGCTTGTCTTAGAAAAAACGTTTCAGCCGGGAGGGACGACACGGTTGTCTGACGGGATTTTTAACGCCTGTGACCCAAAGCTCCAATTCCCCTTAGATATCCACGATTCTCCGGAAAGGCATTTTCAAGATATCATGGAACAAGGTCATGGTAAAAGTCATCCCAATCTGCTTCGAACCTATACCTATGGAGCCCAAGAAACATTAAGTTGGTTAGAACATTTGGGCTTTAAATTTCAAGAGAAAGTAACCCAAGAACCCGGTACTCCTTATCCAAGAAGCCACAAACCTTTAGAAGGAGGAGGAGATAGATATATTGACTTTTTACTTTCTGCACTTCCTTCATCGTTATGCACTATTGCTTACGGGTGCGAAGTTGTCGAGTTAAACTCCAAAAAGAGCTATTGTCCGTCGGTGGTTTTTAAAAAACAGAATGAGTTATTTGAGTTAACTCCACGAAAAGGCCTATTACTTTGCGCAGGAGGCTTTTCTGCCAATAGGCATCTTGTGACCTCGCACTTTAACTTGCTGACTGGCACAGATTACATCGGCAGTAATGATTGCAATGGAGGAGTTTTGTCCGCTGCGGTAGATATAGGGGCTGAAAGAATTCACATGAGTTTCTTTGATCTTTGCTCAGATTCAAGTGAAATAGAAGAGCTCTTGTCTAATCCGGCCGATTTCATTCTTCTCAATGACCAAGGAAAAAGATTTTGCAGAGAAGATCTAGACGTGCAATCTCTTTACGAAGCCATTCTCCTTCAAAATAATCATGCAGCAGAAATACTAACTTTGGCTCTTGTTCAAGAGAAAAGTAAACATCGGGAATTCAGCCATCCTCTAGAAGCAGTGAATAAATATGCAAAAGCTTGCTGTCTGAAGATTGACGAAGAATTCGGCAAGAATCCCTATTTTTTAAGGGCTCCGTTTGAAGTAGTAAAACAAGTCAAAATTTCTCCCAAAATAAGAACTTCCTTAGGAGGACTGCTCATAAATGAAAAAGCACAGGTCTTAAACAGGCAAAGAGAAGTTATCCCTGGACTTTACGCCGCGGGAGAAATCGTCGGCGGAATATTGGGGGAGAAGTCGGCTCCGGGCGAAAGTTTGGCCTCAGCTGCTGTTTTTGCAAGAATTTCTGCGCGTGAAGCATTAAGAACTTGAAATAGAACTTTGTCATTCTTGGCTAGAGGAGAAGATTTAATAGGCTGGCTAGCTTGCGTTGGCTATTCTTTGTTTGGAATGCGGCTCTTCTGGAAATGCAGCTGTTGGGACGCTCCTATCCGAGCGGCGCCCCTCCATCGGAATGCAGGGTCGAGCCCTAAAAAATGCGTCTTAACGGCGAGCGCCGGAAACTGTCCTAGCGGCAGGCTGACGATTTTGATTTCCGTCGCCCTAGATTCTCTGATTCCTTGAGCTTTTTGAGAGCGGCTGAAAGAGGTGTTTAATTTCTTTGCGGCTTCACGTGTCTCTACCTTGCGAGATTCCAAGATTGAAGACTTGGCCGTTATCCAAAGTTAAAGTTCAAAAAACTTTCATCTTCTCACCTCTCTGTCTCAGGAAAAAGCTCATGGTTACAGATTTGGTAATCCGCCCATCCTGCCTTCGAAATAACTCTTTCGAATATCCTTATCTACACGCAATTCTTTGAAATCAGTCATTGGATAAAGTGTGGCTGAACCGTCTGGCTCCCGATTTGCAATCCAGAGTTCGTCTCTTCTTAATAGTTCTTGGTTGATTAGAAGAGCATTTTGCGTCGTGAAAATTAATTGTTTTCTTGTTTCAGCACCGCACGAATTTAAGAAGCAATTGAGTAAATGCTCCGTGAGAATTGGATGTAGGCTTCTATCAAACTCGTCAATGAAATAAGTGACTGAGGCGTCTTGTCTTTTCAGGTCCTTCATTGCCGGTAGAAGGTTGAAGAGTCTTTTAATGCCTTCGGACTCATCTTGATAAGGAATAATCACTTCTTTCCCTTGTCGATTCCCATGCACGGCAAGTAGTTTTTGCATATTGAGTCCGTCGGAATTTCTTCCGACTCGATAAACACCTGACTTCGGATCTCTGTAATACAAGTATTCTCCATCTTGCAGATCCTTACTTAATCGGCTGACATCATAGGGTAATTTTTCTTTGCAATCCTGATACCTGATTTTTGTTATGCCGGTGTCAAGGTTTGAAAAATCTTTCCATTCTTCTGTGTCGTCCTCTGCTAATTTATTAATCGACACCGAGTGTGGGGTAATAATTTTGAGTGAATGTTTGAACCAGTTGAGGACATCCGTTACATGGTCAATTTTTGCCTCTCCCAGTATGCTTAAGGCGGGTTGACTCTTATTCAAGAGAGGTGGGACAAAACGGAGAGATTCGGCGGTAACCTTTTTGGAAAGGGAAGGGCTCGTTTCAAGTTTTGAGCCGGAGCGACAGAATAAAAGATTGCTTGAGGAAGTGTTTATAAAAGCAAGGGATTCGTCGATAATTCTTTGATTCGTAAAAGACAAGAAGTAAGAGTAAACGTACTTTCCAAGCATTAGCTGGATTTCAATTTCACTAGGTTCTTTTCTTAATTTCTCGTTAAACCAAAAGGCATACGGTTTTGAGGAGAAAACTCCTTTCTCCGGTTCCATTAACAAACGTTGAACGAAAGAAACCGCCTTAATAAAATTGGATTTTCCGGAAGCATTTGATCCGAAGATAGCCGCGACGGGAAGAAGCTTGAGGCGAAAACGCTTGCACTCAGCTAAAGTACATCGATTCGCTTGCTCTTTGCCGGCTTCCATTGTGAAAGAGGTCTTTTCCTTAAACGACATCCAATTTTTGATAGATATGGATAAAAGCATTGTGCCTCTGCTGGTGTTTCTACATTTTTAGAGAAAATTTCACGAAATATGTAAAAAATATTAGCAGACTACAATCTTCAATTTAGCTTTCTTAATTTAGAGCTCATCCTCCCTAGGCTCAAGAATTGAGGTTGACTTGTCCTATAACTAAATTTTTATTGGTTTGAATGTCTATTAAAAATGTGGAACCCAGGCAAAACCGGAGGTGTCATTAGTAGATCTTAAATCTTGAATGTTTTTCTGAAGTAATAGCAGAAGAAAGCGCTCACAAGGATTATAGCCATGCCTATCCATTGATGAGGAAGAAGATTTTCGCTCAAGATTGCTTTTGAGAGTACAACCACGAAGGGCATGCCGAGAAAGAGGAAGACAGAGTTAATGAACGGGTTTCCGTATTGCCAGGCATACGTTTTGGTGACTTGATAGAGCAGGGCAAAAAGTACCGACAACCATATCAACGGATCTGTCAAAAGAGTGAGCAAACTAACTCCGCCGTAATAGATCCACAAAGCGCCTGAAAACAGCGTGCATGCCAAAGAAAAATAAAAAGCAACTCTTAACGTCGGTTCCTTTAATGTACCGAGACGTTTTAAAAATAAAGAAGCCGCTCCAGAGACAAAGCCATAGCCGACGGCAATCAGCAAGATATAGAAGGGCATGTTGGTCTTTTGTGGGTTGAGCATGGACAAAATGCCTAAAAAGCCTGTTATCACAGGAAGAAGCACAAATAAGGGAAGTCTCTTTTGCTGCCCAAGTAAGAAGGCAAAAAGAAACAGGACAATCCAGAAGGAGGACGTGTAGTTAAAGCATTGCGCAACCGAAGCCGGCAGGCAGGTTATGAGATAGATATTTCCGGCTGCTGTCAGAACACCGCAAACGCACCTGCCTGTCAGCGGCAAAGGATGATTAGAGACAAGAGAGATATTCTTTGCTTTCAATAAAACAAAGAGGAGGATAGTGACGAGCAGATATTTAGAAACCATTAAGTCGTAAAACGCATAACTCTCACCGGCCGCTTTAGTTGTGACCGTCATTAGAGAGAAGAACAGTGAGGCTGTAATAAGCCAAAGGGACTTTGAGTTGTTCACGACTGGGTTCGTTAGAAGCTTCTGACAGAGTCTACAAGGTCTTTGACTGAGTAAGCTTATAAGTTGACAGATGACAATGAGTTAACCGAATGAGTACTTTTGATTAGTAAGGTCAGATTCGAGACTTTAGCTAACTTAAGGTATTAACACAGCCTTTACTGAAATTGATCCTAATATAAATGCTTTGAAAAGCTTATAAGGGAGCGGGCGGTTACCCCACCGCCCGCTCCCCTTAGTGGTTTAAGGTTCTGAGTTGATTATTTGTTCGCAGTGGCTTGTTGTGAGGCTAGACGTCCGAACACGATATTGCCGGTGACAGCATTACCGCCGTAACGGTCTTCGCCGTGCCATTCGCCGACGACTTCACCGCAGGCAAAGAGGTTGGGAATGGGCTTGCCGTTTTCATCAAGGACCTGAGTCTTGGTGTTGATATTCAGACCGCCTAAAGTTCCACCGATTGCAGGAATCACTTCGATGGCATAAAGTTTGCCTTTATTTAAAGCTTCAGGCAGTTCTTTGCGGCCAAAATCTTCGTCCTTGTTGTTTTTCACAAATTCGGCGTATTTTTTCATTTCCTGGGCAAAAACTTGTTCAGGAAGTCCGACTTTCTTGGCGAGTTCTTCGGGTGTGGCGGCTTCTGTCACAAAACCTAATCGAACATAACCGTTATGAACTTTCTGACGTTTGGCTGCAACGGCATCGTCGTAAATGAGCCAAACTTTTTGTGCCGGTTGACGAAGCATACTTGCACCGAGTTCATTGCGAGGAGCGTTGTCATTGAAGAAGCGTTTGCCTTGATTGTTGACAAGAATGCCGCCGTTCGTACGGAAAGCAAGCGTCAGCATGATCGAGGTGCCGGCAGCAATGTTCGGATGAACTTGGACACGTTCAAGATGTGTAATCTTGGCGCCGACCGGAGCTGCGAGCTGGAGACCGTCACCATGACTGCCCGGCTGAGCAGAACTTACCATGCCGAAGAACTCGGGATGATATTTAGAAACAAGTGCCCCGTTGTTGGCATAGCTTCCTGTAGCAAGAATGACGGATTTAGCCTTGATTTCATAAAGACCGGAGTTTTTGCCTTTAACTAACACGCCGGTGACATTGCCGTTTGCATCTTTGTTGATTCGAACAACTTGAGAATTGACGCGAATGTCTGCTCCGGATTTTTCAAGTTCTTTCTTCATGACGGCAATCATATAGCGTCCGATACCGCCGCTCTTTGTAAAGTGCATGCGAGGAGCGGAACATCCGCCGTAAACGCCCTTGTCAAGATCGAGGTGACCGCCCATTTCTTCGAACCAGCTCAAAGCCTTGGGGCTGTTTACCGCAAGAATCTCATTGAGCTCAATATTATTTTTATTCTTGCCGACTTTCAGCGTGTCTTTAACAAAGAGTTCCGGACTGTCTTGGATCCCGGCTTCTTTCTGTTGATGAGAGCCCTGAACATTCATGCCGCCGGTAGAAAGAAGAGAGCTGCCGCCGATGATCGGCATTTTTTCGAGAAGAACGGCTTTATGACCGTTTCTTGCTGTCTCTATGGCGGCAGCGATTCCGGCTCCCCCTCCGCCGACGATGACGACGTCAGTGGTTTCTGTTCTGTTTGGTACGGCATCCTTGTATACATCAAGATCCTGGGGTACATAAGGAATCTTCTGGCGACCGAACTTCATATCCATATTAAAAATGTGGCAGTTGTTGCAGTACGCAAAACTTGCCTCATGGCCGCCGTGACAAGTAGTACATGAGTTAATGGAAAGGTGTCCGGCATGCGCAGATATGTTTTTGCCTGCGGCTTTATCTTTGTCACCCATCTGTTCGTAACTTCCATGGCAATTAATGCATGAAGAATCGATTTCAGATTGTGTGTCGGAAACTTTCTCGGTTGTATGACAGACGGAGCATTGAGGTGCGGCGCCTATTCTCTGATGATAACCGGCGAGATAGTCGGCATGTTTTCCAGAAGCGTAGACAGATTGAGCAGAGGCAGCATCCAGGCCTTCCGCAAAGCAGAGACCGGAAGCCGTTAAGCTTGCTGCGAGTATTGTTGTTCCTATTATTTTCTTAAGCATAAAGCTCTCCTTGGGTGAATGGGAGAAACAGTTCAAGACAAGAAAGACTGTCTTGCTTATTGAATATAATTCGACAACAATCAATTGAAAATTGATATTAATTCAACACATCTTGAGTTGAATTCAAGTTCTTTGCTTTGTAAGCGCAACCTTGAATTTTTTCAAAAAAACACCCCAGGCCTCATCTTCGTTTATGCTTTTCTTTTTAATAAAGGCCATCACTCGCCCGGGTAAGGGAGATTGCATCGGGAGCTCCTTGAAACTTGAATCCTCTTTTCGAAGTATGTCCAACAAGTAGTCGTAAATAATCCCGACAGCATTCGTTCTTCTAAGCAGCTGACAAATAATATCCATTTGTCTCACTTCTATTTCGGGCTTTAAAGTTACATTGAACTTAGAGAAATGATTTTGATAGAAAGCAAAAGATTTTGAGTCCGAATGGATGGTGACGAGTTGGTAGTCGAGAATTTTCTCTGCCGGTAATACCTCTTTCTGAGAGATAAGACTGTCGCGAGTGGCAAACAATTCTCGGATGATTCGGATAGGGTAGGTAACTAAATCCTCAGCTTCCTTACCATCCATCAGTATCAATCCAATATCAGCTTTCCCGCTGAGCACTAAATCTTGGACCTCAGACATTGAGCAAGTTTCAATTCTAAAAATCGCATTAGGGAACGCTTTGCGCAGAAGCTCAGTATTAGGAAGAAGAAAATCGTTTAAAAAAGTATGTGTCGTAGCAATGACTTTTGTAGTCTTTTCTTCTTTAAGGCCCAACCGGTATTCACGGTCAATTTTGTCGATTGCCTGAAAATGACAAAAGATCTTGCGATAAAGTTCTTTACCTTCTTTGGTGAGTTTGATTCGATTCCCGTTCTTTTCTATAAGTTTTTTGCCTAAAGAATTTTCAAGATTTCGAATACTGTGACTAATAGCAGAAGTCGTCAAATGCTCAAGTTCTGCGGCTTTTGTCATCGATAATTGTTGAGCAACAGAGCAGAAGATCTTGTATTGATTGTAATTTGGCATTTCTCATGGGATGGCTTGAGCTTCAGTTAGTCTAACGTCACAACTCTTCGCCGGATATAAGTATTTTTGTTGATATACAAACTTAACTAACTCCAATTCTTGAACCTCGGTTTTGTCGTTGGTAGAGCTTATCCGGATAGATTAAACATGGACCATCATGGCATAACGATAAGGGGTTATGTAAAACAGTTGAAGCTATTTAAATATCTGACCGGCTCAGGCTGCTAATGATGGAAGTCCGGCTTTAACATCGGGAAAAAGGCAAAAATTCAACCGCCTTTTTCAGGGATTTCTTTTGACGAATCAATCCTTAAAATTTGTTTTAGTGGTTATCAAACTTAGAAGCAAATACCTAATACTTTGAAATGGAGTGAATCATAACCAAATCTAAAGCAAGGCGTTTCCACGGCACACTGCCTGAAGAGCCATTTGCAATTGTCAAAGAAGCAGCAGACCGCATAGGAATGTCGGTTAGAAGTTTTGTGTCTATGTCGACGATGAAGTGTGCGTTGAAGTTGAAGCGAGAGTTGGCAAAAAGTTCCGGAACAAAAACTTTGCCTCTCTCTCAAGGGGGATCGGAACACTTTGCTCGATTGAAGGAAGATCCTGAAAAATATTTCGGCAAAGCACACACTGAATTCCGTCGTCTAACGAAACATATCAACATCAAGACCTAATTGAAAGATGAACATAAACAGCGCGGCAATTTGAAGTTTGTCGTCTAAAGTTTTCTACTTGTTTTTCATTAAATGCCGGATTTCAATCTCACGTTTTGGAGTATCTGGTGCAGCCAAAAATAAATGTCTAATCGTTAGTTAAGCGTTAAGAGATAAAAAACGCACAACCTCATTGCTAAATCAGCAAAATAGTTCTATCTATTTGAATCTATTCGCTGATATTAAGCATAATTCATTTTAATTTTTCTGTTTTTTATACGCATAGGGTCACACCTCGGTTTGTTGAACTACTTTGCATAACAGGCAAAATGTTCTTTTGGAATTTGCCTGTCGCTTTTGAAACTCTCTCATCAGAATGATCTGAAATCTCATATGACTAACCAGGGAGTTTCAGATGAAAGTTTCAAAAACAGCAGTTCTTGTTTTGTCCGCCTTAACCTGCGGCGCTGCTATTGCAGCCGCTCCGTCTTCGAGCGTTAAGCTCTACGGAGTATTAGATACTGGTGTCTATGCTCACCATGCATCTAATGGTCAAACCATTGTCGAAATGGCTTCAGGTATAACAAAAGGCTCTCGCTTCGGCCTTGAAGGTCAGGAAGATCTGGGTAAAGGCTACAAGGTGTATTTTCGCTTAGAGCAGGGCTTCGATAGTGACAACGGTGATGAAAAAGAGGCAGGTACTGCTTTCTACCGTGACAGTTATATGGGCGTCGCAACACCGTTCGGTGCAATAGAATTTGGTCGGACCGGTGCTCTGACTGCAGGTACTCATGGCGGCATTGTCGGGGCAATGAGTCCGTTCGGTATTACATGGAAAGAAGGCGCTTTGACCAAAATCTTTGCAGGTAACATCGCTGCCCGCTTGAATAACATGGTTAAGTATGAATCACCGGACCTCAGCGGGTTCAAACTCTATGCTCAGTATTCCAATGGTGTTGACGATGATGTTGTTGTTTCATCTCAAAAGAACCGCTACATTGCAGTCGGTGCAACCTATCGTTATAAGAACTTGAGGTTGATCGCAGCATTCGACAACTTGTTCTACAACGATTCAGCTGTCAAGACAGATGCAGGAGTGGCCGCCGGTAAAGACCTAAAAGATCAGAGAACCTACAACATTGGCGGAACATATGATTTCGGTGACGTGCGTATGTATTTGGGGTACCAATACGGACAAAATATCAAAACCCCTCGTCAGGGAGATGCCAAAGCAATTGCCGCGGCTAAATACGACAGCAAGGACAGCAAAGCAGCGGAGGGTTACGATACAAACGCCGTGACACTCGGAACGAAAATCAAGTTATTCGGCGGAGAGCTGAACGGCACGCTTGGCTATGCACATGCTAAACGCGACTTTAATGATTCGAAGGCTGATGTTTACCAGGCGATGGTCGGGTACAAATATCCGATTTCCAAACGAACTTACGCTTATGGTGCTCTCGGATATATTCATGGCAAATCTGAGAACACCAAGTTATCTAAGAAGGTTTGGAAACGTACCGTAGAACGAGTCAACACTCGATCTATGTTCATGGGTCTCTGCCATGAGTTTTAAAAAAATAAATTAATTTATCGGTTTACCTCCTGTAATGGCTTCTGATCGGCAATATGTGGTCAGGAGCCATTTTTTCTTTCACAGATACCCGGGCCATAAAACACTTATCCCGTTGGTTCAAACGCCGGGTCGAAAACCGAATTCCTGGCCTAATTGATGAGAAAATTTCACTCATAGAAGAAAAACCAAACTCAACCCAAGCGAGAACATCATGCCATCTCATTGCACAACGAGTTCTGATAACTGCATCGGCTGCGGAACCTGTATTCTTGTCTGTCCGAAGCGCCTGTTAATTCTTGATAATGGTCGTCCAAAAATGATCGAAGGACGGGAGCATCTTTGCAACGACTGTGGACAATGCACAGCATATTGTCCGGTAGGGGCCGCTATTCACAACGGTATTTTGGCTGCCGATCTAGAGAAGACATCAATGCCTTCTTCTTCAGCCTCAAAAACAATTATTCAGGCCCTCAAACAAAGACGTTCATATAGGAGTTTTTCCTCTCAGCCAGTGAAGCAATCCGATCTCGAAAAGATTCTTGAAGTGGTCGGGTATGCGCCCTCGGGTGGAAATAACCGTTTTTTGCGTTTAATCATCACAAAGCCGGAAACGACTAAAAAATTCTTGGAATTAATCGCACAGTGGTTCGACGGGGACTGTCGAACCGATCCGGTTTACGGCAAACGTTATGCAAGCAAAATCGATTCCATCCTAGAGCGTTATCGTGCAGGACAAGATCCTATTCTCCGCAATGCGCCATCGGTTGTTTTCAGTGTCGGACCTAAAACCGCAGTTTGGGGCGGCGTGGAGAGCGGGATTAATCTGACTTACTTCAATCTTGCAGCAGAAACGATGAATATCGGTTGCTGTTTTGCCGGTTATGCAACCGCTGCCGCAAAAAGAAGCAGGGAAGTTCGAGAGCTTTTGGGGATTAAAGAAGACGAGGAATGTTTTAGTGCGATGTGTTTCGGATACAGGACGATTCGGGCTCAGCGAATTCCGACTCGTCGATTAGTGGAATTCAAGACAGTCTGAAGCAGTTAAATATTGTCTGACCTGATTCTTCATTCTTTTATTTTCAGTGAGATTCAATTTTTAACCCCTTCAGAGATAAGTTGTGTTTAGGTCAATTTCTAAACTCTTATTCTTGATTGCCCTTGGCGCAGCTTGTGCGACTTCTGTGTGGTCTAAGACGATCACTATTGGCATCTTAGATACGATTGACCCCTGGTTTTATGTTCAAACCTTCGGGCCAACGATGGAACATTTGAGAAAGGTGATTCCTCAATATGAAATCAAGTCCGTCGAGTTGTCGTTCGAGAACCTGCAAAAGGCGATTAAAGCAGGAGAACTCGATTTCTTTATTGCTCCGAGTGGATTCTTTGCCTATGTGGCAGAATCTGCCGGCGCGCGCCATATTGCAACACGCCATCCTCAAGGAGCCAAAGATCCTTCTAAATCTGTAGGCTCTGTATTTGTGGTTCGTGCGAACGATTCTCGGTTTAATACTCTTTCCGATTTGGTTAGGGTTTCCGTTGCTGCGACGGACTCAAATTCCTTCGATGGCTGGATTATTGCGCTAGGAGAACTACTTCTTCAAAACTTAGATCCTAAAAGATTGTTTTCAGTTATTACCTATACGGGTTATGGGATACCGGACGTCGCCTCTATGGTGCTCAATAAGCAGGTTGACGTTGGGATACTCAAGACTTGTGATCTGGAGCAATTCGAGAGGGAAGGGACAATAGCAAAAGGAGCCCTAAGAGTACTAAACCCTAAGAATGACTCTTTAATTTCATGCAAAGTGTCCACAGACCTATATCCGGATGTTGTCTTTGCTTCCTTACCTAAAGCAGACTCGAATTTAGTTAAGACAGTGTCAGTGGGACTGCTTACCATGGATCGGACGAGAGGTGGAGACAGTTGGGGCTTTGCCAGCGACTTTACGCCGGTTTCCTCTTTATACCGTTCTCTGGAAATCGGACCCTATGAGTACTTAAAAGAAACCGGATTCATAGGATTTGCAAAACGATACCGTCATTATTTATATGGCTTCGCTGCTCTATTGATCTTAATTCTTCTTTATACGGCTTCCGTGAGAAGAATCGTCAGCATCAGAACCCGAGATCTGACTATTGCACTGAAGGAAAAAGACAAAGCCGAAAAAGAGGCTCGCGAGAGCAGAGAAAATCTCTTCCAGTTAGAAAAAGCCGGCGTTGTGAGTGAACTGTCTGCGATGTTTGCTCACGAAGCCCATCAGCCGATCGCGTCTCTAATTAATTATGCCGACGGCCTAAAGCTTTATTTGAAAGGAAAACGCGAAGATCCATTAGTGCAGGAAGCGCTGTCAGAAATTTCAACGCAGGCAGATCGACTTTCAAAAATCATTCAAAGAGTCAGAACCTACGCAAAACGGCAGCACCACGAAGTTAAGCAAGAAAACTTATCCGAGATAGTAGATCGAGCGTTGGTTTCATTTAGAAGATCGTCTCTATCTTCAGGAATAGATGTCGAGGTAAAAGCTCCCGGTAAAGCTGATGCTCTTGCCGACGCTCTTGAACTTGAATTGCTGATTGTGAACCTGCTCAAAAATGCCGCTGCAGCCAGCAAGGATAGCCGAGAAAAGTTAATAAGCGTCCAATTGTCGGAAGAAGCAAACGAATGGCTGTTAAGTGTATCTGATCATGGTCAAGTGATTTCAGATAAATTATTAAGTCGGCTTTCGCATCCCGCCAAGAGCTTTTCAGACGGCTTAGGTTTGGGACTTTCAATCTGCCGTCTTATCGCAGAAAACCATGGAGGCAAATTAACCTTTAAGCCGAATAATTCCAAAGGCTTGATCGTGACGCTTCATTTGCCTAAAGCTAATAAGGAGATTTAGAGTGGAAGCCCTAGTAAGAATCGTGGATGACGAAGAAACGGTTAGAAACTCAGAGATTTTTATTTTCAAGCTTGCAGGAATTCCTGCTGCTGCCTATTCCTCAGCAGAAGAATTTTTAGCTAAAGATGATTTGACCGTTCCGGGCTGTATTATTCTGGATCTCCGAATGCTGGAAATGAGCGGTCTTCAGCTCCAACGTTGTTTGCTGGAGAAAGGCAGCGATCTGCCGATTATATTTTTAACGGGTCACGGGACGGTGGATGCAGCTGTAATGGCTTTAAAAAACGGCGCAGTAGATTTTCTTCAAAAACCGGCTAAGCCTGAAAAGCTTCTTGAAGTGGTTAAAGTTCATCTGCAACAGAACAAGGAATTACGGTTGTCGAAAGCACTTATTCAAGAAAAAATCAATAAATTTGAACGCCTGACGGATAGAGAAAAAGAGGTGCTTCGGGAAGTCGCTACAGGCAAACTTAATAAACAGATCGCTAATGAGCTAAATATTGCTGAGCAAACCGTCAAAATCCATCGAGGTAATGCGATGCATAAGCTCGGACTTCGCTCAGCCTTGGATGCGAGTGCATTTTTACTCGATATCGGGAGGGTTACTGGAGATGAATAGAAGGAGCTTGTTTTCCGCTTTTCTCTTAACGATCCTTCCCCGACCTTCCTACGCCGGTCTTATTGAAAACATCTTCAGTAAAGGTAAATCTTGGGATGTAATCGTTGTCGGAGCAGGTGCGGCCGGATTATCAGCGGCCGTGGAAGCTGCTGATAACGGCGCTTCTGTGCTTCTATTGGAAAGTCAGCCGGAAATCGGAGGAAATACTTTAATCTCCGGCGGCTTTTATGCCTCGGTAGATAAAAAACGTCAAGAAAAACAGGGAATTACTGACTCTGTAGAGTTGCATGTTCAGCAAACTTATGAACTCGGCGGCCGTTTAGGAGATCCTAAATTGGTGAGAACAATGGTGACAGAGGCGCAGGAGTCGCTCGAATGGCTGGAAAAATTAGGTATGCATTTTCAGCCTCGAGTTTTTGAACTTTATGGCGCCCATTGGCCCAGAGCCCACATTCCAGTCTTGCCTCTCGGACAAGGATACATTCGAACCTTGGCGGATGCTTGTGTAAAGCGGAGGGTTGAACTAAAGGTTAAATGCGAAGTTCGAGAAGTATTGACTAAAGACAATAAAGTCATTGGTGTCGGGGCTTATTGCGGAAATGAATATAAGCAGTTTTATGCGCGCAGAGGAGTGGTGCTTGCGGCCGGAAGCTTTGCAGCTAATCCGGATTTAATACAGAAGATCTCGCCGAAACTCAAAGGGCTGACGACTAACAATGCGCCCGGTTCTAATGGGCTTGCCATGTTGGCAGCAGAAAAAGTCGGAGCAAAACTCGTCAATCTAGAATTTATTCAGTGTTTGCCGGGTTGCCCGCCGGGTAAAAAATATCGTGTCCGTTTTCATAATGACGTCTCTCATTTCATTTTCGTGAATAAAAACGGAGAACGGTTTATCCGTGAAGATAGTCCCAGAGATGAGTTCAGAGACGCCGTTCTCTCGCTGCCTGAAAAGTACGGATTCATCATTATCGACGACGAAGGGTTTAGAAGGGCGGGAATCTTAGTGCAGAAAGAAGCGGTAAAGGCAATTGAAGGAGGGGAGGCTTGGAAAGGCGAAACGCTTAGAGAGCTTGCCGATAAAATGAGTGTTCCCGCCGATAATCTGATTCGGACGGTTGAAGACTACAACGAAGGGGTTAGGTTGGGTAAAGATCGTTTGGGCAAGAAAATTCATTCCTTAACGCTTCCGATTGCTCATCCCCCTTTCTGGGCTTGCTATGCAGGGATGACGGTCCATTACACTGAAGGCGGTATCGCCATCGATGAAAAAACTCGGGTTTTAAACAAGAACAATCAGCCGGTCGCGGGTTTATATGCGGCTGGAACAATTACAGGGAATGTCCACGGTAAAAATCGTCTTGGAGCAAATGGACTGGCGGATGCCATTGTGTTCGGACGTATTGCCGGACGCCAAGCTGCTAAAAATTAAAGGCGAAGTACCGTGAAGGCACTCCGCCTGGCCTAGAGATCTTTATTCAGCCGTTTATTTACCTGCAGCGGTAAGACCCGCGATTCTGCCGAATGTCAGAGCATCAGGAACCGCATTGCAGCCGACGCGGTTGGTTCCGTGGATACCGCCGGTGATTTCACCTGCAGCAAACAGACCGGGGATGGCTTTGCCGCTGTTATTAATAACCTGGGCTTTTTCATTGATTTGAACGCCGCCCATGGTGTGGTGAACAGAAGGAGTCATAAGCGTCGCATAGTACGGGCCGCCCTCGTCAAGACGATGGTCATCCATACAGGTCGGACGTCCCATTTCGTCACCGGTACCTTTCTTGCAGAATTCATTCCACTTCTTAACAGTCTCGACTAAGTTCTTACCATTGATCCCGGCTTTTTGAGCCAGTTCTTCAAGGGTATCGGCTTTGAAGGATTTACCCGAAGAAAGAATGTCTTCGACTTTCACACCGTAAGCATTGCGGCCGTCTTTATCAACGAGAGCACGCTTGGCGGAAGAAATCACGAAGAAGAGCTGATCTTTCTGAGCTAGATTGGCTTTTGCAAGAACGTCGCGGCGTTCGGACTCATTCACGTAGCGTTTGCCGTCACGGTTTACATAAATGCAGGAGTTCTCGCCGAGTTTGAAGCTTGTTGCGCCAGTCTTCGGATCACCGGCAGGGAACAACTGGATCCAGCCCATCTGAGTTAAATGAGCGCCGGCCTTCTTGGCTAAATTAATGCCGTCGCCGGTAGCAGAGGGAAGGTTGGTTGTCGGAGTATTCTTACCGAGTTTTTTGCCCCAAAGTTCGTCATACTCGTTACGCATCTTAACGTTAGCGCTGAAACCGCCGGTTGTCAGAATGACGCCGTCATTTGCGTTGATGACGTATTTTCTGCCGTTTTTGTTTTGAGCTAGAACACCTATGACTTTGCCGCCTTTAACAATGAGGTCATCAGCCGCTGTGTTGAGCATCAAAGTGACCGGGAGTCCTTTTTCCTTGATGTAGGCTAAGTAGGTGTCAACATAACCGACGCCGGACTTGAAGTTTTCAGCTCGGTTTGATCTCGGCCAAAGAGCGCCGACGAACTGGTTGGCCTTTCCCCGCCAGACAAAGCCCATCTTGGAGAGCTGGTCCATTGTGCCGGAGACGTTCTTGGTTAAGGTGTAGACGAGGTTGAGGTTTGCCTGGTTGTCCCCTGACTTCCATGTCTGCAGAGCGTGCAGTTCTGGAGAATCGAAGAGTTTGTTTGAACCGCTTTCTTTGTATTTAGTCCATTGGTCTTTAACTTTATTAATTAATTCGGCGTGAAGCGAATTCAGTGGTTTTTGGTTGATGATGCCTTCGACAATCTTCTTCTGTCCTTCAGACATCGTCAGATGGTCTTGGTTGCGATTGGCAACGTTGAAGCAGCCGCCGGATACGGAAGTATTTCCGCCGGCAAATCCGTTCTTCTCAAGAAGAATAACTTTCTTGCCGGATTCAGCCGCTGCAACAGCAGCGGAAAGACCAGCACCTCCGGCACCTACAATCACGATATTGGTGTCTTCAGTAACGGTGTCATTGTAATGAGCGGGTTTAGGAGCGGGCTTCTGGAACTGTTTAACATCTAAGCCGGCTTCCTTCAGGCACTTGTTAACTGCTGCCTTAATGGCAAAGCTGGAGAGCGTTGCACCGGAGATGTTGTTGACGTTTGTTGTCTGATATTTGACGATTTCAGGAATCAATTGAGTCTGAGTTAAATCGGCAACGGGATGCGTTTCGGACCAATCCAAAACCTTAACGGATTCGATCTTATTGCCCTTTACGATGACCTGTACTTTGACGGCTCCGTTTCTACCTACTTCCTGAGCAGTGTAGGTTCCGTCTTTAGCAAAGGCAGAAGTTGATAAAGCTGCCGCCGCGACTAAAAGTGTAACCGTAGCTAATTTAAAGCTTTTCATATTATCTCCTTGGAAAATAACAGCTACAGTCTATGAAGGCAGCTAAAAAAAGAAAATAATACCTTGGTTCTAGTTTTGGATAATAAGGGGTATTTTTTTATTAAGATAATAAGTTATTATATAAGGACTTCTTAATTGGGAGCTCTCCAAAAAGTAATTCTCATTAAGTCCTACTCTCACATTAGATTTCCACGCCGACATTTTGCGTAATTAGCAAAATTGTTTTGCCTAGAATGCATTGGATATGTCGATAGTCGGTGAAAAAATGAAATTCTCAAATCCCTCAATCGAGAATGACTATGAAAAAATTCCTCGCTCTCACCGGTTTGATCGTTGCTTGCTCTCTGCCTTTTGCTGCTCAATCTCTGGAGTGCTCTGTAAAGCCTAAGGTTACTTCCATTGAAGCCCCGCACAGCTATATGTTCGTGGGCAATTCCTATACATATTATTCGAGCGGTCTTGCCGGCGCTGTTAACGGTCTGGCAAAAGCTGCCGGAATCAAAGTCAGACGCAACCGTATGGTGACCATCGGTGCGGCTGACCTCGGTTGGTTCAATGTCTGGGAACTGGTGCGTCCTTCCGGAATGGCTTCTACTTATGTCGACCACAGCGACGGCGGCAAAATCAAGAAGTTTGACTTCAGGAAAGAAAAGGTTTTTGACGCTGTCATTCTTCAGGACAACAGCACCGGTCCGATCCATCCGCAGCGCAAAGAAATCTTTGAGAAGTATGCAAAACAGCATGCATACGATCTGCAGTGTTTTGGCATCCAACCTTTGATCATGATGACTTGGGCAAGAAAGAACAAGCCTGAAATGACCCAGCAATTGGCTGATGCCACAACAAAAGTCGGCAACGAAGCCGATGCAATGGTAATTCCGGTTGGTTTGGCTTTTGCCGAAGCGATCAAGCAAGATCCGAAGTTAGAGCTCTACCGTGCGGATAAAACACACCCTTCGCCTGAAGGCACTTACTTAGAGGCCTGCGTTGTCTTTGCGAGCATGTACCATCGTTCGCCTGTCGGACTGAAATACTACGGAATTGAGCAAGTTGAAGAAAAGACGGCACATTTCCTCCAGGAGGCTGCTTGGAATACCGTTTGTGAATACTTCGACTGGAAGAAATAGTTTCGCTCTGAATCTCTCAACCAAATCATTAGAGCGGTGAATTGATCTAAAACCAAAGTTTTTGAGATCTACCGGCTCTGTCTTAATGCTCTCGTGCGTCCTTTTAGGACGCACATTTGTCTTTGCTTAATTAGCCTTATTCTTAGCGATAAGTTCCAAGACTTTACGGCCGAGTTCAATTCTAGGTTTGACAGTAGATAGATCTGACCATTCTTTTTCAGGATTATGTAAATCTCCGCCGATGACACCCATCGCACAAGCAACTGCCGCGCCGCCTCCGGAGAAACGGTTGCCGTCGGAAGCACCGCCGACATCCATCCATTTCGGAGCAGGCTGGCCAAGATCTTTGGATGCCTGATTAACCAATTCAATCAGTTTTTGTGATTTTTCTGTATGAGACAGAGCAGAGCTCTTGGCAACATACTTCAGTTCAGAGGTCACATCCGGAGCAAATCCGCGCTTGCAGAGGGCTTCGATTTTGTCTAAGACCGCGTCTCTTGTTTGATCGTTAAAGAAACGGAAATCAAATACAACGGTTGCATCTTCAGCAATAGTGTTCGGTGTCGTTCCGCCTTTGACGACGTCAGCGTTCAAAGTGACATCTTTATATTCAGAGGCAATCGCTTTGATTTCCGGAATGGCTTTCGCCATGGCTTCAATAGCATTTCTTCCGTCCTGCGGATTGTTTCCTGCATGAGCGGGTCTTCCGTGAAAATTGATCGTCAAGAACATAGAACCTTTGCGAGAACGCACAAATCCGTTGCCCGGTCTGCCCGGTTCGTAAACCAATGCAATATCGGTTTTCTTGGCTTGTTCATCCATGAAGGCACGGGAGGCTGGAGATCCGGATTCTTCTCCGGGGTTGACGATTACCGCTATGTTGAGTTTTTTCATGGCTTCCGGCGGGATCTTCTTGCAAATCCACCAGACTGCATTTAGGGAACTTTTATCGTCGGCGACGCCGGCACCATGAGCAATATTGTCCTTAATCGTCAGAGGATACTTTTGAGCGTTCCCGACCGGCTGAACAGTATCAGAGTGGACAGAAAGCACCACATCGTAATGATCTTGATTAGGTGTATTGGTAGCAATTAATGCTTTGCCTCTTCCGGCGCAGTCTCTTGTAGTCACTGTCCATCCGATCGATTTGAAACGTTTTTCTAGGATGTCAGCTATTTTGTTAGCGCCTTCAACGTGTCCGGATTTTGAGTCAATAGATACTAACTCCTTGAGTTCATTGAGATATTGCTTCATGTCAAAATCGGAAGTATTGCCATTAGCGGCAGCAAAAGCAAAAGATGGTGTCAGACTTGCAGCTAAGCAGCCTGAAACAAAGTTGCGACGTGTGGTCATATGAATATCTCCTTTGTTATTGAGGTAATAAAGGAAGTATAGAAAAACGGATACCAAGAAGTTGGCATTCAGCTAGAACATTCGAGAAAGTGTTTATAAGAAAGGAGTTTCTTGGGTAACTGACTTGCAAATGAATGAAATCCTTCCAATAGCTCACTCAGATGTTTTGTCTGAGAGGTTGAGAGCTCACCATAAATGCTGATGCTGAGTCAGTTGTGGGGTCTTTCGCCTCGATAAATCGATTTTTCTATAGTTTCAATCAATGATAAAAGCGGCATTAAATTGTTCCTATTTTGCAAAAATTCTGCAAAATTGCTACATAAATCTATGAGATTTCGCTATTATCAAGCCTAGCACTGTCGTTTTATTGCTTTTTGTGGATGCTTAAAGTGCTTTTATTAATTGCGTAGAACTATTGAAAATGTGGAGTTGATATGCTTCTCGAGTTTAGGCTTGAAAACTTTAAATCCTTTGAGGACCCAACGGTCTTTTCGATGGTACCGACCCCTAAGCAAACGGATTTAGAGTACAGTCTCTTAAAAAAGAAGATTACGGGAATCAGAAAGGAGCAGAGGGCTTTGTGCTCATCCGTAATATATGGGCCTAACGCTTCCGGTAAGTCAAATATTATCTGCGCGGTAGATTTTCTTAGAAATGTAGTATTGAGAGGAAATATTTTAGATAGTTCCTCTGTAAGCAGCCTAAATCCATCGGCTTCTTTGCTTTCGCTTGTTCCTAATTCTTCCTTGAATAAAGAAAAGCCGGTATCGCTTGGTATAACTTTTTTAACTGAGGAACTCAAGATCGATTACGATTTAGAGTTGGAGCTCGGAGAATTCTTAGATAAATCATTTGAGAGATTTGTCTCTTATGAGGCGCTCAAAATTAATGAAAAACCAATCTTTGAAAGAAGAAAAGACAATATCGAAGTATCAAAAAATAAACATTCGAATGCAAGAATGAAAACTGAGGAAGGTAGAAAGCTAATAAATCAGCTTTCTAAGGAAGGATTGCATCCGAAGGAGCTTTTTTTATCGAATGGATTTAAAAATATTGTTAGTCCGGGTGTTGCTAATAAAGTTCTTTCATGGTTTAGAAATGATCTTCGTATTCTTTATCATTCAGAAAATGTCCGAGTCGGAGGGGGAGCAAATTCTGAATCCAATCAATTTATATTGGAACTTCTGAGTTCTGCAGCTAAAGCAATCGGATCAAAATCTTTATCCTTCTCTTTTGATAGTGACGGTGCAGACAAGGAGAAGAACGTTCTTTTCTCAGTTGTTAAGGACGTAAAAGGTGCACGAACCGCAATCAATTCGGAAATTTATGAGTCCTATGGAACTGTTAGGTTCATGCATATGTTTCCTTTAATTCTATCCGCCATAAAAACCGGATCAGTTCTATTCATTGATGAATTCGATGCCTCAATTCACCCTATGGCAATCATGAGCTTAATTAATGTTTTTCATAATGAGGAGATTAATAAGAATGGGGCGCAACTTATCTTTAATACCCATAATCCTATTTTCTTAAATGCCAATCTCTTCCGAAGAGATGAAATTAAATTTGTTGATCGAGAAGAAAACAATAGTAGTACCATCTATTCTTTATCTGATTTCGGAACGAGCGGAAGCGGAGGGGTTCGGAAGACAGACGATTATATGAAGAATTACTTCGTGGATCGTTATGGAGCAATTTCTAGGGCAGATTTTACTGATCTCATTTCTGAGTTGGCTGGGAAGTGATAATGGTTTTAAGAACAAGAAGAAAACAAACCAAAAAATACTATTTTTCTGTTGAGGGAGAAACTGAAAAATGGTACTTGGAGTGGCTTCAGAAACAGATTAACGACAGTGCAAATTTATGCTTTAACGTCTGTTTTGATATAAAGGTCCAAAAAGATCCCGTAGCTATGGTTAAAAGCTCCGTAATTTTCGGCGGAGAAGATATTTTTCACTTTTTTGACTTTGAGAGTTCGGCACCGTGTCATCTGAAAAGTCGAAACGATACATTTAGAAGATTAAAAGAGGCCAACACAATAAAAGGTGTGAATTACCATCCGGCTTATTCTAATTTTTGTTTCGAACTTTGGCTTCTTTTGCATAAAAAATGCTTGAGAAGCTCCTTTACAGATCGAAAACAATATTTGAAAGAAATAAATAGAGTATTCAATAAAGACTTTGAAAATTTACATCAATTTAAGCACCGCGATAATTTTATTTCCGTATTAAACACCTTGACATTTGAGGATTTTCTACAAGCAATAAAAAATTCAGAAGCAATAGCCAGAGATTGTGAAGATCATGGTCGCAGGAATCAAATTTATGGTTTTTACTTTTACGAGAATAATCCCGCGACGTCCGTTGGTGCCGTATTTAAATTAATACTTAAAGATTGTGGGTTTCTCTTTAGCTCTAAAAAATAAATATGGATTAAAAATTATTATCAAATCAGTGATTGAAGGAGGCGCGTGACTTGAAAACAGAGACAAAGATAATGAGTCTCGGCGGAAAGTAGCATTAAGTTTTTCACAAGAAACCTTAATAAATTTTGCATTGTGTTGATTGTCTGTTGCTCGAGTTCAACGAAAAAAGTATAGGATTTCTCTCTAAAGAGCAGGAACTGTGAAAGCAGGATTAATTGATGGCCTGATTTTTCTAAAGGAAAGTTAGTTAAGGTTTAGAGGTTAGAAAGATTTAAGGCTCGAAAGTAAAAAAAGAGAAATTGGTCGGAGCGGCAGGATTCGAACTTGCGACCACTGCGTCCCAAACGCAGCGCTCTACCGGGCTGAGCTACGCTCCGATCATTTGTTTTAATTCTCCAATATAAAGAAGAATTGAAGCAGATGAAATTATTTCACAGGGACTGCCGATTTCGCTAGTCACGTAAGTTAGCTAGGGGATCTATATGTTCTGCTAAAAAGTTCAGCGTGCAGCCATTTCATTTCCAACAACTGATCTCTCTAAGGAGAACAAGTCCAATTAGCTTACGAACAAATACCGTAGACGGAACATTGGTAGAGAAGGAATAATTAAGCCTTGGACTAAAAACTGCCGGAAGCCAAGGAGAGGCTAATATGCACCAATACATCAAAGTATCCGGAACGCCATATGAAAGAGGGTTTCAGTACGGATCTCAAGCAAAGGAAAGGATTCGCAAAGTAATAGAGGAGTACAAAGTTCTTTTTGAAAAAGAAGCCTTCATTACCTGGGACAAAGCTTATGAACTCTCTAAACCTTATCGCAAAGAAATAGAAAAATATCGTCCGGATCTTGTTGAAGAGATGCAAGGAATCGCAGACGGTGCCGGTCTTGATTTCAACACTATCCTCACGCTTAATTGTCGCTCTGAAATCATGTTTGCGAAGGCGGACGTTGCTGAAGACGCCTGCACGACGATCGGCGTGCCGCCAGAAGCCAGCGAAAACGGCCATACGCTTTTGGCTCAAAACTGGGATTGGTGGAGCATGGGGTACGGAACCACCGTACTTTTGGAAGTTGAACAGAAACCATTTGCTAAAGCAATAATTATCACTGAAGCAGGCCTTGTCGGCGGAAAAGGATTGAACGAATGCGGAATCGCACTCTCAATGAACGCCATGTCTGTGAAGAAAGGAAAACTTGGCGTTCCGCTTCAAGTCCTTCTACGTGGTGCCTTATCTTGCAGAACGATTCCCAAAGCTATTGATGCAATCGCTAAAGCCAATAGAGCCGGGAGCGCCTGCGTGGGTCTCGCAGGAGCCGACGGTTTGCTTTTTTTCATTGAGTACGCTCCAGATGACTTAGATATTCTTTTGTCAGATGGAGAACCTTGCTGCCACAGCAATCACTGGCTGTCCTTAAAAATGATTCTTGGTCCCGAAGCCAAGAACTATTCTTACAACTCAACGTTCATTAGACTCGATCGAGCCAGAAGGTTGGTCAAGAAAGAGGACAAGCTGTCGATAGAAAAGATTTTCGAAATCTTGTCTGACCATGCCGGTTATCCCGACGGCGTTTGCAGACATGATGACGAAACACTACCGATTTACCACCGACATAGTTCTGTTTGGTCTATGGTGATCGATGTGAACGAGAAGATCATCTACTTAACCGACGGAACGCCCTGCAAGTTCAAACCTAAGGAATACAAGCTTTACTAGAAAGAAAACAGAACTGTAATAGGGTTTAGTAAAGAGGCCGAGGAGGGCGAGATCTTCTTAATGTTCTACCTCGCTTTCCGTCGGCCACATTTCCCGGTCACTGCCAAAACGAGCTTTAAAGGATGGAGGGCGGAAATGAAGACATCGCTGCAAAACACGTTAGAGGATATCAAGTCTAAGGAGGATAAAGACTCGGACATTCCGGCATCTCGTCGGACACGTAGAAAACTCCATTTAGACTATCTTCTAGACAAGTTTGAGAAAGCTCAAGCAAGCACTCGACGCAATTTAGAAGACAGAGAATGGCTGGACTCTCCGCCGGTCGGCAAGGAACTGCTCTGAAAACTCCAAGAGCCCTTGATGCAGTTCAAGCTTTTTCCTTAAACGTCCTCTTGGCCATAAGTCGGATAAGCCCTGCCTGTGGAAGCTTGAGTAATTATCTCAATTGATCGCTGATTGCGTCTGTGGCAAAGTTACGTCCAATAGAACTACCCTTGACAGTCATGGGCGCAAGCCGAATCTTCGATCCCTTAATCTCCAGAATCCCGATCCTGTTCACCGCAGCTTGTATATGGTCGTGGACAAGCTGTGTACATGCCGTGACTCTAGATGCCCAGGTTATCGGAGAAGATAGAAGTGTGATCGAAACGATAGCGACTACATTGGATCACTTGCGCGAAGAAATATCCGACGAGTTCTTTGAACTGAATTATCTTGCCAAGGAAGACCTTCTTAAAAAGACCAAAGATAATCCCGCCTTCTTTTTCATTACGGACGCGGTGACTTTCGCAGCCTTGTCGGAGGCAGGGGCCTGGGCGGTTGCTGCAATGAAACATCCTTTGGCCATTGACTCTTCTCATACGAGCGGAGCCGCTTTCATTACCCGGAAAGATCGGACGGATATCAATTCGTTAACTGATCTGCAAGACAAGAAAATCGTAGGGATGTCTCCGACCTCATCATTGAGCTATCTGATCGGCTTAAGAGAACTCCAAAGAATTTTCGGTCCCGGTCATTTCTCCAAGGAAGTTTCCTTCAGCGGTGCTCCGATTGAAAAGGTTGTACACGAGATCTTGGAAGGAAGAGGCGACGTAGGAATCATTGACGCCTGTCTTCTGGAGCGAATGGAGCGTGACGGCAACATCACTCCGGACTCTTTAAAAGTCATCAGTCCGCGTGACAGCAGCGATCTTCGCTGCCGCCACTCGACAGGTTTGTATCCCGGCTGGGTAATGGCTGTATCTAAGCCGGCTTCAGAACTTACAGAAAAAGAGCGAAATCTCATCTTAAAAGTCAGTTCTGTTTTGCCTACGGTGCCTAAACTTCAAGGTTTAATGGAATGGTCGACGCCGAGCAACAACGACGCCATTGCCTCACTGTTGTCTGCACTTGAAGATGAAAACAAGGACAAAGCTTTCTGGAAGAATTTCTTAAGTAAATATGGCCCGTGGCTGGGGGCTTTTTTTATTTTTCTGTTCTTGCTGTTTGCTCATACGATTTATGTTTCTTGGCTGGTTCGCAAACGTACTGCTCAATTAACGGCTTCTATGCAAAGAGCCCAGAAACTTCAGCAGCTTGTGAACTCAGAACAAGAAAAGATCTCAGCGATGGAGAGAGCAGGTATTGTCGGACAGTTATCATCGATGATTGCCCACGAGCTCCAGCAGCCGATCAATGCGATTACAAACTTTTCCCGGGGACTGAGAATTCGAAATGAGCGCGGTTCTTTGGATCCGGAAGTCCTGCAGGAAACGCTTCAGAGGATTACTCATCAAAGCGAAACAGCAGCTCAAATCGTCAATAAAGTGCGAGCCTATGCAAAGCAGCATAGTGCAGAGAAGGTTAGAGTGAATCTTCTGGCTCTTTTGGAAAAATCCATCCAAAAGTTCAAGCAGATCAAGGGCTCCGGAATAAGTTTCAATTTGAGTTGCTCTGAGGTAATAGTGGTAGAAGTCGACCCGCTCGAAAGTGATCTTGTCCTCTATAACCTTTTCAAGAACAGCTTGGAAGCTTGTAAAAATGAGTCTGCGCCTTTAATCAGCATCACTGTGGAAGAGTCAGAACAAGAAGCAGTCATCCAAATTCGAGATAACGGACCTGAAATCTCTGAGGATTTAGTCAACTCTATCTTTATCCCGAAAGTCAGCCAAAAAACGGACGGCTTGGGATTGGGTCTTTCGATCTGCAAGGCTTTGGCAGAATCGCAGGGAGGCTGTTTGAGCGCCATAAGAAACGCAGAAGGTCACTTAGTCATGAAGCTTTGTCTGCTTAAGGCTGATTCAGTAAAAGAAATAGGTGAAAATCAATGACAACCGGAATGATTTACATTGTGGATGACAATGCAGAAACGGCTCAATCCTTGGCTTTCTTTCTCGAGTCACTCGGATGGAGGACCCGTGTTTGGAATGATCCCGAAGCTTTTCTAAATGACTATGAAGCGCTTGCGGCTGACGGATGCTTCATCTTTGATATTCGGATGCCGAGGATTGACGGATTAGAACTCTTAGAACGACTGAACGCAAAAGACAACAAGCGACCGATCATCTTCTTAACCGGTCATGGCGACGTCAACATGGCAGTCAAAGCTTTCAAAAACGGTGCATTTGATTTCTTTTTGAAACCCCCGGCTGAAAAAGAACTGATTGAAGCAGTCGAAAAAGCTCTGACAGTTTCGAGTGATTTGAAATTCCAGGCAGAAAAGCTTGCTTATGACAGAAAGCGCTTCGATTCTCTGACAGATCGCGAAAAAGACGTGGTAATTCTTGTCGGCAAGGGCATGATGAATAAAACGATTGCCGATACCCTTAAGATCTCCGAGAAGACTGTCCAGCAGCATCGTGGTGTCGCATGCAAGAAGCTCAATCTCATCAATGCTGTAGAAATCGCTGATTTTCTGCGCAACCTCAATCTTCGCTAATAGTATGAACAATATGTGGACAAGAAAGCACCTCTTAAAAAGCCTCCTGGCTTTAGGTTTGCTGCCCCTTAGCTCTTTCGCTCAATCTAAAGACGAGGCTCAGAAAGAAGAAGTGCTTCCGAAAAAAGTTGATGTCATCGTCATCGGATCAGGAGCAGCTGGCATGTCTGCTGCTATTGCTGCAAAGGATAAAGGCGCAAGGACCGTCGTTCTTGAGAAGATGCCCATCATCGGAGGAAACACTTTGATCTCCAGCGGTGTGGTAAATGCTCCGGATGAAAAGAATCAGAAACTGCAAGGTATCGAAGATTCGAATGAATGGTTTTATAAGCAGACGCTGGCGGCCGGTCACGACAAAGCCGATCCTGTCTTGGTTAAAGTTTTGACAGATCGTTCATATCAGACCATTCAATGGCTGGAGAGTATCGGTGTTAAATTCAAAAAAGGCGTTTTTCAGGTTTATGGGGGTTTATGGCCCAGAGGGCATTATCCTTCTGTGTCTCACGGAAGAGGCTACGTTGCAGCGTTGTCAGAACAGTGCCGAGCAAAAGATATTCCGATCCTCACCAATGTTCAGGTCGTCGGCCTGATCAAAGAAGGATCAAGAGTCATCGGAGTTGAGGCCCGATTTAAAAATCAACTTAAGAAGTTCTATGCCGATAAAGCTGTCATTATTGCTTCGGGCGGTTTCAGTGCAAACAAGGCTCTTTACACCAAATTGGATCCTCGCCTAGAAGGAATGACGTTTACCGGTGCTTCCTCGGCAACTGGGGAGATGATCGGTATCGCAGAAAAGGCCGGAGCGGCGGTTTCCGATATGGAATATATCCAATGCAACCTTGGGCCGGATGTCGGATATTCGCATCGTTCCGGTTACCATCTTGACGTGACTCGTCATGTGTTGGTGAATATTCACGGTAAACGTTTTGTGGCGGAAGACGGAGCGAGAGATTACTTGCGTGATGCAGTACTGCAGCAGCCTAACAAGATCGTTTATTCGATCGTCGATAAGAACGGATTCCAGAATTTAAGTTCTCTTTTCCAGCAGGCAGGAATCTTGGGCGAGATAGAAGGCGAACACTTTGAAAACAATGACCTGGCAGAGCTTGCCAAGAAAATGAAGGTTCCGCCGGAAAACTTGGTCAATACCATTAAGGAATACAACCAAGCGGTCGAGACTAAAAAGGATCCTTACGGCCGAGAAGTTTGGATGCTGACGCAGAAGATTGAAACCCCGCCTTTTTACGCTGCAAGAGTAAGAATGGCTGTCCATTACACAATGGGCGGAATTGTGATCAATGAGAATGCTCAGGTTCTAACAAAAGAAAGAGAGCCGATAAAAGGTCTTTACGCGGCAGGAGAGGTTACGACCGGCGTCCATGGTTCTAACCGAGTCGGAGGCAACGGTCTCCTGGATGCATTTGTGTTCGGGAGGATCGCCGGAGAAAATGCAGCGGTCGGCCTTTGACACTCTGCGTATCCGATCTTCATCTGATATGAGAAAAAGCAGGTTCCCCTTAGGATGGTGACATAGCCTGAATTAAAGGCTGTCATTCAAACCAAGGAGAATATATGAACAAATTTACCGTTTCCCGCCGCGGTCTTTTGTCTGCCGGTGTTGCAGCTTCTGCCGCTTCCCTGGCTTCTTCCGTCTTTGCACAGGAAAAGAAGACAAGTCTCGTTCCCGACAAATGGGACCTGACAACTGAAGTCCTCGTGGTCGGTTCCGGGGGTGCCGGTCTTGCAGCCGCAGTTTCTGCCGCGCAAGCAGGAGCAAAAGTGACTGTCATTGAAAAATTAGCATTCATCGGCGGTAACACAATGATCTCCAGCGGCTACTTTAACGCCGTTGACCCGGAACGCCAGAAGAAACAGGGCATTGAAGACAGCATCGAAAAACACATCGAACAGACTCTTGCGGGCGGCGACGGACGTGCCGATCCTGAATTGGTTCGCATTCTTTGCTCGAACGCTTTAGGTTCTTTACATTGGCTCGAAAGCATGGGTCTGAAATTCCGTCCTGATGTAATGCAGGTTTACGGCGCCCTGTGGCCTCGCTCTCATCTTGCTACCGAACCGAAGGGAACCGGTTTCATCCGTGTTCTTTCCACAAAAGCCAAAGAACTCGGGGTCGATATTTTGACCAACACAAAACTGGTCAAGATCATTCGTGAACAGTTTGATGAGGGCAGAGCACTTGGTGTTCTGGCCGAACAAAAAGGCAAACCTTTCTATATCCGTGCCACAAAAGGCATCGTTTTGGCAGCCGGTGGTTTTGCAGCCAATCCGCGCCTCCGCGCGATCCATGATCCTCGCATGTTAACTCTCACAACCACCAACAACCAAGCCTGTTCTACCGGTGAAGTCATGCTCGCCGCGAACGAAGTAGGCGCCTACCTGATGGGTCTGGATTACATCCAGTGCAACCCCGGCTGCCCTCCAGGACACACATCTCGTCAGGCTCTGCACCTTGACGTTTCGCGCTATGTATTCGTAGACAAACGCGGTAAACGTTTTGTGGCCGAAGATGCCCGTCGTGACGTTCTTCGTGACGCCATCCTGAATCTTCCCGAAAAATTCGGCTACGCCATCGTCGATAATGATGGATTCAACAGCTACAACCAAGTGGTTCGCGACGATGCAATGAAAGGCCTGAAGACCGGCGATGCTTTCAAGGCCGACACCTTGGATGATTTGGCTAAGCAGATGGGCGTTCCTGCCGATCAATTGAAGAAGACAATTGCGGACTACAACGCCATGGTTGATCAGAAGAAAGATCCGGACTTCGGCAAAGCAGAACGCAATCTGTCTCACAAGATTGAAAAAGCTCCGTATTGGGCTGCTTTGTCCAGTATGGCCGTTCACCACACGATGGGCGGCGTGAGAATCGACAAAGAAACTCGCGTACTTGATCGTCAGGGCAAGGTTATTGAAGGTTTGTATGCTGCAGGCGAAGTCACCGGCGGCATCCACGGTACGAACCGTTTAGGCGGCAACGCCATTGCCGACATCTTCACTTTCGGTCGCATTGCCGGCAACTCGGCTGCAAACCAGAAGTAAAAACCTAACTTTGATCTCCTGAAGTAAGTAACCGTCCGGAGAGTCGAAAGATTCTCCGGACGGATTCGTCTGTGGTTAATTGGTTTATGAGATCAAAGTCAAGAATGATCTCGTTGACGGGAATAAGTATGATGTCCTAATCAAGTGTCATGAATGACTTTCAGAGGCAGAAAGAGACTTTGCCAATCTAGGAAGTAAGGTAGTCTGAGCTGGCCATGGGGACGTTTTCATTCTTCTCTTTATTGAAAAAATGGTTTTTTAAAGAAAGTTAGAAGTTCGAAAATTCTTTTGGGCAGAGATTTTTAAAAGAAAGTGAAGGTCGTTTGATATTTCTAACGCTAATAGTTTTCAAAGTGTTAGAAACTTGTTCTATTAAAAAGGAAGCATCAACTTGACTCAGCGGCGGCTTAAGTTCGTCAAAGTAGGAAAGTGCTTTTAGCGCAAGCATTGGTGAAAAATCTGTGCCGAAGAGAATGGATGCAGCCTCTAAAGCCTCGAAAAGGGATTCTTGGCTTTTTATCAACCGAATGATGTCCGCAAAATCTTCGGTTGATGGCCTTTGAATGATGCCTTTCAACTTGGTTGCAAAAATATCCAAAGCGGAGGCCACAACGAGGACTCCGTCTTCGGCCAATCGAGGTTCTCCGACACGGCCGTAACCCCGGTTTCCGAAAAAAGAAATTGTTGCGGTCCCTTTGCCGCTATCAGGATGAGAGATTTCAAAGGTCACGGTGTTTTCGGAATCGTGAATTTGAGTGACAAGACTTTCGTCACCTAACAAAGGGCAGGCGTCTCTAAGAAGTTTTTGCGTTAATCGTTCGTGCAAGAAAAATTCAAAGCCGACAGATTGTCTTTGGCCAAGTTGGAGAGCGACGGCGGTTCCTCCGTAAAGGACAAATCCATGTTTTTTCAGATTCCGAAGTTGAGGATAAACCCAATTTTGAGCTTCAGAAAGGATTTCTAAATGAGGTTTGAAGTACATCAAAGACTATCCCAATCAGGAATCTTTCTCACAGGCATGGCCGGGGTTACAAAAACATGTTCGGAAAATAATAAGTTATTCCACGTTCCCCATGATCTTTTGTCGCTAAACCATCCAGCCTTTGCGTTCAATAAAACCTGACGGAGAATTTTGTGGTCAAAAATACAGAACAATTTAGCGGAATCGTTGATATCTCCAAGATTCATGACTTGAGAGATGACAAAAAACGGATCAAGCATTGCTTCTTCCTTTGTCATCCACCAAATATACCTTTTGGCAGCTTTATCCAAAAATTCAGACTGCTCTTGTGAAAACATAAAGGGATTATTCAACCTTAGAGCCTCCATAGAACTGTTTGAGCTATTCTAAGATGCGTTTACCTTCTTATCTTTTCAAAGCAGTCCGTTGAAGTTGATTAGTTTCGGAATTTCAATGAGAAAAGCAGGGTAGAAAAATGCCCGACATTTCTCAAGCCAAGCGACACTGAAGAAGTTGATGCCAAATCTTCAGAATCCACGTTTTGTGCTGGATTTAGCCAAGGAGTCTAAAGCTAGCCTGAGTTCAACTCTATGGCATTATCTTATTGAACCGTGGGCAAAGCTCCTGCTCGTAGAGATTCTTGCTTAATGCCTCGACCATATCAACCAATTCCGGATTGACGCTTTTCCCGAAGATCAGAATCACTTCTCGCTGCATAACCGGATCCGGCATTTTGCAGAAGTGGACCCGTGCGGCCAAGTCAGGATGCTGAACTAATGTGGCGGGGCGTACCAAGCTCCACCCGATACCTTTGCTGATGAGTTTCAGCATGACGCCGCCGTCATCGACTTCAATTCGGTTAGGCAAATGAATGAACAAAGAATTCAGAAAATTCTCCGTCATCTCGCTGCCTCCTGAGAATCGGTTGTATCTCAGGAAGGGCAGGCCGCAAAACTTAAGTTCTTCCCAAGTAAAGGAATCCTTTTCAAAACGAGGTTCTTTAGGAAGCGCCAATACTGACGGTTCAGAAAACAGGTACTTTTGAGCAAAGAAAGACTCGTCGATTTTCTTAGTGCAGGCGATAGCGATGTCAACGGTCTGGGTCTTAACTAACTCGATTAATCTTTCTGAAGTCCCAGTTAAAAGAGAAATCTCATTGGATAAAGGGGAAAGTTTTTCGATGAGATGTACGCCGAGGTTCCGAGAGAGACTTTCAATGATGCCGATTCGGATAACAGGCTTCAGAAAGTTCTTTTGTCTTAGTTTCTGAACTCGAACATTAAGCGAAGAGAAATGATATCTCAGCTCGTTATAGAGATTCAAACCTTCGGAAGTGAGCTTTAAAGGTCTTTTGGAATGATCAAACAGGGGAAGGTTTAGGCTTTTTTCTAGTTCGGAGAGATGATAAGAAATGGTCGACGGATGCATATCCCTGAGATTTTGCGTTTCTAGATCTTCATTATTTTAAAAATCCTCAATAAAACA
>ERZ791765.119-NODE-119-length-110673-cov-27.104956_pt1 | contig 110673 bp, 102 predicted proteins | sample MGYA00509949_ERZ791765 | MGnify/ENA primary metagenome ERZ791765 (study PRJEB30046, sample SAMN00791980) | human gut metagenome | study: EMG produced TPA metagenomics assembly of the A metagenome-wide association study of gut microbiota in type 2...
CGGAGCAGGAACCTTAAAGAAAGGTGCCAAGGATGTATCTACCGGAGCCAATACATTGTCCAAAGGTGCAAGTGATCTTTCCACCGGAGCCAATACACTTTCCACCGGAGTGAAGGATCTTTCTACCGGAGCAGATACGTTATCCACTGGAGCGTCTGATTTGTCCACTGGAGCAGATACTTTGGCTGCCGGAGCTTCCAGTCTGAATACAGGTGTCCAGACACTTGCGAAAGGAGTAAAAGATTTAAATACTGCTGTCAACGGCGGTGAAACAACGCTTGCAGGCGGAGCATCTGCAGTCAGTGCAGGTGTGGATACATTAGTTGGAAAATTGGGAGATATGGCAACAACTTTACAGACTAAAAAAGATCAGATCAATGCCAATTTACAGGCAAATGGTACATCCATTGAAAATGCACAGGCTACGATCGATTCATTAAAGAGCGCACAGTCAAACCTGATGAACGGAATTTCCATGTACAGTGCAGATCCTACAACTGCAATAGCAATTTTTACGCAGGTGGGACAGGCACTTGGCGGTGTTTCAATCAACAGTGTAAATGATGCAATGACTGTAGCGGTAAGCCTGTCAGACAAGATCGCAACAATTGGTCAGGCTCAGGGAGCTGTTTCAGCTATCGATGAAGCAGCCAGTCAGATTTCTGATCCGACAACACAGGCACAGCTTACAGCACTTCAGACTGGTGCGAAACAGGTGGCAGATGGAGCAGCGCAGGTATCCGGTGCAATCAGTACTATGGCTGGAAAAATGGATGATCTGACTAGTGGTTCTGGTCAGGTGGCACAGGGAGCAAGTGATCTTGCAACAGGAGCAGGAACCTTAAAGAAAGGAGCAAGTGATCTTGCAACAGGAGCAACCAAGTTAAAGAAGGGTGCCGGAGACCTTGCAACAGGAGCAGGAACCTTAAAGAAAGGAGCAGGTGATCTTGCAACAGGAGCAGGTCAGGTGGCAGATGGAGCAACGACTCTGCACAAAGGAGCATCTGATCTGTCTGACGGTTTAAATACTTTAGACGGTGGTATCGGACAGTTGAAAGAGAAAGCCGGATCACTTGCAACAGGAGCTGAGCAGTTAAAGAGCGGCACAGACCAGCTTGCAAGCGGGGCATCCACACTTGTTTCTAACAACAATAAATTAAACGATGGCGCAGGTACTTTAAGCGATGGAACCAGTGCGATCATTGATGGTGTGGGAGAGCTTTCTGACGGTGCACATAAACTTGCAGACGGAATCACAGAGTTCAGTGAAGACGGAATCGACAAGATCATCAATTCTTACAATGGAGATATCGAGCCGCTTGTTGACCGTATCCAGGCTGTATTAGATGCCGGTGCTGATTATCAGACTTATACTGACATTGCAGACGGAGTGAACGGAAGCGTTAAATTCATTATTAAAACAGATGCGGTAAAAGCTGAAGATTAAAAAACAGCCTTTAGGAGGAGTAAGATGAATGCGTTGGAGAATCTGCTGATCATAGCAGGCATATCGTTAGATATATTCGCAGCCATGGAGTGTCAGGGATCACTGATAGCAAAGATAGATAAAAAACAGCTTGGCAAACTGTGTATACTGATTGCTGCATGGCAGATGACAGCACTGTTCGTCGGAAGTTATCTGTCAGGAATTTTGTATCGCAATACCATAACGCACAATGAAAAAGTGACTGGATTTGTCATTGCAGCAGCCATCTTTTTCTGCCTGGGGGTGCGGCTGGTTGCAAAAGCCATAAAAAACGAGCGGATCATAGAGCACTGTGAGCAGAAACTCGGCTGGAAACATCTGCTTGCAATTGCAGCAGTTACCAGTAGTTATACCCTGCTGACAGGTATAGCATTTGGTTTCCTTGGAACAAATCTTCTTGTGATGCTTCTGATGGTTGCCGGACTTACCATTGCGGTTGTCGTGGCTGGTATCTATACCGGATATCATCTGGGATTTGAGCATAAGACAAAAGCATATATTGCAGGAGCGATACTTCTGTGGATCGCGGGAATAGACGTTATCGTAAAACATATTTTGCGGTAGGATAAATCCGGTTTTCGGCTGCCAGAAAAATCTGACGGCTGGGAACCGGATTTTTTTCGTACGTTGCAACAAGTTTTTTTCTCCGTTATAATGGTAATGTTGGAGGCAGAACAGATGAAAATTTTACTTACGGCGATTAACGCCAAATACATACATTCCAATCTTGCTGTGTATAATCTGCGTGCATATGCCGCACATTATGCGAAAGGCATGACGGCTTCAGACACGGTGGAGATCGGAGAATACACGATCAATAACCAGATGGAAGATATCTTAGAGGGAATTTATAAGGCAAAACCGGATGTTTTAATGTTTTCCTGCTATATCTGGAATATTGCTTATGTGGAGGAACTGGCAGAGGAATTTCACAAGCTGCGTCCGGAAGTGCCGATCTGGGTGGGAGGTCCTGAGGTATCCTACGAGACGGAGAGCTTTTTAAGATGCCATCCGCAGATTACCGGTGTGATGATAGGGGAAGGGGAAAAGACTTTCTGTGAACTGGCAGAGTATTATGCCGGAGAAAGCCGGAGAGACAAAGAAACGGAAGAAAAGCAGAGAATACAGGAAACACAGAGGACAGGAGAGAGTAAATGCACAAAGGAAAGATCGAAACTCGGAGAAATCACAGGGATCGCATACCAAAACGGGGATGAGATCATCTTTACCGCACCGCGTGAGATGCTTGATTTAAGCGATATTCCATTTTGTTATGATGAAGCAGGCGATTTTAAAAACCGTATCATTTATTATGAATCAAGCCGTGGATGTCCGTTTTCCTGCAGTTACTGTCTTTCCTCCGTGGAAAAGCAGCTTCGTTTCCGCAACACGGAACTTGTGAAGAAGGAACTGCAGTTTTTTATTGACCGGGAAGTTCCACAGGTAAAATTTGTGGACAGGACATTCAACTGCAATCATGCGCATGCGATGGAGATCTGGTCTTACATCAAAGAACATGATAATGGGATCACCAATTTTCATTTTGAAATTTCGGCAGATCTGTTAAAGGAGGAAGAACTTGCCCTGATCGGTACCATGCGGCCGGGACTGATCCAGTTAGAGATCGGTGTGCAGTCGACAAATGGGGTAACGATCAAAGAAATCCACCGTACCATGCAGCTTGAACGGTTAAAGGAAGTTGTGAGAGAGGTTCAGAAACATGAGAACATCCATGAACATTTAGATCTGATCGCAGGACTTCCATTTGAAGATTATGATACATTTGCAAAATCTTTTGACGAGATTTATGAACTTCGTCCGAACCAGTTGCAGCTTGGCTTCTTAAAGGTGTTAAAGGGCTCCTATATGTATGAGCATGCGAAAGAATATGAGATCGCATACCACAGCAGACCGCCTTATGAGGTGCTTAAAACAAAATGGCTGCCTTATGATGATGTATTAAAGATACGCCAGGTGGAAGAAATGCTTGAAGTGTATTATAACAGCGGGCAGTTTGAAGTTACGATGAAAGTACTCGGAGTTCTGTTTAAAAGTGCTTTTTTCCTGTTTCAGGATCTTGGGAAATTTTATGAGAAAAAAGGCTACTTTGGCATGAGCCATGCGAGAATCCGGCGTTCGGAAATTTTGCTTGAGTTCGTGGAAGAAACATTTTCTGCTGACACGGAGAAGGAAAATCTACAGGAAGTGCAAAATCTTTGTGAGATTTCTGATATTATAAAAGAAAGCCTGATCTTTGATCTGTATTACCGGGAAAACTGCAAGAGCAGACCGGCATGGGCAAAAGATTTAAGCACATGGAAACAGGTGACGCGGATATACTGTAAAAATGGAAAGCAGTCCCATGTTGAGTGTTTTTCCTACCGGTTTCCGGATAAAGGAGAGCGTGTATTAAAAGAATTGCCAGAGCGTGCAGAAAAGCCATTATATGCACTGTTTGATTATACAGACAGGGATCCTTTAGATCATCAGGCAAATGTAACATGGATCATGGAGGACGAAAATGCAGGATTATGTAGTAATTGATCTTGAAATGACAGGTCTGAATGTAAAGACCGATCATATTTTAGAAGTGGGGGCAGTCAAAGTCAGAAACCATCATGCCGTCGATCAGTTTGGTGCAATTTTACGTCAGAATATAAAGATACCGGAAAAAGTAACCGAACTTACCGGAATTACGGAGACGATGGTGCAGGAAGGTGCGGAAAAAGAAGATGCCATGAAGCAGTTTTTTGAATTTATCGGAGATGATATCATCGTTGGGCAGAATGTGATTTTTGACTACAGTTTTTTAAAACAGTGGGCAGTCAACCACAATATGCCGTTAGAGCGGAATGCGGTCGATACTTTAAAACTTGCACGGAAATTTTTGCCCAGAGAACAGAAAAAAGATCTGGAAAGTCTGTGTGCATATTTTGGGGTAAAAAGAGAAAATGCACATCGTGCATTTCATGACGCTTACGAAACGTGGCAGGTTTATGAGGCACTCAGGGAACGGTATGAGGAAGAACATGCCGAAGATTTTTTGCCGAAACCGCTTCTTTATAAGGTAAAAAAGCAGACACCGGCAACGGCACGGCAGATGAAATATTTAAGGGAATATGCAGCACATTATCAGATAAAACTGCCGGATGATCTTGCAGAGATGACAAGAAGTGAAGCATCAAGACTTACAGATCAGCTTATTGCCAGACATGGAAAGCTGCAGAGGAAAAAATCAGATTTTAACGGATGATTCCTCTGGGAGCATTGCAGTCAGTTTTTCTACGATCGAACGTTTCATCAGGGAGTCAAGCTGTTCTGCAGATGAAAGGAGTTTACGGATCTGTTCCGTATCACCGGAAGACTGGTAGATCTCAGCTAAAAGCAGATAGTTTTGGCTTAAATCAGAACCAATGCTGATGCCGTATTCTAAAATTGTGCGGGCTTCATTCGTATGACCGAGTTCTATAAGCTGCCCTGCATAGGCAGTGAGAGCCTGGCAAAGTGTGGTAAAATTCTGCTCGTAGTCAGTCAGGGCAGGGAGACTGGCAGTCCCATAGGCGATCTTTAGATCGGTATTGGTCTGCGTGCCCAGATTGACGATCTTTTGTCCGGAAAGAGCCTGCAGAGTTTTTTCATATTTTTTTAATAAATCATTTTCGTACATACCTATTGGAAATTTATCAAAAGGTATGGTAATATAGGGAAGTCCGCTTAAATCCTTTAAACGGGTGTTGTTTGCAATGGATTCTTTTTTCCAGAAACGGTCGGTGGCGCTCTCCTGAGAGCGGATGGAACGTTTGCGGAAAAATGTGAGCAGGCAGATAACTGCAATAAATAAACCTAAAAGTGGCATGTTAAATCCTTTCCGTGCCGTGTTTTTGAAATGGAGGTACATCGATATGTATGATTTCAGTAAAAAGAAAAATAAAAAAGTACTTGCAGCAGTTGTGATCATTCTGGTAGGAACAATGTTACTTACTACTGTACTTGCGGCACTGTTGTAATAAATCTGTTCATGTAAAATATACTAAAAACAGGGCAAACAGTCAAATATATTCGTGGTAATGCATCTTGAAAAAGAGGGCAGTTGTGATAAAATGAACAACAAAGATTCAGTAAAAGCAATAGTTTCAGAGGGAAAAGATGAAAAAAGCAGGTAAGATATTAACAGCTCTGGGGTTAGCCATGGCATTTGGCTTCGTTATGAATCCGACGCAGGCAAAAGCGGAAGATACAGACCGTATCGCAGAGGGAGTTTATATTGGCAATATTGATGTTGGCGGCATGACAGAGCAGGAAGCTCTGAGTGCAGTGACTGATTATGTAAATAATGCAGGGGAAGCAGTATTTACACTGACTGCGGGAGAGCGCAGCACACAGGTGAAAGCATCGGATCTTGCACTTGAGTTTACCGATATGAACGTTGTTTCAGAGGCAATGGATGTCGGAAAGAGCGGTAATCTGATCAAAAGATATAAGGATAAAAAAGACCTTGAAAATGGCAATGTTGTCATTGATATGGTGTTGAACGTAGATCATGATACGGTTTCTGAGTTACTTGACGAGAAAGCGGATGAGCTTGATCAGAAAGCAGTAGACAACGGACTGGTACGTGAGAACGGTACGTTTAAGATCATTAAAGGATCACAGGGTGTTGAGGTCAATGTGGAAAAGTCGATAGCTGCGATTGAAAATTATGTCAGTGACGGCTGGGACGGACAGGGTGGAAGTATTGAACTGGCAGCGGAGATCGTGGAACCTAAGGGAAGTGAAGAAGAGCTTTCTAAGGTAAAAGACCTGCTTGGTGGATTCAATACGAATTACAGTTCTTCCACTCAGAACCGCTGTGATAATATTGCAACAGCAGCTGATAAGATCAACGGAACTGTTCTGTATCCGGGAGAAGAGTTTTCTGTATACGAGACGATCGGACCGTTAGATGCAGCAAATGGTTATGAATTAGCAGGAGCCTATGAGAACGGACAGACGGTGCAGTCATATGGCGGTGGTGTCTGCCAGGTTTCAACGACTTTATATAATGCAGTTATATTAGCGGAGCTTGAAGTTACGGAGCGTTCAAACCATTCTATGATCGTTACCTATGTAAAGCCATCTATGGATGCTGCGATCGCAGGTGATTATAAGGATTTAAAATTCGTAAATAATCAGGATGTACCGATCTATATTGAAGGATATACTTCCGGGAAAAATGTTTATTTCAATATTTACGGGGAAGAGACAAGACCTGCAAACCGCAAGGTAACATATGAGAGTGAAGTTGTGTCGGAGCAGGATCCGGGTACACAGTTTGTGGCAACCGGAGATCCGGTAGGAACGATGAGTGTATCACAGGGAAAACATGTCGGATATGTGGCACAGCTTTGGAAAGTTGTTACGGTAGACGGTGTGGAAGAAAGCCGCGAAGTATTTAATAAGAGTACTTACAAAGCATCACCGAAGATCGTCAATGTTGGAACCGCGTCAGAAGATCCGAATGCATCAGCGACGATCGGCGCTGCATTAGCGACCGGTGACGAGGGGACTATCTATGCCGCAGTGGCTCAGTTTACGGCAGCGGTATCGACTACACAGGAACAACCGGCTGAAAACCAGTCTGCAGAGGAGCAGGCAATCGTCGGAGACGGACAGGTGGATGTCAGCGGAGATAACGGCGGAAATGGTCAGTAATTTATTATAAGAAACAAAAAGAGGCTGCCTCGTAAGAGACAGCCTATAACTATAAACAGGAATGGAGTTTGCGATGAAGATTGGAAAAGTACCGGAGAATGTGCTCAAACGCTCCGTATTTAAACAGATACATACCAAAAGACCGGAGGTTGTCTTAGGCGCCGGTGTGGGAGAGGACTGCGCGGCGGTCAAGCTGGCAGAGGATGAGACACTTGTGATGTCAACAGATCCGATCACAGGAACGGCACAGGATATCGGTACGCTTGCGATCCAGATCACAGCAAATGATCTTGCCAGTGCGGGAGCAGAGCCTGTCGGTGTGCTGCTTACGGTCTTACTTCCGCCAGAGGTTGAGGAACCGGAGTTAAGAGAGATGATGCAGCAGGTAGAGGCAGCATGTGCGAAAGCAGGTGTGCAGGTCATGGGCGGTCATACGGAGATCACTGCAGTTGTAAACCAGCCGGTCATTTCCGTATGTGGTGTTGGAAAAGTAAAAGACGGATGTGTGATCTCTACCGGCGGGGCAAAACCGGGAATGGATATCCTTGTGACAAAATGGATCGGGATCGAGGGAACATCCATCATTGCAAAGGAAAAAGAAAAAGAACTGTTAACGAGATTTTCTGCACCATTTGTTGAAAATGCAAAAAAACTGGATGTATATTTATCCGTACTTTCAGAGGCTGCAGTCGCCGTTCGGTCTGGCGTTAGTGCTATGCATGACGTCACAGAGGGCGGTATCTTTGGTGCACTCTGGGAAATGGCAGAAGCATCTGGCGTCGGACTTGAAATCGATTTAAAAAAGATTCCCGTTCGTCAGGAAACAATCGAGATCTGTGAATTTTTCGGAATCAACCCATATGAACTGATCTCAAGCGGTTCTATGCTGATGGCAGCAGCCGATGGCAATCTGCTGGTAAATGAACTGAAAAAAGCAGGAATACCGGCAACAATTATCGGAAAAGCAACAGCCGGAAATGACAGAGTTTTATTAAATGAGGATGAGAGACGGTTTTTAGAACCGCCTAAGACGGACGAATTATATAAGGTAGTATCATAACAATAGATTGTGCATTTAGCGGGAAAATCTATTGTCAGAAATTAAGATAGTGCTCAAAAGAGTACAAATTATGGAGGATATCATGCGCGAAAAGATTTTAACGTTTATAGAGAAGAACAGCAGAATAGATTTAAAGGAACTGGCAATTATTTTAGGCGTGGATGAGGCTGCCGTGGTAAATGAGCTTCAAAAGATGGAAGAAGAGCATATCATCTGCGGATATCATACCCTGATCGACTGGGATAAGGCAGGCATTGAAAAGGTAACTGCCTTAATCGAAGTGCGTGTCACACCACAGCGTGGAATGGGATTTGACAAGGTGGCAGAGCGTATCTACAACTATCCGGAAGTAAATTCTGTTTATCTGATTTCAGGCGGTTTTGATTTTATGGTAACGATCGAGGGAAAAACACTGCGTGAGGTTTCACAGTTTGTCTCCGATAAACTTTCACCGCTTGACTCTGTTTTAAGCACAAAGACGAACTTTATTCTGAAAAAATATAAAGACCACGGAACCGTTATGGCAGAACCGGCAAAAGATGAAAGGATAGAGATGTAATATGAGAGATCCGTTAAATAAAACAATCACAACGATTCAGCCGTCCGGGATCCGTAAGTTTTTTGATGTAGTGCATGAGATGAAGGACGCTATCTCCCTTGGTGTCGGTGAACCGGATTTTGATACGCCGTGGCATATCCGCGACGAGGGTATCTATTCCCTGGAAAAAGGAAAAACACATTATACCTCAAATGCAGGTTTAAAAGATTTAAAGATTGAAATCGACCGCTATTTAAACAGACATTACGGAGTGTCTTATGACGTGGATCATGAGATCATGGTTACGATCGGAGGCAGTGAGGCGATCGATGCGGCTATGCGTGCCATGTTAGATCCGGGAGATGAGGTTTTGATCCCGCAGCCAAGCTATGTATCTTATGTGCCTTGTGCCATTTTAGCAGGTGCAGTGCCGGTCATCATTGAGTTAAAGGCAGAAAATGAGTTCCGTCTGACACCGGAGGAATTAGAGGCTGCGATCACGCCGAAGACAAAACTTTTAGTGCTTCCGTTCCCAAACAATCCGACCGGTGCGGTCATGGAAAGATCCGATCTTGAGAAAATTGCGGAAGTGATCAAAAAACACGATATTTTTGTGCTGAGTGATGAGATATATTCCGAGCTTACTTATCTTGAAAAACATGTAACGATCGCATCTTTACCTGGCATGTGGGAGCGGACGATCGTGATCAATGGATTTTCAAAATCACATGCCATGACAGGCTGGCGTCTCGGATATGCATGCGGACCGCGTGTGATCATTGGGCAGATGTTAAAGATCCATCAGTTTGCGATCATGTGTGCACCGTCTACGAGCCAGTATGCAGGTGTTGAGGCTCTCAAAAACGGAGATGAAGATGTGGCACAGATGAGAGAGGAGTATAATGGCAGACGCCGTTATCTGCTTCATCGTTTTAAAGAAATGGGGCTTTCCTGTTTCGAGCCATTTGGTGCATTTTATGTGTTTCCATGCATCAGTGAGTTTGGCATGACATCCGAGCAGTTTGCAACAAAGCTTTTAAATACAGAGAAGCTTGCAGTCGTTCCTGGAACTGCATTTGGTGACTGCGGAGAGGGATATATCCGCATTTCCTATGCATATTCACTGGAGAATCTGAAAGAGGCGATGAATCGCATGGAAGCATTTATTCAGGGACTGAGAAAACAGAGTGAAAAATAGGCTGCTATTCACATTGTTGTCTGTTTCTACGCAGAAATAAGGAGTATTATGGCAAAGTTAAATATTGTATTATACGAGCCGGAGATTCCGGCAAATACAGGAAATATCGGAAGAACTTGTGTTGCAACAGGGACAAGACTCCATCTGATCGAGCCGCTGGGATTCCATCTTGACGAAAAGTCAATAAAACGTGCCGGAATGGATTACTGGAGTGAACTTGATGTGACGACTTACGTGAACTGGGATGATTTCTGTGAGAAAAATCCGGGCGCAAAGATTTATATGGCAACGACCAAAGGACGTCATGTTTACACAGAGGTTTCTTACGAACCGGACTGCTATATTATGTTTGGAAAAGAGAGCGCAGGGATTCCGGAGGAGATTTTAAAAGCGAATCCGGATACCTGTGTGCGGATTCCGATGATCGGGGAGACACGTTCACTGAACCTGTCAAATTCCGTTGCGATCGTGCTCTATGAGGCACTCAGACAGAATCAGTTTGACCATATGAAGCTGCAGGGCGAACTGCACAGACTGCGCTGGGACGACTGATACGGGAAGGATAAAAACAGATGGGAATTATTAAGGCAAAACAGCTTGTGCATGAGTATATCAGACGTGATGAAGAGGGAAATGTAGAGTCGATCCAGACTGCCTTAGATCACGTGGATCTGGATGTGAAGCAGGGAGATTTTATTGCGATTTTAGGGCATAACGGTTCCGGTAAATCTACGCTTGCGAAGCATATCAATGCACTGTTAGCCCCGTCCGAGGGAAGTCTCTTTGTGGACGGCATGGATGTTTCAAAAGAAGAAAATGTCATTCCGGTGCGAAAAACCGCCGGAATGGTTTTCCAGAATCCTGACAACCAGATCATTGCGAGCGTAGTAGAGGAGGATGTCGGATTCGGACCGGAAAATATCGGTGTGCCGACAGATGAGATCTGGCAGCGTGTGGAGGAGAGCCTAAAGGCGGTCGGCATGTTAAAATACCGCCATCATTCACCGAATAAGCTCTCCGGTGGACAGAAACAGCGTGTTGCGATCGCAGGCGTTGTTGCGATGGAGCCAAAATGTATCGTGTTAGATGAGCCGACGGCGATGCTTGATCCGAACGGAAGAGCAGATGTCATCCGTACTGCACATGAACTTAATGAGAAAAAGGGTGTCACGATCATTCTGATCACACATTATATGGAAGAGGTAGTCGGTGCTGATAAGGTGATCGTAATGGATAAGGGAAAAGTTGTCATGCAGGGAACTCCGCGTGAGATTTTTTCACAGGTCGGAAAACTCAAAGAATACAGGCTTGATGTACCGCAGGTTACGATCCTTGCGGACTTGCTCAGACAGTCTGGACTCGATATTCCGCTTGGCGTGCTGACGAGGGAAGAACTGGTCGGACATATCCTTAGGATTGCACAGATTGACTAAGAAATGAGGATGAACATGTCAATTATTTTAGATAAAGTGAATTATGTATACAGCGAGGGAACTGCGTACCAGATTCAGGCGTTAAAGGATGTGAACTTAACGATCGAGGATGGACAGTTTATCGGTGTGATCGGGCATACCGGTTCCGGTAAATCAACTCTGATCCAGCATCTGAACGGACTGATGAAAGCCACATCCGGAACGATATATTTTCATGGTCAGGATATTTATGAAGATGATTTTGATCTGCGTGAGCTAAGAAACCGTGTTGGTCTGGTATTCCAGTATCCGGAGCATCAGTTGTTTGAGACAACCATTTTTGATGATGTGTGTTTTGGACCGAAAAATCAGGGATTATCAAAAGAAGAGGCAGGACTTAGGGCATTTGAGGCTCTGCGAAGTGTCGGACTGCCGGAAGAACTGTATTACCAGTCTCCGTTTGATCTTTCCGGTGGACAGAAACGTCGTGTTGCGATCGCGGGCGTGCTTGCGATGAAGCCGGAAGTACTGATCCTAGATGAGCCGACAGCAGGACTTGATCCGGCAGGACGTGATGAAATTTTAGATCTTGTGGAGCGGATGCACAGGGAGCGGGGCATTACGGTTATTCTGGTATCACACAGCATGGAGGATGTCGCAAAATATGTGGAGCGGATTATCGTAATGAATCATGGAAGCGTGATGTTTGATGGCGCGCCGAAAGAAGTGTTCCGCCATTATAAGGAGCTTGAATCAGTTGGTCTTGCGGCACCGCAGGTGACTTACCTGATGCATGAACTGAAGGAAAAAGGTCTGAATGTTGATACAGATGCCACGACAGTAGCAGAGGCGAGAGCGTGTCTGCTTGAGGCGCTGACCGGGATTGATTCCGGAAAAACAGACTTTCATATGTAACGGTTCGGAGGAAGAAGATGTTAAGAGATATTACACTGGGCCAGTATTATCCGGCGGATTCCGTCATTCATAAACTGGACCCGCGCGTAAAACTGTTTGCTACATTTATTTATATTATTTCATTGTTTTGTTTTAAAGGGATTGCGGCATTACTTGTTGCGACTGTATTTTTGGTCTTCTGCATTAAGTCATCGAAGGTTCCGTTTAAGTTTATGGTAAAGGGGTTAAAGGCAATCGTGGTGCTGATGCTGATCACGGCGGCTTTTAATCTTTTCCTGACACCGGGTACACCGATCGTGAGTTTCTGGATCTTTAAGATCACAGCAGAAGGTGCGCAGAATGCGATTCTGATGGCGATCCGGCTGACTTACCTGATTCTTGGTACTTCGATCATGACACTTACAACAACGCCAAACCAGCTTACGGATGGTCTGGAAAAATCATTGATGCCTTTGACAAAAATCGGTGTTCCGGTACATGCGATCGCAATGATGATGTCGATCGCACTTCGTTTTATTCCAATCCTCATCGAGGAGACGGACAAGATCATGAAAGCACAGATGGCAAGAGGTGCTGATTTTGAGAGCGGCAATCTGCTACAGAGAGTGAAAAATATGATTCCTCTTTTAGTACCGTTGTTTGTTTCTGCGTTCCGCCGCGCCGATGACCTTGCGATGGCGATGGAGGCACGCTGCTATAATGGCGGTGAGGGCAGAACCAAGATGAAACCGCTGCGTTATGCGGGTGTGGATCATAAGGCATATGTGCTTGTGATCGGATATTTTGTGGTTATTCTGTTGTGCAGATTCTTTTTACCGTTTCCGCAGTAAATTTTGTTGCATGAAGCTGCAAAATATAAGCAGCTTTGTGCCACAGAAACAAATAGATAGTTATGTAAGCAGACACGGCAGGCTGTTTAGAAATGGGGACAGGATCAGTATGCGTATAAAAATGGTTGTGGCGTATGACGGCACAAATTACAAAGGATGGCAGGTGCAGCCGAACGGCATCACGATAGAGGAAGTGTTAAATAAAAATCTCTCGAAACTTTTGGGGGAAGAGATCGTGGTGAGCGGTGCAAGCCGGACGGATTCCGGGGTACACTCACTTGGAAATATTGCGGTATTTGATACGAACACGAGGATGCCGGCAGATAAGATTGCATTTGCCCTGAATCAGAGACTGCCGGAGGATATTGTGGTGCAGGGATCATGTGAAGTGGAGGATGGCTGGCATCCACGTTATCAGAACAGCAGAAAGACTTACGAATACCGCATCTTAAACAGGACATTCCGTATGCCTACAAGACGGCTGGATACTTATTTTTACCATTATCCGCTGGATGTGGAAAAAATGAAAAAGGCGGCATCTTATCTGGTGGGCGAGCATGATTTTAAGAGTTTCTGTGCGATCGGTGCACAGGTAAAAACGACGGTGCGTACCATTTATGCCTGTGATGTGGAAAAAGATGGGGATATCATTACGATCCGTGTGACCGGGAATGGTTTCCTTTATAATATGGTACGGATCATTGCAGGGACGTTAGTGCAGGTTGGCGGTGGCGCGGTTGCACCGGATGAAGTGGGAGAGATCCTTGCAAAAAAAAACCGCAGTGCGGCAGGACCTACGGCACCGGCACATGGACTTACGATGATGGGGATCGAGTTTGAGTAAGCAGGATAACGGAATATTTTAAAATACGGCTGAAGTCAGTCAGCTTAGAGAAGGCTCACCTAATTCTTCTAAGAGGGCATTGGCATCGATCACGGACAGCTTTTTTTCTATGGCAAAAATGAGGATAGAGTCACGTTTGCTTTTAGAATAGAGCTGTCCGTTTTTTGTGAGCGTGAGAGCACGCTGCGTTTCCAAAAGATCGAGCTTTAGCGCAAGGCAGAGAGAAATAACCTTATCACGGGAGGGACTTCGTCTGCCGTCTAAGATCTGATAGCCGTAATTGCGCTGTATCTGGGCTGCGGCGATCAGATTTGCAGCGGTTATATTGTGGGCTATCATCTGTTCGTTCAGATATTCCGGAAAAGTCGAGACGGCTGCCATTTCCGGAAGTGTATCGGTATATTGTTTTAATTCAGCCGTATTTTTGGTGGAAGTGAGAAGTTTCATTAATTCGTCTGTCGTTTGCTGTTTCATAAGGTCTCCTTGAATTGTTGTCCAAAAAATAATAAAATACATTTATATGATTATACAGATGTCATCAGGCAAAAAGAGTAAGGTTGTTTTACTGTCCGACATCTATCATAGCGTGTTATACAGATGAATGCAAGAAACTGGTGGAAAGTCATATGCTGCTTGAGGAAGAATACCGTCTGTCGGAATATGTGGATCTTGGCAGGCTGAATGAGAATGAAAAAGTACATATCGTAAGGAATAAAGTAAATGGTGTCATTGGTGTAAGAAAGTATGTTGCACCGGATTTGAAGGAGATTTATCTTTTTTTAAAGAAAAATCCGAATCCATATATACCGGAAATTTATGAATGTATCCAGACAGAGACGAATCTGATCGTGATCGAGGAATATTTAAGCGGAAAAAATCTGGAAGAAATGCTGCGGGAAAATTTTTTTTCGGAGAGGGAAGCAGCAGAGGTCATAATCTGTCTGTGCAGGGCACTTCATCCTTTACATAATGCGAAAATGCCGGTCATATGCAGAGATCTGAAAGCAGAGAATGTGATCATCACCAATGAGGGAAAAGTAAAGCTGATTGATTTTGATATTGCAAGGATTTACCAGCCGGGCAAGTCAAAAGATACCGTTATGATGGGAACGGAAGGCTATGCAGCACCGGAGCAGTTCGGATTCGGGCAGACAGATGCGAGAACTGATATTTATGCGATGGGTGTACTGCTTAATTATATGCTCATGCGTTGTTTTCCTCTGGAAAGGATAACGGAGGGGCGTTTAAAACCGGTGGTATTAAAATGCATCAATTTAAATCCAAAAGACAGGTATCAGAATGTGGATGAACTTGAAACTGCTGTAAGCAGTGCAGTGAGTGCGTCTTACAATATGGAAAATGTGAGTATTCATAAGCCGCCTTTTTATAAAATACCCGGTTTTCAATCTGGAAAACTGTGGAAAATGATCGTTTCTGTTTTGGGGTATGCATTTGTTACATATTTCTTCTGGTCGTTAGAATTGAGTGGCAGTAAGGGGCAGCCGCTCGCGGCTAAAGAGCTTACACTGGAACGTTTTGTACTCTGGCTGTCTCAGATCGTATTTATATTTTTTGTCTGCGACTATATGGGGATACGGAGAAATATACCGGTTGTAAACAGCAAAAAACGGATCATAAGACTGATCGGTTATGTGGCTGCGGAATTTATTTTTATTTTTGCGGCAGCTGTGATATGTGTAACCTTAGAAGCGATATTATTTTAAAGGAACAGAGAAAATGTATGCACAGAGCATACCAAAAACGAAATAAATATGGTTAAGATGAGAGAAGCATAAGACAGAAGCTGTTTTACGCTTCTTTCTTTTTATCCTGTTGAGACAGATATTCCTTTAATATCATATTGATGTATTGGGAAAAAGAACGGTCATCCTGTTCTGCGAGGAGTTTTAACTGTTCGATAACATCTGAATCAAGTGTAATGCTTACTTTATTTTTTAATGGTTTCATAGATAACCTCATTTCTTCTTTTATATTTTATATATACGATAAATGGTTGACAGATACCACTAAGTAGGATAAAGTAGCATAAAGTAGGATAATATAAAGCACAGGAGGAAAATCCTCTGCTCCTGCAAAGGCAGTCGCATTTTGCTCCGCAAAACATAGGAGGAAAATCCTCTGCTCCTGCAAAGGCAGTCGCATTTTGCTCCGCAAAACACAGGAGGAAAATCCTCTGCTCCTGCAAAGGCAGTCGCATTTTGCTCCGCAAAACACAGGAGGAAAATCCTCTGCTCCTGCAAAGGCAGTCGCATTTTGCTCCGCAAAACACAGGAGGAAAATCCTCTGCTCCTGCAAAGGCAGTCGCATTTTGCTCCGCAAAACATAGGAGGATTTGAAATGGAAAAGGGAACAAAGGTATGTAAGTATTGCAAGATGGAGATACCAAAAGACGCGAAGGTATGCCCGAACTGCAGAAAGAAACAGGGTGGCATCGGTAAATGGATCGTGATCGCTGTGATCGTGGTTGCACTTATTGCAGCAATTTCGGGTGGTGGAGAGGATAAACCGAAAAAAGTGGAGAATGATCCGGTGCAGAATACTACGGATAATAAGACAGATACAGAAAAAAATATGACAGAAGATACATCTGCCGGACAGGAGAATAGCGAGAAAGATATATTTGGCATTGGCGAAACCGCGGAAATGAATGATGTACAGGTTACAATGGTCAACTATACGCAGAATAGTGGATCAGAGTATAATAAACCATCGGATGGAAATGAGTTTGTTCTGGTAGAGTTTGAGATTGCCAATAATTCTGATTCTGAAATAAATATAAGCAGTATGGCAAGTTTTGAAGCGTATGCGGATGATTACGCATTAAACTATTCACTGAACGCTCTTTTGGAGAAAAACGATGCAAATCAATTAGATGGAACCATTGCAGCAGGGAAAAAAATGAATGGTGTAATAGGATATGAGGTCCCGGCAGATTGGAAAACAATAGAAATTCATTTTAAGGATAATGTCTGGAGCAGTAATAAATTTAAGTTTGAAATCATAAAATAGGCAGGAAAAAGTTTGCAGTAAGGCAAAAAAAACTTGACACACAAGGCGTCGTGTACTATACTATTTAAGTCTGTGATAGTGAAGTAATGTCAATCCAAAGCCCCGGAGCGACATTTAAGCTATAAACAATTTATTGAATACCAAGCGGTGTGTCCTGGACATTCACATTGCAGCGGTGTTCCGTAACATTATTTCTAGGAGGAAGATCAATGAAAACTTTTATGGCTAGCCCAGCTACCATTGATAGAAAATGGTATGTAGTTGACGCTGAAGGTATGACATTAGGACGTTTAGCATCTGAAGTTGCTAAAGTATTAAGAGGAAAGAATAAAGCAATCTTTACACCGCACATCGACACAGGTGATTATGTAATCGTTGTTAACGCTGAGAAGATTAAAGTAACTGGTAAGAAATTAGACCAGAAAATCTACTACAATCACTCTGATTATGTAGGTGGTATGAAAGAAACTACCTTAAAAGAAATGTTAGCAAAACATCCGGAAAGAGTTATTGAGCACGCAGTAAAAGGCATGCTTCCAAAAGGACCTTTAGGAAGAGAGATGTATACAAAATTATTCGTATACGTTGGACCGGATCACAAGCATGCAGCTCAGAAACCTGAAGCTTTAACATTTTAATTAGGAGGGAAAAACAGTGGCTAATACAAAGTATTACGGAACAGGAAGAAGAAAATCATCTGTTGCCAGAGTATATTTAGTACCAGGTACAGGTAAAGTTACCATCAATAAAAGAGATATGGATGAGTATTTCGGATTAGAGACATTAAAGGTTGTTGTTCGTCAGCCTTTAACAGCTACCGAGACAGCTGATAAATTCGACGTTTTAGTAAACGTTCGTGGTGGTGGATACACAGGACAGGCAGGAGCTATCCGTCATGGTATCGCTCGTGCGTTATTAAATGTAGACGCTGACTACAGAACAGTATTAAAGAAAGCAGGATTCTTAACACGTGATCCTCGTATGAAAGAGCGTAAGAAATACGGTCTCAAAGCAGCTCGTCGTGCTCCACAGTTCTCAAAGAGATAATTCAAGAACAAAAATCAGTCCCACAGATTCAAGGTATTCCTTGGATTTGTGGGATTTTTCTTTTTGTCCGTTTTTATGAATTTTTGTCTGTTAGTAACAAGTTAGAAACAAATTAGTAACACTGAATCAGGTGTCTTGTGCAAGACTTTTGTTGTCTTGTGCAAGACATTTTCTGATTTCCAGTTTTGTCTTGCAATGAACTGTTCTTCCATCCTTGAAGATGACATCATATCCATCATGTGTGTTGCCTTTGATTGTCAGAATCTTTTCCCTGGACTTTTCTGCAAGCTGCATATTATCATCATTGATTGGATTCTTGTGCGTCCCACAAAGTTTTGATTTCCTTCTTGCTGAATGGTTTTCTGTCAAATGAATTTGGGTTTCCTGGCTTGCTAATGTCCACATATTTGACTATACAGGAACAAGTGCAAGATGCGGATATTGTGTTAACCGCTTCGCAAATTGCATACAGGGAATTGGAAAGGAGACAGACTAAGGAACTTGATGAAAAGCGGTCAGAACTTCAATCGGTAAAACAAGAGCTGGAAAGCATGACAGATAAAGCAAATAAAGCAGTAGAATTGCTTGATACGATCAATGCTTTTGTATCATCATTCAGATTATTTGCACCGACAATAGAAGAATATGCCAATCAGGTTGAATCGGATAAGACGATTGAAGCAGGTAATTCATTTAGAGGAATACTTAGTGAATTAGGCAAACTGCTGGAGAATTCCAAGGAGCTGATAAAAGAAGGAATCTGCTGGTTTCAAAGGCTTATGAGGTGGAAAACTTCTAAGGGTGAAGTGGCTCCGGTATTCATAGAGAAAAGCAATGGATATTCATAATCGGTGTATGGATATATGAATGTGGAGACTAGGGAATATTACAGCAAAGAGACAATTCAGTGGGAAATTAAGGCTGGTAACCGGACAGGGACAGTAGAGCAGATGGATGCTAATGTTGTGGCTATGGCTAGGGATTTGCAGAAAATATTGAGGATTGGAACGGAGCAGAAGAGGTTGTGGGAGGCGTATGATGGGGAGATAAAATTTATGATAGAACTTGTGTTCGACTTATGACGGTGATATAATATAAAAGAGTCAAACACAAGTTCCGTTGCTATTATTCAATATATCGAATATAATATAAAAAGTTAAGTTAAGAGGTATATAGGATAGCAATTTAGGCAATGAAAAATGTACATTTAGCAAAGAATAATACAAATATTGTGTTTTGAAAATAGAATAGATGTAGTATTTACATTTGATGGTAATTGGACAATATCAGATAATAAGAAATATAAAAAGGAGATATGAAATGTTTGAAAAACTTATAAATCAAATAAAAGAACTTTCTACAATAGATTTCAAGGAAGCAACTGAGAAAATAAGAAAATATATTGATGAAATATCAGAGGAAGATTTCAAAGAAATCGTAAAGCAGATAGGTACTATTCCTGAAAATATTGAACATGATTCTACAGAAGAAAAATTATATTCAAAGGCTTCGGATATAGTTTTAGCAAGATGTTTTAGATTGTTAGGGTTGGCATCGAGGGCTTTGGATGAAAGAGCAGATAGTGCTGATATATTGGCAGAAAGTATTTCGGGATATAAATATAGCTTAGTTGCTGATGCAAAATGTTTTAGATTGAGTAGAACAGCAAAGAATCAGAAAGATTTTAAAGTGAGTAACTTGAGTGATTGGCGTGGTTCTGAGAATGAATATGCTGTTTTAGTAGCACCATATTTTCAATACCCACAATCTACTAGTCAAATATATTCAAAAGCTCTCGAAAATAATGTATGTTTGTTGTCTTGGGAACATATATCTATTTTACTTGAAAAAAATGTAAAAGAGACAGAATCATTATCTTTGGAATCATTATGGAATGCCTCCCAAATGATAGCAAGAGATAAATCATTAAGTTTTGCTAATGCTAAATGTTGTTTTTTACCTAAAATGGATGTTTATGTTGCAAAGAAAATAGGTTTGCCAGAAGCGCAATATAGAAGTATGTTAAATGATTATAAAAGATTAATTACATATAGGGGGAAAACAGAAATATCATATTGGAATGGTTGCATAGAGGAAATAAAGAAATTTACCAAAGAAAAAGCAATAGAAGAATTAATTAAAGCAAAGAAATTACAGGAAAAAATAAATGCTATTTCACAGTATATAGATAAATTGAACAGGTAGGTGAATATTGATGGGCAGAGTTGAATTGGGAGATTCAATACAATTAATAAAGAGTGTGGATACAGAATCTGTGCATTTGATATTGTCTGATATTCCATATGGAATTAATTACGATAAATGGGATGTTTTACATAATAATACAAATAGTGCACTGTTAGGGAAAAGCCCAGCTCAAGAAAAAAGTGGGACAATTTTTAAAACTAGAGGCAAACCATTAAATGGATGGGCTCAATCAGATAAGAATATTCCGATTGAATATTATCAATGGTGCTCATCATGGGCGGAAGATTGGTTGAGAGTATTGAAACCAGGTGCAAGTTGCTTCATATTTGCAGGACGGAGAATGGCTCATAGATGTATTTGCGCAATGGAAGATGCAGGTTTTATTTTTAAAGATATGATTGCGTGGGAGAAAGACTCGGCGGCATACAGAGCACAGAGAATTAGTTGTGTTTTTGATAGAAGAAATGATGAACAGAATAGTTTGGCATGGGAAGGGTGGAAAATAGGAAATCTTCGTCCATTATTCGAACCAATACTGTGGTTCATGAAGCCCTATCCGCAGGGAACTACTTTGACAGATAACATAACTAAATATGAAGTTGGCGCATTTAATGAAAATAAGTTAAAAGAATTAACTACTCTGAATGAAGGTATTGAAGTATGCTCTAATATCTTAAAAGTAAAAACTCAAAAAACTGATAGAGGATTACATCCGACACAAAAAGCAGTGGAATTAATGGAAATACTTATTTCATTAGTTACTAAAGAAGGACAGACAGTGTTAGATCCGTTTTGCGGATGTGGTACAACATTAGTCGCAGCAAAAAGATTAAAAAGGGAGTATATCGGTTTTGAGATAAATGAGGAATATTACAACAATATCTTATTAAGGATGGATGATAATGAATAAAATACAGGTTGGTTTTTCCACACCATTAAATGATGGAGATACAGAAAATACTACTTTAGGATGCAGGTATACAAATCCTGATATTTGCTGAAGTAATGGTATAGTTGGAATATGTGCTTTTGAATCTGAAGATGGTATATGTAAAAAACATTGCGTGCATGGAGAAGAAAGTATAATCAATTAGCTAACGATGAGAAGAGAACAGAATTGTAATATAATAAAATTATTTTTGTGGCAAAAGGGATGAAAAAATGCAATTATCTGATTTTATACGAAAATTCCGTAATCACCCATTGTTATTTGTAGGTACAGGAATGAGTCTAAGATATTTGGGAAATTCATATTCTTGGGACGATTTGCTGAAAAAAATTTGCTTTGAATTAAAAGGTAATAATGAATATTATCATATGTATTTGATGAATGTATTCATAAGAAAAGCGGACTCAATGAAAGACCTAAATACTATAATAGAATAAAGAGGGGATTTAAGTATTTTGATAGTATGTTGATTTGTGTATATCCTAATTATATTAGTGGATGTTTTCATAGGAGAAAAGCATTGTTAGAATATTTAATTGGTCAGAAATATGTAGATTTGTTGTTTGAGCAACTTGATTAGATATAAATATTAAGTGGTAAATAATTGAGAGCGATTGTGTATATTGGATGAATAGTTCTTGGAATCTGTGGGCAGTGTTACGCATACAACAGATATGTAGCTCTACCATAAAGTCACACTCGATTTTTACCCCATTTTATGGCATAATATGTCGAAAAAGATTAAGAAATTCTTGATTTTATGCCAAAAATATTGTTTTTTGCGATAGAGATATTATAATAAATATGCAATCTGACACAGAATACAAAAGAAGGGGAGAAATACAGGATGACAAGTACACAATATATAAGAGCAAACCAGAAAGTATACAATGTCGTGATGGCGCAGCTGATCGTAATGACATTTTTATCAGTAGCGGCATGTCTGACCGGATTTAAGATTACAGTGGCGATTCAGGCAGTGGCAACAGTTGTGGGGATCATAGTTGTGAATACTTATGCGAAGAAGTTCTGGGATGTAAAAAGAGGCGGAGAGATTCTGCTTGGAACAGCAACAGCAGTCTATTTTATTTTCCTTGTATTTAATCATACAAATTTCGTATATGCGTATGCGATGCCGCTTCTGGCAGCAAGTACCATTTATTTAAATGTACGGTTTTTATATATAGGAGGAACGATCGCAGTTGTTGGAAATGTGATCCATATTATTGCACAGATTATCCGTGGAACCGCAGATTCGAGTGAACTTATTTTTGGAATGATCGTGCTTGGCATATTGATCTATGCAGTGCGTGAGACATCTATCCTCCTTACAAAATTTAATGAAGAGAATCTGGAGGTGCAGGCTGCAGCATCCGAAAAGATGCTGGTTACAGCGGAAAATCTGGTGAAACATTTTGATTCTGCGAAAGAAAAATTAGAGACATTAGAGGAAGTGATCAATAATAACAATGAATCTATTTCCAATATTGCCCAGAGCACGGGAAGTACTGCGGAGGCAATCCAGCAGCAGGCATTGATGTGTGAGGAAATCCATAAGAATACGGACAGTGCAGAAAAAGAAACCGAAGCGATGATTGATAAGGCAAATCATACGATGGAGAATGTGGCAGAGGGTGCGAGACTGGTAACAGGATTAAAAAATCAGGCTGACAATGTGGAGCAGGCAAGTAACCAGGCGGCAGAGTCCACCAAACAGGTCAGCAACCGTGTGGAGGAAGTAAAAGGAATTGTTGCGACTATCTTAAGTATCTCCAGCCAGACCAATCTTCTTGCATTGAATGCTTCTATTGAGGCAGCAAGAGCAGGTGAGGCAGGAAAAGGGTTTGCAGTCGTTGCGGAAGAAATCCGTCAGTTATCGGAGCAGACAAAAGATGCAACGAACCGGATCACGGATATCATTCAGGATCTGAATGAAGATGCACAGCATGCGATGGATAGTATGGAACATTCTGCGGATTCAATCCGTGAACAGAACGAACTGATTGAGACAACAAAGAATAAATTTGAGACCATCAATGACGAAATGCAGTCACTGGCAAGTGCAATCGGAGAGATCGAGGGAAGTATGCAGTCCATTTTAAACAGTACAGACACAATTTCCCAGAGTATATCGAATCTCTCTGCAACTGGTGAAGAAATAGCTGCTTCTTCCACAGAAGGACTTCAGACAGCAGAACATGCGGTAGAGGCAATGAAACAGACCAAAGAGATTATTGACGCTACTTATCTGCTGGCGCGGGATTTAGAGACTTATGCAGAATAGATCAGACAGAAAATAACAGTGGGAGGCTGAAAAGTCAGATAGAAATAAGTTACTGTGTGAACAATAACAAAAATGCAGGGATCAGGAATAGAATGAATATTGCATATTGTGAAGATGAAAAGATCCAGTTAGAATATATGGAACAACTGATCAGAAAATGGGCAGATGAAAGGAAAAGCACTGCTATATATTTTGGCTATGGCAGTGCAAAGGAGCTGTTATTTGAGCATCCGGACAGCTTTCCTTTCGATCTGCTCTTTTTGGATATTGATATGGACGGCATGGATGGCATGGCGCTTGCGAAGGAGATACGGAAATGGGATAAAAATCTCCCTATCGTATTTTTGACGAACCGCAGTGAGTATGTGTTTGAAGGGTATGAGGTCGGGGCGTTGCGTTACCTGTTAAAACCGGTGGAAGAGACAAAGCTGTTTTCTCTGCTGGAGGAGATTTCTTATGCGCTTGGCAAAGAAAGACGCTATCTGATCGAAAACGTGGATGGGGAGACTGTAAAAATTCCGGTCGATACCATTTATAGTGTGGAGGCGAAAGGGCATTATATCCGTCTGCACACGAGCGCGGGTGATTATGAATACAAAAAGAACCTTTCTGAAATAGCAGGGAAATTGATGGAAAATCAGCCGGAACAGGCAGAAAAATTTGTCAGCACGCACAGGAGCTTTATTGTCAGCCTTGCGGCGGTGGAGCGCGTGCAGCGCACAGAGTGCATCCTTTCGGATGGCAGTAGTGTGCCGGTGAGCAGGAATGCATATAAGAGTGTAAATGAAGCGTTTATCCGGTATTATATGGAACATGGGGATATGTGTGAAAAATAAGTTTTTTATTCATAGGAAATTACGTCCTATGAATGAAAAAGCCTTTCAGGCGGGATGTGCACCCCTCGGAGAAGAAGTTTGCTGTAAACAGCAGGAATGAGGAACAAAATGAGGATACCCCTGATTACAAAATATCTGGAAGAAAAGAATATGGAGTACCAGAATGCCCTGCTCGAAAAACAGGTGCAGGAGATACAGAATATCTATCTTACCATGCGCGGCTGGCGTCACGATTACCACAATCATTTACAGGCGATGAAAGCGTATGTGAAGATGGGGCAGTATGACAGGTTAGAGGAATATTTAGGATTGTTGGAGCAGGATTTAGATCACGTCAACCAGCTGATCGAGACTGGAAATGTCAATTTAGATGCCATCTTAAATTCAAAAATATCCTTAGCACAGAAAAACGGAATCGCTATCGATTATCAGGCGAAATGCCCGGAAACACTTGCCGTCAGTGATATCGATCTGTGTGCCCTGATCGGAAACCTCCTTGATAATGCTGTGGAATCCTGTGAGAAACTTACCGCGGAGAAACCGTTTATCCGCCTTTATATCGGCGTGCTAAAAAAACAGCTTTATATTTCGGTGTCAAATGCAACGAATGAGACAGTGCGGAAGATGGATTCCGAGTATATCAGCAAAAAGCGGGGGAATCACGGACATGGATTAAAACGGATCAATCTTGTGGTTGAAAAATATGGCGGCTATATTAACCGGCAGAATGAGCCGGGGGTGTTTGTGACGGAGATTATGCTGCCATTGTAAAAGTTTCTGAAAAAAATTGGGAGAAAATGTGTTTGAATATGGATGATACCGTTGGTGCACGGAAGATAACCTTCCGTGCACTTTTTGTGTTAAAGTGAAAAATAATGATAGAGTGTAAACAAAGAAGTGACATAACGTACAGATGTACCAAAATCACGAAAGTATCAGGGAAAATAGTGGAGATAGATCATTATGAAACTCATCCAGAACGCAGAGTTGTTGTGAGAGACAGACCAATTTATAAGAAGGTGCTGGGGAGCCGTCGGTACTTAGCGACCGTATTTTGGTCGCTTAGTATCCGCTACGAGCGACACGCAGCGCAAGCGTGCCTTCGTTAAATTGGTCTGCCTCTCACAACATCCACAACCTGCATCAGAGTTTCAAAATGATCGAGCCACCACCACCCCAAACGAGAGGAGCCACAACATCATGAACCAACCGAAAAAATACACCGCCTTAGCAAGCCAGCATTACATCCTCAGCGAACTATGGCACTACAACAGGTCCACTATCTTTTTTGCCCTTGCAGAGATCATTGCTGAGATTGGCAAAGGCTTTGGCACAATTTTGATTCCATCCATGATCGTAGCATTCTTAGAGCAGTACACAAAAGGTATGATCACCGCAGCAGCTCTGCCTACAGCAATGGCAAAACTTGTGACATTTTTTGTCGGATACAGTATCTGGTGTATGATCACCGGATATCTGAAGCGGAGAAATCAGTTCCAGTACGTTAAATTCCGCTGCAGCAGAATGACCGAACGCTGCTATCAGAAATTTATGTCACTTGATTATGTACAGTGTGAGGATGAAAAAGTCCAGCAGCTTTTAAAGAAAGCAGGAGAGGCAGTCAGCGGAAATTATAGAGGTGTCGAGGGCGTCTTACATTGTGATGTCGAGCTCTTAAAGGAAGCCGGTGCATTGATCCTGTATGCATCCTTAATCTCCGGCGTGTCGGCATGGCTAGTTGTGCTTTTAGTCACAATTTCACTGATCCAGATCTTAAGTTATAAACTGGCAAATAATTATGAATTAAAGCACCGTGATGCAAAGGCAGAACTTACGGTAACACAGGATTATATCGACCGTCAGGCATATACCGTGGAAAACGGAAAAGATGTAAGGCTTTACCAGATGAAAGAATGGCTGAGTGGTCATTACCGGGCTGCAAACAAGAAATATCAGACATTACTTGCAAAAGAAAAAGCCTGTTATTTTGCGGATGATCTGTTTGGACTGCTGCTGCAGCTTGGCAGGGATGTGATCTGTTACGGTTATCTGATCGGGCAGCTGATGCAGGGAATGTCCGTGGCACGTTTTGTGCTTTATATCGGAATTGTCAGTGGATTTTCCACTTATTTTTCGGAACTGACCATGAAGATCAGCCAGATATCAGCCTGTTTAAAACCGGTTGGACAGATGCAGAAATTTACAGAGCTGGAGAATATATATCACCATGGTGAGGGAGTCCGGTTAGAGGATGAACTGGCGGCAGTAGAGGTTGAATTTTCACATGTCAGTTTTTCTTATCCGGGAACTGATCATAAGATATTAGATGATGTGAGTTTTCATATGAAAAAAGGTGGAAAGATGGCATTGGTCGGCATTAACGGCGCCGGAAAATCAACGATTGTCAAACTGTTATGCGGTTTTTATATGCCGGATGAGGGACATATTTACATCAACGGAACGGATCTTGCCACGATGGATCTTGATGCGTGGTACCGGTCACTTGCAGCAGTCTTTCAGGACGCATTTACCTATTCGTTTTCCATTGCGGACAACGTTTCATGCAGTGTGGGAGAGGACTATGATGAGGAAAAATGCAGGGAGGCATTAAAGGATGCCGGATTGTGGGAGAAGATTCAGAAACTGCCGCAGAAAGAAGAAACATTTATCGGAAAAGAGGTAAGTGAAGATGGAATCCATCTTTCCGGCGGGGAGACACAGAAGCTGATGCTTGCGCGTGCACTCTACAAAGGATGTGCACTTTTACTACTGGATGAGCCGACCGCAGCGTTGGATGCGATCGCAGAAAATGAGATGTATGAAAAATACAATGAAATGCTGATGGGAAAAACGGCGCTTTTTATTTCCCACCGTCTGGCGTCGACGCGGTTCTGTGACCATATCCTGTTTCTGGAAAACGGAAAGATCACGGAGGAAGGAACCCATGAGGAATTGATGAACAAGGGTGGCGGGTACGCCGAAATGTTCCTGGTGCAGAGCAAATATTACAAAGAGGAAGGGGCACAGTCACATGAAGAAGATATGGCATGAATTTACAAGTTTTATAAAGATGATCAGTAAAGGGAAAAAAGATGTGGCTGTTGTCATGGCGGCAGGCGGATTTATGAAAGCGTCCATTCCGTTTCTGGTATTTTATTTTTCGGCACAGATTTTAAACCATGCGATTGAAGGAGATTATGAGGCATGTGTGAAAAGTGTGGCGGTACTTTTACTGTCACAGTTTGTATGTGAGCTGGTGAACCGGTTCTGCCAGAAACGGATAGAAGTACTCGGAGAAAGCTGCCAGCAGATCGTAAGGCAGCAGATGGCAGACAAAGCATTTGAACTGCAGTATGAAAAATTTGAAAAACAGGAGACGATAGATTCTTTAAGGCGTGCAAAACTTACGGCAGGGGGAAGTGGGGATATTAAAGATCAGATAGACACCTGTTATCAGATCTTTGTACAGTTTTTTTCCATGTGTTATTCGGTCGTATTTTTCCTGCTGCTGATACTGAAAATCGATGGCGGACAGAAAAAAACAGCAAAGATATCAGACTTTATGGTCTGTCAGGATTTTTTCTGGGAAAATTCCGGCAGAAGATGGAAGGATTTAACATTTATTTACAGATGGGAAAATTAAATGGGAAATTCATAGGTTCGATCGAAGGTATCAATCAGTTTGCAGCAGGAGTCGCCTATCTGCTGGTAGGCATGAAAGCATTAAACGGGATGATCGATATCGGAAATGTTATTTTATATGCGGGTGTCATTTCACAGACCGTTAACTGTATCACGGAATTTGGGTCACAGGTCATTTCTTTTCAATTTTCAGCGGAATATTTAAGTGTTTTTGATGAATTTATACAAAGTCCGGCAATGGATTACGATGGTACACTGCCGATCGAAAAGCGGGATGACGGACAATATGAATTTGAATTTCATGATGTAAGTTTTGCTTACCCGGACTGTGGGACACAGGTGCTAAGCCATGTCAGCTTAAAATTTAACATTGGTGAGAAAATGGCACTGGTCGGAAAAAACGGTGCCGGGAAAACGACGTTAGTCAAACTGCTCTGCCGCCTTTATGAGCCGACGGAGGGCACGATCACCTTAAACGGCATTGATATCTGGAAATACAATTATGCGGAATACACAAGGGCATTTTCGGTTGTCTTTCAGGATTTTGCGATGTTTTCCCTGCCGGTCGGCGAAAATATCGCTGCAAGCAGCAAGGTGGATGAAGAGAGAGCATGGGAAGTGTTAGATCAGGTCGAACTCTCCGGACGTGTGAGAGCAATGAAAGACGGTTTAAAGACGCAGCTTTACAATAACAATGGTGCAGGAGTCGATATTTCCGGCGGTGAAGCACAGCGGCTTGCCATTGCACGTGCACTTTATAAAGACGCGCCGTTTGTGATCTTAGATGAGCCGACTGCCGCTTTAGATCCGATCGCTGAGGCACAGATTTATGAGAATTTTAATGAGATGGTAAAAAATAAGACTGCTATTTATATTTCCCATCGCATGAGCAGCTGTAAATTCTGTGACCGGATCGTTGTGTTAGATGCCGGAGGTATCGCTGAGATTGGAACGCATGATACACTTTTGGCAGGAAATGGAATCTACGCAGAGCTTTACCGGACGCAGGCGCAGTATTACGCTTAAAAAATCTTAATATTTGCTTAAAATCCCTTATAAACTATATTCAAAAGGAAAATTGTGCTACAATACCAATGATGGCAGTTTATGTGAAGAACTGCCCCCAAAAGAGGAAAAATAAGAGGATGGGAGGCAAAATGTTATGATAAAAAAGAAACTGGAATGGTTAAAGCGCGGTCTGTGCATCACATTGGCGGGTGCTATGATCATCTGTTCCGATACCATGACATTTGCGGCAGAAGCTGCAAACGGACAGGTAGTAGAGCAGGCAGAGGATACAGAAAATGAGACCGGAGTTTTAGCAGATGAGCAGTCAGAGCAGACAAAAGAAAATGGTGAACAGGAGAATCCATCTGAGGTAACAGGACAGACCGAGGTTACGGAAGCAACTGAAACTGAGGAGACAACCGAAGTAACGGAGACAACCGAAGCGACAGAGGTAACCGAGGCTACGGAGACAACTGAAGCGACAGAGACGACCGAAGTTACGGAAGCAACTGAGACGGCTGAAGAGACAGAAGCTACCGAGGAAACAGAGATCAAAGAAGCAGCGGCAAGCGGAGTTATTATCAGTAAAAAAGACAGATATGCAGTTGTCAGTGCCGGAGAGACGGTTGCACTTCCGGGATATTCGTTTGAGACAACAGGAGATAACGAGCCGAAGGTCGAGTGGCTGATCGATGACAACAGTGTGGCGGCACTTACCACATCGATGGTAAATGGAAAGCTTACAGGACAGGTAAAGACGCTTACAGCAGGAGTCGCAATCCTCACACTGCAGGTAAAGGACAATCCAAGTGACAAGGATACATATTATGTTGTTGTAAAACCGGAAAAGGCACCTGCAAACTGCACCGCTGAGACTACTTATAATACGGTAAGTCTGAACTGGGCAAAGGCAGCAGATGCAGATGGTTATACCATCACACGAAAAGTGGAAGGTGCAGATACAGAGCAGACGATCGCACATGTGGATGGCGTGGATGCAGTATCATATAAAGATACGGGAGTACAGACGGGGATCATTTATATTTATCATGTATACGCATATACGAAATACACAAACAACGGACAACAGGATTATGCCAATACGGATACATATGCAACCATAAAAGCAGCACCACAGCTTGGAAAAGCTGCATTGACATCGGTTACAGCGGAAGGCTACAGCAGCCTGACACTGAAATGGGAAAAAGTGGATGGTGCAACCGGATATATCGTATATCGTTCCACAGATAAGTCAAAAGTGGATACGCAGATCATGGATATCACGAATGGAGCAGTAAGTTATGTGGATACAGCACTGACAGCCGGAAACACTTACTATTATAAAGTACAGCCATATTGTGTGGTCAATGGTAAAAAGGTTTATGGCGATGCATCCGGTATCCTTTCCGGAAAACCGCTTCCGTCAGCAACAAAACTGACTGCAGAATCAGCAGGTTATAAAGAAGTAAATCTGACATGGAGTGCAGTGGATGGGGTGACAGGTTATGAAGTTTACAGAAAAACGTCATCATCTTCCTACAAAAAGATCGCAACTGTAGCAGGCGAAAAGACAGGTTACAGTGATACAAAGGTTACAGCAGGTACAGCTTATACATACAAAGTAAGAGCATATAAAACGGTTAATGGAAGTCAGGTATATGGAGATTATTCCAATGAATCGACAGCAACCCCTGCTTTAGAGGCACCACAGATCGCACTTAAAAATACGTCTTACAACAGTGTGACGATCACATGGAACCAGATCAGTGGTGCACATGGTTATAAAATATATCGTTCTACCAAAAAGGACAGCGGATACAGAAAAGTTAAGACTGTCAATGATAAGACAACACTTACTTATACCGATAAAAAATTATCCGTAGGAAAAAAATATTACTACAAAGTCTGTGCATTCCGTACGGTTGGAGATAAGGATGTAGCAGGAAAATATTCTGATGTACAGACGATCAAAGCAGCACCGGAAGCAGTAACATTAAAATCAGAAGCAGCAGGTGCAACAGCGGTCAAACTGACCTGGAATAAAGTTAACATGCCATCGACCGGTGGCGGATATGCGGTATATCAGATCGTAAACGGTGCTGACCAGCTGCTGAAACGGTGCAGTACAAAGAGCACTTCCTATACAGTGACAGGACTTACACCTGGTCAGAAGTACACGTTTAAAGTAGTCTCTTTTGCAAAAGATAAAAATGGAAAAAGAGCATATGGTGGAACTTCAAATGAGCTTACCGCAACACCAAAACTTCTTCCGGTAACGATCGATACGATCAAAGCCGGCAAATATAACAGCGTTGTATTGACATGGAATGTGACTTCTGCCGGGGACGAGGACGGATACATTGTTTATCGTTCAACTTCCAAAAAAGGAAGCTATAAGCAGATCAGAACCGTAAAAAGAAAGAGCGGAGCCATGACCGGATCTTATACAGACAAGACTGTCAAGATCGGTAAAAAATATTATTATAAAGTAGTGACCTATAAAAATATTGCAGGTGGCAAAGTGCTTCGCTCCTCTTATTCGCCTGCAAAAGGAATTACAGCTTCACCGAGTGTCACAACTGTAAAAATTAAATCAGCAGGAAATGAAAGCCTGAAAGTTACATGGAAAAAGGTAAAAGCATCCAAAAACAGCTATGTAAAGGGATATGCAATTTACCGCAGTACTTCCGAAAATGGAAAATACAGAAAGATCAAAACCATCAATAAGGGAACGACGACCTCGTATGTAGATAAAGGACTTGTAACCGGTAATACTTATTACTATAAAGTCCGCACATTCTGTACATCCGGCAGAAAGACAATCTACAGTGATTATTCAGAGCCGGCGTCCATGCAGGTGATTCCGGGAAAACCATCCATTCAGGTAGTTGCGGCAAATTATAACACCATTACGGTCTCCTGGAAGAAAGTAGAAGGGTGTGATGGATATCGTGTATATCGTGCAACAGAGAAAGATGGAAAATATAAATCAGTCAAAACCTGTTCTTCCGTTAATACGCTTTCTTATAAGAACAGTAAGTTAGAGACAGGAAAGACCTATTATTATAAAGTAAGAGCTTATGTGAATAAAAATGGAAAGAAGCTATATGGCAATTACTCTGCCGTAAAACAGGCAACACCGGTACTTACAAAACCGACGGGACTGTATGCAGCCTCAATTGCAGAAAACCAGATCAAACTGACATGGAATGCGGTAGATGGTGCAGAAACCTATACGGTACTTAGAAGTACTTCTGAGAATGGAACATACAAGATTGCTACTGAACTTTGTACGACAAACTCTTTTGTTGATTATACCGCTGTAACAGGAAAAACTTATTACTATAAGATATATGCGGTTCGTGGAGCATATGTCAGTGCGACAACGGATTGTGTAAGTGTTATATCGTCAGCACTTGAAGTGAGCACAACGAGTGTACTGATCAAGACAGGAACGAGTGTAAAAGTAACAGCAACTGCAAAACCATACGGTGTGGTATACTGGACTTCATCTAACTCCACGATTGCAGTTGTTTCTTCTGACGGAACAATTTATGGTTTAAAGGCAGGAACAACGACTGTAAAGGCGTCCGCAAACGGAATCACAAAAGAGATCACAGTAACAGTCAAAGATAAACTTGATACGGAAAACAAGATCATCGATATCTCCAGTGATAACGGTACGGTAGATTTTAATGCCATTAAGGCATCTGGATATGAATGTGTAATGCTCCGTATTTCCAAAGGAACAACAGCAGATGCAAAGTTCCAGACGAATTATAATAATGCAAAAGCAGCAGGTCTTAAAGTTGGTGTATACTGCTATTCCGTGGCGCAGAATGCAGCTCAGGCAAAGAGTGAGGGCGATAAAGTATTAAATATCCTGAATGCACAGAAGCTTGATTATCCGGTTGTGTATGTACTGGATGATATGTCACTGTTATACAACAATGTAACAGCAACGCAGAGAATTGATTTTATCAATGCATTTAAGACGGAGATCATTGATGGCGGTAAACAGTATAAGTTTGCACTTGGAATCAACCAGAAACTTTTACAGCAGTATCCTGGCAAGTATGTGGATACCAGCAAACTTACAGGAACAGATCTGTGGATCATCAATTACCGTGCAGAAAGCCTTGGAAGCGGCTATCAGGGCAAAGGAAATGTTGCAATGTGGAGATATACAAATCAGGGTACGGTAAATGGTGTAAACGGCAAGGTAAATATCAGTATCCGGTATAAGACCTATTAATAAAAATCTTAGGATACTGTTAATCCGCAGGAATGAGGACAGCTATGAAAAGTTATGCAAAGAAAATCATGACAAGACTGGCAGCAGGGGCGATGGCGCTCCTGCTTGCTGTCGGTACGGCTGCAACAGATATGTCTGTGTATGCAGCAGAAACAAAGACACAGGAAAGCATGGCAGAGAAAAGAAAAATCACAGGTTTTGCAGACCTGGCGGACAATCCGAAAGAAATCCGTATGACGGGCAAGATCAGCCTGGAACGTCTGCTGGCTAAAATGCCACAGAGCATTGATGTGTATCTGGATGGCGGAAAGGATGCCACAAGCATTCCGGTAACCTGGCACTGTGTCGGAGATTATGATAATACAAATTATTTTGTCTATGAATTTGATCCGGGATGGGATACAGAGCAATATTCCCTTGGAGCAGGACTGAAAAGGAAAATACCGTATATCAATGTGATCATTTCTGGTACAGGCTTATACAAAGGTGCTGGTATTTCGCAGAGTGAGAAAAAATCCAACGAGAAAAAAGTATATAATTTTGCAAAAAAGAAGCTGAAATTAAATACGGCAGCAGCCTGTGGCGTGCTTTCGAATATTGAGAGTGAATCATCTTTTAATCCGACCGCAAGTGTCATCGATACCAATGGCAAGATCAGTTATGGTATCTGCCAGTGGAATGCATCAAGATTTGATAATCTTAAGAATTACTGCAGCAGTAATGGCTATGATTATACTTCTATCGAGGGTCAGCTTAAGTTCTTAAAATATGAGCTGGAGCATTCGGAAAGCAGTGCATTTTCCAAAATTAAAAATGTGGAAAACACTGCAGACGGAGCCTATACGGCAGGATATAACTGGGCACGTTATTTTGAGCGCTGTGCCAGTGTATATTTTGAAGGACGTGCAAAACGTGCGAGAGATGTCTATTGGGCGAAATATAGCAGCGACAGTCCGGATGACCCGGATGATCCCGATAACCCGGACAATCCGGTAAATAAAAAATATACAATTAAATATGTACTGTATGATGGAGAAAACAACAGTGCAAATCCATCGTCGTATAAGGTTACAACTGAGACGATTACATTGAAGAAACCGACCAAAAAAGGTTATACTTTTGAGGGATGGTATAAGGAGAGCAGCTTTAAGAACCAGATCACAACGATCCCGAAAGGTTCAAAAGGCAATCTTACATTGTATGCAAAATGGAAAGCAAATAAATATACGATCCGTTTTCATGGAAACAAGGCAACCAGTGGCAGTGTAAAAGAAATGAAAAATCTTGAGTATGATATGGACTATACGCTTAACAGCAATAAATTCAAGCGTAAGGGATATAAATTTGTCCGCTGGAGCACAAAAGCAGATGGAAGTGGCAGAAAATACGGTAACAGGGAAGAAATAGAGAATCTTTCCTCAAAGAATGGTGCAGTCGTTGATCTGTATGCACAGTGGTCAAGAAATACTTACAAGATCATTTACAAGGCAAACGGTGGAGAACTTGCTGACGGAACAGTAAAGAAATACAATGTAGATACTAAGACATTCAAATTAAAAACACCGGTCAGATACGGTTATACATTCAAAGGCTGGTATAAAGACAAAAAATGCACCAGACGTGTGACACAGGTGAAAAAAGGTACCATTGGAAATCTTACATTCTATGCAAAATGGCAGATTAACAAATATAAGATCAAATACAATGGCAATGGTGCAACCGGTGGATCCATGAAAAATGTGACTGTCTGTAAATATGGCAGTACATACACACTGGCAAAAAATAAATATAAGCGTACAGGCTATGTGTTTGAAGGCTGGAATACAAAGAAAAACGGTAAAGGTGATTTTTATGAGGACGGAGAGGATATCCGCAATATCACAGCTAAAAACGGCAAAACGATCACTTTGTATGCACAGTGGAGTAAGAAAGCATACTCCATAAAATATGTATCAGGTGGTGGTACTGTTCCTTCCGGCAATCCGACCAGCTATTATTATGATACACCTACTTTTAAGCTGGCAGCAGCCACAAAAGAGGGGTATACGTTTCAAGGATGGTATACGGATTCTGCTTATAAAAACAGGATCACAAAGATTACGAAAGGAACCCGCAAAAATTACAAGCTGTATGCAAAATGGAAGATCAATACTTATGACATTGTATTTGATGGAAATGGTGCAACCGCCGGAACGATGAGATCGATCAGTTCCTGCAAATACAATACGACTTATAAACTGCCTGCAAATACATTCCAGAAAAATGGATATCAGTTTATCGGATGGAGTACCAGACCGGATGGCAGTGAGACTTTTTATGGAGATGAGGCATCTGTATCGAATCTTTCACTCACGGACGGCGCAAAGGTAAAACTGTATGCACAGTGGGAAGCATTGTAGGATGGCAGAAATGAAATTTTATTTAGCACCGATGGAAGGACTCACAGGTTTTGTGTTCCGTAATGCATATCAGAAGCACTTTGGAGATATTGATACTTATTTTACACCGTTTATCAACAATAAAAAGATGAACTACAAAGAGATCAAGGACATTCTGCCGGAGCATAACAAAGGGATGCATGTGGTTCCGCAGATCCTGACAAACCGTGCAGAAGATTTTCTTGCGATTGCAAAAGAACTGGGGAACTATGGATATGAGAGTGTTAATTTAAATCTCGGATGTCCATCCGGTACGGTTGTCACAAAGCACCGTGGAGCAGGTTTTCTTGCAGTGCCGGAAGAATTGGATCATTTTCTGGAAGAAATTTTTGCAGACTGTCCGCTTAGGATATCGGTAAAAACCCGCATTGGCATAAATGATGCCGGGGAGTGGGAACGTATTCTTTCCATTTATGAAAAATATCCGATGGAGGAGCTTATTATTCATCCGAGGGTACAGAAAGACTTTTATAATAATACGCCGGACATGGATGCATTTTTATATGCAGTGGAAAACAGCAGACACACCTTGTGTTACAACGGTGATATCTGCTCGGTGGATGATTATAAAGCCTGGATACAGAAGATGGAAGTAAAAGACAGGGAACATGGCAGTGGAAGTACTGCGCAGCACACAGAGCATATGATGCTTGGGCGTGGAATTTTAAAGAATCCGGGACTGGTTGGAGAGCTGATGGGACATGCGCCGATTACAAAAGATCAGTTTCATGCGTTTCATGATGATGTACTGAAAGGTTATCTGGATGTAATGTCAGGGGAGCGCAATACACTGTTCCGGATGAAAGAACTATGGTTTTATTTTGCGAAATACTTCACGGAACCGGAAAAATATGTAAAGCAGATCAAAAAGACACAGCGGGTGGCAGAGTACCGTGTGATCGTGGATAATCTGTTCCGGGAGCAGGAGTGGCAGCCAGAATAAATATAAAAATAAAATATTTTAGAAAAATATAAACTAAATAATTGTAAAACAAGAATGATTTTGTTATTGTAGAAGTATCATACGAAATAAAATGATAATCAGAAATTGGGGTATAGCAGAGATTATCAGTATAGAAGGAGGACAGTATGAGAAAACATAACAAAATCATTTTTTCTACGTGTATTGTATTGGGATTTACTGCAGTGCTTGCGGGGGCAGCATTGACAGGAGGAGAGAAGGTTCCAAAAGATTTTACAGTCAGTTATGATGGAATAACGACGGCTGATATTAAGGCAGGAGTCAGTGTACATGATCCGTCTGTGATAGAGGCAGATGGTACCTATTACATTTTTGGATCGCACATGTCTGCAGCGTCATCGAAAGATCTGCGGAACTGGACATCGATCGGAGACGGATATACGCAGTCGAATCCGATTTTTGACAATCTGCTTGGAACAGAACATGTATTTGATTATACAGGAAGTAAAGATTCTGTGATACCGACCGATGATAAGAAATATCATGTATGGGCACCGGATGTAATCTATAACAGGGAGCAGGGATTATACTATATGTATTTTTGCACGTCTTCGACATGGAATGCATCAAACCTGTGCTATGCGGTTTCAAATCAGCCGCAGGGACCGTATACCTGGAAGGGGGCACTGGTCTATTCCGGCTTTACAAAGGATACGATTGAAGCAACCGATGTACTTGACTATGTGGATATCGATTATGCCAAAAAGAACTATATTATGGCAGGAAATAAATATAATTATGAGAAATATCCAAATGCGATCGATCCGACTGTTTTTTATGATGCCGACGGAAAAATGTGGATGGTCTATGGTTCGTGGTCGGGTGGAATTTTTCTTTTAGAGATCGATGAGAAAACAGGACTTGTCATTCATCCGCAGGAAGACGATGAAAATGATGTGGATACTTATTTTGGAAAACGGCTTCTTGGCGGTGGACATAAATCGATCGAAGGACCTTATATCCTCTATGATGATGAGAGCGGATATTATTACCTGTTTGTTTCCTATGGTTCTTTAACCAGAGAGGGTGGTTATCAGATGCGCGTGTTCCGTTCTAAAACAGTGGATGGAGAATATGTCGATATGAATGGGGCATATCCTGGCATGTGGGATGATAATGCAGCTTATGGTCTGAAACTTTCCGGTAATTATTATCTGCCGGGACTTGATAAGGCATATATGGCGACCGGTCACAACTCTGCTTTTGTGGATGAAGATGGAAAAAAATATATTGTATATCATACCCGTTTTGACAATGGACAGGAATATCATGAACCGCGTGTGCATCAGTATTTTCTGAACCGGGATGGATGGCCATGTATGCTGCCTTATGCAACCGATGGCGAGACGATCGCAGAAGACGGTTATGATATTTCAGAGGTGGCGGGAACGTATTATGTTATCGACCAGGGAACTGCGATCAATGCAGAGATCGCCGAGCCGGTAAAACTGGTACTTATGGAGAATGGAAAAGTATACGGTGAAAATATGGAAGGAACCTGGGGCATGGAGGAAGGAACCTGTTATATGACAGTTACATACGGGGATAAAGAATACAACGGTGTATTTTGTCAGATGAAAGATGAAGCGGGAACGGATGTAATGACATTTTCTGCAGTCGGGGCAAATGAGAGTGTCTGGGGTGTAAAATACTTTAAGTAAAATAAGTGCTTGCAAAGAGTTTTTTCCCATGGTAAAGTGGTACATATGTAAAGCCAAGGAAAGGAACGAATACAAATGTTAAAAGCGATTGATGATTTCGTCTGGGGTGTTCCACTGATCGTACTGATCCTTGCGGTTGGTATCTTTCTTACGATCCGTCTGCACGGACTTCAGATCACAAAACTGTCACTTGCCATAAAACATATGTTGGCAAATGAAAAAAACGGGGAACATGGGGAAGTTTCCAGTTTTGGTGCACTTTGTACAGCACTCTCTGCAACGATCGGAACAGGTAATATTGTCGGAGTAGCAACAGCGCTTGTTGCCGGAGGTCCCGGAGCATTGTTCTGGATGTGGATCGCGGCACTGCTTGGAACAGCAACAAAATATTCCGAGTGTTTACTTGCCATTAAGTACCGTGTTGTAGCAAAAGATGGTCATATCGTCGGAGGACCGTTTTATTACATCGAAAACGGAATGGGCGAGAAATGGAAATGGCTTGCAAAGATTTTTGCATTTTTTGGTGTTGGTGTGGGGTTACTTGGAATCGGAACTTTCACACAGATTAACGGAATCACGAGTGCTGTGAATAATTTCTTTGATCCACAGAATACGTGGACAGTGGAATTGTTTGGAAGAACATATTCCTGGACAGTTGTGATCGCAGGAATTATCCTTACCCTGTGTGTGGCACTGGTCATCATTGGAGGTATTAAGCGTATCTCTACGGTGGCACAGGTTGTGGTACCTTTTATGGCACTGCTTTATGTGGTTGTGGTACTGATCGTTCTTTTTACACACCTTAGTGCGATTCCGGGGGCACTTGTTGAGATCGTGCAGAGTGCATTTGGACTGCGTGCGGCTGCAGGCGGAACACTTGGCTCCATACTGATCGCCATGCAGATGGGAATTGCCCGCGGAATCTTTTCAAATGAGGCAGGACTTGGAAGTGCGCCGATCGCAGCAGCAGCGGCACAGACAAACGAGCCGGTGGCACAGGGACTTGTTTCCATGCTTGGAACGATCATTGACACCGTGATCATCTGTACGATGACAGGACTTTCTATCGTGATCACAGGAGCCTGGGATATGGGATTAGAAGGTGTATCTGTAACCACAAAGGCATTCCAGATGGGACTGCCATTTCCGGAGCAGGTGGCATCATTTATGCTGATGGTCTGTCTGGTATTCTTCGCATTTACAACGATCCTTGGCTGGAACTATTACAGTGAAAAGTGCCTGGAATATTTAGTCGGAGACAAAAAGGCTGTCTTAAAAGGATATCGCTGGCTGTATATCCTTGCAGTGTTTATCGGACCGTTCATGACAGTATCTGCTGTATGGACGATCGCAGATATCTTCAATGGACTCATGGCTCTGCCAAACCTGATCGCACTGGTTGCATTGAGCGGTGTGGTAGTTGCAGAGACAAAGAAATACTTTGAAAAACAAAAATATTAATAGAAATAAAATGACGGTGGAGTGCAGACTGGCTCCACCGTTTTTTATTTGCCATTTATTTAGAAAAATATATAATATTTTAGAATATTATATACAATAAGAGAAAGAAGTAGTATACTATAGCTAAGAAAAACACAGTGCGAATGTCATCAGAGGGGAGGATAAAGCATGACAACTGAAAAGAAATTAAAGTACAACGAACCCTGGATCTTACAGCGTGCCGATCCATATGTTTATCGTCATGTGGACGGTTCCTATTATTTTACGGCATCCGTTCCGGCATATGATGGGATCGTGTTAAGACGTGCAGGGTCACTGGAGGAATTGCCGGAAGCAGAAGAAGTCATGATCTGGAAGAAACATGAGTCCGGTCCGATGAGTTATCATATCTGGGCACCAGAGATACATTACCTGTTTGGAAAGTGGTATATTTATTTTGCAGGGGGCGAGAAGGAAGATATCTGGAAGATCCGTCCGTATGTTTTAGAGTGTCAGGGAGAGAATCCGCTGACGGATGAATGGGTAGAACTTGGCAAGATGAAACGCGCTAAGGAAGATGAGTTTTCCTTTGAGGCATTTTCGCTGGATGCAACGGTGTTTGAAAATAAAGGTGAATATTACTATGTATGGGCAGAAAAAGTCGGGGTTGGCAGGATGGTTTCCAATCTGTATATCGCAAAGATGGAATCCGGTAATCAGTTAAAAACGGTACAGGTGCTTTTAACCACGCCGGATTATGACTGGGAGCGAAAAGGATTCTGGGTCAATGAGGGACCTGCAGTGATACATCATAATGGGAAACTGTTTTTAACTTACTCGGCAAGCGAGACGGGTGTGGATTACTGTGTCGGAATGTTGTCTATCGATGAGGATGCCGATCTGCTGGATCCGCGGTTATGGAAAAAAGAGCGCTATCCGGTGCTTAAGACCTGTGAGAAACTGGGCATTTACGGGCCGGGACACAACTCATTTACTGTGGATGAAAATGGAAATGACATCATGGTTTACCATGCGCGGACGGAGACGGAAATCATTGGTGATCCACTGTACAATCCGAACCGTCATGCGATGCTTATGAAGGTAAAATGGGATGAAGCCGGAAGACCGGTATTTTCCTATGAAAATTAAAAGATAAAAGGAGAGGGAAAATGGCAAAACTGATTATTAATGAGGAAAACAAAAAGAGCCGGATCGAACCGGAGATCTATGGACATTTTTCAGAACATCTGGGGAGATGTATTTACGAGGGAATTTATGTCGGGGAAAATTCTAAGATTCCGAATGTAAATGGAATGCGAACCGATGTTGTGGAGGCATTAAAAGAATTAAAAGTTCCGGTGCTGCGCTGGCCGGGTGGCTGCTTTGCAGATGAATATCACTGGATGGACGGAATCGGACCGAAAGAGAAACGTAAAAAAATGATCAATACGCACTGGGGTGGTGTCGTGGAAGATAACAGTTTCGGAACCCATGAATACATGGAGTTGTGCAGACAGATCGGATGTAAGACGTATGTCAATGGAAACCTCGGAAGCGGAACTGTCCGTGAAATGTCTGAGTGGGTGGAATACATGACTTTTGAAGGCGTTTCTCCGATGGCAGATTTAAGAAAAGAAAACGGACATGAGGCTCCGTGGAAAGTGGATTACTTTGGTGTCGGCAATGAGAACTGGGGATGCGGCGGTAACATGACGCCGGAATATTATGCGAACGAATACCGCAGATACCAGACTTATGTGCGCAATTATCATCCGGACCGCCCGATCAAAAAAATCTGCTGTGGTGCAAATGTGGCAGATTATTATTGGACAAAAGGCGTGTTAAAAACAGCATTTGACCATGCAGAGCAGTGGCATGGATTTATGGATGGACTCTCCCTCCATTACTATGTACATCCGGAAGGATGGGAGATCAAGGGAAGTTCCACAGATTTTGATGCAGATGTATGGTACAAGACTCTGTCAAAGGCACTGTACATGGAGACATTGATCGAGCGCCATGGTGCGATCATGGATGAGTATGATCCGGATAAAAAAGTCGGCATGATCGTGGATGAGTGGGGCACCTGGTATACCTGCGAGCCGGGCACCAATCCGGGATTTTTATATCAGCAGAATACGGTGCGTGATGCACTTGTTGCAGGCATTACCTTAAATATCTTTAATAAGCACAGCGACCGTGTAAAAATGGCGGCATTAGCACAGATGGTCAATGTTTTACAGTCTGTGATCTTAACAGAGGGCGATCAGATGATCAAAACACCGACTTATCATGTTATGCATATGTATCGTCATCATCAGGGGGCAGACCTGTTAGAGAGCAGCTTAACCGGTGCAGGAGAGATCGGACCGGATGAATGGAGAGTGCCAAAGATCACAGAGTCAGTATCTATGGATGAGAATGGCGTGATCACCGTTACTATGAACAATCTGTCTGTGGAAGCACCGGAAAATGTTGAGATACAGTTTGCGAACCATGGCTATCATGTGACCGAGGCAAGGATCGTGACCGATTCCGATATGCATGCACATAACACATTTGAGGCACCGGATATCGTGACAGAAAAAGATTTTACTGCCTATGAGGAGACGGAAAACGGCGTGAATGTCACAATGCCGGCAAACAGTGTGATCGAGCTGCGTCTTGCAAAATAAAAAATTGTCAGCAATGGCAGGAAATTAGTTGCTGGTTACACTGGAAATGTGAACAGTAACGAAAGTTACAGACGGAGATTGACATATGGCACAGATCTGTAAAAAGTGTCTGCTGCGCGAGATGGCGGAGGCAGATGCAAAAATGATAGAGAAATATAAAGAGGCGATCAAAAAAGAAGATCAGGTATCAGAGGGCGAGTATGAGAGACGTCTTAATGTCTGTAAAACCTGTGATCTTTTAAATGCGGGAACCTGCGGTGCGTGCGGCTGCTATGTGGAGCTGCGCGCTGCGGCAGCCGTTTCAAAATGCCCACATAAAAAATGGTAACAGTTCAGACGGACTGTTACCATTTTTTATTAATTTATGATAATGATATTATTGTATTTCTTCCACCGGGGTATAGCCAAGGCTTACCTTGATATCCTGACTGTAATTTCCAAAGGATTTTCCAAAGATCGTAAGTCCGCCGACATGTTTTGCACTGTCTTCCACAGCGAGGCGGAAGCGGATATTACTGCGGCAGTTGAGGTGAAAATCATCGATTTTGACATCAGATATTTTCAGTCCGTCGATATATGTTCCATTTTTATTTATGACAAGCTGTTTTAACAGACCGTACTGGTTCCAGTTCGGATACCACCAGTCCGGTGTCAGCAGTCCTTTTACATCACCGAAATCGCCGGGCGAAGTCCAGTCGCCGATATGAATGTCGTTTAAATAAAAACTGATATCGGAAGGCCAGTCATTATTGATGCCGGGTGCTTCGGAACTCAGCTCTGCAGAAATCGTGATCTGTGTGATCTTTTTGGAAGCCGGGATGAAATTTGGAATGGCATACTCAACATATCCTCTGGTAAACCATAAAATATCAGCGTTATAGCGGTCCGGATGGTCAAAATACCGGGGATCATCTACTTCACCGATCAGGGCATCTGCGGAGGCGAGCCCACAGGTCGGGCAGATCTGATAATTCGTATAATGACCGACTTTTAATTCTGTATGATAAACATTCTCAATATCCACAGGCTTTTCTAAATCGATCAGGATCTTATCTAAATGAATGGAACAGATCTTCTGGTTGCCGTGACCGGCAGATTCACTTGAAATTGTGATCAGTCCGCTGCTTTCAAGTTTTTTAATATGGCTGGTTAAAGCACCATTTGTAATATTCAGACGTGAGGCGAGCTCATTCATGCTCATATTGTCGTTTTCAAGCAAAATATTTAAAATTTCAATTCTTACATCGGAACCAAGTGCCTTAAAAAGTTCAAGCCCATCATTTAACGAGGTGATGTGTAACAAGGAAATCCTCTCCTTTCAAAATCTGTGAAAATCACAGAATGATACGTTCTAAACTGTAATCACTGCCTGAAAGTGTCAGGATTACAAGACTTTTGGAATCTCCGCGTCCGTCACTGGCACTGCCCGGATTGATATATACTTTATTGAAACGCTCATAAAACGTATAGTGATGGGTATGTCCGAAGATAAGAAAATCAGCATCCGTCAGGTCAAATGGAAGGACAAACTGATTATGAACCAGGAAAAAAGTTTTGCCGCCAATGCGGAACTGTAAAAATTCAGGAAGATTTTTTGCCCAGTCGCCGCGGTCATTGTTGCCGCGGACCATATAAAGCGGAATGCCAAAGTTCCGGAAACAGTCATAATTTTTCTGCGTACAGAAATCGCCTGCATGGATCAGATAATCACAGCTGTCTAAATGACGGTGCCACTCTTCACGGAAAATACCGTGTGTATCAGAAATAATGCCAATTTTCATAAAATTCTCCATTCCTGCGTGAAAAATGTTATTTTCATACTAATTTTCTCCATTAAGTAAAAAAATAATTAGATAAATTATATAGGAAAAAAGTATGGAAGTCTAGAAGAAAGAAAAATATTCATAAAAACACTTTTTTATTTTAAAGTAATGTAGTATACTGTTCGGGGGATCAATTAGTTAATTTTTTAACGGGAGAGGGAGAATGGAAAACTCGGTATTAGAGGAAAAGGTTTTTCATAAAGTTATGAAAAACGTACCGTTTGGTCTTGTTGTGAGCAGTGAGGGCAGAAAACGCAAGGTGTATTATGTGAATACGATGGCGTACCATATGCTCGGTTACACGCGGGAGGAATTTATTGAAAAAGTACAGGACGGCTGGAGCCGGTTTGTGGATATTGACTTAAGAACGGTCATGAGGGAGCATCATGAAGAGATTCTGACAGGGGAGTCATTTGAGCTGACTGCTCAGACAGAGACGAAGGACGGAAATAAAAAGTGGCTGTCTTTTCGTGTTATGGTATCTATGGAGTTAAAGCCTGTCAGTTATATTACGATCACTGATGTAACAGAGAAGGTAGAAAAAAACAGACGCTACGCGCGGGAAAGAGAATATTTAAAAGACTGTGCGGCGAGAGATTCCATGACGAGACTTTTAAACCGCGGTACAATGGAAGAACGTATCAAAGAAGAATTAGAGGCAGTAGAAGAAGGACAGAATTATGCATACATCGCCCTGGATCTGGATAATTTTAAGCAGATCAATGATATGTATGGACATTGGGCTGGTGACAGTATCATTATGGGGATATCAAATATTTTAAGGGAAGTCTATGGTAATAATGCCCGCATCGGACGCATGGGCGGGGATGAATTTGCAGTATTTATTCCGGATGTAAAAGACCGTGCGCAGATACAAAGTCAGGCAGATGAAGTCTTACGCCGTCTGCGCCTCCAAAAAGAAATGATCGGAATGGCGGAGGAACCGACAGCAAGCATTGGCATTGCATTTGGTCCTGAGGATGGAAGGAGTTTCCGTGAATTGTATCACAGAGCGGATGAAGCACTCTATCAGGTCAAAAAGGAAGAAAAAAACAGTATAGCAATTTATACAATGATCTAAAAATTTTTTGGTACATTTTACCTATTGAAAATTTTAAAAAAAAATTATAACATCTAATTGTTATATGACTGACGGAAAAGTGGAAAAACCACATGAAGTATAACGTTTACAATGCCGACCGTCTGGGCGAGATAACCCGGACTGTCGGTTTCTTTTATTCTTAAGATATTCTTTTATCAGAACCCTTTTGTATGAAAAAAAGAACAGTTCCGGAAGAGAAGCGGATATTGACAAGCAGTGGGTGGTCATGATATATTCACTGCGTTAGAAATATCTAACATAAGTTAGATGCAACTACCAATATTTTCCGGTAATACCAAAATATTGGGGGATCAGATCCGTTTTATACAGGTAAACCATAGTTTTCAGAAAACAGGAGGAAAAATAATGCAAAACGAATGGAGAGATTTTAATGGTGGAGCATGGGAGAATGAAGTAAATGTCAGAGACTTCATTCAGAGAAACTATAAGCCGTATGACGGCGACAGTTCTTTCTTAGAGGGACCGACAGAGGATACCACAGCACTCTGGCAGGATGTATTAGAGCTTTCAAAGCAGGAGAGAGAAGCTGGCGGCGTACTCGATATGGATACAAAGATCATTTCCACGATTACATCCCATGGACCTGCATACTTAGATAAAGACAAGGAAAAAATCGTAGGTTTCCAGACAGATAAACCATTTAAGCGTTCCCTGCAGCCTTACGGCGGTATCCGTATGGCGATCAAGGCATGTGAAGATAACGGGTATAAAGTAGACCCGGAAGTGGTAGAATATTTTACAACACACAGAAAGACACACAATGCAGGCGTATTTGATGCGTATACACCGGAGATGAGAGCCTGCCGTTCTGCACATATCATTACCGGTCTTCCGGATGCATACGGACGCGGACGTATCATTGGCGATTACAGAAGACCGGCTCTTTATGGTGTGGATCGTCTGATCGCAGACAAGGAAGAACAGTTAGAATCCACACGTACGATTATGTATTCTGACGTTATCCGTGAGCGCGAGGAATTATCCGAGCAGATCAGAGCTCTTAAAATGTTAAAAGAATTAGCAAAGATTTACGGATGTGACATTTCAAAGCCGGCAACAAATGTTCTTGAGGCAACACAGGCTGTTTATTTTGCATACCTTGCAGCAGTCAAAGAGCAGAATGGTGCGGCAATGAGCCTTGGACGTACTTCTACATTCTTAGATATCTATGCAGAGCGTGATCTTCGTGAAGGAACTTTCACTGAGAAAGAGATCCAGGAGATCATCGATCAGTTCGTAATGAAACTGCGCTGTGTAAAATTTGCCCGTACGCCGGAGTACAACACTATTTTTGCCGGAGATCCGACATGGGTAACAGAGTCTATTGCCGGAATCGGTGTAGATGGAAGACATATGGTAACAAAAATGTCTTACCGTTATTTAAATACTTTAAACAACATCGGAGCAGCACCGGAGCCTAATATGACAGTTTTATGGTCTGTAAAACTTCCGGAGAACTTTAAAAAGTTCTGTGCAGAGATCTCAATCAAACATTCTGCGATCCAGTATGAAAATGATGATATCATGCGTGTGGTTCATGGTGATGACTACGGCATTGCATGCTGTGTATCTTCCATGAGGATCGGAAAAGAGATGCAGTTCTTCGGAGCCCGTGCAAACCTTGCAAAATGTTTACTTTACGCGATCAACGGTGGTGTGGATGAGATCAGCGGAAAACAGGTAGGACCGAAATATCGTCCGATTACTTCCGAGTACCTTGACTATGACGAGGTATGGGAGAAATACAAAGACATGATGAAATGGCTTGCAGGCGTCTATGTCAATGCATTAAACATCATTCATTATATGCACGACAAATACTGCTACGAGAAACTGCAGATGGCCCTGCATGACAAACAGGTAAGACGCTGGTTCGCAACTGGTATTGCAGGATTTTCCGTAGTAGCAGATTCTTTATCTGCCATTAAATATGCGAAAGTAAAACCGATCCGTGATGAGAACGGCATTACTGTAGATTTTGAGGTCGAGGGAGATTTTCCGAAATATGGTAATGATGATGACCGTGTGGATGAAATCGCAAAAGAGGTTCTTCATACCTTTATCAAATATGTAAAAGGAAATCACACCTATCGCGGAGGTATTGCAACGACTTCCATTCTTACCATTACATCAAATGTATCTTATGGTAAAAATACAGGTGCAACTCCGGATGGAAGAAAGAAAGGTGTTGCTTTTGCTCCGGGCGCAAACCCAATGCATGGACGTGATAAAAACGGTGCGGTTGCTTCCTTAGCTTCCGTTGCAAAAATGCCATTTATGGATGCGCAGGATGGTATTTCCAACACCTTTACCATCGTGCCGGATGCACTTGGAAAGACGGAGGAAAGCTCTGAAAAAAACCTTGTGGCACTGCTTGACGGCTATGCAGAAAAAGGCGGTCACCACTTAAATGTAAACGTATTAAATAAGGAAACACTGCTTGATGCACAGAAGCATCCGGAGGAATATCCGCAGCTTACGATCCGTGTATCAGGTTATGCAGTAAACTTCATCAAACTGACCAAAGAGCAGCAGGATGAGGTTATTGCAAGAACTTTCCACGAATTGATGTAAAATAAAGGAGATTACAATGGGTTATATTCATTCTCTGGAATCATTTGGCACCGTGGACGGTCCGGGGGTACGATTTGTTGTATTTTTTGAAGGCTGTCCGATGCGCTGCCAGTATTGTCACAATCCGGATACTTGGGTGCTTACGGATGGAAAACAGATGGAGGCGGATGAGATCATCGACCGCTTCCTGCGTAATGCCTCTTTTTACCGGACTGGCGGGATCACTGCCACTGGTGGGGAGCCGATGCTTCAGATCGATTTTCTGACCGAACTGTTTGAAAAAGCAAAGGCACACGGGATCCATACCTGTTTAGATACGTCTGGTATTATGTTCCCGGGATTTCCGGAGGATGGAGAAGCCACATCAGATATCACACTGGAAAAAATAGACAGGCTTCTTGATGTCACAGATCTTGTAATGCTTGACATTAAGCATATCCGTGACGAGGATCACCGGAAACTGACCGGACATTCAAATAAGAATATTCTGGCATTTGCAAGATATTTAGATCAGAAGAAAAAGCCGGTGTGGATCCGTCATGTCGTTGTTCCCGGCATCACATTTGAGGAGGCAGAATTGACGGAACTCGGACAATTTTTAAAGACACTTTCAAATGTGGAAAAACTCGAAGTACTGCCGTATCATGCGCTTGGAAAGGTTAAATACGATAATCTTGGCATGGACTATGTTCTCAAGGATACACCGCAGCTTACCAAAGAAGAAGCAAAATGGGCAGAAAAGGTCATAAGAGATGCAATGAAATAGAAAACAGCCGTGTTACAGGAGATAGGAAATGGTCACTTGTAATGCGGTTTTTTCAAATATGTAATAACATGTATTTTTACAAGAATATTACATGAAAATATAAATATTCTGAAAAATATATAAAAAATGATATATTGTATTGAAATATTTGTGGAAAGTGCTATAATAAAACCATGATATAAATCTGTATCAAATAAACGGCAAAGGGGTTGGACATCATGAGAATCAAGATTACAGGAAGAAACATTGAATTGACCGATGGTATCAAAGAGGCAGTGGAGGACAAGTTAAACAAATTAGAGAAGTACTTCACACCGGACACAGATGTCTATGTAACGCTGAGCGTGGAGAAGGAACGCCAGAAGGTGGAAGTTACGATTCCGATGAAAGGAAACTATATTCGTTCTGAACAGGTAAGCAACGATATGTATGTATCGATCGATCTGGTAGAAGAGGTTATTGAACGTCAGTTAAAGAAATATAGAACGAAGCTGGTTACGAAACAGCAGAGTGCAGCGTCCGTTTTCAAACAGGATTTTCTGGATGCAGCATCTGATGATGACGAGGAGATCAAGATCATCCGTTCTAAGAAGTTCGATATGAAGCCGATGTATCCGGAAGATGCATGTGTACAGATGGAGTTATTAGGACATGATTTCTTCGTATTTATCAATGCGGAGACAGAAGATGTCAACGTTGTATACAAGAGAAAAGGCAACACATACGGATTGATCGAACCGGAATATTAAAATGGATCATTGCAGAATTGTGCTGTGAATAAAACCACCCTGTGGCAGGAGAATGCCGCAGGGTGGTTTTTGTTGTACTGTGATTTTGTACAATTTGACGGTCAATAAATTGAAATATACCTTTCGTTCCTATATTCTGTATTAAGCATTATGAAAGAACGATACACAGATCGCTCCCGGACCGGCGTGTGTCCCGATTGTACTACCGATTGTGCTGACCGGCAGCTCCTTTGTCTGACTGGCCCAGAGATCTGCGCTGTCTGCAATATATTTCTGAAGCAGTGAATCGTCGAGTCCACTGTATCCCAGCATATACGGCATGGAAAAATCAATGCCGTTTTTATTTTTCACTTCCTGGATGAGGATATTATTACCGTTTTTAGACCCCCTTGCTTTTCCTAAGATTACAACTTCACCTTTTTCGATAGCAATAACAGGCTTGATGGACAGGATATTTCCAGCCCATGCAGCAGTCTTTGAGATACGTCCACCCTGTTTTAAATATTCGAGGGTATCAAATACAGCTAAGACGCAGACATCCTTCTTCTTTTCTTCAAGTTTTTCGGCAATTTCTTTTGCGGAAAGTCCCTGGTCGCGCAGTCTTACGGCATAAAGTACGAGAATCTGTTCGCCGAGGCATACATTTAAGCTGTCCACTAATGTGATGCAGTCCTCGTAACCATCGAGTGCAATGTGGGCACTCTGGTATGTACCGGATAAAAGGGAGGACAGGCAGATCACAACAGCGGTGTCGCCGGCATCTTTTACTTCTTTGAATTTAGCTTCAAAGTCATGAGGCGATATCTGGCTGGTCGTCGGGATCGTTCCACATTCGATCAGTTTTTCATAAAATTCTTTATGGGAAATGGTAACACCGTCTAAATATTCCGTTTCACCAAAGATGGTTTTTAAAGGCATATAATCAAGATTTAATGCATCTGCCCGTTCTTTTGTGAGATCAGATGCGGAATCAACAATAATTCGTACACTCATTTTTAATCCTCCGACAAAATAGTTTGACTATCAAACAAAAACAAATATATAGGATACGCAGAAGATTGTCAAGATATTTTGGTAATCAAAATATCTGAAATGAAAAATCAAATGTAGTTGACAAAATTCGACAGACATAAGATACTTATGTAGTATAAGTGCCTGCATGACAGTAGAGTAAGAGTGGAAAATTATATAATAAAGCAGAAAAAAGCGGAAGAAATGTACAACGGGGTGGAGATGCTGGTGGATCTGGCAAGAAGGTATCCGGAACTATGGAAAGAAATCGACAGGCAGTGCACTGGGAACAGAGAGCGATATGGATTGCTCTGTGAAATATTGCTGACGGGGGAAAAAGAACGTTGCGAAGATGTAGTTGCAAAAATATACCGGTATGGAAGTATGATCGGTAGACAGGATCTGCTTGGCAGACAGATATTTTTGTGGCTGCTGCAGGTAATGCGGGAAAACGGGGAGTAAAATAAAGAAAATGGTGTTCGCCTGTCGGGAGGCACTGCCAGGAGACATTGCCTAACGGCAGAAAATAAATTAAGAAAGGATGTCATGCAGGCATAAAAAGTACAAAGGAATGTGCAAATTCCTTGCCACATAAAGAAAAAAGGTATACTATAAAGCAGAAATGTTTTTATGAGTAAGGAGAGTATACCATGAAGATTGTTGTTTTAGCAGGTGGTTTAAGTACAGAAAGAGATGTTTCCTTTAAAACCGGAGATATGGTGGCAAAGGCATTGAGAGAGAATGGACATCAGGTGATCTTACTTGATGTATTTATGGGATACAGTGATAAAAAAGAAGATCTGACAGGTATTTTTGACCGGAGTGAAGAAGTGAGCGTAAAAGTGTCCGGAATACCGGAAATCGCACCGGATCTTGCAAAGGTAAAAGCATCCAGAAAAGATCAGTCAGATAATTTCTTTGGACCGAATGTGATCGAATTGTGTCAGATGTCAGATATTGTATTTATGGCACTGCATGGAGAAAATGGGGAAAATGGTAAGATCCAGGCTGCATTTGATCTGTTTGGGATTCGTTATACAGGCAGCGGTTATTTGAGCAGTGCGCTTGCCATGGATAAAGAAATGTCGAAAAAACTGTTTTTATCTGCTGGCATACCGGCTCCAAAGGGTGCGTCCATGAAAAAGGCTGACCGCAGCGATGATATCGCAAAACTTGGCATCAGTTTCCCATGTGTGGTAAAACCGTGCTGTGGTGGTTCGAGTATCGGTGTTTCTATCGCACATAATGCGGATGAATATAAAGCCGCTTTAGATGAAGCCTTCCGCTGGGAAGAAAATCTGATTGTGGAAGAATATGTAAAGGGACGTGAGTTTTCTGTCGGTGTGATCGAGGGAAAGGCACTTCCGATCATTGAGATCGCTCCGGTGCAGGGATTCTATGATTACAAGAATAAATACAAAGCAGGCAGTGCAGTTGAGACCTGTCCGGCGGAACTTTCTGAAGCTGTCACAGAGAAAATGCAGCATTATGCAGAACAGGTAGCACAGGTGCTTGGACTTGACACCTATTCACGTACAGATTTCCTGTTAGATGAGAACGAAAACATTTATTGTTTAGAGGCAAATACTTTACCGGGAATGACACCTACAAGTCTTCTGCCACAGGAAGCACAGGTTGTCGGTGTGAACTTTAACGAATTGTGTGAGAAGCTGATTCAGATTTCCATGAGTAAATACGAAAAATAAAAATCAGGAATGGAGATTATCATGAAAAATATGACGCTGGAACGCATTACAGAAGTGTGCGACGGAGTATATTATGGCAGTGAGACAGACAAAACAAAAGAAATTACCGGAGCTGTGATAGACAGCAGACAGGTAGAGCCGGGATATCTTTTTATTGCGGTAAAAGGAGAAAAGGTGGACGGTCACCGGTTTATACCGCAGGTATTTGAAAAAGGAGCACTTGCCGTATTATCCGAGCAGGAGCTTTCTGATCCGGCAGGCCCGTATATCAGAGTAGAATCAACGCTTGGTGCGATGAAAAAACTTGCGGCATATTACAGGAGAACTCTCGATATCAAAGTTGTCGGCATTACCGGAAGTGTTGGAAAAACAAGCACAAAAGAGATGATCGCATCGGTTCTTTCCCAGAAATATAATGTGTTAAAGACAGAGGGAAACTTCAATAATGAGATCGGTCTTCCGCTTACGATCTTTAAGATCAGGGAACAGCATGAAGTTGCAGTGCTTGAGATGGGAATCTCAGAATTTGGAGAGATGCACCGCCTTGCGGAAATGGCGTATCCGGATATCTGTGTGATCACTAATATCGGATTGTGCCATCTGGAGAATCTTCTGACCAGAGATGGAATATTAAAGGCAAAAACAGAGAGTTTTGAACATCTGACACCGGAAGGAATTGCTGTGTTAAATGGGGACGATGATAAACTCTGTGAGAAAAAGACAGTAAACGGAAATAAGACAGTATTTTACGGTATCGGAAAAGAAGCAAAACTTGCAAAGACAGAGCAGGGCGAAAAATATCTTGCAGAGAAAGAAGTATATGCAACGGATGTAGAGCCGGTGGGGTTAGACGGAACAAAAGCGGTGATACATATTGGGGAAGAGAATTTTGCAGTGATGATTCCAATCGCAGGAGAGCATAATGTATACAATGCGTTAGCGGCAGTCTGTGTTGCAAGAAAGCTCGGTCTTAGTGTGGATGAAATGAAACGTGGGATCGAGTCGGTCAAAACAATCGGAGGAAGAAGCAATCTGATCCATAAGGAGGGAATGACGATCATCGACGATTGTTACAATGCCAATCCTGTTTCTATGAAAGCGTCCATTGACGTGCTTGCAGCGGCACCAGACAGAAAGATTGCAGTGCTTGGTGATATGGGAGAACTTGGTGAGAATGAGAAAGAATTGCATGCAATGGTCGGAGAGCATTTTAAAGGAAAAGGAATCGATGTCCTGTTTGCAGCGGGCGTATTGTCAGAGAATCTGGCACAGGCGGTAAAAAAATGCAGTCCACAGACGGAGGTTCATTATTTTAAATCAAAAGATGAACTCACAGCAGAATTGCTGCCTTATGTGAAGAGTGGTGACACTGTATTAGTAAAGGCATCTCATTTTATGGGATTCCCGGAGGTCGTAGGACAGCTTATAAAGTAAGTAACTGTGGGAAAATGCGAATTTATAATCGTTTATGAAAAATAAAAATCCCCGGATCACGATGGTGGTTCGGGGATTTTTCTGCATATCCAGAACGATCGAATATATACGAAACATGTGGCAGATAATTCAAATCTGTGGATCATTTTTCTCAAGCATTCCGGCGATCACACCCTGACAGTGTGCACCGATCTTTTTACGTGTGTCTTTGTCTAAAGACTTCGGATCGATCGGTCTGCCATATTCTACAATGACATGTACCGGTTTTACTTTTGGAAAATGTGCTTCTAAAATATCGGCGGAACCGGAGATCGCCATAGGTACAATCAGACATCCGGTTTTTTCTGCCATTTTAAAACTTCCTTCTTTGAATGGGAGCATCAGATCATCCGTTTTGTTGCGTGTTCCTTCAGGAAAAATACACATGGAAATCCCATTTTTGATATTATCGATTCCTGCAAGGATCGTCTTTAATGCTTCCTTGACATCAGAACGGTTGATGAACAGACAGTGCAGCCGTGTCATCCAGGTAGATAAAAGAGGAACTTTTTTCATGGAATCCTTTGCGACATAACCGGTCAGACGCGGACAGCGTGAGTAAGTGATGATGATATCGAAATAACTTCTGTGATTGCCGATGTAAAGAACCGGCTGGTCTTTTGGAACATTTTCCTCCCCGATGATGGTTAGTTTTGTGCCACAGATAAAGAGAATGACACGAAATGCCCACTGTACCATGCGAAGCTGGCTGATATCGGCAGCCTGGCGGTTAAATTTCCCGATGATCCACTCGACAAAAAGCACCGGAATACCAATGATCAGATAGAGTATGGCAAAAAGCAATGCAAGTATTGCGCGTAACATAGTGCGTCCTTTCCGGGGAAATCCCCAAGTTTTATATATCCACATTATATAAGGTATCCATTGGAAAAACAACTAAAAAAGACATATTTAAAGGTAAGAAGCCATATATTAAGATAGAAGCGTAAACTAGGGGCGGGTGTAAGAAAGCATGTTTCAAAAGTATCTGGTAAGAATATGTGGGGTGGGTCTGCTGATGGCGGGAGTGATCAGCGGATGCAGTATCGAGCAGACAAATGAAACGAAGGTAAGTGATCTTACATATACGATCGTTGAGGAATCTGAGACACCGGAAGAGTTAAGATCAATGATCGAAGAAAAGAAAGCAGCGGATTTTAAACTCACTTATGAGATGGAGGATGATCTGTATATTGTACGTGGATATGGAGAACAGGCGACAGGAGGATACAGTATCTGTGTGAAAGACTGTTATCTGACCACAAATGCAGTGGTATTTGATACAGAACTCATCGGGCCAAGAAAGGGCGAAGTTACAAACGCAAGCCCAAGTTTTCCTTATATTGTAATTCAGGTAAAAAACCAGGACAAAAGTATCATTTTTGAGTAAATATTCTTAAAATTTTTTTAAATAATTTAATTATGTTTGACAAAAATTTAGCACAGTGCTATTCTAAAGCAGAAAAGGAGTCCGGTAGAGATATTATTACAAATGTGTATGATTGCAGAATACCGGATTAAGGAGGTAGAACACATGCAACAGGCAGACATCAGAAAAGTTCGGGCATCCGTGCATCAGCAGTGCGGGAAAAAAGTAATGATTCAGCTTGACCGAGGACGCAATAAAGTTGACATCCAGGAAGGCGTCATCCAGAATGCTTACCCAAGCGTATTCACGATCCTGGTAAATGATGAGCGTGAAGAAAATCCACCTCAGTTATTATCATTCAGTTATTCTGATATTGTTACAAGAGATATACGCATGAAATTGTGCTAAACAGGTATAAAATCCCCCATGTCCGAATAAGATGGTTACAAAGATTCGGAATGGGGGACTTTTTTTGGAATTTCAGAAAATAAAACTACATAGAAGTGAAAAAAGAGGATCTGCAGTTACACAGATCACATTGGATGATGACTATAATGTGCCGGACTACAGACAGGATATTGTAAAAGTAATAAAAGAACATGGAGAACTGCGCTTTGATGAGGTAAAGGCGATGGAGGGGGCTGCATGGATCAAGGGAAGCCTTATTTTTAAAGTACTTTACCGGAGTGATAAACAGGAAGGTAAAATAAGCTGCCTGCGTGGTGAAATCCCATTTCAGGAACGGCTCAATATGGATGGACTGAGTGAATATGATGCAGTTCATGCTGTGGGGGATATAGAAGATCTTACAGTTGGTGTGATCAACTCCAGAAAACTAAATATCCGTGCGGTAATTGTCCTGACGGCATCTGCAGATACAGAAGTGGATGAGGAGCTGACAAGTGAACTTTCAGATGGCAGTGACTATGAACAGAATATTGTAGAAAAGGAAGCGTTAAAACTGCTCGTGGTGCGGCGTGATATCTGCAGACAGAAAAGTGAGGCGGTTCTGCCATCAAGTAAACCGAATATCCGTGAAATACTCTGGCAGAGTATGCAGCTACGCAATGTTGAAAGCAGGCTTACGGAAGGCAATATTAGATTTTCCGGGGAAATACTGGTTTCCATATTATACAATGATGAGGAGGAAGGAGAACATTTATCCTGGTATGAGACAACAGTTCCGCTGGATGCACAGGCAGAGTGCGGTGTCATGGAGAATGACTGTATCTGGCAGGTAAAGATGATACCTGTGACGATGGAGCTGGAAGTCAAACCGGATTATGATGGGGAGGAGAGAATCCTTGTCATGGAACTGGCATTAGATATGCATATCCGTATCTGGAAGGAAGAAAAGATAAGGCTTTTAACAGATCTGTACTCATTGCAGAAAGATGTAAAGCCTGTCTGGAAGGAGTGTCCGCTGGAGAGACTTCTTGTTAAAAATGCCGCAAAGTGCAGGATGACTGAGCAGATGGAATTAAAAGAGGACAAAGAAAAAGTCCTTCAGATCTGTTCCTGTGAGGGAAAAGTACTTTTAGAACGGCAGGAAATAACGCCGGAAGGTGTTCTTGCGGAAGGAACGATCGAGGTTCATATTTTATATATTACTCCGGATGATCATATGCCGGTTGGAGCGATGCAGGAAATTTATCCATTTTCACAGCTTGTGGAAATCCCGGAAATGTCAACGCAGGCAAAGGTGGAGCTGGATGCTTCATTAGAACAGCTTTCTGCAGTTATGCTGGATCAGGAGCATGTTGAGATCCGTGCAGCAGTACGGCTTGATCTGCTCGCCTTTGTTTCGGAGATCATACCAAATATCGAAGATGCCACAGAGTCACAACCGGATCTTGAGATGCTCAGAAACCGGCCGGGACTGGTGGGGTATATCGCCAGGGAGGGAGATGACCTGTGGACGATCGCGAAAGAAAATCATACGACCATACAAAATATCATGGAGACGAACCATAGAAAAAGTGAGACACTTTCCGCAGGTGAAAAGATTTTGATCGTGAAACAGGTCGGGTAAAATATTAAGTATTTGTGAATTTGTGGAAATCCTAACAAACATATAATAAAGTGTGATAGAATAAATAAGTACGGTTTCTGCCAGTCGCAGTCTGCCGTGCTTATTTTTGCAGGTAACAGAAGGAGAAATGCTTGATGAAGTGGGAAAAGGCATTAAAATATACAAAAAAAAGAAAAAGAATGATCGCTGTGGTTATGGCAGGTGTGATCGGATTTGCATGTTTTTACTCTGCAGATGCATCTGTGATCAAAGATGCGCAGAAGAAAAAAAATGAGGCACAGCAGAATTTAGATAACATTAACCAGCAGATTAACAATATACAGAGTGAGCAGAGTAAAGTGAAAAGTCAGATGGCAGCATATGATGAGCAGTTGATGTCACTTCTGACAGATATGGAACTTTTAAAGACAGATATTGACAACAAGGAAGGAGAGATCGATCAGGCAAAGACAGACCTTGCAGCGGCACAGGAAAAGGAACAGAAGCAGTATGCGGATATGAAGCAGAGAATCCAGTACATGTATGAAAATGGTGATGATACATTTTTAGATGCCATTGTGAAGTCAGAAGATATATCGGATCTTTTAAACCGTGTGGAATATGTCTCAGAGGTATACAGCTATGACAGGGAGCTTTTGGTGGCATATCAGGAGACGGTACAGCAGGTGGCAGATTTAGAGTCACAGTTAGAGCAGGAACTGGCAGATATGGAGGAGTTGAAACAAAGTTATGAGCAGCAGGAAGCATCTTTAAATCAGGTGATCAATGAAAAGAAAGCACAGATCGCAGATTTTGATTCACAGCTTTCAAATGCAAAGACTCTGGCGAGTCAGTATGCTTCCACAATCCGTAAACAGAATGAAGTGATCGTACAGGAACAGGCACGTCAGGAAAAAGCCAGAAAAGAAGCAGAAGCAAAGGCAAAGAAAAGCAAAAAGAATAATACATCCCAGACTGCATCTACGGATGGTGGAACATCAACAGACAGTACAGGAGGCAGTACATCCACAACAGATTCAGGAAACAGTTCTTCGGGGAGCAGTTCTGACAGTGGTTCCTCTAACAGCAGTTCAACAGGATTGACGAATAATGCTTTAAATCCGTCCTATTCTACCGGTGTGAGTGGCAGCAGTGTGGTATCTTATGCGACTAATTTTGTGGGAAATCCATATGTGTTTGGTGGAAACAGTCTGACGGATGGAACGGACTGTTCCGGTTTTGTGTCTCTTGTATACAGCCATTTTGGTGTTTCACTTCCAAGAAGTTCCTATGCACTCCAGTCGAGCGGACAGGCAGTCAGCTATGAGAATGCACAGCCGGGGGATATTATCTGTTATCCCGGACATGTGGCAATCTATATGGGTGGCGGCAGGATCGTCCATGCATCGACACCGTCGAGTGGTATCTGTTATGGAAATGCAACCTACCGTACGATCACAACGGTGCGGCGTGTGTTGTAACTTTGATGATAAAAAAGCAGCAATAGATATTGAAAAAAATTATGAATTATATGGAAATTATGCTATAATCAATAAAGATTATTAGAATTAGGAAGGTAGGAGTATTATGCAGTTTGAAACATTACAAAAAGATATGATAGCTGCCATGAAGGCGAGAGATAAAGTACGTAAGGATGCAATTTCCACACTTGTTTCCGCAGCGAAGAAAGCTGCGATCGACGAGGGATGCAGAGATGATATTAAAGAGGAACTGGTAAACAGAGTGATCTTAAAGGAGATGAAATCTGTAAAAGAGCAGATTGACACCTGTCCTGCAAGCAGGGAAGATCTTCTGGCAGAATACCAGACAAGATATGATATTTTTGCAGAATATGCACCACAGATGATGTCAGCAGAAGAGGTAGAGGCATATATTACAGAGAAGTTTGCTGATGTGGCAGCAAGTAAAAATAAAGGACAGATCATGAAAGCTGTTATGCCGGAGTTAAAAGGAAAGGCTGACGGAAGTGTGATCAATCAGGTGGTGCAGAAATTATGTCAGTAAAAATTGGGAGAAATGATCCGTGCTGGTGCGGAAGCGGGAAAAAATACAAAGCATGCCATCAGGCATTTGATGAGCGTATCGCCCTGATCGCTTCACAGGGACATATTGTCCCGACACATGACCTTATTAAGAATGCTGATCAGATCGCAGGAATTAAAGAGAGCTGCAAGATCAATATAGCAGTGCTGGATTATATTGAGAAGCATATCCATGAGGGTATGAATACAGCAGAGATTGACAAGATCGTTTATGATATGACAACAGAAATGGGTGGTATTCCGGCACCGCTTAATTATGAGGGATATCCGTACAGTGTATGTACTTCTGTAAATGATCAGGTATGTCATGGTTTTCCGTCTAAAGATGTGATTTTAAAGTCCGGGGATATCATTAATGTAGATGTATCTACGATTTTAAACGGATATTTTTCAGATTCTTCAAGAATGTTCTGCATCGGGGATGTAAGCCCGGAGAAGAAGCGTCTTGTGGAAGTCACAAAAGAGTGCGTGGAACTTGGATTAAAAGAAGTAAAACCATGGGGATTTTTAGGCGATATGGGGCAGGCTGTGCATGACCATGCATTTGCAAACGGCTATACAGTTGTGCGTGAGATCGGTGGACATGGAGTCGGACTTGAGTTTCATGAAGAACCATGGGTTGGCTACAACACAAAACGTGGACAGGAAATGCTCTTAGTTCCAGGTATGATCTTTACGATCGAACCGATGGTCAATATGGGAAAAGTAGACATCTATGTAGATGATAAGAACGACTGGGAAGTTTATACCGAGGACGGACTTCCGTCTGCACAGTGGGAGATCATGGTACTGGTGACGGAAGACGGTCATGAGGTGCTCTGCTGGTAAAATTTGTCTGACAGAAACAGAGTATGCTGTCAGTGGTATGTTTCCATGCAAAATTCAGGATCTGTGAAACAGTGGATATTTTCCAAACAACAGTACCTGTAAAGCTTCATCGTGATAACGGATGACATGGCGGTAGATCACAATCGCTGAGATGATAAAACAGCCGAGTCGCATAGAGTTTACGGAAACAAGCAGGAATACAGTCAGCGTAAACAGTCCGTACGTGATGACAGACCGGAAGGAATGTGGACGAAGTGTGATTACCAGTGAAAATAGAATATAATAAAAGATCAGACCAAAGAGCGGATGAACTTCCGGAAATAGTCCGATCATGACACCGAAAGAGACGGCAATTGCTTTGCCGCCTCTTTCTTTTTGGAAAAACGGAAAAGCATGACCAAATACCGGGGCAGCCATGACGAGTGCAAATAGCAGGGAGTCACGGTCTAAGATCCTGCTTGCAAAAAATACCGGAACGGCGCCTTTTAAAAGCTCGAATAACAGGGAAAGCGTTCCGGCAACAAAGCCGGCCTGCATGTAGGCATTTGCAACGCCCGGATTATGGTCATCGGATGATTTTGTGATGTCGGTATTGAAAAATAATCTGGGAATCCAGTAGGCAAACAATGTACTGCCAAGGATGAATCCCAGAAAAATAAAAAGAAAATATGTCATAGCTTCTCCAGTTTTTTTATAATGTGTATGGCAGCGTCTGGTTTTCCGTTTTCTTTTTGTGCCAGAAGCATTTCTTCGCGCAGAGAGCTGTTCCCATGCGTATCCGGGGAGTCAGAGAGCAGTCTTTTTCCGAGAGAGATCTGTTTGGCAATGTATTTTGAAGAGACGGAAAGGTGCCTTTTTACAAAAAAATTGCGGTTTGCAGTCTCACATCCGGGGATTGGCGCTGTATGGACGATCGGGATACGTTTCACTAATGCTTCGGTGGAAGTAAGTCCGCCCGGTTTGGTGAAAATCACATCACAGGCATCCATATAGTCTGCAACCCGGTTGGTATAGCCTAGAATATGAACGCGTGGATTATTTTGAAATTGTTTCTGTAACACGTTGTAAATACGCTTGTTGCTGCCACAGATAATGACAATATGTTCGCCGGATTTTAAACGCAGTGACAGTTCTGCTGCAAATATGGCAAGTTTTCCAAATCCCATACTGCCACTCATGACCAGACAGATCGGGATATCCTGTGGCAGATTTAAAGAGTCACGCGCGCGGACCTTTGCTAAAATGCGGTCTCCGGACGGGGAAAATGCTTCGCCAACAGGGATGCCGTAAGGGTATAATTTACCGGCAGGAATCCCACGGTGCACATATTCTGCGACACAGTCTTCGTGAGGAAGAAAATAGGCGTCAAGATTTGTTTCTTCCCAGAACGGAATACAGGTATAATCCGTGCCGATGGCAATGGCGGGGATCTTTAACATTCCTTTTTTCTTCATGTATGTCATCGTTTCTGCAGGGTAAAGATGAGGTGTTACGATGACATCATAATCATGCTGCTTTAAATAGGCAGCTAGCTTTTTCGCCATCAGTGCATTGGCATAGTAGACTGGCGACTTATGTTTGCTGTTAGAAATTGCCATGCCGGCCTTATAGAGCATACCAAAGATGTGTGGCATATGTTTTACAAGTTCCACGTAGGCACCGCCTACTGCATGTGAAGTTTTTTTGCCGGAGAGCAGAAATATATCCAGCATGTCGGCAGTGTGGCCGCACCGGATGGCCGCTTCCCGGATCGCTTTTCCGGCGGCATTGTGCCCTTCGCCGGTATTACAGGATAAAATTAAGATTCTCATAGATACCAGTGTAGCATAACCGGGGCAAAAATTCGATACCTGATCGAAAGATATTGATTTTTGATTGGAAATATTGTTAAATAAAGGGGATTTGTGGTACGGGAGGTAAGGTTATGGCGACGATCAAAGAAATTGCAAAATCCTGTGGCGTATCGGTAGCTACCGTTTCGAATATTTTGAATGAAAAGCCGGGGGCAAGCGAAGCAACAAGAAATCTTGTGTTAAAGACTGCAAAAGAGATGGATTATATGCCAAATTATGTGGCAAAAAATCTTAAGGCGCGTAACACCAGAAGTATCGGAGTCATTGCGGAGGATATGACGATCTTTAGCATACCGGACATCATTGACGGTATTACGGAATATTGTGAAAAGGTAAAATATCAGATCCTTCTGACAAATTTAAGACTGTATAAAAAGTATAATGATTATTATTACCATAGAACGGATTATTACGGACTGGTGGATGAGGAGATCAAGAAACTGATCGCAACACAGGTGGATGGAATTATCTATGTGACGGCACATGAGCGCATCATGCATTGTATTCCCGACAATTTAAGCATTCCGGCTGTGATGGCATACGGCTATACGGAGAGTAAAAGCATTCCTTCCGTAGTTGTGGATGATGAGCGGGGAGCATATGAGATGATCCGCTATCTGATCACAAAGGGACATAAAAAGATTGGAGTGATAACAGGAAAAACCGACAGTCTCCATGCACAGGCGCGTCTGATCGGGTACCAGAAAGCGTTGCGTGATGCGGGGCTTTTGTACGATCCTGAGCTGATCTATTACGGAGACTGGGGGAGAGAATCCGGACATATTGGTGCAAAGCAGCTTTTTAAGAAACAGGTAACTGCCATATTCTGTATGAATGACCTTATGGCAGGCGGATGCTATGACTGGGCAGATGAATCGGGAATTAAAATACCTCAGGAGATTTCAATCGCAGGGTATGATAACAGAGAACTGTCAAGTTATTATAAACCGCCGCTTTCCACAACCGAACTTCCGCTTCATGATATCGGTTACAGAGCTGCTGAGGTTATGATAGGTCTTGTGGAAAATCAGCCGGGTGAGACAGAAGAACCGCTGGTATATAAAGTCCCATGTAAACAGTTAATCCGTCAGTCGATCAAAACATTATAGAAATAAAATACTTTGTCATCCGTAAATAAGTCCTTTTTGCTGATTATCCGGCAGAAAGGGCTTATTTTATGTAGGTGAAGATATTTGTGAATAAATGTAATGTTTTATAGGAAATGTGCACTATTTGTGCAAGTTGCACATGGTTAAACGATTTAAAAAATAAATAAATTGTGCGAAAAAGCAAAAACTTAGAAAAAGTTAGAAAAGAGAAGAAAATATAATAAAAAATAGTAATATATTGATATAAATATAAAATAACAGACTTTAATTATTGCAAACAGTATGTTATATATAAACAAGAACGAAATAGAAATCAATCAAAATAACGAAAAAAAGCAAAAGCACTTCAAAAAACATGCAAAAAGTATGAATGAAGTGTGAATAAACTGAGAACAGACATTTTGACCTGGTTAAACGTTTAATATTACACATGACAGGCGCATGAAGGAGGGAGGAAGTTATGGAGAAGAAAAAACTGACAGATGTGCCGCTGCATCAGATTCAGATCAAAGATGCATTTTGGGATAAATACATCCGATTAGTAAAAGATGTCATACTTCCTTACCAGTGGAACACGTTAAATGACAATGTGAAAGATGCGGCGCCAAGCCACTGTATCAAGAACTTTAAGATTGCTGCAGGTGAGGCAGAGGGAGATTTTGAAGGAGCTGTCTTTCAGGATACCGATGTTGCAAAGTGGTTAGAGGCAGTTGCATTTACCTTAGATTCATCCGGAAGAGATGACAAGTTGGAAAAACTTGCCGATGAGACGATCGACCTGATAGGGAAGGCACAATGTGAAGACGGATATTTAAATACCTACTTCACGATCAAAGAACCTGACAGAAGATGGACGAATCTGAAAGAAGGACATGAGCTTTACACGGCAGGACACATGATCGAAGCAGCGGTTGCATATTACAATGCAACAGGAAAAAGAAAGTTCCTCGACATCGTTTCAAGATTTGCAGATCTGATCTGTGAGACATTTGGACCGGAGAAAGGAAAGTGTCATGGCTATCCGGGGCATCCGGAAGTAGAACTTGCTTTAGTAAAATTGTACCGGGCAACCGGACAGAAAAGATATCTTGATCTTGCAAAGTTTTTTATTGATGCAAGAGGTGTGGGAGAAAATTATTTCTTTCAGGAAGAGAAGAAAGAAAAATATCAGCAGATATTTCCTGAATTTGCCGGATATGTACCGGAATATTCCCAGTCGCATCTGCCGGTAAGGGAGCAGAAAACGGCAGAGGGGCATGCAGTAAGAGCTGTTTATCTCTACAGTGCGATGGCAGATCTGGCATATGAATATCAGGATGAGACATTATTAGATGCCTGTAAAACACTCTGGAATAACATGACAGAGAAAAGAATGTACATCACAGGCGGTATCGGTTCATCAGGATTGTTAGAGCGGTTTACAACCGACTATGACCTTCCGAATGACAGAAATTATTCCGAATCCTGTGCATCCATCGGACTGGCGATGTTTGCAAAGCGGATGGAACAGATCACAAAGGATGCTAAATATGCGGACATTGTGGAAAAAGCACTGTATAATACGGTACTTGCCGGAATTGCGATGGATGGAAAGAGTTTCTTCTATGTAAATCCATTGGAAGTATGGCCGGATAACTGTATTGAACGGACATCCATGGAACATGTAAAACCGGTCAGACAGAAATGGTTTGGCGTGGCGTGCTGTCCACCGAATATAGCAAGAACACTTGCCTCCTTAGGACAGTACATCTACGGGGCAGATGAAAACAGTTTATACATCAATTTATATATATCGAATCAGACAAAACTTCTGATCGGAGAAACAGAGACAGAAGTGGATGTGGAAAGTAATTTCTTAAAGGATGGAACGGTAACGATCCGTCTGGATTCAAAGGAAGCGTCCAAAGGAACACTGGCACTCAGGATTCCTGGTTACACGAAAGAATTTAACGTGTGGCGCGGAAAACAGAAAATTGAAACACCGCTCATTAAAAACGGCTATCTTATGATAACAGATCTTATGGCATCTGAGGAGATCAGGATATCCTGTGATATGAAAGCAAGATTTGTATATGCAAATCCAAAAGTCAGAGCGGATGAAGGAAAAGTATGTATCATGCGTGGACCGCTGGTATATTGCATTGAGGAAACAGATAATGGAGCAAATTTAAGTTCCCTATATGTAGATACAAAAGAGCCGCTGACCGAAAAGTGGGAAGAACAGCTTTTAGGCGGTGTGATGACAGTAGAGGCAAAGGGAAAACGTATCTTAGAAGATAACTGGACGGCAGAAGAGTTATACAAAGAACAGCCGCCGGAGTTAAAGGATGTAACATTGAAAGCAGTCCCATATTGTTACTGGGGAAACCGGAAAACCGGGGAGATGGCAGTCTGGATCAGGAATCTGATCTGACAGAAAAATATGTATCACACGGAAGATCATCTGAAAAAAGGAGATACTTCCGATCTGATAAAGAAAAACCATTTGGGAGGTAAAAGTATGAAGAAAAAGGTTTTAGCAGCATTAATGTGTGCAGCAATGACAGTTGGAATGCTCGCTGGATGTGGCGGTAATTCCACAGCAGGAAACACCAGCGCCGATGCGGGGGAAGCAGCATCCGGTACTGAGAGCGCAGACAGCGGCGCAGGAAGAAGAGAGATGGATGTAGAAGGTGATGATGTCACAACACTTGAGGTCTGGACATTCATCGAGAACCATCAGGATTTCTACACCAGCATGGCTGAGAAGTGGAACGAAGAAAACCCGGATAAGAAAGTTAAACTTGTTTTATCCAACATGGCATATGATGATATGCATAACAAATTATCATTAGCATTGGAGTCAGGAGAAGGTGCTCCGGATGTCGTTGATATCGAGCTTGGTAAATTCCCTGCATTCATGACAGGTGATATTGGATTAAAACCATTGAACGATGCAGTAGAACCGTATCTTGACAATGTAGTAGAGTCCAGATTACAGCTTTACTCCAAAGATGGCAACTATTATGGATTCCCTACACACGTTGGTACGACCGTTGCTTTCTACAACACAGAAGCATTAGAGGCAGCAGGTATTGATTATACAACCATTAAGACCTGGGATGACTTCAAAGAAGCCGGTGCAAAATATAAAGAAGCAACCGGAAAAACATTTGCAGCATGTGAGACAACTGCTCAGTGGACATTAAACTTAATGCTCGCTCAGAAAGGCGGAGATTACTTAAATGATGATGGAAGCCTTGCAGTAAACAATGACACAATGGTTGAATGTTTACAGACCATGAAAGATATGCAGGATGCAGGTGCTATGGACGTAATTGCCGGTGGACAGCCTGACAACGAGGAAGCATATCCGTTATACAACAGCGGTGATGTTGCAGCAGCAATCATGCCATTCTGGCAGACCAGCCGTTACTTAAGCTACATGACAGACCTTTCTGGAAAAGTTGCAATCGCAGCACCTCCTGTATTTGGTGACAACGATGCAGTAAAGACAATCGGTGGTGGTGGTACCGGTACAGCAGTTGTAGCTTCCAGCCCGAATGCTGATCTTGCAGCAGAAGTATTTGCTTACATCAAACTTTCTGACACAGCAAACGTAGAGGTTTGGAATGTATTAGGATTTGACCCGGTTAACACAGCAGTATGGACAGACAAATCCGTAACAGAGAACCCGGATAACAAGTATGTACAGTACTTCAATACAAAGCCATTTGATGCATTATTAGATGTTCAGGACGGCATCGGATTACTGACCTGCTATACAGATGAGAAGATGCCATCCATCAACAATATCTTCTGTACAGAGACTTTGAATAATATCTTCGAGTCCGGTATGGATGTAAAAGAAGCGTTAGACGAGGCACAGTCTGCACTTCAGAATGAATTTGGAGAATAAGAGACAGGTTTAAACAGGCAGGGATGTGGGGCAGATGTCCTGCATCCCGTTTCCTGTTATGAGGGAAAAGGGGGCATTACAGCATGAATAAAGTGAAGAAGTTTTTGTATTCGCAAAAAGCAGCACCTTATGTGTTTATTCTTCCATTTGTTCTGACAGTCATTTTGTTTTGGGTATTCCCGATCGCAAATGGTGTACTGTTAAGTTTTCAGGACGTCCTGAAAGATAAATGGGTTGGAATGAACAACTATAAGAGATTACTCTCTGATACATATTTCAGAAAAGCAGTCTGGAACAGCTTTAAATACATGGTTGGAACACTGGTACTTTTAATTCCGTTTCCAATGTTATTTGCAAGCATGTTAAACAGTAAGCTGATGAAAGCAAAGGGATTTTTCAAATCTGTTTATTTTATCCCGGCACTGACATCTGTTGTCGTTGTAGGTACAATCTTCCGTCTGATGTTTGGTGAGATGGATACGGCACTTGCAAACCAGATTTTAAATTTCTTTGGACATTCTTCCATCAAATGGCTGAAAGGTGAATGGACCGGATACTTTGCACTTCTCCTAGTAGCGTGCTGGCGCTGGACCGGTGTCAATATCCTCTATTTCCTTGCAGGGTTACAGAATATCTCCACGGATCTCTACGAGGCGGCTTCCATCGACGGAGCGACAAAGTGGCAGCAGTTTAAGAGCATTTCAGTACCGCTTGTAAAACCGACCACGATCTATGTATTAACGATCAGTATTTATGCAGGACTTTCCATGTTCCTTGAGTCTTATATGTTATGGAAAGGTAATAACTCCCCACAGAATATCGGACTTACGATCGTTGGCTATCTGTATCGTCAGGGTATTGAAAAACGTGCAATGGGATATGCATGTGCAGTTGGTTTAGTACTTCTTATCATTGTTATGATCATTAATATCATCCAGCTTGCATTGACCGGAACATTTAAGAAGGAGGAGAGATAATATGGCAGCAGAATCTGTTGGAATGAGCCAGAAAAAGAAAGACAGGGCAGCAACCATCGGTATGATCATATTTTTTTCCATCCTTGCGATCCTTACCGTTCTGCCGATCTATCTGTTGGTATTAGCCAGTTTTAAACCGGGAAACTTCCTGCTTCAGTATGGATTAAATCTGAATCTGGATATCCCGCATCTGACACTGGACAATTACAAATTACTTTTTACAGGCAAACATGATTACTGGACATGGTTTGGCAACAGCCTTATCCTAACCGTGATCACTGTAATCCTGACATTGGCGATCAGTGCATTTGTTGCATATGGATTTGCAGCATATGATTTTAAGGGAAAGAACTTCTTGTTTATTATAGTTCTTCTGATCCTCTCTGTACCGTTTGAGGTTATTATGCTCCCTCTTTACAAACAGATTTCAAGCTGGGGCATGATGGACAGTTATGTATCGGTTGTGCTTCCGTTTTTGGCACATGCATCTACGATCTTTTTCTTCCGGCAGTATCTTTTAGGACTGCCCAAATCGTTGATCGAAGCAGGACGTATCGATGGTGCGACAGAGTACGGTATTTTCTTTAAGCTGATCGTACCGATCATGAAACCGGCATTTTCCGCAATGGCGATCTTAAATGGTATGAATGCATGGAACAACTATTTGTGGCCGTTGCTGGTTATTCGTTCTGCCGACAAGTACACACTGACCATTGGTCTTAACACACTTATCAACCCGTATGGTGATAACTACAGTCTGTTAGTTGTTGGCTCTGTATTTTCCATCATACCGATATTTATCTTATTTATCTGCTTCCAGAAATACTTTATCGAAGGTATGACAGCAGGTGCGGTAAAAGAGTAAGATTTTAAGTGACAGGAGGAAATATGTATGAGTAGAAAAGCGAAAATGGTACTGGATAAAGAATTTCAGATCGCTCCGATCGATAAAAGAATTTACGGTTCTTTTATCGAACACCTTGGAAGAGCGGTTTATGAGGGAATCTATCAGCCGGGACATCCGTCTGCAGACGAGGATGGATTCCGCAAAGATGTGATGGAGCTGGTAAAGGAGCTGGACGTTCCGATCATCCGCTATCCGGGCGGCAACTTTGTGTCAAACTTTTTCTGGGAGGATTCTGTGGGGCCGGTTGAGGAGCGCCCGCACCGTCTGGAACTTGCATGGAGAAGTTTAGAGAAAAATGAAATCGGTTTAAACGAATTTTCCAAATGGGCAAAGAAAGTCAATTCTGATGTCATGATGGCAGTGAACCTTGGAACCCGCGGCATTGCAGATGCCTGCAATCTTTTAGAGTACTGCAATCATCCTTCGGGAACGAAATACAGTGACCTGCGTATCAAACATGGTGTGAAAGATCCGCATAAGATCAAAGTCTGGTGCCTTGGAAATGAGATGGACGGACCATGGCAGATCGGACACAAGACAATGGAAGAGTACGGAAGACTGGCAGAGGAGACAGCAAAAGCAATGCGTCTGATCGATCCGGATATCGAACTGGTATCCTGCGGAAGTTCAAATCTGGATATGCCAACCTTCCCGGACTGGGAGGCTGTTACACTCAGTCATACTTATGATTATGTGGACTATATTTCCATGCATCAGTATTATGGCAACCGTGACAATGACAGCAATGATTTTCTTGCGCAGTCCGATGATATGGATACATTTATCCGTACAGTCATTGCAACCTGTGATTATGTTAAAGCGAAAAAACGCAGCAAAAAAGTTATGAATTTAAGTTTTGATGAATGGAATGTATGGTTCCACTCGAATGCCGCAGATGATGATATTACAGAAAATCATCCATGGCAGGTAGCACCTCCGATGTTAGAGGATATTTACAACTTCGAGGATGCATTGTTAGTCGGACTGATGCTGATCACGCTGATGAAACATGCAGACCGTGTCAAGATGGCATGCCTGGCACAGTTAGTCAATGTTATCGCACCGATTATGACCGATGCGGCAGGCGGAGCATGGAAACAGACGATTTTCTATCCTTTCATGCATGCATCTAAATATGGCAGAGGCATTGCATTGCAGCCGGTGATCGCAAGTTCAAAACATGCAACTGCAAAGCATGACGAGATCACGGATGTGGAATCTGTAGCTGTCTATAATGAAGAAAAGGATGAGGTTACGATCTTTGCAGTAAATCGTAACTTAGAAGAGGATGTTGAACTTACCACCGATGTGCGCAGCTTTGCGGGATACCGGATCAAAGAGCATATCGTGATGGAAAACGATGACTTAAAAGCAGCCAACACGCTGACCGAACAGAATGTATATCCGGTTAACGCAGATGACAGAAGTAAACTTGATGACGGTGTTGTCACAAGCGTGTTAAAGAAAGCATCCTGGAATGTGATCCGTCTTGGAAAATAGAATGTGAGAGCAGTTGTGTGAACAAATTGTTACAGATTCTTCAAATAGAATTCAAAAAATGTACAACGGGATTTCACAAATTGCGGATATATTATTAGTATCACGAACGAGTGATAAAACTTTTTTTCATAAATTCTCCCCCTTTTTAAATCCACCATTTCCCCAAATGGTGGATTTTTTATGCAATAATTAAAAATATTATTAAAATAGACGCTTTTTGATGACAGAATATCAGCAGTATGCTAAAATTCAGACAAGTATTTTCAGATGTATGAAACGAGGGAAAATAGTTAAGCAACTTGTGATTTATTTTAAGTACGAGGAAAAAGGAGTGTCCGTATGAGTAATACAACCAAAAGGGCATTAGAAGCATCCTTAAAAAAATTACTTTTACAGAAACCATTAGATAAAATTACGATCCAGGATCTGACCACGGACTGTGGAATCAGCCGTATGGCATTTTATTACCATTTTAAAGATATCTATGATCTGGTTGAATGGGCATGCGTGGAGGACGGAAAGCGGGCGCTGCAGGGAAAACGAACCTACAATTCCTGGCAGGAAGGGTTAGAGCAGATTTTTAAGGCAGTGCTGGAAAATAAACCGTTTATCATGAATGTATACCGTTCGGTCAGCAAGGAACAGATTGAAAGTTATCTTTATAAGCTGACGTTTGAACTGATCGAGGGTGTGGTAAATGAGAAGGCGGAAGGAACCGGTCTCCCGGAGGAAGATAAACGTTTTATTGCGGATTTTTACAAGTATGGTTTTGTCGGTGTGATGTTAGACTGGATCAAAGACGGTATGCAGGAAGACTACAGCACGATCGTCAAAAAAATGAGTCTGACACTGCACGGAAATATCGGTAATTCGATTGGAAATTTTTTGGATGAAGGATGATTTATGTTTCGGATGACAGTCAGCAACGTCGTCCGGTTAATTTAGGTACGCTGTACCGGATTTGTAAATGCAGGGCCGATTATTTATCAAAACAGGCGGAATGATAAAAATATTGTCATTCCGCCTGTTTTGTATATTGGATTTTTATCCGGGAAGTAATAAGATGACCACAGAACGAAGATAATAAAAGCAGTTAGAAAGGAGATTCTTATTATGTCAAATAAAAATAAAACCATCGCGTTAGCATCTTTGATTGCAGCAGGAGCCGGTGTGGCAGCAGTTGCGGCAAGCAACAGCCACAAACAGGCAAAGGCAAAGAAAATCGCCGAAAAACAGCAGGCAGAGAGTGGAACACCATACCGCAATACAGAGCGTGGAAAATACGAGAAAAACAGCAAAGGTATTTATTATACCAACGGTAACTACGAGGCATTTGCACATCCGAAAAAACCGGAAGGTGTCGATGAGAAAAGCGCATACATCGTAGGAAGTGGTCTTGCATCTTTAGCAGCAGCATGTTTTCTGGTTCGTGACGGACAGATGCCGGGCGATCATATCCATATTTTAGAGGCAATGGATATCGCAGGCGGTGCATGTGATGGTATCTTTGATCCATCCAGAGGCTATGTGATGCGCGGCGGCCGTGAGATGGAGAACCATTTTGAATGTCTGTGGGATCTCTTCCGCAGTATCCCTTCTATTGAGACACCGGGCGTTTCCGTACTCGACGAATACTACTGGCTGAACAAAGAAGATCCGAACTACTCTTTATGCCGTGCAACCGAAAACCGCGGCGAAGATGCACATACGGACGGCAGATTTAACTTAAGCCAGAAAGGCTGCATGGAGATCATGAAACTTTTCATGACCAAAGACGAGGATCTGTATGACAAGACGATCGAGGATGTCTTTGACGACGAAGTATTTGATTCTACCTTCTGGCTGTACTGGAGAACCATGTTTGCATTTGAAAACTGGCACAGCGCATTGGAGATGAAACTTTATTTCCAGAGATTCATCCATCATATCGCAGGTCTCCCAGATTTCAGTGCATTGAAATTTACCAAATACAATCAGTATGAATCATTGATCCTGCCAATGCAGAAATATCTGGAAGCAGCAGGGGTTGATTTCCAGTTTAATACGGAAGTGACCAACGTGATCTTTGATATCAAAGGTGGCAAAAAAGTAGCTACAGCGATCGAGTGTAAGGTAAAAGGTGTTGAGAGCGGTATTGTCCTGACGGAAAATGATCTTGTATTTGTGACAAACGGAAGCTGCACCGAAGGCACGATTTATGGTGATCAGAACCATGCGCCGAACGGAGATGCAGAAGTCCGCAACAGTGGATGCTGGAATTTATGGAAAAACATTGCAAAACAGGATCCGTCGTTTGGACGCCCGGAGAAATTCTGTTCCGATGTTGCCAGGACAAACTGGGAGTCTGCAACGGTAACTACGCTGGATGATAAGATCCTGCCATATATCACGAATATCTGTAAGAGAGATCCAAAGAGTGGAAAAGTTGTAACCGGTGGTATCGTAAGCTGCAAGGATTCGAGCTGGCTGTTAAGCTGGACGATCAACAGACAGGGACAGTTCAAGGATCAGGATAAAGATAAAGTCTGCGTATGGGTATACGGATTGTTTACCGATGTACCGGGTGATTATGTAAAGAAACCTATGAAAGAGTGTACCGGTAAAGAGATCACGGAAGAGTGGCTGTATCATATGGGTGTACCGACGGATCAGATCGAAGAACTTGCAGAGCACAGCGCTGTCTGCGTACCGACTATGATGCCATACATCACAGCATTCTTTATGCCAAGAACCAAAGGTGACCGCCCGGATGTTATCCCGGATGGATGTGTAAACTTTGCATTCTTAGGACAGTTTGCAGAGACACCGAGAGATACTGTATTTACCACAGAGTACTCTGTCAGAACTGCAATGGAGGCTGTATACGGACTGCTTGGCGTAGATCGTGGTGTACCTGAGGTATGGGGAAGCGTATATGATATCCGTGAACTCTTAGACAGCAGTGTCAAACTCATGGATGGCAAATCCCCATTAGAGATCCAGCTTCCTGGACCGCTTAATGCATTAAAGAAACCGCTGATCCGTCTCGTAAAGGGTACTGTGGTTGAGAAAGTGCTGCGGGATCATAATGTGTTAAAAGATGAAATGTTAGCATAAAATATTGCAGAGAGCGCTAATTTCAGGTAAATGTTTAGTTTAAATGAATATTTGTTTTAGATGAATTTTTAGTTCAGATGAATGGAATGGACATATGAAAAAGACAGGATTATGGGTTAGCCCGTGATCCTGTCTTTTTCTCAAAGTTTCGTGTTTTTCATGATTGGTCTGTCAGAAACGATTATTTTTTCATTTCCATATAAGGTAAAAAGGAAAAACCATTTTTTTCATAGACCTTGATGGCTCTGTTATTTTCTTCCTCTACTTCCAGTCTGAGGATGGCATCCGGGTATTTTTTCCCGATATAATCAATAAATTTGCTTCCGATACCGGTTCCACGGCAGGATTCTTTGATATAAATATCCTCAATCCACATACATGGTCTGCCAAATTCTGTGGAAAAACTTTTGGCGATCATGCCATATCCCTGAATTTCGCCGGATACTTCAAAAATATATCCTTCCAGGTAAGGACAGTCATTGATGCAGTTTTCGATATCATTCCGGAAAATGTCGTCGGAACCGTTTGTAAAAACTGCCGGTGATGTGTAAAATACACGCATCATTTCAAGAACACTGTTTTTGTCTTTAGGTGTCATAGGTCTTATGATACTGTTCATTTTTATCCTCCATTTAAGAAAAATTTATGGTGTTATGAGTTACCCGGCGAAGGGGGCGCAGGTTTTTGAGTGGCAAATTGCATCAAGCCGGGACTGTTTTGTTCCGTTGTCTGAAAATAAGACAATCGATTTCACTCTGATTATTATCAGAGTGAAATTAGTCTGCCTGTAGTTACACAGTGATGTTCTGCCAAGGATGGCAGAACAAGGCTTCACGAGCCAAGGATGGCTCGTTGAACGCCGGTCACGTCACTCCGCCATAACCTAAATCAGGCAGACCTAGCTTTTCTTATTTTCGGACAACGGAACCCAAATTAATTCGGCTTTGCGCAAGATGCCGCTCACAGACCTGCGACACACCATTTGGACGGGCGACGCATATCACCCACAAACCATCATTTGTTGGGAAAAAGGTACACAAATTATTTTAAGAAATACATCCGGTTCTGTCAAATTGCATTTTATTCAGTGCTTTAATGCTTTAAATAAAAAAAGTACTTGATATTATCAGAAAAAGAGGATATCATGTTACTAAAATAATTTTGCGTAAGAAAACAAGGAGGAAAATCCTCTGCTCCTGTAAAGACAGTCACATTTTCCTTCGGAAAACAAGGAGGATTTTAAACATGGAAAAGCGTATTTCAGGCCACACAGGCCTTTTAGCATTGATCGGTTCACCGGTTGGTCATTCAGGATCACCGGCGATGTACAATTACAGCTTTGAGAAGCTGGGATTAGATTATGCTTATGTGGCTTTTGATATAAAGGAAGATAAAGTAAAGGATGCAATCGCTGCAATGAAGACTTTCAATATGCGTGGCTGCAATGTTACCATGCCGGATAAGGTTGAGGCTGCAAAATACATGGATGAATTGTCACCGGCAGCACAGATCATTGGTGCGGTCAATACGATCGTCAATGATAACGGAAAACTGACCGGTCATATCACAGACGGCGAAGGTTTTGTACATAATTTAAGAGATCACGGTATCGAGATCAAAGGCAAAAAGATCACGGTAGCCGGAGGTGGTGGTGCCGCAACAGCGATTCAGGTACAGTGTGCCTTAGATGGTGCGAGAGAAATCTCTATTTTCAATATCAAGGATGCATTTTTTGAGAGAACACTGCAGACTGCAGAGAAGATCAAAAAAGCAGTGCCGGAGTGTGTGGTAAATGTATATGATATTGCAGATACCGCAAAGATGACAGAGGAGATCCAGTCGAGTGATATTTTTGCAAATGCTACGATCGTTGGAATGAAGCCGATGGATGACCAGAGCGTTGTAAAAGATCTGTCTGCATTCCGTCCGGGACTTGTTGTTGCAGATGCTGTATATAACCCGGAAGAGACAAAACTTTTAAGAGAAGCAAAAGAAGCAGGATGCACCTGTGTTGGTGGAAAAGGAATGTTATTGTGGCAGGGGGTTGCTGCATTCAAACTTTACACCGGACAGGATATGCCGGTCGATGATGTGAAGAAGTTATTCTTCAGCTAAAATCTGAAGAATATTGGATGGAAAGAAGAAAGCATATATAAAATTGTGATGTATTCAGAGCAAAACTGGATATTGGATGAAAGAATATATAAAAAAACAGTCTGGGATTTTTGAAATTCCAGGCTGTTTTTATGATGAGCGGTATTTTGCCTACGATTACTATTTTATAGGAAATTATATCCTATGAATTAAAATACTCTCTGGGATTACAGATAATCATGTTTTGCAAGTACATTTAAGATATTACGTCCTTCTTCAGTACCTTCAATGATTCTTCTTGCACGTTTACTGTCACCGATATTTACGATCTCTACGTTAGTATCAGCGAAAGTCTCCTCCAACTGATCTAAGATCGGGTTGTTTGCTCTCATACCAAGGCAGATGAATCCATAATCAAATGGAATTTCTTTGATCTCACCCTGTGGGTTTTTAACGATAAAGCGATCGTTCTGAACTTCCTGCAGTGCAGTATTTGTCATTTGTTTTACATTGTATTTTGCCATCTTAGCGTTGGTATCGCATTTTGTAACCGGATCAAGACCATTTCCGATCATTGGAAGCATCTCTACCATGGTTACATCAGAACCGCGCTCGGTAAAGAATTCCATTACGTCAAGACCTACGGCACCACCACCGATGATCGCAACTTTTTTGCCATCCATTTTTTCAGGATATTCATTGATGCGGTCGATCATCTTTAATACAGTAGCAACGTTGCTGTTATCTTTGTCAACAAGGTCATGCAGACCGGTGATCGGTGGTAATGTAGGTACAGAACCTGTTGCATTTACGATGATATCCGGGTTCAAGCTCTTTACTAATTCTGGTGTAGCACTTGTATTTTTGAAGATGAATAAGTTGTGAAGTTTGCTTGCACGGTGAATCATATAGTTCGGGAAGTCAGCTAAACGTTTCTTGTCCGGAATCTTGGAGATTACAGAAGCAAGTCCGCCAAGCTCTGCTTTTTTCTCGATTAAGAAAGTGGTACATCCGACTTCGGCTGCAGTGCAGGCTGCCTCTAAACCTGCGGTGCCGCCACCGATGACTACGACGTTGCAAGGTTTGTTGATCTTATGCTTCATGTAATCTTCGCCTGAGTTGACTGCCGGGTTTACAGTACAACGGATCGGCTGATTTAATCCGATACGATGTCCTGCACATCCGATATTACAGGAAATACATTTACGGATATCACATTCTTTTCCAAACTCAACTTTGTTTACCCATTCCGGATCTGCGATCAGTCCACGACCCATTCCGATGAAATCAGCATCACCTTTTGCTAAGATATCCTCAGCAACTTTCGGATCACGGATGTTACCAACGGTCATACATGGTTTGCCATATTTTTCTTTTACAGCTTTTGCCATGTAAGAACGCCATCCGTCCGGTAAATAGTTTGCATCGATCTGGTACTGGATGGAACCATTCAGACCACAGGAAACGTCAAATACATCGACTTCTTTTTCAAAGTACTGTAAATACTCTAAGGTATCCTCTAAAGTATTTCCACCTTCTACCATCTCGTCAGCACTGATACGAACGAAGATCGGGAAGAAAGGTCCGACCTGTTTACGAACTTCCTCGATAACCAGTTTGGCAAATCTTGCACGGTTTTCCGGAGAACCGCCAAATTCGTCTGTTCTCTTATTGGTAGTAGGAGAAAGGAACTGGCTGATCAGGTAAGAGTGTCCTGCATGGATCTCAACTGCATCGAATCCACAGATCTGTGCACGTTTTGCAGCTTCACCGTATTTTTTTACAATATGCATGATCTCGTCTTTCTCTAATGGACGAGGAATCTCTCCGCCTGCTTTAGAAGGTACATCAGAAGCAGAAACCGGCTGCATTCCGATACGGGAAGACATTGCAGAAGCACCTGCATGGTTTAACTGGATCGCGATACATGCGCCGTGTTTGTGTACGTTCTCACATAATTTGAACAGACGCGGGATATAGTTGTCTAAGTCGATGCGAAGCTGTGTGGTACCGTTAGAACCCTGCGGGGAATCAACGCTTGCGTTCTCGACGATCAGAAGACCTGTGCCGCCCTTTGCACGCTGCTCATAATAATTGATATGAAGAAAACTCATTTCACCGTTCTGCTCACCATAGTTTGTTCCCATTGGTGTCATAACGATTCTGTTTTTTACGGTCATACGACGGATGGTCATTGGTTCAAAAATATGAGGGTATTTGCTTTTCATGATAAAATCTCCTTTGCATTTAAATGAATAAATTGTGTGGTTGAGATTGTTGGATGGTGAAAACTGCAGCATAGCTTTTAGAATGTCAGAAAACGTGGCGCGGTAGGCGTGCAGTTTTGAGCGGGCAGATAATTGTGTTTTAGATAGTTACTTTTTTAACAATGAAAAAGTCTGTGTGCTCTTTCTGTGATTAATGTACCCCGAAATATTAAAAAAATCCAATTCGTTTTTTCGGGGAAAATGATAGATTTTCTCTATTGATTCTGCGCGGTAAGATTGTTATTCTTATAATATTGAAACAATTCGGAAGAAACCGGGGGATGGATTCATGAATTTAAGTCAGTTACAATATTTTAAGACATTGGCAAAGGAAGAACATTATACAAGGGCGGCGCAGATCTTATCGATTACACAGCCATCATTAAGTCATGCGATCGCACAGTTAGAGCAGGAACTGGGAACGAGATTGTTTGAAAAAAAAGGCAGAAATGTTGTCCTGACACGTTATGGAAAGATTTTTCTTCCATATGTGGAAGAATCCTTAAAAGTATTAGAGGAGGGGGTGCAGCGGACAAAAGAATTAAATGGAAGCAAAGAAGGTATGATACATCTTGCTTATATTTATACTTTAGGCAGTACATTTGTACCGAAAATGGTGCGGAGATTCTTAGATGCTTACCCGGATTACCATATTGAGTTTCATTTTATTGTCGGAACGACAGGAGATATTTTAGAGGGACTGAAAAATGACAGGTATGATATGGTATTCTCCTCTTATCAGGACGGGGAGCCGGATATCGAATTCCGGCAGATCGGCGATCAGAAGTTAGTGCTTGCCGTACCGAAAAACCACCCGCTTGCCATGTACGACACGGTGGATTTAAAAGATACCGTAGATTATCCACAGATCTATTTCCAGAAAGGAAGCGGATTGCGCCCGGTGATCGACCAGATGTATGAACAGATCAGCGTATTTCCAAAGATCGCCTTTGAAATAGAGGAAGACGGCAGCATGGCAGGACTTGTCGCTCAGGGATTTGGCATTGCAATCATGCCGGATATTCCAATCTTAAAAACCCTCGACGTCAAAACCCTGACCATCACAAACCCGGAATACGAACGCCATGTCTACCTTGCCACCATGAAAAAACGCTACCTCTCCCCCGTAGCGAAATCCTTTATCCAGTTTGTCACGCAGGAGACAGAGTGAAGCGAAACTCACCAATACAGAAAACAGAGTGAAGCGAAACTCACCGATACAGAAAACAGAGTGAAGCGAAACTCACCGATACAGAAAACAGAGTGAAGCGAAACTCATCGATACAGAAAACAGAGTGAAGCGAAACTCACCGATACAGTAAAGTCAGTTGTGAGGCGGGAACCCATTTATAAGAAGGTGCTCTGGAGCCGCCGGTACTTAGCGACCGTATTCTGGTCGCTTAGTACCGCTGCGAGCGACAGGCAGCGTAAGCGTGCCTTCGTTAAATGGGTTCCCGCCTCACAATATTCACAGCCTGCAATGAGTTTCGCGTAAGCTGACAGCCGCATTATCAATGGAATGAGTTTCGGGCAAGCTGACAGCCGTATTATCAATGGAATGAGTTTCGCGTAAGCTGACAGCTGCATTATCAATGGTATGATTTCCGTACAAACTGGATAAACCTCTGCACAGCCGGCAGTTGATATTTTCCCCGCATATATCCCATATATACCGTGTGTGAAAAAGTTTCCTGTGAAATGAGCGGTCTGATGCAGATATCATCCCTGTGAATCGTATCAACATCGGCAACGAGAGCAATCCCAAAGTTTTTTGCCACAAGTGAGGCAATTCCGTTTTCATCCGGAGACTCGCAGATAAAATTCGGGATCACTCCGTGGTCATTAAAAAAGTTACGTGTGTATTTGCCAAGACCGGAATGTCTTGCGTATCCAAGCACCGGGTATTTTTCGAAATCCCCGGCTTCAATTTCAGCTTTTTTACCGAGAGGATGTCCTATGGGAAGGATTGCCACAAGGTCCTGCTTTATAATAGGTATAAACTCAATATTTGGTTCATTCGCAGAGTAGGAACCAAAGATCAGATCATAAGAACCTTTCTTCAAACCTTCTATATTCATGGAAGTAATATCCTGAAAAAAATGAAACGTAATATTTTTATTCTGCTCTAAGGAAAGAAAAGCACGTACCGTATTTGGAATAAATTCACGGGCAAGCGGGGAAACATAAGCAATATCAATATGTCCACCGTTTGTTGCAATCTGCTGCATTTTATTGGAGGCGCGAGTCACATCGTCTAAAATCTGCGTGACATGCTCTAAAAAAATCTCCCCGGCTTTTGTGAGCGTGACATTTCGCCCGCGTTTTTCAAAAAGTGTGACACCAAGTTCATTTTCTAAAGCAGCAATGGAACGGCTTAAACTTGGTTCTGAAATATTCATTTTTTCTGCTGCCTGGTTGAAGTGCTGAAGGACGGCTGCTTGGTAAAAATAACTCAATTGATTAAGTGTCATGTATAGATCTCCTTATAAATGATAGATAATATCTATGGATTACAAAATAAAACCATTGTTTTTGTACACATTATATCATGATTAGTACATTAAAACTATTAAAAAAGCATGAAATTGGCATTGGATGTATTGAAAAAAGCGTTGTATAATAATTACAACAGAGGTTGTTAAGTTTTTAACAAAGCGGGCAGGTAATGTTAAAAACATGAAACTAAATAAGAAAATCAAACAAAAAAGAAAAAGGAGAACACTACTATGGCAGAGAGAATCACAGGTCACACAGAGCTTATCGGATTAATGGCTTACCCAATCAGACATTCAAGTTCACCGGCAATGCACAATGAGGCATTTGCATATTTAGGACTTGACTATGCTTACCTTGCATTCGAGGTTGACAACAGTACCTTAGAGGATGCGATCAAAGGTCTTCGCGCATTAAAGATGGTTGGTTCTAACGTATCTATGCCAAACAAAACAGTTGTTGGTCAGTATCTTGATAAATTATCACCGGCTGCAGAGCTTTGCGGAGCTGTAAATACGATCGTTAATGACAACGGTGTATTAACAGGACATATCACAGATGGTATCGGATTTATGCAGGCATTAAAAGATAACGATATCGATGTGATCGGAAAGAAAATGACCATCGCAGGTGCCGGCGGAGCTGCAACAGCAATCGAGATCCAGGCTGCATTAGATGGCGTAAAAGAAATCTCTATCTTCAACATCCATGATAAATTCTGGGAGAACGCAGAGGCAACTGTTAAGAAGATCAATGAGAGAACAAACTGCAAAGCTACTCTTTATGATTTAGACGACAAAGAGAAATTAAGAGAAGAGATGGCAGATTCTTACATCTTCGTAAACGGAACAGGTGTTGGTATGAAACCGTTAGAGGGAATGTCCGTTGTTCCTGATAAATCTTTCTTCCGTCCGGAACTGATCGTTGTAGACGTACCTTATTCTCCGCTTGAGACAAAGATGCGTTCCATGGCAAAAGAAGTTGGATGTAAGACAATGAACGGTCTTGGCATGATGTTATTCCAGGGAGCAGCAGCATTTAAACTCTGGACTGGAAAAGATATGCCGATCGAGCACATGAAAGAAGTATTAAACATCAAATACGAATAAAATCCCCCCAGTCACATGCGGCGGTATGAAAAAATGCCGCTGCATCACAACTCAAATTGAGGAGAAAATCAATGAATAAAAAATATTTACCGAGCGCACTGATTCTTTATTTAAATTATTTTATCCATGGTGTCGGATGTTCTATTTTAGGACAGGCAGTGATCAAGGAAGCTCTTGCTGCATCCTGGGGTGTGGAAGCTATGGCGATCACAGCTATTTCTGCCGCACTTGGACTGGGAAGACTGATCGCACTTCCATTTGCAGGTCCTCTTTCTGATAAGTTAGGACGTCGTATCTCTACTGCAATCGGAAGCGGTTCTTATGCAGTATATCTGATCGGTCTTGCGCTTGCATTTAATGCAGGAACAAATGGTGGATATCAGATCGCATATATCTGTGCCATCATCGGAGGTGTTGCCAACTCTTTCCTTGATACCGGAATTTACCCGGCTGTAGGTGAGATCATTTATAAAGCACCGGGTGTTGCAACGATGGGAATTAAATTTTTCATTGCAATCGCACAGATGATCCTGCCATTCGTACTTGGCGTAACGGTAGCAACAACAGCAGCAGGTCTTACATCTTATAACACATTATTCTTTGGATGTGGTATCATTTATATTGTATTATTAGTATTAGTAATGCTTTTTCCTCTTCCGGATGCGGATCAGAAGGCAGCGGGAGAAAAAGAAGGACTGATCGCCAGCTTAAAACATACACATTTTTCCATCGAGTCTGTTGCAATGATCCTGATCGGTTTTACCTGTACCGGTACATTCCAGCTCTGGTTAAACTGTGCGCAGAACTTTGCAAAAGAGAATGTGGGCTGGACAGATCCTTCCATTATGCAGACTTACTATTCCGCAGGAACAATGCTTGCACTTATCGTAACAGCATTATTAACAAGAAAAATTAAAGATGTCAGATTTATTGTGATCTATCCGGTAATCTGTCTTGCTACATTAATTGTTGTATTAGTTGGAAAGAGCCAGCCTCTTATGATCGCAGGTGCATTCCTGATCGGCTGGGCAGGCGCAGGCGGACTGCTTCAGATCGCTACATCAGTCTGCAACATGCTTTTCCCGAAAATCAAGGGAACGGTAACGGCACTTGTTATGATCGCTTCCTCACTGTGTAATTATACGATCCTGACTGCAGCATCAAAGATGCAGCCTTCACAGGTTATGGTTATGAATATCGTATTAACAGCAGTAGGTGTATTACTTGGATTATTTGTAAATCTTCGTTATACAAGTATGGTTGTGCAGGCAAAAGCAGATAATTAAAAAAGATTCGTGTGAAGAATCATATAAGAGATTTTTACACACAGGAATGGAGGATTCATATGAGCAACTATGTAGAAGTCCGAGGTGTCAGAATCGGTGAAGGCGTGCCGAAGATCTGTGTACCGATTGTTGGTAAAACAAAAGAAGAGATTCTTGCAGCAGCAAAATCTTTTGCAGATGTAAAAATGGATGTTGTTGAGTGGCGTGTTGACTGGTTTGACGGTGTGTTTGATTTTGCACAGGTCGAGGACGTATTAAAAGATCTTCGTCCGGCACTTGGCAATACACCGCTCCTGTTCACTTTCCGTACCTCTAAAGAGGGTGGCGAGAAAGCGATCGAGCCAGATGTTTATGTAGAATTAAATAAAAAAGCAGCAGCAACAGGGCTGGTTGATCTGGTTGATGTGGAGGCTTTCACAGGTGATTCTTATGTGAAAGAGATCATTAAAGCTGCACATGAAGCTGGTGTGGCAGTTGTTGCTTCCAATCATGACTTTGACAAGACACCGGATAAAGATGATATCGTAGGACGTCTCCGCAAAATGCAGGATTTAGACGCAGATATTCCGAAGATCGCAGTAATGCCGCAGAATAAAAAAGATGTTTTAACACTTCTTGCAGCAACAGAAGAGATGGTATCTGAATATGCAGACAGACCGATCATCACCATGTCTATGGCAGGAACTGGTCTGATCAGCCGTCTCTGTGGTGAAGTATTCGGTTCTGCACTGACTTTTGGAGCAGTTGGAAAAGCATCTGCACCGGGCCAGATGAATGCAGCAGACTTAAATACAATTTTAAATCTGATTCATGAGAGTATGTAAGAATAGCCATAAAAATGGATGTCCCGTACCGAGACAATTCTCATAAGAAAACAAAACCGGATGTCGAATGGAGTTTTTTGACATCCGGTTTTTGTTAGAATTGCATTAAAAAAACAGAGAAATCTGATAAGATATAATAATAAGTATAAAATCGTTTATTACAAATGAATGATTTTGTATATTGATAAAGAGAAGTTATACGAAGGAAGGAGAAAAGGCTGCATGAAAAAATTTATTCATGTCATAGACGAAAGTCTTGAAGAAATTCTGATGGTTCTCATGTTAGCGGCTATGACGCTGATCATGGGATGTCAGGTATTTTCCAGATATATTCTTGGAGTATCGCTTTCGTGGTCAGAGGAGATCACAAGATATCTGTTTATATGGTCTGCATTTTTAAGTGTGAGTCTCTGTACCAGAAAATGCATTTCTATCAAGGTGGATCAGTTTATCAAAATGTTCCCAAAACGTGGAAAAACTATTTTTAAAATCACAAATCTGACCGTGGAATTTGTTTTTTTTGTTTATCTGATACCGTTCTCCTTCCTGTATTTAAAGGCAACGATCGAGAGTGGACAGGTCAGCCCGGCATGTGGACTGCCAATGTATTATGTACAGTCGGCTCCGTTTTTCTGCTTTATTCTGACCGCATTCCGTATCGTGCAGCGCTGGTTTGGTGAGTGGCGTATTTTGCTTGGAAAAGAAAAGAAGCCATTAGAAGAGGGTAATATCGCGTCCGTGATCGAGGAAGCAGTGATTGAGGCTCCGGAACAGCCGGATCATGTAAATACAGATGATTCACATTCTGCAGTGGGAAAGGAGAAATAGATGTCAGCAGTTGTTGTTTTTATTATTTTTGCCATATGTCTTATCATTGCAATTCCGATCTCTATTTCACTTGGAATTGTAGCTGTACTGCCGGGAGCATTTGATGCTTCTTTTACGGCAAGTGCCGGATATGTCATCCGTTCCATGGTCGGAGGAATTGACAGTTTCCCGTTACTTGCAGTGCCGATGTTTGTGCTTGCGGGAATCCTCATGGCACACGGCAAGATTTCAGAAAAATTATTTGATGTATTTGTATATTTCCTTGGAAATAAAAGAGCGGGGATTCCATGTGCAGTGATTATTACCTGTCTGTTTTATGGTGCAATCTCAGGATCAGCCCCGGCGACGGTTGCGGCAGTCGGCAGTATGACGATCCCGCTTCTGATCGAGCTTGGTTATGAGAAAGATTTTTCCACGGCGATCGTTGCTGTGGCAGGCGGTCTGGGAGTTATCATCCCGCCGAGTATTCCATTTATCATGTATGCGATGGCGACGGGTGAATCAGTCAGTGATCTGTTTTTAGCAGGAATCGTACCTGGAATGATGATCAGTGCACTGCTGATCTTTTATGCATATTATTACTGCCGCCATCATGGAGAAGACAGAGAAAAGATCCAGGCAAAAATGAATCAGCTCAAAGAAAAAGGTTTCTTCAATATTTTAAAAGAGAGCATCTGGGCACTGCTCAGTCCGGTGATCGTACTTGGCTGTATTTATACCGGTGTGGCATCACCGACAGAGGCGGCTGTCATTTCTGTATTTTATTCTTTATTTGTCAGTCTGTTTATTTATAAGTCCATTAAAGTAAAACAGATCTGGGGCATTATGGTGGAGGCGATGAAGACCTATGCACCGATCTTATTTATCCTTGCAACATCGACGGCATTTTCGCGTGTACTTACGCTGATGCAGGTTCCGCAGGATGTCAGCGCATGGATCATGACACATTTTTCAAATGAGATCGTACTGCTTCTTGTGATCAATGTGGTACTCTTGATCGTTGGTATGGTCATGGATACGACTCCGGCGATTCTGATCTTAAGCCCGATCTTACTGCCGATCGTGCAGCATGTTGGAATGAATCCGATCCACTTTGGTGTCATGATGATCGTAAACCTTGCAGTTGGATTTGTTACACCTCCGGTCGGTGTCAATCTGTTTGTGGCAAGTTCGCTTACGAATGTGCCGATGATGCAGATCGCAAAAAAAGCAATGCCAATGATCGGATATTTCCTGCTTGCACTGCTTTTGATCGCATTTATTCCGGCAATCAGTCTTTGTCTGCTTTAAAAGGAGGGCAAATAATTGAAAAATTATAAGAAAAAAATAGTGTGCGGAGTGCTTGCAGGTGCGGTACTTTTGATGAGCGGCTGCGGAAATAAAGACGCACAGGATCAGGTGAGAGTACAACGGTATGCATGGCCGCTTGGAAGTTCGAGTCCGGAGGATACAGTCACACAGATCTATGCGGAGAAATTTGCTGAGGAAGTGGAACGCTTAAGTGATGGAACTATGCTGATTTCTGTTTATCCAAACAGTGTACTTGGCGGAGACAGGGAATTATTAGAATCCTGTAAAGAAGGGGATATTCCTTTTGTGGTACAGAACACGGCACCGCAGGTAACTTTTATGCCGGATGTTGCAGTATTTGATATGCCGGCAGTGTTTGAAACCATCGATGAAGTGCGGGAACATGTGGATAACCCTGACTTCCTTTCCATGATGCAGCAGGTATATGGAGATGCAGGATATGTTCTTTTGGGATATGCCGATCAGGGATTCCGTGTCATGACGACAAACCGTAATGTACAGTCTATTTCTGATTTTAAGGGACAGAAGATCCGTACCATGGAAAACTCCTATCATATGGCTTACTGGAAAGCGCTTGGTGCAAGTCCGACACCGATGACATTTTCAGAGGTTTATATCGGGTTACAGCAGGGAACCATTGATGCGCAGGAAAATCCATACGAGGTTATTGTTTCTAATAAGTTGTATGAACAGCAGGACTATGTTGTTGAGACAAACCATCTGCCACACCTGATCTCACTGATCGTCAGTGATGAGTTTTTTGAAGGTTTAACAGATGAACAGCAGGAGATTATCCGGGAAGCTGCGGAGACGGCAAAAGAATATGCCAGAGAGCAGTCGGATGAGCGTATCGCATCCCGTATCCAGACAATTGAAGAGAGCGGTACAAAGATCATTTCACTGAGTGATGAGATGTATAGCCAGATCCGGGAACTTTGTAAACCTGTGTATGAGTCGATTGAAAACAATGTTTCTGAAGATCTGATTGATGCATATCTTGGTGATATGAAAGATGTGGTTGAATAAAAAGCTGTAAAAAATGATATCATCCACTTTAAAACATAAATACTTTAAAGTGTTAAAATATTTTGCTTGCGGAATGAAAGGTATCTTGTTATAATGCTTTTTATAGAATAAAGAGGAAAGTGCAGGTAAATTATAATGGATAAGATAGAAGCAATCCGTGATAAAATTGGAGAATGTGATGATATTATCATCGAACAGCTTGCGGTTCGAATGTCATATATACAGGAAATCATTTCTTATAAGAAAGCAACTGGTATTCCAATCTTACAGCCGGAACAGGAAAAGAAGCAGACAGACGCATTAAAGAACAAACTTGGTGATAATGAGTTTGAGGAAGAGATTCTTGATATTTTCAAATATATCATGAAAAACAGCCGACGTATTCAGGCAAAGAGCCTGTTTGATTACAATATTTTCCTGATCGGATTCATGGGAGCAGGAAAGAGTACGATCGCCGGTGAGCTGAAAGATAAACTTGAAATGGATCGTGTGGAGATGGATCAGATGATCGTAGAAAAACAGGGTATGTCCATTTCTGAGATCTTTGATGAATACGGTGAGGCATATTTCCGTAACTTAGAGAGTAATACTTTAATCGAAATGCAGAAGAGAAAACAGACGATCGTTTCCTGCGGTGGTGGTGTTGTCATGAGAGAAGAGAATACCGATCACATGAAAAAGAATGGACGTGTCGTACTTCTGACTGCAAAACCTGAGACGATCTATGAGCGTGTCAAAGACAGTGATGAACGCCCGATCCTGAACAATAACATGAATGTTGAGTTTATCAGCAGCCTGATGGACAAACGAAAAGACCGTTATGAGGCTGTTGCAGATATTACAGTTGCCACTGATGGAAAAAATGTCACGCAGATCTGTGAGGAGATCATTTCCAAACTGATCGCGTTGGATAATGCAAAAGAGTCAGAAGTATAAGTTTGATTTATGATATGATGAAAAAAGCTATCGCATAAATTGCGGTAGCTTTTTTCGGGTATTATGATGTGATTGGGTTAAATATGATGGGAGCTGCGTGATAAATGATGGTTCGGGTGTGATTTGAGTTCCCCGGCGAAGGGGCGCAGTTTTGTGAGTGGCAAATTGCATCAAGCCGGGACTGTTTTGTTTCGTTGTCCGAAAATAAGGCAAGCTAAGTCTGCCTGATTTAGTGTTTCTCGGAGTGACGTGTGCGTCTTAAACACCCCGTCCAGGGGCATTAAGACTTGTGCTGCCATCCGTGGCAGCACAACACTGTATCGTGAACAGGCAGGCTAAGATTGCCTAATTTTCTCCCAAAGTCACAAAACGAATCCTGGCTTGATGCAATTTGCCAGCCGCTAAGTTGTGAACCACCCTTCGCCGGGGAACTCATTTTACACCCTTGGCGGTATGTAAATTTTTATGGTGTTCATTTCAAAACTGTCGAAATAAACAAATTGTGGTGATTATGGAAAAATTTAAAATATTTCGTATTATTGGTTTGGCAATCTGTGAAATGATTCGTGTAATGCAATGTGGCAGATAAAAATTCTGGCAGGTCATTAGGCTGAATATCAATTTCAAATGCACTAAAGCGTAATCAGCTTATACTGGTCACTTCCCAGTCCGATCTTCACTGCATGAGAAATGCAGCTTCTCCACTCCGTATCCGGATGTGTCATATGGAAATGATCGTGATCTTCCTCATTGCCATGAACTTTTATATTTTCACCAAGGACACTGTTTTCCACCGGAGTCATCTGGTTGCACAGATCAGCACAGGCAACGTCAAGTGCGACCGGATCGAAAGATGCTAACATACCGACATTTGGAATGATCGGAATATCGTTTTCTGCATGACAGTCACAATTGGGTGAAACGTCGCAGATCAGTGAAACATGGAAACACGGACGGTCTTTGCAGACAGCTAAACTGTATTCTGCCATCTTATAGTTGAGCATGGCGATGGAATCATTGTAATCAGCAGCGATCGCATCCTTCGGACATACAGCTAAGCAGCGCCCGCATCCGACACATTTATCATGATCGATCGATGCTTTATGATCTTTAAACTGTGGTGCACCGTGCGCACAGATCCGGCTGCAGGCACCACATCCGACACATAAGGACTGGTCTACACTTGGTTTGCCATCGCAGTGCTGCTCCATTTTTCCGGCTCTTGAACCACATCCCATGCCGATGTTTTTGAGTGCACCGCCAAAACCTGCCATCTCGTGACCTTTGAAATGCGTCAGGGAAATAAAAACATCTGCATCCATGATGGCATGTCCGATCTTTGCTTCTTTGACATATTCACCGTCGATCGGAACGATCGTCTCATCCGTACCTTTTAAGCCGTCACCGATGATGACATGGCATCCGGTCTGGTAAGGGGAAAATCCATTGACATAAGCCGTCTCAAGATGGTCTAAGGCATTTTTACGGCTGCCGACATATAAAGTATTGCAGTCAGTGAGGAAAGGTTTTCCACCTAGTTCCTTGACATAATCGGCAACGACTCTGGCATAATTCGGACGAAGAAATGCAAGATTGCCATATTCACCGAAATGTATTTTGATCGCTGCGTATTTGTCAGTAAAATCGATCGTTTCAAAACCGGCTGTTTTCATAAGACGGTGTAATTTCTGGAGCAGATTTTCATGCTCTGTTGCTTTAAAAGATGTAAAATAAACGTTTGATGCTTCCATACTATGTGCCTCCTGTATGTTTCATATAAGGGGAGTGCCCGCTCCCGGATATATGATATTTATTATCTATAATTATATAAGAAAAATATAGAAATGTCAGTAGAAAAAATGTCAGATTATGCTATACTAAAGTACAGAATGTTACTGTTTACCCGAAGCGCAGAGTAAGAAAACGGAGGAAAATCCGATGAAACAGCAGAGCAAACCAAAGAAAAGCAAAAAAGAAAACAATCATATGCCGGGCGATTGGTTATATTTTGCACCTGAAAATGTGACAGTACGTCATATTTTTGATGTGCTTACAAATGCAAATGATGATACAATAACAGCATCTTATGAGGTAGAGATCTGGGAGGATGCTGGTGTATTGGAAGTAGGATTAAGTGATGGAGCAACGCTTGATATTGAACAGACAGAGATTCCGGCAAAAGATGAGATCACAGCGGCATTTGCGAAAGAACATGGATGTGAGTGTGTATTTCTTGTTACCATAAAACCGGAAGAATTTGATATCGCAAAGAATGCAATGCAAAAGATCGTGGCTTCTTTAGGCGGACTTTTCTGCGGAGACACCGAGGATTTTACACCAGTATTGTAGTAGAAAAGAGGAAGAATATGACAGAAAAATTATACGATCAGGATGCATATGCAGTAGAGTTCGATGCAAAAGTTTTATCCTGTGAGGCATATCATGATAAAGATGAGAGTGGTTACCATGTTGTATTGGACAGGACACTTTTCTTCCCGGAAGAAGGCGGTCAGAGTCCTGATAAAGGAACGATAAACGGCATAGAGGTGACTGATGTACAGATCAAAAAAGATGTGGTCACACACAGTTTAAAAGAACCGCTTGCTGTTGGTGAAAATGTACATGGAAAGATTGACTGGACACATCGTTTTAACAATATGCAGCAGCATTCCGGTGAGCATATATTTTCCGGGATCGTACACAGCAGATTTGGATATGACAATGTCGGATTTCATTTAAGCGACAATATAGTTACAATGGATTTTAATGGTGTCCTGACCGCAGATGAGGTCAAAGAGATAGAGACGGCAGTCAATGATGTGATCGTAAAAAATCTCCCTGTGGAAATTACTTATCCGGCAAAAGAAGAACTTGCAGCACTTGATTACCGCAGTAAGATCGAGATCGAGGGACAGGTGCGTATCGTGACGATCCCCGGCGTGGACGTCTGTGCCTGCTGTGCACCGCATGTAAAGCGTACAGGTGAGATCGGAACACTCAATGTACAGAGCCTTTCTAATTATAAAGGTGGTGTCAGAATCAGTATTTTAAGCGGTTTTCGTGCCTTAGAGGAGGAACAGAAAAAATCACAGATCATTTCAGCAATTTCCGGTACACTTTCTGCGAATCAGGAGCTGCTTCCACAGCTTGTGGAAAAATTAAAACAGTCCAACCAGGATCTGAAATACAAACTGGCACAGGCAAAGCAGAAACTCATTGATCAGAAGATCAAAGAGATTCCAGCAGAACAGGAAAATGTGCTTTTGTTTGAGACAGATCTTGATACACCGGTCATGCGTAATGCCATCAATGGGCTTGTGGAAGCACATGACGGGATCTGCGGTATTTTTGTGGAAAAAGAAGACGGTGGTTATAATTTTATCATCGGAAGTAAAACAAAGGACTGCAGGGAGATTGCCGCCCTGCTCCGCGAAAAAACCGGTGCACGAGGTGGCGGAAGTGCGGCAATGATTCAGGGATCTGTCACTGCAGATGAGAAAGTGTTAAGGGAAATATTGATCTGATGTGTATACAGTATGTGTGAATGGCAGCGGTTGTCAGTGCGTTAACAGCACGATATGATTTATCGGATTTTTTACAGCAGTATGTGTGGAAATGGGGAAACTTCAATGGAATTAAGTCAGAAACTGGAACAACTGATTGAAAAATCAGTAGAAAAAAAGGAGATTGCCGGAGCGAATATTCTGGTCATACAGGATGGAAAGGAAAAGGCATTTGCAGCAGGCGGACATGCAGACATTAAAGCAGGCAGAAAATATGAGCGTGATACCATAGTACGGCTTTATTCCATGTCAAAACCGGTTACATCTGCTGCTGCCATGCTTTTAATGGAGCGGGGGCTTCTTGATCCGGGAGCTTTTGTGGAAGAATTTCTGCCGGGATTTCACAATGCGATCGTTGCAGAAGGAGGAAAACTGGTTTCGGCGGAGAAACCGGTCAGAATCTGTGATCTGCTCAATATGACATCAGGTCTGATGTATGGTGGAGATATCACGAGCGTCTGTTCCATGGAGACGGAAAAACTTTTTGACCGTATCAAAGAACATTTATATCTGGAAGATGCGCTGACTACGCAGGAGATTGCAAACCGTCTTGGTCTGATACCGCTTCAGTTCCAGCCGGGAGAAAGTTTTCAGTATGGTACATCTGCAGATGTACTTGGAGCAGTCATTGAAGTGATCAGTGGAAAGTCTTTTGGAGAATTTTTAAAAGAAGAATTTTTTGAGCCGCTTGGCATGAAAGACACTGCATTTTATGTGCCGCAGGAGAAACAGAACCGTCTTGCAAAAGTGTACCAGAGGACGGAAGATGGACTAAAACTTTATACGGAAGATCATCTTGGTATCATGAATGCAATGAAACAGGAACCGGCATTTGAATCGGGTGGCGCAGGACTGGTTTCAACGTTAGATGATTATGCGAAGTTTGCGTCAATGTTAATGCAGGATGGCTCTTATCAGGGAAAACAGATATTAAAAACGCAGACAGTACGATATATGACAAATGGATCATTAATGCCTTGGCAGCAGGAAGTATTAGATCAGTGCTGGGAGGGGATTCGCGGATATACCTATGCCAATTTATTGAGAATCCAGAAAGACCCTGGAAAATCCCCACTGTTTACTTCAATAGGAGAATATGGCTGGGATGGATGGCTTGGGGCATATTTCTGCAACAGCCCAAAAGACGGTCTTACGATGCTGCTTACCATGCAGCTTAAGGATGCGGGAACGACATCATTGACAAGACGTTTAAAGAATGTGATCTGGAGTGAACTTTGCGGAGGAAGACAGAAATGAATTTTGACTTTATGATGGAATGTGAGATAAAAGATCCGAAAATCAAGACTGCGTACGATGAAATTTACAAAGAGCTTGTGGAAGCAGAAAAGCACTACTGGAAGGAACCACAGCAGAGCGGGATTTTGTTCCGTAAAACGGCAGAGCGGATATGCCGCTTTTATAATGATTATTACGAGATCGGATTTTCGGAAGGTACACTGTTAGAAGAGTTTTTATGTTATACCGACAAAGAAGAGCATAATGTTTTAGTGAGCCGTTTTTTCAGCACTGTCAAGGATCAGAGGGATCGTCTGAATAAATTAAGAGTGCTTGGAGATGACTGTATCTGGGGGGAAGAAGGACCGGACCGTGGAATGGAATTTTGTGACCGCATGGCACAGGATGCAGAGAAAATGGCAGATGCGATGATGGAAGTCATTAAAGACATGTGCAGGCATTTTAATGGCAGAACAGATGTAGATGACAGATTTTTTTTCGTTGACTGGGTACCGGATTATTCAGAAGAAGAAAGATTTCCCAAAAAAGAAGAAGAAAAAAAGAGCAGGCCTTCTATTTTTTCAAGATTTTTTTGTGGAAAAAGCAGTACATAAAGAGGACATGATTTGAAGAATAAGATAAAAAACAGGATATCGAATGCGTATTGTATTTTCTACGCAGGAAATAAGTGATACAGGGTATTGTGTGCGTTTTTTTACATCGCATATGGCTGTCTGGGTATATGCGGATGACAAGCTGATCTATTCGGTGGAACAGTTACACTCGTTTTTTGGTAATTCGCCGGGAGTGATATGGAATTTTGTGGATGTACCGTCAGAGACAGAACAACTTACTGTAATCGTCCGGGCAGCATATCCGCAGGTCCGTCAGAAAAAGATTGATTTTTATGCCGGGGATACCGGACGGATGTATAAATATTTGTTATACAGTTCAGGAGCCGAGGTTATTGTCAGCCTGCTCGAAATTATGGTGGGTGTTGTTTTAATCGGATACTGGCTGATGGCGCATAAAAGAGTTCCAATCGAACGTGATATTTCATATTTTGGTGTCTTTGCGTTATTGACGGGGATATGGTCTTTTAATGAAACAAAGATGGCAACGATCCTGATTCCAAGCCGGACGGCATGTGCATTTGTTTCGGCAGTTTCACTGATGTTGATGATACCGCCGTTTGTTCAGTTTATGAAGTGTTTCTGGAAAATAAAAGACAGATGGATTTCAGAGACGATCTGTGTCATGGCATATCTTAATTTTGTTATTCAGATGCTGCTTCAACTGACAGGAATCCTGGGATTAAGACAGATATCATTGGAAGATTTGGTGTGCTGACCGGTCTGTATAACCGTAATTCTTATGATGAATGGGTAAAAGAAAAACAACAGGCAGATGGAACACTGATCGTGACATTTGACCTGAATAATTTAAAACACTGCAATGATACGATGGGGCATGCGATGGGTGATTCTTATATCAAAAATGCTGCTGAGATCATTTCGCGTGTATTTGGCAGCCATGGAAGATGTTACCGCATTGGTGGTGATGAGTTCTGCACTGTCATTCAAAACAGGGGTGGTTTTGATCTGGAAGAAAGACTGAAAGAACTTGAATTGGAACAGCAGGAGTTTAATCAGAGCCATACGATTCCAAAGATACAGATTGCCTATGGTTTTGCCGGATTTGATGCAGAGAAGGATATGGATTTCGAAGCGGCGAGATCCCGTGCAGATGTTAAAATGTATGAAAAGAAAAGAAAAGAGCATTAAAAGGGGGCAGATAATGTTCCATTCTTTTTTGTTTCTTAAAAAGTACCGGCGTCAGACTTTAAAATTGTTTCTTTAGCGTGTATAATAAAAAGAAGTGGATAAAAGAAGAAAGGCACAGGTCACGAAGATGCAGCAGTGCAAAGAAAATGACAATATCATGAATTATGATACGGTGCGCTTAGATGATGAAAATAATGCAATTATTATCATCGATCAGACGAAACTTCCGGGAAAGATAGAGCTGATCGCTTTAAAGACAGCGGAAGAGATCTGGGATGCCATTTACCTGCTTAAGGTAAGGGGAGCTCCGGCGATCGGGGTTGCAGCGGCATTTGGAATCTATCTTCTGGCAAAACAGAGCGGCGCGGCAGATTATGATACTTTTCATGATGAGTTTATAAAACAGAAAGAGTATTTAGAATCTGCAAGACCGACAGCGGTTAATTTAAGCTGGGCGCTTAACCGGGTGCAGGGCGTTTTAGAAGCGCATGCCGATGAGAATGTGGCGAGAATCAAAGAATATTTAAAAGAAGAGGCAATAGAGATCTGGCAGGAGGATATCCGTGTCTGCAGAAAGATCGGCGAATATGGTCTGACACTGGTAAAACCGGGAGATGGCATTTTAACCCACTGTAATGCCGGACAGCTTGCAACCAGCAAGTATGGCACGGCAACAGCACCGATCTATCTTGGGGAAGAAAAGGGCTATCATTTTAAAGTGTTTGCAGATGAGACAAGACCACTGTTACAAGGGGCAAGACTGACGGCATTTGAATTACAGTCCTCCGGAGTGGATGTTACCCTGATCTGTGATAATATGTCTGCAACGGTTATGAAAAATGGATGGGTCAATGCAGTATTCGTCGGCTGCGACCGCGTGGCAGCGAACGGTGATACGGCAAACAAGATCGGAACATCCGTGGTTGCAGCAGTAGCAAAATATTATAATGTACCGGTTTATATCTGTGCACCGACTTCAACGATCGACCTTAATACAAAGACGGGAGCCGATATTAATATCGAGCAGCGTCCGGCAGAGGAAGTGACTGAGATGTGGTACAAAGAGCGCATGGCACCAAAGGATGTAAAGGTGTTTAATCCGGCATTTGATGTGACAGATCATGAACTGATCGCTGGAATTGTGACGGAATACGGAATCGCACGGGCACCTTATACGGAGTCATTGCAGGAGATATTTAAAAAGCGGGCACAGGAATCAGAAAGATAAGATTGGGCAGAATAAAATATCTGCAGGAATGAAGATAAAAAGGAGTGTATGAGACATGGCAGAAAATAGTAGTTGCAGCAGCGCATCAAGCTGTAGCAGGGAGAGCTGTGAAGGCTGTCCGAGCAAAGCAAAAGGTGGAAACGGAATCGCAAAAGAACCGATGAATCCATCATCCAATGTAAAAAAAGTAATCGGAGTTGTCAGCGGAAAAGGTGGAGTCGGCAAATCGTTTGTGACGGCATCACTTGCATGTGCAATGAAACAGGCCGGCTATAAAGTTGGCATCATGGATGCGGATATCACAGGACCATCCATTCCGAAAATGCTCGGTGTACATGGTCAGGTTGTAGGTACAGAGGAGGGAATGATCCCGCTTGAAGCAGAAAACGGTATCAAAGTAATGTCCGTCAATCTGCTTTTGGATAATGAGGAAGACCCGGTCATCTGGAGAGGACCTGTGATCGCAGGTGTGGTAAAACAGTTCTGGAATGAGACTGTCTGGGGAGATATTGATTACTTATTTGTTGATATGCCGCCAGGAACTGGTGATGTGCCGCTTACGGTATTCCAGTCACTTCCGGTCGATGGTATTGTGATCGTTACCTCACCGCAGGAACTGGTGCAGATGATTGTCAAAAAGGCATACAATATGGCAGAAATGATGCATGTTCCGGTACTGGGACTGATCGAGAATTTCAGTTATTTAAAATGCCCGGACTGTGGCAGGGAGATCAAATTATTCGGTGAGAGCCATATTGAGGATGTTGCAGCAGAGCTGACACTTCCGGTATTTGGAAAGATTCCGTTAGATCCTGCATTTGCAGAAAAGGCAGACGAAGGAAAATTCTATGAGACAGAAAATCCTTACCTGCAGACAGCAGTCAGAGCACTTTCTGCAATGAACCGTATCATGTAAAATAATTACCACTTACCATAGAAAAACGAACCACTTGGTGTAAAAACATTTACATCAGGTGGTTCGTTTTTTATAATGATCTTGTCAGTAAGAAAGAAAACCGGTTTGCTTTAAGTACAAAAATGGGTTGCAGATGAAAAGCAGTACAGTACTGGAGAATGATATGAAAAATTAAAGATTTTTCATACGCAAGATTTGTGCTTCGCACAAACTTGTGATGCGCTTAAAAGCAGCGCAAGAATGGAGATTAGTATGAAAATCAAAATCGAAATGGATGAGCAGGTGGCAGAGGAAGAAGTCATCATCCGCTGCCGTGGTATGACAGAACAGATCGCAGCCATACAAAAAGCAGTCAGTGAAGCGGCTGGTGCAGTTCAGAAGATGGTTCTATACAAAGGAAATACCGAGTATTATCTGCCGATGAACGACATATTGTTTTTTGAGACGGCAGACAGTGGAGTGGTGGCACATACGGGGAATAATCTGTATGAGGCAAGATACAAACTGTATGAACTTGAGGAAATTCTTCCTGGATTTTTTATGAGAGTGTCAAAGTCGACAATCTTAAATACCACCCATATTTTTTCCATCAACCGGAATCTGACGGCGTCGAGCGTTGTGGCATTTGAGAATACACACAAAAAAGTATATGTGTCAAGGTATTATTACAAACCATTGATCAGAAAATTAGAAGAAAGAAGGTTATGTCAATGAAAAAGAAAAATATTGCATGGGGACTGTTTTTTGTATTTCTTGCAGCGGTATATTTAGTGACCAGCAGTACCGGGATTGAAATCGGTGTTGGTTTACCCGGTATTTTTATGACGATCATGTTTGTCTGGCTGTTCGTGGATGGAATAAGAGAAGTAAACTTTTATTCCATGACGTTTGCAATTGCATTTATCTGTATTATTTACAGAAAACCTCTTGGCCTGGAAAGACTGAATCTGACAAACTGGACGATACTTGGTGCAGCATTGCTTTTAAGCATTGGACTTTCGATGATTTTTAAAGATGTCCGGAGAAAGAAAAATTCCTGGGAAAAAACGATAAACTGGGATGAAAAAACAGGTGCATCAGACAGTGAACAGTGCAGCGGAGAGCATATCCGCTGTGAAAATAATTTTGGTTCTGCGATTCGTTATATCAATTCGGATCATTTCTGTGATGCGCGGCTTGAAAACAATTTCGGAAGCATGAGTGTTTATTTTGATAATGCAATGATCGCAGGGGATGCTGCATCAATTGAGGTGGAAAACAATTTTGGAGAGACCAATCTTTATATTCCAAAAGAATGGAAAGTACAGAATGAACTGAGACATTCTTTCGGAGCAGTGGAAGCGATAGGACACAGTGAAGGAAGCAGTGTTGCGGCACTGTATCTGCGCGGAGCGGCGAATTTTGGCGTGATTAAGATTCATTATATTTAGCAGATAAAAAATGTAACAGGTGAAAATCATAAGAAAGAAAAATGCGGTATCCGTGTGTTTGCAGATACCGCATTTTTATTTATTACAACTGATTATTTACTCCTCGTCATCTGCATAGCTTGTATCTTCATGCAGATTCGGGATCATATCAAGACCGCGGTTTGCATCGATCTTTGGATCTTTGCCAAAATGATAATCATTACCTGGCAGGATCGCATTTAAAAGAATACCTGCGATCGCAGCGATCGCTAAGGATGTGAGTGTGATGGAAGTTCCGGCAACGGTAAAAGTAAGACCGTCCGAAAAACCAAGACCACATACAAAGATGACACCTGCGATGATAAGGTTTCTTGATTTTGTAAAATCAACGTGGTTTTCTACTACATTCCGGACACCGATCGCTGAGATCATGCCGTAGAGCATAAAGCTGACACCACCGATGATCGCAGATGGCATGGAACCGATCACCTCAGCCATTTTTGGAATGAAACTTAATATGATCGCATAGCATGCTGCGAGACGGATGACTTTCGGATCGTGAACCCGGCTCAATTCAAGAACACCGGTATTTTCACCGTAGGTCGTGTTGGCAGGACCACCAAAGAATGCCGAGAGTGCAGTTGCAAGACCATCTCCGATCAATGTGCGGTGCAGCCCCGGATCTTCGATAAAATTCTGATCTACAGTTGCAGAGATTGCGGAGATATCTCCGATGTGTTCCATCATGGTTGCAAGAGCAATCGGAGCCATCACAAGGATGGCAGAGATATTGAATCTGCAGATGGAAAATGCAGGAACACCAACCCAGGAAGCTGCCGCAATATTTGTAAAATCGAGAATTGCAGAGCCATCCGCATTTGTCATGCCAAGTGCGTTAAAGATAAGAGCTGCACAGTAGGAAATGATAACACCCATCAGGATCGGGATGATCTTAAACATTCCTTTTCCCCAGATATTAAAAATGATAATGACTGCAAGTGCGATCAGTGCTAAAAGCCAGTTTTTGGATGCGTTATTTACAGCAGAGCCGGCAAGGCTTAAACCGATGCAGATAATGATCGGACCGGTAACGACCGGTGGCAGGAAACGCATGACTTTTTTGACGCCGGCAAGTTTGATGATCAGTGCAAGGATCAGATATAAAAGTCCGGCAACGACAACTCCGCCGCAGGCATAGGACAGTTTGTCAGCATTTGACATATCGGCAAACACACCGGAATCCATGGAAGCGATCGTTGCATATCCACCTAAAAATGCAAAAGAAGAACCAAGAAAAGCCGGAACTTTAAATTTGGTGCAGAAGTGGAAAAATAAGGTGCCGATACCGGCGCAGATCAAAGTGACCTGTACATGCAGTACATCTTCCCCGAAGTAACTGTTGACTAAGATCGGGACAAGAATGGTTGCGCCGAACATGGCGAACATGTGCTGCAGACCGAGCAGCAGCATCTTTGGCATGCCAAGTACTGAGGCATCGCGAATGGGTTCATTGTTCTGATTAGATTGATTCATAAAATCCTCCTTTGTTTTGCGGAGCAAAATGCGACTGCCTATGCAGGAGCAGAAGATTTTCCTCCTTTGTTTTGCGGTTTTATCCCATAAGAAACGCACCTTCGATGGAAAGTGCGTTGTGGAATCAAAATTGGGTTGTATCAGTATTTGTATAACTGCGGACTGGAATCCGGTTCAATTCTCCGGTACAGTCCAGATAAAAAATAACGAGTGTTTCTGTCTGGTAAGGAACAACCCAGAGGGATGCGATGCCAAACGAGCAGAGAATTAATAACCCATATCCGATAAAACTGAGCATAATATAAAGCAGACGCATACGGTTGCCGTGCATGAGAAGTCTGCATTCTTTGAATACCTCACGGCATTTTAACTTAGGATGATCGAGCGTAATATATCCGATAAAATGATAGGTAAGCATAAAATAGCAGCTTAAGATCAGGGAAAGAATACCGGTTACTATTGTGATCACAATAGAAGTAAGTGAAAAATCTACGATTACTGCATAAGTAAAACTGCCGATCACAGGAAGCATGGAGACAAAGATCATCAGCAAAAATATAAATCCTGCGATAAAAAAGCGGTCGGTATTTCTTTTGAATGGATCAAAAATATCACGAAGTCTGAAATCATTTCCGCGTGTCATGGACAGATGGACTTTTGCTACACCACATCCTAATACAAAACTGACAACGGATATGAGAAGTTCTGCGATCAGTGAGATCACAAGCTGCATATTTGTCGGATTATCGCCCATGGAAAAGGAAAAAGGAGATTCGATCACAGTTGCGATCAGTGTTGTGGCAACAAAAGCTGCCATAGGAATACGGTATCTGTCATTTAAAATATCACGTGCAATACGTTTGAGTTCTTTTGATGTGCGTTTCATTCAGTGAATAACTCCTTTTAGATCATACAGCAGTTCTGCTGCGATTAGAATAAATTATAGCATAGGTGGCAGGGGGTTGTATAGATACGGATTTCTGATATAATGTGGAGAATGGAAAAAAGAAACACTTATGAACAGAAAAAAATAGATGACATTTTATATATTCTTGGTCTGAGCAGCGCAGCCATCTGCTGCATGTATCTGCTCATTTCTCAAATAACTGGCTTTCGTATTGAAAACTATCTCTACCCATGCCTGTTCCACGCCGTAACCGGCTATTACTGTCCGGGCTGCGGAGGAACCAGAGCGGTACGTGCCCTCTTTCAGGGACATTTTCTGATATCATTTTTTGAGCATCCGTTTGTGTTATACGCAGCGGTATTATGTGGATGGTTTCTGATCAGCCAGACAATTGAGCGGCTCTCACAGCATAAACTATCAGTTGCAATGCACTATAAAGACCGGTATCTCTGGATCGGACTTGCGATTCTTATTGTTAACTGTGCGATAAAAAATTTGGTTCGGTTTTTCTGGGGTATAAATCTTTTATAAAATTTAAAGCCGCTATTTATTTAAAATATCAGAACTCAATTCTGCGGAAACAGCATATTATAATCAATTCCTAAAGACTTGCAGCTCTCCCGCATCATATTTTCAATGCCGCCATAATAAACGTTGGCGAATACGACGGAATAGATTAACAGCAGAATAATGATACCAAGTGCTACGCTGCTTAAAGCAAGTCCAAGTTTGGCACGGCTGCTAAAAGTTGTCTCACCGCCGCGTGAGAGCAGTGCAAATACAATGCCGAGTGCCCCGCAGATCAGTGCAGGATAAATCAGACAAAATGTTGATAGTGCAATGATGCCCATGATAAAGGAAAGATTTTCCATATGTTTTGAACGCCGGTCTGGCATTGGTCTGTAAAATTGATGATCCATAAAAATCTCCATTCTTGCAAATACTAACAATAGTGTATCATGCAATGTGGAAAAAAACAACGCCACCTTGAATCCATGTGGATATTTCGCTATAATAGATATACTGTGCCGGAGAAAAAATGGAGACCGGTGAAAGAAAAAGGAGCAGCTATGGATATTATTGCAAAGATTTCCGAAGAACTCGGAATCCGTAAAAATCAGACTGAAGCAGCTGTAAAGCTGATCGACGAGGGAAATACAATTCCATTTATCGCCCGTTACCGTAAGGAGGCAACCGGAGCACTCAATGATGAGGTACTTCGTAACTTATATGAGAGACTGACTTATTTAAGAAATCTCGAAGAGCGTAAAGAGACGGTTCTTGCAAGCATCGAGGAACAGGGAAAACTGACCGATGAGTTAAAAGCACAGATATTAGCGGCAGAGACGATGGTCGTGGTGGAAGATCTGTATCGTCCTTATAAACCAAAACGCCGCACCAGGGCAACGATCGCGAAAGAAAAAGGGTTAGAGCCGCTTGCCAGTATCATTACCCTGCAGATGTTAAATACATCTTTAGAGGAAGAAGCAGAAAAATTTGTTGATCCGGAAAAAGAAGTGATGAGTGCCTCAGATGCGATCGCAGGAGCAAAAGATATCATTGCAGAAAGTATTTCAGACGAGGCAGATTACCGAAGCCGTATCCGTGATCTGACTGTTAAAAAAGGACGTTTGGTTTCTGCTGCGAAAGATCCTGAGGCAGAGTCTGTTTATGAGATGTACTATGAATTTGATGAGCCGGTAGCAAAACTTGCAGGGCACCGTATTTTAGCATTAAATCGTGGAGAAAATGAAAAATTTTTAACAGTAAAAATTGAGGCACCGGTCGAGGATATTTTGCGATATCTTGAAAAAAAGGTGATCGTGCGTGACAATCCACAGACAACTCCGGTATTAAAAGAAGTGATAGAAGATGCCTATGACCGTCTGATCGCGCCAGCCATTGAGCGTGAGATCCGCAGTGACCTGACCGAAAAGGCAGAGGATGGGGCAATCAAAGTATTTGGCAAGAACTTAGAGCAGCTTTTGATGCAGCCTCCAATTGCAGGACAGGTTGTGCTTGGCTGGGATCCGGCATTCCGTACCGGCTGTAAACTTGCCGTGGTGGATCAGACCGGAAAAGTGCTTGATACCACAGTCATTTATCCGACCGCACCACAGAATAAGGTAGAAGAAGCAAAAGCAGTTTTAAAGAAGCTGATCTCAAAATATCATATTACGCTGATCTCGCTTGGAAACGGTACAGCATCCCGCGAGTCCGAGCAGGTTATTGTAGAGTTATTAAAAGAGATACCGGTGAAAGTGCAGTACATCATCGTCAACGAGGCAGGGGCATCTGTCTATTCTGCAAGTAAACTTGCAACGGAGGAGTTTCCGCAGTTTGATGTTGGACAGCGAAGCGCAGCATCCATGGCACGCCGTCTGCAGGATCCTTTGGCGGAGCTTGTAAAAATCGATCCGAAATCCATCGGTGTAGGTCAGTATCAGCATGACATGAACCAGAAAAAACTAAGTGAAGCACTCGGTGGAGTTGTAGAGGATTGCGTAAACAGAGTCGGTGTTGATTTAAACACTGCGTCGGCATCATTGCTTGAATATATTTCCGGCATCAGCAAGGCAGTTGCAAAAAATATTGTTGCATACCGTGAAGAAAATGACCGTTTTGAGGCGAGAAACCAGCTTTTGAAAGTTGCAAAATTAGGACCAAAAGCATATGAGCAGTGTGCAGGTTTCCTGCGCATCAACGATGGAAAAAATCCGCTGGATGCAACAGGTGTGCACCCGGAAAGTTATGCAGCAGCAAAGACACTGTTAGAGCGTCTCGGATATACGACAGATGATGTGAAAGAACGCAGATTAGACGGCATTTCAGGGAAAATATCCGATTATAAAAAACTGGCGGAAGAGCTTGGGGTAGGCGAGATCACACTGCAGGATATCGTAAAAGAACTTGAAAAACCGGCGCGTGATCCAAGAGAGGATATGCCAAAACCGATCCTGCGCAGTGATGTGCTTGACATGAAAGATTTAAAACCTGGAATGATTCTGAAAGGAACAGTCCGGAATGTCATTGATTTTGGTGCATTTGTGGATATCGGAGTACATCAGGATGGTCTGGTACATATTTCACAGATGTGTGACCGCTTTATCAAACATCCGCTTGAGGTGGTAAGTGTCGGTGATATTGTTGAGGTCAAAGTACTGGATGTTGATCTGAAAAAACAGCGTATTGCACTGACCATGAAAATTAATGGTTGACAGATACGCAAAAGATGCATACAATAGAACACGAAAAAAATAATATTAATTCTTCGGGGCAGGGTGATGCAGTAAGATTTGCAGATTCCCGACCGACGGTGACGTAGAGAGTGCTGATCTTATAGGATCAGATTCATTTACAAAGTCCGTGACCTGCTAAGGCAGCTGATCCGGTGAGATTCCGGAACCGACAGTATAGTCTGGATGAGAGAAGATAAGCATGTGAATGATAAGACGTCAGCAAAGACGTTTCTGTTACATGAGAACCCCGGATGATTTGTACATCTGGGGTTTTATTGTGTAAACACGCTTACAATCCCTCGTATATTTTCCGAAAGAGAAAAGGAGACGAGTGAAATGGATGCAACAAACAAAACAGTAACCGTAAAAAGAGTCAATGTGAGATATCTGACGGTGACAGCAATGCTCTCAGCAGTGGCATATATCCTGATGTTTCTGGATTTTTCCGTGCCGTTTATGCCGTCATTTATCAAGATGGATCTCTCAGAACTTCCGGCACTGATCGGATCATTTGCCATGGGACCGCTCTGTGGCGTGATCATCTGTCTGGTTAAGAATGTTCTTCATCTGTTCATTACATCTACGGGTGGCGTAGGAGAACTTTCAAACTTTATTCTTGGTGTGGCATTTGTACTGCCGGCAGGACTTCTTTACAAATACAAAAAGACAAGAACGACCGCACTCATCGGTTCCGTACTTGGAGCAGTGATCATGGGAGCTTTCAGTGTAGTTTCTAACTACTTCCTTGTATATCCGGTATATTACAACTTCATGCCGCAGGAGGCAGTACTCGGAGCATATCAGCTGATCGCTCCGTCAATGAAGAGCATTTTACAGTGCCTGATCTGCTTTAACATGCCGTTTACCTTTGTCAAAGGAATGTTTTCCGTAGTCATTACATTTGTGACTTACAAACACATTTCTCCGATTTTAAAAGGAAGACAGTCATAAGCAGTGAAGCTGATTTCGGTATTTGCCGGTATCAGTAAAACAGCAACTTTGTTTTTCAGGAGAAAAGACGCAGGAAATGCGTCTTTTCTTTTTTTTCAAAAAATGTTATACTAAGCTGATTCTAAAATGGCGGGGGATTGACGATGAGATTGGAATTTGATATAACATTGACCGCAAAGGATATGTTTCGTTTTAACATGTACCAGACCTATACCGGTGCATCCGGATGGATTTCCGTGATCGCAGCAGTGATCTGCTTTATTGCGGCAGGTACGAAATATAGTGAACGCGGGTTGTCCTATGCAGTTCTTGGCAGTTTGCTTGGAGTGCTGATCTTATTTTATATGCCGGTCACACTTTATCTTCGCTCAAAACAGCGTATTGCAGCATCTGAGGTGTTGAAGAACAGCCTGCATTACTGCGTGGATGAAGAAGGAATAACTGTAAAACAGGGGGATGCAGACGCGAAGCTTTTGTGGGATCAGATTTATAAAATGGTGTCTACGAAAAATAATGTGCTGGTCTACAGTAACCGCATAAATGCTTATGTGATACCCAGGCAGCAGTTAGGGGAGAAATATCGCAGTCTTGCAGACCTTGCAAAGGATAAGCTGCCGAAGTACAGGGTAAAGTTGAAGTAAATGGAGGACGGAATGATGAAAGAAACCGTTTATGAGACATTTTCCGCAGCAGAGACACATGCGCTTGGAAAGAAGATCGGGGAGACGGCAGAACCGGGAGATGTGTATACACTAGTGGGAGATCTTGGCGTTGGAAAGACTGTCTTTACACAGGGAATCGCAGACGGACTTGGGATTACAGAACCGGTATCAAGTCCGACATTTACGATCGTACAGGTGTATGAAGAAGGCAGAATACCATTTTACCATTTTGATGTATACCGGATCGGTGATATCGAGGAAATGGATGAGATCGGCTACGAGGATTATTTTTACGGGGAGGGTTTGTGCATGATCGAGTGGGCAAACCTGATCGAAGCAATCCTTCCGGATAAACGATATGATGTGACGATTGAAAAGAATCTGGAAAAAGGTTTTGATTACCGGAAAATTACCATAAAAGAGCATGAGGGCTGCTAAAATAGTTTGTTCATGCGGGAATGGAGCTTACAATGAAGATTTTGGGATTAGACAGTTCAGGACTTGTGGCAAGCGTGGCTATCGTATGTGATGATAACATGCTTGGAGAGTATACTGTCAATTATAAAAAAACACATTCACAGACACTTCTGCCAATGTTAGATGAAGTGGCAAAAATGATAGAACTGGATTTGAATACGATCGATGCGATCGCGATCGCAGGTGGCCCTGGATCATTTACCGGTCTTCGGATCGGCTCGGCAACTGCAAAAGGGCTCGGACTTGCATTAGATAAGCCGATCGTCAATGTGCCGACTGTTGATGCGCTTGCCTATAATCTGGTCGGACATGCAGGACTTGTGTGCCCGCTTATGGATGCCAGAAGAAATCAGACTTACACAGGTTTGTACTCTTTTGAAGGCAATGAGATGGAAGTGTTGAAAGAACAGTGTGCAGTTGGGATAGATGAAATTATTTCGATTGTAAATGAGTTTGAACAGCCGGTCACATTTTTAGGGGACGGAGTGCCGGTATTCAAAGAATATATTGCAGAAAACTGCAATGTGCCGTATACGTTTGCTCCTGCACATGTCAATAAACAGAGAGCAGGAGCCGTTGCAGCGCTTGGCATGAAATATTTTTCTGAGGGAAAAGCCACAACCGCTGCAGAGCATAAGCCGGAATATTTAAGATTGTCCCAGGCGGAGCGGGAACGAAAAGAGGGCGGATTAGCATGATCACAGTCAGAGCCATGCAGGTAAAAGATGCAGAACAGGTAAGCGAACTGGAAAGAGCCATTTTTTCACAGCCTTGGAGCTATCAGGGATTTGTGGATTCATTAAGTCTGCCGAATACGGTTTTTCTTGTCGCAGAGGAAAATAATAAGATCCTTGGTTATATTGGAATGTATCTTTCAATTGATGAAGGAGAAATTACCAATGTAGCGGTTGCACCGGAAATGCGGTGCAGGGGAATTGGCGGCATGCTGCTTGCGGAAGCGAAAAAAGAGGCTGAGAGCCGTTCAGTTGGCAAAATTGTACTTGAAGTCCGCTGCTCGAACGACAGTGCGATCCGCCTGTATGAGCGCAATGGGTTTGTGAATCATGGTGTGAGGAAAGGGTTTTATGAACTTCCGAAAGAGGATGCCTATATTATGATATATGGCCAGTAATTGTGACCGGCAGCCAGTAATTCCCACTACATAAGGTATGATATTGCTTATATAATATAGATATCTAGTGTACTGTACATGAATGTTACAGCATGCCGGGCATTCATAGAAAATGTCTGCCTGTATCACAGAATGGGAAGGCTTAAAAATATGAGCAGAAAAGATCAGAAAATTTACTGTAACTGTTGTGGAAAAGTGATTTGTATGTTATCTGAAAAAGACCATACTTCATTTCTTACTGTGGAGAAGGAATGGGGATATTTTTCTGATAAAAAGGATGGACGGATACACAGAATGGATATCTGTGAGTCCTGTTATGAAAAAATGGTGGGAAAATTTGTGATACCGCCGGAGGAAGAACAGGTAACGGAATTTGTATAACCTGCATTTTGCTCCGCAAAACAAGGAGTAAAATCCTCTCCTCGCCAGTGGGCTCGGATTTTGCTCCGCAAAACAAGGAGGATTGTATGTTAGACGTATGTCTTTTGGGAACTGCAGGGATGATGCCATTGCCGCACCGGTGGCTGACAGCGTCATTGATGCGTTATAATGGAAGCAGTTTACTCATTGATTGTGGGGAGGGAACCCAGATCGCGATCAAAGAAAAAGGATGGACATTTAAACCGATCGATGTGATATGTTTTACGCATTATCATGCGGATCATATCAGTGGATTGCCGGGATTACTCCTTTCTATGGGAAATGCAGAGCGGACAGAGCCTCTTACTATGATAGGACCAAAGGGATTAGAACGCGTGGTCGGGGCACTTAGAACGATCGCACCGGAACTGCCGTTTGAAATACGATATATTGAAATAACAGAACCGGAAGCCGATATAGAAATAAACGGATATCATATCCATGCATTCCGTGTTAACCATAATATTATCTGTTATGGGTATACGGTGGAGATCAGACGTGCCGGAAGATTCTCTGTGGAGCGTGCAAAAGAGCATGAGATTCCGCAGAAATACTGGAACAGACTTCAAAAAGGGGAAGAGATCACCACAGAAGATGGGGCGCATTATACCCCGGACATGGTGCTTGGTGCAGCGCGAAAAGGAATCAAAGTAACGTATTGTACCGATACAAGACCGACAGAATCATTGGTTGCTTCTGCAAAAAAATCAGATCTTCTGATCTGTGAGGGAATGTATGCAGAAAAAGAAAAAATCGCGAAAGCAAAACAATACAAGCATATGACATTTTATGAAGCGGCAGAAGTGGCAAAGAAAGCAGAGGCAACAGAGATGTGGCTGACACATTTTTCACCGTCACTTGTGCATGCGGAAGATTATATGCCGCGGGTAAGAGAGATTTTTCCTAACGCATTTCTCGGAAAAGATGGAAAGAGCGTGGAGCTGATGTTTGAGGAAGATTGAGAGGGGGATTCATATGAAAAAAAATGGACAGAAAATCATTTTTGCAGTTGTCTGTGTTGTGGTTATTATCGGACTTTTCTGGTATGCTACAACGAAAAAAGTCAATTCAGCGGAAAATAGTGATAACCTTACAGAAGTACAGAAAGTGATCACTAAAAATCTTGAAAAAAATTATCCGGAAACACCAAGAGAGGTTGTGAAATTTTACAATCGTATCATCACCTGTTTTTATGATGAGGAGTACACAGCTGATGAGTTATATCAACTCGGAGATCAGGCAAGGCTTCTGATGGATGACGAGCTGCTTGAAAATAATTCCAGGGATGATTACTTTAAAAGCCTGAAAGCAGATATTGAAGACTATCATGATAAGTCGAAAAAAATAGAGTCCTCATCAGTATGCGGCAGCGATGAGGTGAAATATCAGAAGATTGATGGGGATGACTGTGCTTATGTGACGGCATCTTATTTTGTGGACGAAAATAAAAGTTTTACACGTACAAATCAGACCTATGTACTTAGAAAAGACAATGATGGAAAATGGAAGATTTTAGTATTTTATCAGACCGAAGGAGATACGGAAGATGAGTGACAGGGAGATAAAAATTCTTGCAATAGAAAGTTCATGTGATGAAACTGCAGCAGCAGTTGTGGTAAACGGCAGGGATGTAAGATCCAATGTGATCTCATCACAGATTGCGCTTCATACATTGTATGGTGGTGTCGTGCCGGAGATTGCTTCGCGTAAACATATTGAAAAGATTAATCAGGTCATTGAGCAGGCTCTTAGTGACGCTGATATGACATTAGATGACATTGATGCGATCGGTGTTACATATGGACCGGGACTTGTAGGAGCGTTGTTAGTCGGGGTTGCAGAGGCAAAGGCAATCAGTTATGCAAAAAATATTCCGCTGGTCGGAGTACATCATATCGAAGGGCATATCAGTGCAAATTACATCGAAAATAAAGATCTGGAACCACCATTTTTGTGTCTTGTTGTATCCGGGGGACATACACATCTTGTAAAGGTTTTGGATTATGGAAAATATGAGATATTAGGACGAACAAGGGATGATGCGGCCGGAGAGGCGTTTGATAAAGTTGCAAGAGCGATCGGACTCGGTTATCCGGGAGGACCTAAGATTGAAAAAGTGTCACATGAGGGAAATCCGCATGCGATGGAGTTCCCACGTGCAAAAATCGCAGATGGTCCATATGATTTCAGCTTCAGCGGTCTGAAATCAGCAGTGTTAAATTATCTCAATGGTTGTCAGATGAAAGGGATCCCTATCGTGCAGGCAGACGTTGCGGCCTCCTTCCAGAAAGCAGTGACAGATGTTCTGATCGGAAATGCGATGAAAGCAATTGATGAATTTAAGATGGATAAGTTTGCTATTGCGGGTGGAGTAGCCTCAAATGGAGTTCTACGTGAAGGAATGCGGGAGGCATGTGAGAAAAAAGGAGTACAGTTTTATCATCCGTCACCGATTTTCTGCACAGATAATGCGGCAATGATCGGTGTTGCTGCTTATTATGATTTTATACATGGACAGAGGGATGGATTAGATCTTAACGCAGTTCCGAATTTAAAACTTGGAGAACGCTAATGGAAAAGTTTACAGCAATCGTTCTTGCTGGTGGAACCGGAAAAAGAATGCACAGTCATATTCATAAGCAATACCTTGAACTGGCAGGAAATCCGGTTCTTTATTATGCATTAAAAGCATTTGAAGAAAGTGATGTCACAGATATCGTTCTTGTCACAGGTGCGGATGAGGAAACATATTGCCAGCGGGAAATCATTGAAAAATATCATATCAGTAAAGTGAAAGCAATCGTGCCGGGAGGAGCCGAGCGTTATCATTCCGTGTACGCAGGACTCTGCGCGGCAGATGGAGCAGACTACGTGCTGATCCATGATGGGGCAAGACCATTGGTTACTTATGATATCATCTGCCGTTCTATGGAAGCAGTAAAGGAATACCATGCGTGTGTGGCAGGAATGCCGGTAAAAGACACGATCAAAATAGCAGATGAAGACGGCTATGCCGGTATGACGCCGGAACGCTCAAAAGTATGGCAGATACAGACACCACAGAGTTTTTCATATCCACTCATATATGAGGCATACCACAAAATGCTTGCAAATGAGGATTCAGCTATCACGGATGATGCAATGGTGGTAGAGCGGATGACAAATCAGCCGGTCAAGCTGATCGAGGGAAGCTACAGTAATATAAAAATTACGACACCGGAGGATATGCTGATTGCTGAAATGTACTTAAAACATGCTTTTGAAAATCCGCAGGATGAAAAAAATGAAAAAAAGTTAAAATAATTGTTGACAGAAGCAAAAGTTGATGGTATTATCTTTCTTGCACTGATTCGTGCGAAACAAATACGGAGAGGTATCGAAGTGGTCATAACGAGGCGGTCTTGAAAACCGTTTGTCCGAAAGGGCGCATGGGTTCGAATCCCATCCTCTCCGCTTACTGATGAATATCAGTACAAGTTAATATGTAATACTATTCGGAGAAGTACCCAAGCTGGCCGAAGGGACACCCCTGGAAAGGGTGCAGGTCGTTAATAGCGGCGCGAGGGTTCAAATCCCTCCTTCTCCGCTTGCTTGAATAATTAATTTTAAAAAAGTGTTGACAAATACTTGATGATGAGTTAATATAGACAAGCTGTTTGAAAGAAAAACTTCTTTCAAAAAGAAAAAAGTTCTTGACAAACCAGTCTTGATAAGATATAATGAACAAGCTGTCGCCGAGAACGACAACAAAACAAAGAACCTTGATAACTGAACAGT
>ERZ791765.122-NODE-122-length-109407-cov-12.383971_pt1 | contig 109407 bp, 89 predicted proteins | sample MGYA00509949_ERZ791765 | MGnify/ENA primary metagenome ERZ791765 (study PRJEB30046, sample SAMN00791980) | human gut metagenome | study: EMG produced TPA metagenomics assembly of the A metagenome-wide association study of gut microbiota in type 2...
CCGCGGGCGGCCATAAAGGCCGCCCCTACATTTTCGGGGTTCCGTTTCTGGTGGGGTGTCTTGTGGCGCTTGTATGTAGGGGCGGGTGCCCACACCCGCCCGCAGGCCATCCGGCAGGACAGAGCCCTCGCGTTCGGCTGTGTGCCGGACGCAGGGGATTTGCCTGTGCCGGGAGGAGATGGGACGAATATGGCAAATTATACGGAATATTACCACCTGCACCAGTGGGAGCCGGAGGATAGCTTCCTGCGGACGGATTTTAATGAGGACTTCCGAAGGATTGCGGCCGCACTCCAGGAAAAGCTGGGACAGGCCGACCGGGCGGAGTTGGCCGCCGCAGCGGCGGAAAAGGCAAAGCTTTCTTGCGGCGCGTTCCTGGGAAATGGGACGAGTCAGAGCATCCCGCTGGGGTTCCGGCCCTCGGCTGTGCTGCTTCCGGGCCGCTCCGGGCTGCTGCTGGCAAGCCGGCAGACGGCGGCAGGTGCGATTGAGATTATCCAGCAGGGGTTTCGGGTAGTCCATGAAGACGGGGCGATCGACCGGATCAACGAGTCGGGAAAGACCTATCCATATCTGGCGTTTCTGGAGGGCCAGATACCATAAAAAGTTCCCCGGGCCAATGGCCCGGGGAGCTTTTTAAAATATAGGGGAATTAGCTTCCGGTCACTGCAAAGGTCAGAACCAGAGTCAGCTCATTATTGCTAACGCTAGCCGTCACACTCTGAGCGTTGGTGACCTTCAGGCCGCTGTAGCTGGCGGTATCGCCAAACACATAGCCATCATTGGCGGTCAGAACCACGGTGGCACGGTAGTAAGTAGTGGCTGCAAAATTGGCACCAGAGAAGTTGCTCCAGGGATCATTTCCGGTAGCGCTGTTCTCCCAAGTGATGCTCTTTTGGGTGACTCCAGTACCAGTCACCTTAGAGTCAGCAACCGTAGCGTCCTTGGCAGGAGCGGTAATGGTGAGGCTCGCATTGCCATTAGTGATGGTGGTCTTGGCGCTCACAGTGCACTCGGTGCTCTTCGTCTGGGCAGTCTTGTTGCCATTCACATCGTCCTTGGTGTTGGTGGCGATAACATAGTACTTCCCAGCCTCAGTGGGGGTGTAGGACTCGCCAGTCTCACCGGAGAGGGGCATGCCGTCCTTATACCACTGGTAGGACACAGTGCCCTTGTCGGTCACGCTGGCCTTGACTGTCAGCTTGTCACCGATATAGCCGGTGGACTTCAGATCAGTGTCAAACGTGGGCTTTGCGGCATCCACCTTGGTGCCAACGTTGCAGGTGGCGCTCTTGGTGGTAGCGGTCAGGCTGTTGCGGGTATTGGTGACGACCACGTAGTACTCACCGGCATCGCTGGCCGTATAGGTGGCGCTGTTGGAGCCAACCACGGAATCGCTGCCGCCGGACACCTTGTGCCACTCGTAGGACAGGGTGCCCTTGTCGGGGGCGTTAGCCACGACCTTCAGCTCCGTGCCGGTGACGGCAGTGGTGGTCAGGTCGGTGGTGATCACAGGGGCCTTGGGGTTGGCAAAGGCGATCTTGTAGTAGACCATGCCCTTGTTGGTGTCGACGCCGACATACATAGCGCTGGTCACAACGGGATAGGGGTTAGTGGCAACCAGCTTGTAGGTGCCGAACACCTCTTCGTAGACGCCCTTCACATTGCCCTGCAGGGCGTTGACCAGAACGTCGGCGGTCAGTTTGTTCTGGGCGGTGGTGACACTGCCGGAGGTGCTGGCAGCCATGTCGTTGGTCAGGGTGATGGTCTGGTTGCTGATGTCGCTGATCATGGTCTCGTTGCTGGTGGAGATCACACCGTCGGACAGGGAGCCGGTACCGTGATCCGGCACCTCAGTGCCGTCCAGGACGCTCTTGATGTACGCGGCGCGGACCGTGTTCTCGTCGGCATCCAGAACCAGGACGGTCTCCTTCGCAACGCCGGTGGAGAAAGCGCCGGCGGGAGCGTTGGTACCAGCGGACACGTCCTCCACGTTCCAGATATTCTTGTCGTAGGAGTAGCTGTCAACCAGCTTGGTGAGCTTCTTGTCGCTGTAGACAGCCACGGTGCCGTCGTTGAGCTTCACGGCATAGCCGGTCAGAACGTGGGTGCCGCTGCTGCCGGGGGCAGTCAGATCCGCCACGCCCTCGCCGTTCACGGTGTAGGCATAGGCAGTCTCAAAGTCGCTGTTGCCCTTGAACAGGGAGTCGTAGTCGGATTTGGTGAGCTTCAGGGTGGAGGCGGTGCCGTCCATCAGAAGCACGTTCAGGGTCACATAGCCGGAGGAGCTGCTGGTGCGGCCCAGGACATAGGCGTAGTCCTTCTCGGCGGCCACGCCCTCAGCGTCGAACAGAACCACGTCGGTCAGATTGGCCTTGGTGGTCTGGGCCACAAAAGCGGTGTTCTTGTCTACGTTAGACATCTTGTCGTAACCGATGGCCACGCCGTACTTGTCCTCGCCGTTCACGGTCGTGAAGTAGAAGGCCACGGTGTTCTTGTCCACGGCCACCTGACTGCTGGTGCCGTACTTGATGCGGGCAGCGCCGGTATCATAGTCGGCAGCAAGGGTGCTCTTCACGTTGGCGGGGCTGTAGTGGTCATCCGCGTTGGCATGGTTGTCGCCCACGATGGACTTGATGGTCAGAACGTCCTTGTCGTTGAGGCTGTACTCAATGACATAGCCGGCAGCGAAACCGGACTGGTGCTGCTTGCTGGAGTAGTGAACCTTACCGCCGGAGGGCAGCGTACCATCGGGCTTGGTGGTGGTGTTGTCCTGAACGGAGGAGCCCAGGAAGCCCTTCAGCTCCTCAATGCCGTTGTCCTTCTGCTGAGAGGAGGTCAGCTTGGGGAAGAGCTGCTCGCCCACGTTCTGCGCGGAGGCATCGAAGTTCAGGGTGTAAAGCTTTTCGGTGCCATCGGCCAGCAGAACCTTCACTTCGCCGGTGGGGTTGGAGTTGGTGCGGCCCGGATCGTAGCCGGAATCCAGGATCAGGGCATAGTCGCCCACGCCCTTGGAGGAGGGACGGTAAGCGATCACGTTGTCATTGGAGTCGAGGATGAAGTCGTAGTCGATGTCAAAGTCCACGCCGTCCTTGGTGCCGCAGTCCAGCACGTTGAACTCGTAGGTGTTGTCGGCCGCATCCGCCGCAAACAGGATGTAAGAGGGGTGGTACTCGGTGCCGCCCACGGTGATGGTCTGCTCCTTGGTCTTGCTGGAGGAGTAGGACTCCATCTGGCCGGTCACAACGTTGGGGGTGGAGACATGGTACTTGCCGCCGTAAGAGGCAACCAGAACCAGATCGCCCTCAGACAGGTTGGCGTCGGTCACGATGTTCTCGTTGTCGATGGCCTTGTTCTTGTTGAAGGCGTTCAGAGTGGTGGTCTCCTTGGAGTCGCTCTTGGCGATGACCTGGGTCAGAGTCTCCTGCAGGTACAGGACGTACTCAACAATACCGTCGCCGTCGTTGTCGATGGCGGTCATCTCCACGCCGTAGGCATTGGTCTTGCCGTTGACGTTGGTGAAGCGGCCGGTCTTGGCGTCAAAGCCCAGCGCCTTAGTGGCGTCGGCCTCGCTGTCCATCACACCGTAGTTGACATAGTAGGCGGTGTCCTTGTCGGTGGACAGGCCGGTGCCCTTCAGGAAGTCCTTCATGGTGCCCTGCGTGTCAGCGGTGGTCTTGACCACGTTGCTGGCATCATCGAGGTACACGCCCAGCACGGTGGAGTTGGAGAGAACGGTGGTCTTCTTGGCGTACATGGTCACGGTCTTGCCCAGCATGTCGGCAGTGGTGGACACGTTGAACACGACCTGGCCCTTCACCTCTTCGTACTCGCCGGTGGTGGTGTTGGAGGTAGTGGAGGCGTAGACCTTCACGTTCTCCATGGTGGTCTTGCCCTTGGCGGAGGCAAAGTCGCTGTCGGTGTTGTTCAGCGCGGCCTCCTCGTTGGAGACAACCACGCCCTCAATCTTGTAAACACCGTACTTGGCGCTCAGCAGGGTGCGGTGGTCGGTGAAGGCGATGGCATAGCCGTTCTCGTACTTCTGAATCATCTCGATGTCCAGAGCGTTGTAGATCAGCAGCGCCGCGTTGTCGCGGGTCAGAGGATCGCCGGTGGGAGCGGTCAGGTCATCAAAGATGCCCAGGGTAGAGGCCAGAGAGGCGGTCTTGATGGCCCAGTCGTTGCCGGTCAGGCCCTCGAGCTGCGCGTCGTAGCCGGCGGCCACTAGCAGCATCTTGGCGGCCTCGTTGCCGGTAACGGTAGCGGCGGGGTCAAACTTGCCGTTGCCGCGGCCGGCGATGATGCCCAGGCTGTAGCAGTAGTTGATGTAGCTCTCAGCCCAGTGGCCCTTCACGTCGGTCAGGCCGGTGTTCATCCCGACATACAGGCCGTCCACATCGGCGCCCTGATTCAGGACGGTGGCGATCATCTTCGCCATCTCGGCACGGGTCACATTGCCCGCGGGGTCAAAGAAAGACCCATCTTCCTTGCCGTTGATCACACCCAGAATGGTGAGCATGGAAACGGCATCCTTGTTGACGATCTCATCCTTGTCGGAGAAGTCGTCAAAGCCCGCAGCGCTGGCGGAGACAACCATCATGCCGATGAGCATGATCGCCGCCAGAGCCAGGCTGAGAGCCCGCTTGAGGTTTCTCATTTGGATTTCCTCCTTCTGAATTTTGAGCCAGAGGGGCGTATAACGCCCCTTTCAGGGGAGGAAACAATGCACATTTCGGGGGATAGAGATATAAAAGGCGGGGAAACAGAATCAAAAGGTTGCTATGGTAGACGTTTGGTAGACAATACGGGAGCGGGAAAAGTGAAAACGCCTTGGAACCCAAAGGATTCCAAGGCATTTCTGGTAGACTTTTGGTAGAACGGTTTTTAAAACACGGCTGAGATATTGTCAATCGTCTTGATCCGCAAAAAATGGTACGGTTTACTTGTGATATATATTTGAATGCGATATACTTTAGAAAAGTAGTAAAAAAAGGAGGTATCACTATGCCCAAAACCCCGTGGGCCGACCGCTATCGGGCAGCTCCCACCAATAAGAGCAACGTTATGCGGACGATCATTCTGGAGGGCCCCATCAGCCGTGCTGCGCTTGCAAAACGGGTTGGGCTGAGCCTTCCCTCCGTCATGACCATCACGGAAAATCTGATTAACCGCGGTCTGGTGAGAGCTGTGGGAAAGGGAAAGAGCAGCGGCGGAAAACCGCCGGAATTGTTAAGCGTGGTGCCCGAAAGCGAATATTATATGGGGGTGGATATTGGCCGTGGGACCATACGACTGGTGCTGATGAATTTGGCGCAGAAGGTAGTATACGGAACCATGGTGGAAACGGGGGAGGTCCAGCCTGTTGAAGCATTTGTGGACCGGTTGTGCGAGCGGATTCAGAGCAGTCTGCTGGAATCCGGAGTTGCACTGGATCGGTTGGCCGGAGTGGGGGTGGCGATGCCCGGCCTCATCGAGCGGGATACCGGGCATATTCTCTTCTCCCCGGACTTTGGCTGGAGCGATATTCCGCTTCAGAGCTGGCTTCAGAGCCGGCTGTCCTACCCCGTGTTGGTCGAAAACGCCAATCGGGCACTGGCACTAGCGGAGAGTGGCTGGCGCGGGGATGGCGGAGAGAGCGGCACCCATACCGTTTTATGTGTCAACATTGGACACGGTATCGGTGCAGCTCTGATGCAGAACAATCAGCTCTACTACGGCAGCAGCGGCACCAGCGGTGAGCTGGGACACATCACCGTCTGCAAAGACGGTCCGCTCTGCGCCTGTGGAAACTCCGGCTGCCTGGAGGCGGTAGCTTCCGGTGAGGCCATTGCCCTGCAGGCCAGAGACGCCGTTTGCAGTGGTCTCCCTACCAGCCTGCGGGAGCGGTGCGGCGGCGCATCGGAGCGGATTGACGCCAAGCTGGTCTTTGAGGCGGCGGCCAAGGGAGATGCGGTAGCCCTCTCGATTGTGGACAAGGCTACTGACTATATCGGAATCGGACTGGCCATGGCGATCAATATCCTGGATCCGGACTGTATCGTTTTGTGCGGAGGCCTGACAAGAAACGGTCCGCTGTTTTTCGACCGGGTAGCCCATAGTATGCAAATGCGGCAGATGCGGCAGGCGGGACGCCATGTGACGCTCCGTTTGGGAACCCGCGGCGACTATGGAACGGCCATTGGGGCGGCCCATATTATCTCTTACAACGGCTGGCGGGTGCCAAGACTTGAGCATTACTATTGATTCCGGCGGATCAGACCAGGGGCGGCATTTTTGCTAAAATGCCGCCCCTGATTTTATGCTATATTCAAAAACCTTTCGGTATAATATACAAAAGGTTTTCAGATGCATCATTCGAAACGCCAAAAATAGAAAAGAGGGATTGACATTTCTTATGCATAGCGCTACAATTGCCTCGTTAAGTTAGTTAACTTAACTTAGTATAAAAGGATAAGAGCGTTGGGGGTATTTTAAAGGGGAATGGGCAGAGGAAAAGGAGTTTTCACGTGCGTGTTGATAAATTCACTTTAGCTTTGATGAACCGGAGGCTGGTGCTGAAAACAATCTGGGAGAGAGGCGCTATCAACAAGGCTGAGATCGCACGCCGGACGGGGCTGAGCCTGCCGACCGCAATCAAGATCACAGATGAGTTGTTGGACAACCGTATTGTACGCTCCTGTGGGAGGCAGGAGGGCGCGTCCGGAAAGCGCCCCGAAATGTATGAGTTTGCTGGGGACTGCTATTACAGCGTCGGGATCGACTTTGCTCCAACCGTGCTGAGGGCGCTTGTGATGGATCTCAATGGAATGCCTGTTGCAAAGGCAAATCGTCCCATTCCGGTACCGGAAGATGCCGACGCGGTCATTCAGACCGCCGCAGAGCTGATTGACCAGCTATTGCGCGAGAGCGGTATCCCGCTCCACCGGGTCCTGGGCGTTGGGGTGGGTGTGCCGGGGATTCTGGACCTGGACCAGGGAAGGGTACTCTTTTCCCCTAATTTTCATTGGGAGGATGTAGCGCTTTTGGAGCCGCTGGGGCGGCTGCTTTTACAACGGACCAGTATCCGCTGGCCTATGCGGCTGGAGAACTCCAACCGGGCTATGGCGCTGGGGGAGCAATTCTTTGGTTCAGGTGTGGGGTATCACTATTTTATCTGCATCAACCTTGGCTATGGCATCGGCGCAGCGGCCATTGAAAACGGAGAGCTGTGCGTCGGTGCCTCTGGGACATCAGGGGAGCTGGGCCACATCACGGTGGAGAAGGATGGGCCGCTGTGTACCTGCGGCAACAACGGCTGCCTGGAGGCGGTAGCCTCCGGGCGAGCGATCGCCCAGCAGGCCCGTAACCTGATTTCCAGCGGAGTCAAAACCCGTATTCTGGAGTTGGCAGGCGGCAATATTGAGCGGGTGGAGGCCAAGACTGTGTTCGCTGCCGCCCGGGAGCAGGATGTGGCCGCACTGGACTTGGTTAGGAGGGCGGGAGAATACATCGGCATCGGCATTGCCAGCTACATAAATCTGCTGGATCCCGAGAAGATCGTACTGGCCGGCGGAATGTCAAATGAGTCGCTTTTAATCGAACAGATCCAAAAAGTGGTCAAGATCCGCCGGATGCGCTTTGCCGGGCGCAGGGTCAAGCTGCGGGTGTCCAATCTGGGTGAGTATGGGACGGCAATCGGCGCGGCGGCCATTCAGTTGAAGACCCTGCTGAGGCAGGGGGGCTTATCGCTGACAAAAGAACAGGAGGAGGCTGTATGAGCGAGTATCGGTTGGAGGTACGGGGTGTGACAAAGGTCTTTCCCGGAACCCGGGCGCTGGATCAGGTACAGCTCCAGGTGCGGCCTGGCGAGGTTCACGCGCTGTGCGGTGAGAATGGTGCCGGGAAATCTACCCTCATGAACATCATCGGCGGCGTGTTTCCGCCCACGGAGGGCGAGATCTTGTTTGAAGGCGCGCCTATTGCCCCCAGGAGTCCCAAAGAAGCCCAGGATATCGGCATAGGCTTTGTTCATCAGGAATTGAGCCTGTGCCCCCACCTGACGGCGGCGGAGAATATCTTCATCGGGCGTCTGCCCCACAAGGGGGGAATGATTGATTTCAAACGCCTCTGGGCGGATGCCGACATGGTTCTGAAGCAGTTCAACGCCAATTTTCCCAGCAGCGCGCTGGTCAGTGAGCTGACTGTCTCTGAACAACAGATCATTGAGATTGCGAAGTCGGTTTCACTCAACTGCAAGCTGCTGATTCTGGATGAGCCAACCTCCTCCCTCACGGAAAAGGAGACTGCCCGGCTCTTTGATTTGGTAAAGGAATTGAGCGGTAGGGGAATCAGCATTCTCTACATCTCCCACCGCATGGCGGAAATCTTTGAAATCTGCGACCGGGTCACTGTGTTCAAGGATGGTACCTATGTCACTACCATGGACACCGGAGATATCTGTGCAGACGATATCATCCGCGCTATGGTGGGCCGTGAGCTGGGAAATCTCTACCCAACCAAGAGCAGCTGTATCGCAGCGGACGATCCGGTTCTGGAGGTCAACGGCCTCACCGGCAGTATCTTCCGCGAAGTCAGTTTTGCCCTGCGGCGGGGGGAGATCCTGGGTTTTGCCGGGCTGGTGGGCGCGGGACGGAGCGAGGTTATGCGCGGTCTGTGCGCCATTGATCCCATCCGTTCCGGCCAGGTAGTGCTCAACGGCAGGCCCTGTGCCTTCCACACCTACCGTGACGCTGTGGATGCAGGCATCTGTTACTTGACCGAGGACCGCAAAATCCAGGGCCTGTTTCTGGAGATGAGTATCAAAAACAATATGTCCAGCGCCAACATGAAGGGAGTCTCCCATGGCATTTGGCTGGACGACAAGCTGGAGCGAAGCCTGGCCAACCGATTTGTAGAGCAACTGGCCATCAAAATTCCGGGCATTGAATACCCCATCAGCAGCCTGTCCGGCGGCAATCAGCAGAAGTGCCTGATCGGGAAGTGGCTTTCTCTGGCCCCAAAGGTCATCATCATGGATGAGCCCACCCGCGGCATTGACGTGGGTGCAAAGCGGGAGATCCACGCGCTTCTGCGTCAACTGGCAGAGAGCGGCGTCGGTGTGATTGTGGTATCCAGTGAGCTGCCTGAGGTCATCGGCGTGTCCGACCGGGTGGCAGTCATGCACGAAGGGTGCTTGGCGGGCTTCCTCGAGGGCGAAGAGGTGACGGAAGAGAATATCATGAAGCTTGCCTCCGGCGAGCAGCTTGCGGAAAAGGAGTTGCGGCAATGAAACAGAAGAGCGAGATAAAGCGGACGGGACCGGAGCTTTTGAAGCGGTTGCTCCGGCAGCGCGAGATGAGCGTATTTCTCATTATTTTGCTTGTGGTGGCCATCGTGGCCATCGTCAATCCAAAGTTCATCCAGCCCTCCAACATGAAGAGCATCGCCCTGAGTGTGGCCACCGACGGCCTGCTCTCCATCGGACTGACCCTGGCTCTGATTCTGGGAGGCATTGAACTGAGCGTGGGCGGCGTGGCCGCCATGACGTGCGTCATTGCCGGCCAGATGGCTTTGATGGGGGTCAACATCTGGGTGGCCTGCCTGGCTGCTCTGGCTGCGGGAGCCGTATGCGGACTGTTCAACGGCTTTATGGTCAGCAAGGTGGGACTGCCGCCTTTCATCGTCACCCTGTCCATGATGAACCTCTCCCGCGGTGTGGCCTACATTATCACCACAGGCTCCCCCCTGTCGGTGTCCGGCTATCTGCCGGACAGCTTCCGCTTTCTGGCCACCGGCGATGTATTCGGCATCCCCGTGCTGTTCCTGATCTTCCTGCTGGTCACCGTGGTGGCCCTTATCTTTACCAAGAAGTCCAATGCCTGCCGTAACATCTACTATGTGGGCAGCAATGAAAATGCCGCCAAGCTCTCCGGTATCAATGTAGACCGGGTCAAGATCTTCGTCTATGTGGTCATCGCCTTGCTCTCAGCACTGGCCGGTATCCTTTCTCTCGCACGCTTCAATGTTGCCACCCCTGAGCTGTCCAAGGGCGCGGAAACCACCGCTATCTCTGCCGCGGTCATCGGCGGCACCTCCATGACCGGCGGCCTGGGCGGTATCCTGGGCACATTTCTCGGCATTTTCCTGCTGAAGATTGTGGACTCTGCCCTGGTTATGATGAATGTGTCCGTCTACTGGCAGGATTTCGTCCAGGGCGCTATCCTGGTCATCGCCGTTACCATCGACTATATGAGCCACCGAAAAAGCGGCAACAGCTTCCTCCAGCGCATGCTGGGCCTGGGGCGCAGGAAACCTGCCCTGCGGCCGTAATCCGTGATCCGGCGCCCGGCGCGGGCGCAGGCAATACCGCCAAGAAAAATAAAAGGAGGAACCCACAATGAAAAAGGCACTGGCACTTATTCTTGCACTGGCGCTCTCCCTGTCCCTGTTCGGCTGCTCCCCGGCCGAAGCACCCGAAGACTCCCCCAACGCTGGAGGGGACGGCACGCAGGCTGCGGCCGGAGCGTTCGTCGGCAACGAAAGCGACGAGTACTACATGGTCAGTTTCCTGTCCGGCATCGATTACTGGAAGCACTGCTTTGAGGGCATGGAGGATGCTGGAAACGCCTTGGGTGTTACTACCAAGTATACCGGCCAAACCGACTCTGATGTGGCCGGTCAGGTGGCTGTTCTGGAGCAGGTCATTGCCCAGAGTCCCAAGGGCATCGCAGTCACCTGCGTGAACTCCGCCGCCCTGGCGGATACCATCAACTCTGCCAAGGAGCAGGGGATCTCTGTGGTGTGCTTTGACTCCGACTCTCCCACCTCCGACCGCTCCTCCTACCTGTCCACCGGCAATTCCGAAGCCGGCCGCATTGCCGCTGAGTACCTGGTACCCCTGTGCGGAGGGGAGGGTAAGATCGCCGTCCTCTATACCGTGGGCGCCGAGAACAGCGAAAGCCGTGTTCAGGGCTTTGAGGCCTGGTGCGCCGAAAACGCCCCTGGCATCGAGATCGTGAAGGTTAACGACGCCGGAGACACCACCGCTGCCACCGACAACATGTCGGCGGCCCTGCAGGCCAACGATGACCTGGTAGGCCTGTTCTGCGTGGACGGTATCGCCGGTACCGCTGGCCCTACCGCCGTGGCTGAGTCCGGCAAAGATCTGCGTGTGCTGGCTTCCGACGTGGACACCACCGTGCTGGACAAAGTGAAAAACGGTGAGATTGACGCCACTGTTGCCCAGGGGATGTATAACATGGGCTTCTGGAGCATGATGTTCCTCTATACCGAGGCCAACGGCCTGTCCGCCAAGGCGCTGCCCCAGAACGTGGACACCGGCGTTACCATCGTGACCAAGGAGAACGTGGACGAGTACTACCCCAAATAAAAGGGCAGCCCTCTGATACCATGCCCGCAGGACAGAGCCACACGCCCTGCTCCTGCGGGCCCTTTTTGTGGAAACGAAGTGTACCCCCTCCGGCATTTACTGCCCAGCACCCAGCCTGCTTGTGCCGGAGCCCAATTCTCTGGAAACAAAATCAAAAGGAGTGAATGGAATGAAGCACTTTGATTATTTTGCCCCCACCGAGATCATTTTCGGCGCCGGCCGCGTCACCGAGGCGGGGGCCCTTGCTGCCCGCTATGGGAAAAAGGCCATGCTGGTGACCGTCCCCGAGTTCCCTGCGGTGGCAGAACTGTACGCCAAGGTCAAAAAAAGCCTGTCTGACGCAGGTGTGGCCTGTGTGCACTATGACGGCGTGATCCCAAACCCAACCACTGAACTGGTCACCAGAGGAGCGGAGCTGGCAAAGGCCGAGGGGGTGGATGTGGTGATCGGTTTGGGCGGCGGCTCCTCCATGGATACCGCCAAGGCCATCGCTGTAGAGGCCACCCATCCTGGTACCGCCTGGGATTACAACTGCCACACCGCAGGCCCAACGGAGCAGACGCTGCCCATTCTGGCCATCAGCACGACCGCCGGCACCGGCAGCCAGACCACCCCATGTGCCGTCATTACCAAGACCAGTGCCAAGGACAAAAGCGCTATCTGGAACAAGAATATTTTCCCCCGCGCAGCCATTGTAGATCCCGAGGTTACCCTTTCCCTGCCCGCCAGCGTAACTGCGCAGACCGGTTTTGATGCCTTCTGCCATAATTTTGAGGCATATCTCTCCGTCAACACCAACCCGCTGGTGGAGTGCATGGCCCTGGATGCCATCCGTATTATCGCCGCATACCTCCCCAGGGCGCTGGCCGACGGCTCCGACCTGGAGGCCCGCAGCCAGATGGCCTGGGCCGACACCTTGGGCGGTCTCACCAACGCATCCGCCGGTGTCACTTTGCCCCACGGCCTGGGCATGCAGATCGGCGGCCACTGTCCCCATGTCACCCACGGCCAGTCTCTGGCAGTCTTCTATCCCGCTTTTACCCGGTATACCTATCCCGCCGCTGAGCACAAGTTCGCCACGGTAGGCCGGATCTTTGAGCCCTCCCTGGAGCGGGAGAGCGATGCTGTGGCCGCGGAGAGAAGCTGCGATGCCATTGACTGCTTCCTTAAGAGGATCGGCCTTTGGATCAACTTCCGGGAGCTGAACGTGACCAAAGAGGATATCCGGGAGATTGCAGACTGCGGCCAGGTACTGGGCGACTATGCCAACAATCCCCGTGTCGCCACCATTCCAGAGATGTATGAGCTGCTCATGAGCTGCTACGACCGCAAATAGGGGGAGGGTGGTATTATGACGGAGACTGGCATCCTGAACCGGGATATTACGGCCGAACTGGCCCGGATGGGACACACCGACCGGCTGCTGATCGCTGACGCCGGTCTGGCTATCCCGGACAGCACCAGGGTAATCGACCTCTCGCTGGCGGAAAACGTCCCCACAGCGGTAGATGTGCTCAAGGAGCTGCTCAAGCACTTCAGTGTGGAGGGTATCATTCTGAGCCAGGCCACCCTGGATGTGAGTCCCAGCCGCGAGCGGGAGTTCAAGGCATGTTTTCCACCTGAGCTGCCCTGCCAGGTGGTCGGCCATCCCTACTTTCGGGACGAACTGACACGCCAAGTAAAATTTGCCATCCGTACCGGGGACTTTACTGCCAACAGCAACATCATACTCATCAGTGCTGGCGGCCCCCGGTGGTACTGTGAAAAGAGTTGAGGAGGAAAAGGCATGCTGCAGCAGGTTATGACAGCCCCGGGGGTCATTGAATTCCGGGAGGTTCCAATCCCTGAGCCAAAGGCCGGTGAGGTACTGGTCAAAATCATGCGCATCGGCGTGTGCGGCTCGGATATCCATGTCTATCACGGTGAACACCCGTTTACGAAATATCCCGTCACCCAAGGCCACGAGGTGTCGGGGGAGATTGCCGCGCTTGGAAAGGGAGTCACCAGCCTCCGGGTGGGACAGCGTGTCACCATCGAGCCACAGGTGGTATGCGGCAGGTGCTACCCCTGCCGCCATGGAAAATACAATCTCTGCGAGGAACTCAAGGTGATGGGGTTCCAGACCACTGGTACCGCCAGCGAATTTTTTGCGGTGGATGCGGCTAAGATTACTCCGCTTCCCGACACAATGAGTTTTAATGAAGGGGCTATGATTGAGCCGCTGGCTGTGGCCGTTCATGCAGCTAAACGCTTTCCGGAGCTGGCGGGCGCCAAAGTGGCCATTTTGGGTTCCGGCCCCATCGGTATTCTGCTGGCCCAGAGCTGCAAGGCTCTGGGGGCGGCCCAGGTGCTCATTACCGATATCTCCGACGCCCGGCTGGAGCTGGCCCGGAGCTGTGGGGCGGACTTCGCAGTGAACACTCGGACACGTAATTTTGGTAAAGTCATGGTAGAGTGCTTCGGTCCGGACAAGGCGGATGTTATTTACGACTGCGCAGGCAACGATACCACCATGGGACAGGCTATCCAGTATGCCCGCAAGGGCAGCAAGCTGGTTCTGGTCGCAGTATACGCAGGAATGGCCCATGTGGATCTGGCCCTGCTTAATGACCACGAGCTGGATCTGGACAGCACCATGATGTACCGGCATGAGGACTATGTGGATGCCATCCGTCTGGTCAGTGAGGGGAAAATCCAGCTCAAGCCCCTGATGAGCCGGCACTTTGCCTTCGGGGACTATCAGAAAGCCTATGAATACATCGATGCCAACCGGGAGGCCACCATGAAGGTCCTGATCGATGTAGCTCCTTGTGAAGAATGACCAAGGGGCAGGGCGGGCGGCAGGAGCCGCCCGCCGCGCTGATATGAGGTGAATACATGTATGACATAGTAGCACTGGGCGAGAGTTTGATCGACTTTACGCCCGCCGGCATCAATGAGATGGGAATGCCTCTGTTCAGCCAGAACCCAGGCGGTGCGCCGGCCAACGTACTGGCTATGGCATCCAAGCTGGGCAGAAGCACCGCCTTTGTGGGCAAGGTGGGCCGGGATGCCTTTGGCCGCTTTCTTCAGGAGCACATGGAGAAAGCCGGTATTGACTGCTCCGCCCTGCGCCGGGATGACCGGGTGCCCACGACCCTGGCCTTTGTTCAATTGGATGAGTACGGCGACCGCTCCTTCTCCTTCTATCGAGATCCAGGGGCGGATGTGATGCTCCGGCCAGAGGAGGTGGATGACACCCTGTTGGAGGGATGCCGGATATTCCACTTTGGCTCCGTCTCCCTCACCAAGGAGCCTTGCCGCGGAACCACCCTGTGGGCCGCACGGAGGGCCAGGGCGGCAGGGGCTCTTATCAGCTATGATCCCAACTACCGTCCCTTCCTTTGGCCTAGTGTGGAAGCTGCGCGCCGCGCGCTCTGTGCCGCCCTGGAGCTAACGGATATACTGAAGGTGAGCGAAGAGGAGATGTGTCTGCTTACCGGAGAGAGCACCCTGCCTGGTGGGGCCGAAAAGCTTCAGGCTATGGGACCGTCTGCGGTCTTTATTACCCGGGGCAAGGAGGGGGCGTATTTCCGCACACCGTCAGGGGAGGGGGCTCTGCCCGCCTTTCCCGTAAACGCCGTGGATACCACAGGGGCAGGAGACGCCTTTTGGGGCGCCCTGCTTGCGCAGATCCCAGGCCGGGGCCGGACCGCACTGGAGGCGCTCACCCTGGAGGAGCGGGTATCCGCCACCCGTGTCGCCAATGCTGCGGGCGGCCTGACAACAACCGCCAAGGGCGCCATTCCTGCCATGCCGGATTCAGCCGCCATCCAGGCCTGTGTGCAGGCCATGGGCCGCTGTGCTTTTGACGCCTGATACTTTCAGAATTCTGTTTTTGCCTGTTGAGTACCTATGTCCGGGCGCGGTGCCGCTGCATATGCTGATATGGGCGAGTGCCCAACTATGCTATAAAGGGGTCGTGCCAGTTGTTATGAATGTTTATCGGCCGAACGGCCATTTTGATGAGCAGGTGCAAAGAGCGGTGTGTTGTCCGGTCTGCTGCCCTGTACCAGGGCCGGTAGGGCCGCAAGGCCCGACGGGCCCGCAAGGCATTCCGGGTAGTCCGGGCCCTACTGGTGCTGTGGGACCGACGGGGCCGCAGGGCAGAGACGGAGCGCCAGGGAGTGCGGGGCCCGTTGGAGCCACCGGGCCGACGGGCCCGGCCGGACCCATGGGGGCTACAGGCCCAGCTGGGACAGCGGGTGAGACCGGCCCTACCGGGCCGCAGGGTCCCTCCGGACCGACGGGGCCGCAGGGCAGAGACGGAGCGCCAGGAAGTACGGGGCCTGTTGGAGCAACCGGGCCGGCTGGTCCTACCGGCCCCACTGGTCCAACTGCCGCTGCGGTGGGCTGCGCCTGTGTTCAACAGATGCGGAATGTGCTCCAGCAGCTCATCCAGCTCTATCCGAATGATAATGCGGTAGTCGCTATGGATAGCGGAAATAACAGCAGTGGTCGCCTCGGTTCGCTGCTCCCTGCCGGGCCGAATGCCGGACTGCTCCAGCTAGTCAACAGCCAGGGGGTGCCTCAGGAGGCTGTCTCCATCTGTCGTATTGCCTCGGTGCGCATTACCAGTGCCTCCTATAACAATGCCATCACCTATCTGCCCGTACCGGTTCCACCTCCCACGGGATGCGATGCCGACTGTGAGGCTGCCATCCGGTCCTATTTGCCGGTGGGCACAACCGGCGTCGCCATCAATGCCGGAGGGCAGACCGTGGCCAATGGAAGTATTATACGCAATGAATTTGGGATGGTGGTTGTGGTAGGGCCCAACAGCAGCGACCCTGCTTTTGTCTCCACCTGCAAAGCGGAAATCATCAATCAGTAGAGCGCGGCTCTGTGCAGCGCTCTGATTTCGGGCGGCGGCTTGTAAAAAACAGGCCGCCGTCCGTCTGCTTCTGTTGTATACATTTTTCTGAGCCTGTGGATACACGCATCAGCTTGTTCTCTAAATCAGGTATGAAAAAACCAAGGCTGCAAAACACTATCCCCAAGACATGAATTGGGGAGGAAAGCATATGAAATCAGTGTGGGAACAGACCGGAGAGCACAGGGATTTTGCCCCCCTAAAGGGGGATATTTCCACCGATGTCCTCATTATCGGGGGCGGTATGGCGGGCATCCTGTGCGCCTATCTGCTGCACGGCGCCGGAGTACCCTATGTTCTGACGGAAGCGGAAACGGTGTGCGGCGGTATCACAAAGAATACCACCGCTAAAATTACCATTCAGCATGGCCTTATCTATGACAAGCTGCTGCGCAGATTCGGCATCGGCCGGGCGGGACAGTACCTCTGCGCCCAGAAGGCGGCTCTGCAAAAATACCGGGAGCTGTGTTCTGGTATGGACTGTGATTTTGAGGAAAAAGATGCCTATGTCTATGCGTTGGAAGAGCAAAGAAAGCTGGAACAGGAGCTGTCGGCCATGGAAAGGCTGGGCTTCCACGGGGACTTTGTGGAGCATCTTCCACTTCCCTTTCCTGTGGCTGGCGCTGTCAGGGTGCACAACCAGGCCCAGTTTCATCCCCTGAAGTTCGTCTGCTGCCTTGCAAAGGGCCTGCACATCTATGAGCACACGCCGGTGCGGGAGCTGATTGGCACGACAGCCGTGACGGACAGCGGTAAAGTGGCGGCAAAGGCGGTGATCGTGGCCACACACTTCCCGTTCCTCAACAAACACGGCAGCTATTTTCTAAAGCTGTATCAGCACCGCTCCTACGTCATTGCCCTGGAAAACGCCCCGGATGTGGACGGTATGTATGTGGATGAGGCGCAGGAGGGGATGTCATTCCGAAACGCACGGGATTTGCTGCTGGTGGGCGGCGGCGGGCATCGCACGGGAAAGCGGGGCGGAGCATGGAGGGAGCTGAGGGAGTTTGCCCGGCGGTATTATCCGGGTGCTACAGAGAAGTACCAGTGGGCTACTCAGGACTGCATGAGTTTGGACGGCGTCCCCTATATCGGCCCTTATTCCTCCTCCACATCAAACTTATATGTAGCTACCGGGTTTAACAAATGGGGAATGACATCTTCTATGGTATCCGCCATGCTATTGAGTGACCTTGTGCAGGGGAAGACCAACCCTTTCGCAGAGGTGTTTTCGCCTTCCCGCACAGTCCTCCGCCCTCAACTGGTCGTCAATGGATTTGAGGCGGCCGTCGGCTTGCTGGCCCCCACAACCAAGCGATGTCCCCATATGGGCTGCGCGCTGAAATGGAATTCCCAGGAGCACACCTGGGACTGCCCATGCCATGGCTCCCGCTTTACGAAGAAGGGAAAATGCATCGATAATCCGGCCACAGGCGATCTGACATCATGCTAGAGCAAAAAATTGCCCGGTATTGCAAAGAATATTGTCCTAGTGCGGTAGCAATGGACGGCTGGGTGCCATCCCATTCCCGCAGGCAGAGGGGATACCAATAAAAACTGCGGACGAAAATGCTCCGGTTCTTCAGAGCGAGTAGGAGCATTCAGGTGGGTACGCCCGAAGTCCGAGCAAGGAGTCCCTTCTCTAGAGGGCGAGCACTCGCACGAAGCCCGATTGGCCGTATGCGGCACCCAGTCTATACAAAAAGCAGGCTTTCCGCGGCAGCGGAGAGCCTGCTTTTTGGCATATGCATACGAAAAAGATACAGCATTTCGCTGAAGCGGCCTTCTGGCCCGCGGCGCTTTTGCGCCGTGCAAGTGTTTTGGCCGAAGGCCAAAACCTTGGTGCAGGCGGAATTCACTTCCGCCGGGCATGTGAAGTCCTCACGGTATCCATAAAAATAACCACACCGAAAGGTGTGGTTATTTTTATGGCAGGGGGTAACAATTCCGAACCCTGGATCTATAAAAGCCTTGCGCCGCAACGGTTACAAAACTCGGCCCCATCTCTCGCATAGATTTTCAGGCCTTTTTCATTATAAAATTATGCCGGAACCGATATGCCAGAAGCAGATAGGTATAAAGACTTATGAGTCCGCATCTTCTCCAGATGGAGCGACGTTTCCCTCGATCATATCTACAACTACCTGACTGAGCTGGGCCGCATTCTTTGATGTAATAACTGGGACACCAGTCTGCGCTTCAATTGCTTTCCGCGCATCGCCAGCAACCTTTCCACCGGCACGTGCAGTCTCTATATTTTCGCTAAATGTTACCGGCTCTTTCTGCTTTGATATTTCTGTAGTCGTAGCCTCAGCCAACATATTCAAAACAAGTTCCAGTGTTGTCATATTATCGCGGAGATTTTCTTTTGTCAATCCCTTGAGCGTTTTGTACTGCCGGGTCGTCATCCCTGACCACGCACGGGATATCTCATCAGTCAGAATGGCGTATTCCACACCCTTCTGAACACCGCGGGCATCCCATTCATCGGTGAGTTCCTTTCTCACCTGGATCGCCTGAAGGCGCTGGTTGATCCACTCGCGGGAATAGCCTTTCTTCAGATAGGTTTCCAGTGCGCGATCAATGGTCAGCTCCGGATCAATCGTTTCCTCAATGCGTTCCCGGCCCACTTCTGCCAACCAACGCTTGAAGGGCTCTGCTTTGTGTGACGGGATGGATTGGATGATTCGAAGAAGCTGTTCCGTATCCGCTACGTCAGTTAACCGCTTTTTCCCGTCAGCGGCGGTCATTTTCAACTGGTTACAAGATGTAACCGGTTCAAAGCCCTCGTCCACAAGGCGTTTTTTTGTAACCTTCCAATAGTTTCTGGCCACTTGATGGTTCGGAGCCTCCGTTAGAACCGCCACCACATCGACAATAGAAAAATACCACTCCTCTTTTTCTTCATCCCATGCAGTGCGGATGTGCTTATCTTCAAAAAGCTGAATCTTATCATCCAGGCCCATACTCATTTCTCTCTTTCTCTATGTTATCATCAGGTGATCAAGCAGCCCCTGGCACCCATCAGACACATCCCGCCATGTAGCTTCGAAGTTGTCGGTGTACCAAGGGTCGGCTACCTCCTGACCGGGGCGGTCGGTGTAATCCAGCAGGAGGCGCATCTTGTCCATAAAGTCTCCGCCGCAGATGCGGTACATATCCCGGAGGTTGGCCCGATCCATCCCGATCAGCAGATCGTACTCCTCGTAGTCGCTGTTCACGAGCTGTCGTGCGGCGTGGCAGGAACAGCCGATTCCATGCTCCGCCAGTTTGCGCTGTGCAGGAGGATAGACAGGGTTCCCAATCTCCTCCCGGCTGGTCGCCGCGGAGGCGATCTGGAATTGACTCTCCAGGCCGGCTTTCCTCACAAGGCCTTTCATAACATACTCGGCCATTGGGCTCTGACAGATATTGCCGTGGCAAATAAAAAGGATCTTTTTCACGTTCTCCGCACTCCGTTACAGTTTCTTTTTCTTCAGTATAGCAGATATCCTCCGGTTCGTCGAGCCAATGAAGCCCCCACGCGCCATTCTGGATCTGTCTGAGCAATTCTGTCTTGCCCCAGCCATACTCCAGTGCGGCTTTGAGATACCACGCCCGTTCCTCCGCTGCTTCGCAGGCTTCCAAAATCGTCACATTCTGCGTCCACGCCAGCTTCAGCGCCTTTTCAAGCCGATCCGGTGTATTCCCATAGGTCAGATAAAACAACCGCATACGGCGTAGATTACGGGGTGAAAAGCCCTTTCGCTCCGGGTATCTCGACTGGAGGTATTCAGCGGCCATGACTGCTGCGCCCTTCTCCGTTCTGCCGCATACGGCCCTGCCGATCTCACAGTACAGTTCCATCTCTGCCAGATCGGAACCCATCAGGACATCCAGGGCCGAATACAGAGAAGAATAGTCGCTTGGTTTTCGGATGTTCATAGCTGCTCCTTTCCGGCGTATCCGCCTTGGTAAAGAACGCCGCAAAGGGAAACGCGGAAGAACATTCCGCACTTTCCTTTACGGCTTCCACCGACCATATAGCTTGTACGATTTAATTTCAGAGAAGGATATGCCGCGCCTCTTGACAGCCGCGGCCTCCTCTGGGATATACTCTTTTTTATTGATACAATGTTAAAGCAACTCAAAGGTATGTAAAAAAGTCAGCCACCAAGCAGCAGATCTTGCCTTTCTGGTCCTTTCCCCAGTACCAGTAGTAGACGCCGCTTGGAACGGTAAAAAGGGCCGCTGAGTAACTGCCGTCCGGAGAGATCCCGGCTGCGCAGCGTATTCCCCAGCGCTCCTGATTCTCCTCCAGAATCTCATCCAGGACCATCTCATGCTCCAAATCTGAAAACTCAGATTTCATACAGGCATCTTTGAAATACTGGCCATCCATAAATCCCGTTGTCGACTCGCTTACAACATAGCCGCAGTTCCTGCGGCGGGACCGCTCAGTATCCCATAGCGTTTTCGCCGCTGTGAAAGTCACTGGAGGACGATCTGTAAAACAAATCTCCGCAAACGCAAGTACGCAGTCCCCGTCAGAATGGGCGGTATATGCGAACACCGGATACATACCGGGACGGACCTTTTGCTGAAACGCCTTCCGTTTGAAATCAGCGATTTCGAACCGCAATGTTGGGTCTGCCATCACGATCTCGCCTGTCGGCAGACTGATGAGGCCGATGTCATGGATCTGGATAACAGACTTGCCGTATCGGTTCTGCAAGCTGGCACCATCTACCGTGTGTATGATCTTTAGATTGTCCTGTGCATCCATATTATCATCCTCTGGAATTCAATGAATCTTTCAAGCGGTATTATAACTCCCTATACCATGACTGCTCCATCACTATTGTACCCACTGCATCCCAGAACTTCAATCCACATTTATTAGTCTGCTGATTTCCAATGTCAGGTCACATTTTAAGAGCTATTTTCCCGCTTTCATTTTATCATCTAACTGTTTTCTCGAAAAGAAAGCTGTAAAGGAAAACGCGGAGACGGCTCCGCGCTTTCCTTTACGGCTTCCGCTTATTATATCACTTGCACGACCTGCTCCCAAAGGAGAATGTGCTTTTTGTCCACCGCCTGATTGTCATGAAGATGGCCGAACAGCCAGTAGTGGTATCTGGCCCGGTTTTTGACTTCCTCCAGAAAGTCTGTCAGCCGGTCCGCCCGAGCGTGGGGGATGATCTTTTGCGTTATGCTGGTGGGGGCGCAGTGGGTCAGAATGTAGTCCACCGCCCAGTCATGGGCGTCCAGGTTCTTCCGGGCCTCCTCATACTCCTCATCGGAGGGAAGTTCCTCTGTCCACCAGGACACGCCCTTGACCCGGAACATGGCCCTGGCCCGCCGCATCCGCCAGTACCGCTCCTCGAAGCCCGGTTCCTCGGGGTCCAGGATGCCATCCTGAATATCGTGCGAGGACGCTCCACCCATGGTGAAGAATGTGTATCCTTCGATGTCAAAGACCTGCCCACGCATGAGGTGCAGCACATGGGGCCGTACTTCATGGATCCTGCCTCCGTGCCACAACCTTTCCGGCAGCGCGTTCAGCATGGCAAAGTTCTCGTGGTTCCCATCCAAGAAGGCAGTCGTAAAAGGCTTGTCCTCCAGCCAGTCCAGCCAATACTTCTCCGCGGGTGTTCCACCCCAGAGTCCTCCAAAGTCGCCTGCGATGATTACCATGTCCTCGCGGTTCATCTTTTTCTGCTCCGGGAAGTATTTCATCCCAAGCCGCTGAAATCCGCCGTGTGTATCGCCTGTGACATAGACGCTCATGATGCGTTCCTCCAATCCAGTTGTTCGATCTCCTGCTCCACCTCAGTACCGTTCCGGAAGGTAACCCGGATCTTGTCTTTTGCGAGGACGGTCACTTTCTCCACCAGCTGGTAGACCACGCTCTGATCCCATTCTGTCAGCTCTGCAGCATAGGCGCTCATGGCTATCGAGGCGGCTTTGAGCCGCTGGCTTACCAGTTCATTTTCCTGATAGACTTGCTTGATCCGCGACTTATGTTCCTTGAGATCCGCCATTGCGTTGGATATCATGCGGAACCGCTCCGCATAGTCTTCCGTGCCACCCGCGGCGGACGCCTCCGCCAGCAGGCTGTTGAACTGCTTCTCCAGTTCCTCCAGCATCCGGTCGATGTCCGCGAGGCTCATGGTCTCACCGGGGATGGGCGCCAGTTCCTGCTCCATGGCCCCCATCAGCTGGACTTCCAGGGCGTCCCTGCTGTCCATCACGCTGTTGATGGCGTTCAGGATCGCCTGCTGGAGCGGCTTTTCCTCCAGCGTTTCAGAGTGTTTACAGTATTTTGCCCCATAATCCAGGCGGCTTCCGCACCGCCACACAGCCCGTTTCACTCCGCCCTTGTTCCAGACGCACCGGCGATAGCCTGTCCCGCAGTGGCCGCAGAACATGAGATTTGTCAGGATGTACTTCCCGCTGTACTTGCTCCGCCCGGTGGGCGCGCTCTTGCTGGTACCGCCTGTCTGTGCCCTGCGCCGGGCTATCTCCAGCTGCGCCGCGTAGAAGACGTCCCGGCTCACGATCCCCTCATGGTGGTCCTGGACCAGATACTTGGGGAGCTGGCCGTTGTTCTGGATCACCTTTTTGCTGATGCAGTCCTGGATAAAGGTCTTCTGGAGCAGCGCGTCACCGCAGTATTTCTCGTTGCTCAGAATACTCAGCAGGTTCTTGATGGTCCACTCCTGTTTTCCTATCGCGTTCAAGGCCCCCTGCGCCTCCAGCTTGCTCTTGATGGCCCGCAGGGTATCTCCGGCCAGATACCGCTGATAGATAAAGCGGACGGTCTCCGCCTGCTCCTCGTTGATCACCGGCCTTCCGTCCGGGCCCTTCTCATACCCAAGCATCCACTTGTACTGCATCGTGACATGGCCGGCTTTCATGGACCTTCGCTTCCCCCAGCGGACATTGGCGCTGGTGTTCTCACTTTCAGACTGGGCGAAGGCGCCGTGTATGGCGATGAGGAACTCGCTCTCCGGATAGATGGAGTTGATATTCTATTCCTCAAAGATGACCGGGATACCCAGTTCCCGCAGTTCTCGGGTATAATTGAGGGTGTCCACCGTATTCCTTGCGAACCGGGAAACGGCTTTGGCCAGGATCATGTCGATCTTTCCCTGGCGGCACATCCGGATCATCTGGAGGAATTCCTTCCGCTTACAGGTGGAGGTGCCGGTCTTGCCCTCATCCGCGAACACCTTTACCATGGTCCAGCTGGGGTTCTTCATGATCTTCTCGGTGTAGTAGGCAAGTTGGTTTTCATAGCTGGTGAGCTGCTCCTTGCTGTTGGTGGATACACGGCAGTAGGCCGCTACCCGCAGGTGCCTCTTTTGGGCCTGCTCCTGGGGCGTTTCCTTCTTGGCTGGGATCACAATGACTTTCGGGGCGGTTTCTGTCATGGCTGTTGTCCTCCCTTCATGATCTGGCCGTTTTTCAGCCGGACCTGAATGCCTTTTCCTCTGTATGTGATCTGTCGGACGCTCTCACACAGGAGCTCCCGCTCCAGTTCCTCCATGAGCGGATGGTTCCGGAAGAGCTTCTGGAGCCGCGTCGTCTCATATTCCTCCGCCCCAATGGCGTTGAGCCTGTGTTCCGCCAGCCGAAGCGCCATATTCCTGGTCCGCTCTCCATCTACAGGCGGGGATTGGAGAGCTTCCTCCAGCTCCCGTCTCAGTTTCCTGCTCTCTGCCGGGTCCTCCATTTCTGTCTGGCCGGAGGCAATACGCTCCGGGTGCTGGACAAGACGGTTCAGAAGCGTCAGGGTCTGCTGTTCCACCCAGGCAGGCGGGGGACCGCCGCACAGCCGCCGCAGCTCCATCTGTGCCGGCGTTTTTCTGACCGGGACCGCCCGGTCCCTGCGGCGCTCCTGAGCACCGCGGTACTGCTCCTCCGGGAGTATGGCCGGATACCGGTCTGTCCCGCTGTATCTCTTGTCCTCCAGGATGCGGGCCACCATGTTTTTGTTCCACAGCTTTCCCTCGTCATAGGCAATTCCCCGCTCTTGGAGTGCCTCCACCAGTTCCTGATAGGATGCCCCGGCCAGATAGGTCTGGTAGATCCAGCGGACTGTTTCCGCCTCTGCCGGATGGGGAGTGTACTCTCCGAACTCCATCCGATATCCGAAGGGCTGCTTTCTGTTGCCCGCCATCAGCACACCGTCCTCTCGATGGTCTCCGTCAGCTCCAGCCCGTTGATCAGCCGGAACCGCAGGCATTCGTTGTTCTCCACGATGATCTTTGCAACCAGCTCGCTGAACAGCTCCTCATCGAACGCCTCCAGAAATTCCGGCCCGGTTTCCAATATCTCCAGCAGGACTTGAGTCTGCCGGATGGTCTGATCCTCCTCGGACTCCAGAAACCGTTCCTTTTCCAGTTTGGCGGTGCGGAGCTGTTCAGCCAGCGTGTTGCTCCGGGTAATATAAATGTCAGGATCGACAAGGCCCTGCTGCTTCAGCTCGGCCAGTAGTCGCTCCTGACGGACGATATCCGCTATTTGTTTGTTCAGTTCCACGATGTCCAGGCTCCAGAGCAGTTTCCTGTTTTGGGCTGTCTGGAGGTCTGTGAGCAGTTGGGAGAGGACTGGCATTCCGTGATGCCGCAGCTTGTAATACAGGCGGAGGAAGGCACGTTCAAATTCAGATTCCGGGATCTGCGTGATCTGACATTTGTCAGGCGACTTATCGTGGAGCCTGCAGGTCCAATAGGCGGATTCCCTACACTTTTTTCGTTTGAATATGGAACCGCACTGTCCACAGATGACGGTACCGGTCCATGGATATGTAACTCCGGACTTTGGGTGAATCACCGCGCCTTTCTGCTTCAGCAGTGCCTGTGCCCGGTCAAACAATTCCCGGTCAATAATAGCGGGATGGCTGCCCGGTACGAAATATTGGTCATACTCACCTTGATTTCGCTTCTTCCTGTGGGGCAGTGTTCGGGTGGTATAGGTCTTTTGTGCCAGCGAGTCACCCGCATATTTCTCATTGTGGAGGACATATTGGATCGACGTTGTCTGCCAGTATGGGGTCTTATCTCTTGTGGGGATCCCGTACCGCGTGATCTCTTTTGCGATGTCCTCCATGCTGTTGCCATTGAGGTATCTTTGGAAGATCAGACGGATGATTTGGGCCTCCGCCTCGATGATCTCCAGCTCTCCTTTGACCAGGCGGTATCCAAACGGGGCCTTACAGGTGATGAAGCTGCCCTTTTTCATTTTCTTCTGGTAGGTCCAGCGGATATTTTCAGAGATAGCTTCACTCTCTTTCTGGGCTATCATGGAGAAGATAGCTGTCAGCAGCTCGCCGGACATCTGGGCGGTATCGATGCCCTGCTCCTCGAAGCAGACCCCGACCTCCAAGTCCCTCAGCTCCCGGACCGCTATCAGGCTCTCGCTGGTGTTTCGCGCGAACCGAGCGGTGGATTTTGTCAGGACCTTGTCGATGCGGCCTCTGCGGCAGTCTTTCAGGAGCCGCTGGAAGTCATCCCGTTTCTCCGCGGAGGTCCCGGTGATCCCCTCATCCGCATATACGTCCACGAACTCCCATTCCGGGTTGCCGGTGATGAGTTCTGTGTAGTAGGCATTCTGTGCGGCAAAGGAGTGGAGCTGGTCCTCAGAGTTGGAACTGACACGAGCGTAAGCTGCCACACGCAGTTTCCGGGTCCGGACCGGCCCGGAGGCTGGGATCGTGATCACACTGGGGACCTTGTCCAATGCGAGGGAACCACTGATTGCTGTCTGTCCGTTCATCTAAATCACCTCTGTTCAGCCACACACAATACCCTAACTTTCTCTGAAAAGCTATACTCAAATGCAACAACTATTGAGGCGAATATATGACGTCCGCTCCTGTTTCTACCCGGAGCCGCGCGGCGATCTTCCGCGCCTCCGCTTCGCTGATAATACTGGCGTCCCGCAAGGCACACAGCAGGTTTACCATACCAATGTAGTTTACATTCGCGTTCATGATCTTTCCCTCCCAATCAGGCTTCTTCATCCAAAGAGAGACCAGGCAGTTTTTTTCAGAAGGATTGCGTCATATCTAACCCTTCTGATTCTTCCTGGTCCTCGAAGGGAGTCTCATCCAGTTCTTCGGGCAGTGTTTCATCGGGGAGCTGCATCGCGGCTGCAAAGCGCGCTATGGAAAGAACCCGATCAAGAGACAAGTTCTTCTCTTTGACACTTTGCACCGCTATGTTTTGATTCTTCAGTTCTGTCATCGTATCAAGTGTTTCTGAAAGGTCTCTCCCCAGCCGATTCCACGAAGAAATTAGCAGGACCTCAAAGTCATGCTTCGCCGCGCCAAGACGCACATACTTCAGGCTACTCTGGCTCGGGGAATAGTCAGCGGCAACCTCCGTCACCTCATATCCTGCTTTATCTGCGTACTCCAGCAAAAGCGACTTCTGGGCCTTCAGGTCTTCATCGGTCCTGGCTTTCAGATACAGCCATGCTTTCTTCTTTTCCGCCATAAGCTTTATGCCTCCCATGATGGTGCGCCAGAGATAAGCTCCGGCGCACAGCCAATCCTTCATTCGTTTTTCAGTCGTGTATGAAAACAAGCGGGGGCCGCTCCACGATGTGTGGTAGCATTGCGATACCCTTCAGGGCGGCCCCCGCCGTTTCTGACATTTGCGTTTCCAATGATGGCCCTATTCGACACTACTTCCCGAGCCGTAGGCGGCAGGCTTGGACCGCGCGGGCGCGCGTCACGGGAATCTCACCCCTCCGAGGATCTCTCCGAGCTGCCCCCACTGCTTGTGGCTGTGGCTGGACAGGAGTATCATTACTGGATTGCCGGCGAGGGTCGGGCAGGACTCCCGCGGAGTCCTGCCGCAATGCGAAACAGCCCGCCACAGGCTGTTTTATGGACGGATGGGAACCGCTCTGCACCTTATTTGGCCGTCTTTGATGCGGGGGCTTCCCGCACAGATGGTCTTGGCGCATCCTCCAATGTCGCTGCAGCCTCCCTCTCGGGGGCCTCTCGCCAGCGGACGTATCCAAGCTGCCGGATATGACCGCCTCCTGGCGGTGTTTTTCAAAGTTCAATGAGGATATGTTTTCCTCTCACTTAATCCGACAGAAAAGCGCCTTTTTGAAACCATCATTCAAAGTGTTTTTTTATTTTCTCTATTGCAGAGAAAACAGATTTTCTGGCTGCAGTATGGGAAATCCCCTCTATCTCTCCAATCCGTGTCAGGGTATATCCATCCAAAAAGAGTCGTAGCCTGCGTTGCTGGAGATCAGTTAGGACATTGGATGGCCCATTAAGAATGCGTTTAATCTCCTGCCTAAGATATATTTCCTCCAGCGATGTCATTAGCGCACCATTCTCCCTTGGGTTGATATCTTCCACGGCTCTGTAGTCTTGATGCCGTTCATTTTGTTTTTCCTGCCTATTTTCCTCCAAAACGAATTCGCGAGCCAGGAGGTTGAAGCAAGGAAAACTCAATTCAACAATCTGCCCGCTTTCTGGACTCTTGGGATAAAGAGAATCAATATGGACAAACACAACATCTGGTTTCTCCAACAGCAATGTGCGGTGGTGCTTCTTAGTTAGCTGAAACCACTCAGATTCGATGCCATTTTTCGCTATTTTGATCAGCATTGCGCTGTTCCTCCTTTTCTAAACATTTGGAAAGCCAAATGTCAGAAAAGGAGGGCCGCGGCACCTTATCCGGAAACCATAACAAGCAATATAGCTTCCGTCTATGTAAAATGACAGGAATTCAGAAATCCTGATTAAATCTGCATTAAGAAGTCCACGGGGGAATCCTGAGGCTGCAGGTGGAGGTTTATCCTCCTTTTTTGTATGACCAACCTGCTTGCCTCGGCAACTTTTTGTTCTTTTCCCCCGTGCTGCCCTGAAAGCAGTGTGGCTTGGCTTGATCAGACGGAACAACTTAATGCGGCGATTGGCATCTGCCATGTCGCATTTCTCCTTCCGCTCATGCGGCCGGCACACAGACAGCCAGCATCACCCCCCTTTAAATCATTTGGTAGTCGGCAAATGCGGCTGCCTTACCGATTATATGATTCAGTTTGTCGGATATCATGTTTGTTAAATGGTGTATTGTGTTACATCAAACAAGAGAATTACATCGCATTCAACTGTAAAAAGATGTATTGTAAAATATCTTTGAGGTGAATTGCGATGTACGACTTCTCCTACCCATTGGGAAATGCGGTAAAAAGTACACGGTATCAGCGCGGCCTGACACAGCTTCAAGTTGCGGAAATGGCTGATATTGATGTGCGGACCGTGATGAATATTGAAAATTACAAGGCAAATCCGAAAATGGAGGTGCTGTTTCCTCTAATCCGAACTCTCCGTGTTGATGCCAGAACCATCTTCAACCCGGAATTGGAGCGGGATGCCCCTATGTTCCAGCAGCTTCGACTGATGGTAGAGGAGTGCAGTGAACAGGAGGCCGAAGCACTGATCCCGGTGGTGGAATCCGTCATTGCCGCACTCCGGGCAAAGGATGCCATCGAAATTGGGTAGAAACTACATAAAACAAAAACAGAGCCTGCTGATCCCCTTTCTTTGGGGAAAAGCAGGCTCTATACTTTAAGTATCTGGCTCGTCGCTTAATACCATCTTCAGTTTTACTACATTGACCCAGTACTCTTTTTTGCATTTTTGACAGTAAAGCGGAAATTTTATCAGAACGGTTTCTTCATAAACTTTGACTCTCGTTTTGCTGCCACACTGGGGACAGCAGATCCATTTTGACTCGTTCTGCATACCATCACTTATCTCTTCACTTCGCAACATGAAATTCCTGGTTCGAAATTTTCAGCATCTGCACCATCTGTGCCCGGGTGCAGATGGCATCGGGAGAGAATTTCCCGCCGCCAGTGCCGTTGGTGATCTTTTGCCCATACGCCCACTGGACGGCTTGGGCGTACCAGCTGTCTGCGGGCACATCCGCAAAGATGTTTTCGCCGCTTTCAGGGGTAGGCGAACCGGCGACCCGCCACAAGAAAGTGGCCATCTGGGCTCGGGTGCAGGGGGCATCTGGGGAGAATTTCCCGTTGCCGGTTCCGCCGGTGATGCCCTGTTCCGCAGCCCACAGCACCGCGTCGTAGTAGTAGGCATCGGAACTTACATCGGAGAAGGGATTGGCCGTGCCAATCTCGGGGGAGCCGCTGGCCCGCCAGAGGAAGGTCACCATCTGGGCCCGGGTGCAGGGGGCATTGGGGGAGAATTTTCCGCCACCGGTGCCGCCTGTGACCCCCTCTTCCACGGCCCACAGCACTGCGTCGTAGAAGTAATCGTTCTTGGAAATGTCGGTGAACGGGTTCTCCGTCCCAGTGTCGGTCTGCTTGAACCTGGCTGTCACCGTGACCTTGCTGCCGGGCATGGTGAAGGTGTACTTGCCATCGCCCTTGTCCGTCAACGCCAGTTCCTTACCGTTTTTGTCGGCTGCGGTTAGCGTATCCAGTTCATAGCCGGCGTCCGGCGTTACCGTGATGGTCACGGTGTCGCCCTTGGAAGCATATTTGTACCGGACGGCCAGAACGCCGCCCTTTGTTTCAGTGAGGAGGATGGAATAGCTGGGCTCACTGTCATCCGAGCCGCCGCCAGGCATGGGATCGGGGTCGGGGGTCGGTTCAGGGTCAGGAGTCGGTGTGGGCTGGTACTTCAATTCCATCTTTCCGCCCGCGCCGGTGATGTGTTCCGAAACCAGCGTCAAATCCGCATCCTTCTGCGCCACGGTGACGGCATAGTGTGTATTACCGCCGCTTTCACCGGTGACCACCCGAATGGAATAACCTGCGGGCAGGTAGTTGTCCGGAAGGACAAGGTACGTTTCCGCATTCTCTTTGGTCACCTCTGCACCTCCGGTAAACACCACCACATTGTAATCGGTGCAGTCGGCGGTGAAGGTGCCACCGTTTGCAATTTGGAAAGCGCCCTTATGCTCGGTGCCGGAGCTGCTGCCATTCACACCGAATACCGCAACGCCACGCGCACCGGAGATATTCACCGTGCCATCAGCGCCAATGACCATCTGCCCACAGCGGATGCCGCTATCGCCCTTGACCGTCAGCGTGCCGTTGACGGTGATAATGGAATCCGTGTTGCCGGAGGCTCCGATGTTGATGCTCTCCATGGCGTTCAGCACCGCGCCCTGTGCCACGGTGAGGCTCATATCGCCGCTTATGCTTTGGACAGTCAGCGGCGCGGAGCCGGTGATCTGTACCGTTGGACGATAGTTGCCGCTTACAGAAACCGAGTTTACAAGGCTCTCCTTGCTCATAACGATTTTGATTTCCCTGCCGCTTGCATCCGGCAGGGTCAGCGTTCCGGTCAGCGCCAGACCGTTCAGGGTCAGGGTCTTTGCGTCCGCGTCCCAGTGGTAGCCGTCGGTTTCCAGACTGCCCTGATCTGCGTTGGTGCCGCTCAGGTCAAGATCCTCCATCTTGTGATTCCCAAGTTCCACACCCTCATTGGTGTAGTATGTAATGCCCGTACCGCTTGGCACCTGTACCAGACCGGAGCCGGTCAGACGCAGCCCCTTTATATCAGCAGGCGTGGCATCGGGCAGTGAAACGGTGCTGTTGTTAATCAGGGTGCCGTGGTTGGTCAAACAGGATATTTCTTCACTCTTTTCAATCTTCAGCGGCACCTCCTCCGGAATAGTCAGCGTCGCCCCTTCGGAAACGGTCAGACGAATCGTCACGATTGCCTCTTTGCTGGACACTGTCCCCACAACGAAGCTGCCCGGATCTTCTTCTGATTCCCACACGATTGGGGGAAGATCGCTGGTCCCGTAGGCGGTAAAGTTCATGGATATGCTGAGTTTTCCCTGCTCTTGCGATGCCTCTGTTGTCATCACACAGACCAGGCCGTGGAACGCAACGCTGTCCGCAATCTCCGGTTCCACGCTGCCGCCAAAAAACGTGTGCAGTGTGCCGTTTCCGGTGAAAGACACCTTTGTGCCAACCTCATCCAGGGACTGAATTTCATCCAGGGAATTCTCCCCAATGACTTTCACCTCGGCTAGATTCCCGGCAATAGGGGCAGTGCTGCTGGCGTTCAACAAAACGGCGTTGGCGGTTCCGGTTTCGACACCGCCGCTTGTCTTGGAGAACATCACATAGCCATCCCCTGCCTCGTAATAGACAGCAGCCTCGGAACTGGGCTCCATATACACATCCTCGACGGCGGCCTTTTGGTAGTATTCGCCGTCCCACAGAAGTTGCGGTTCGATGTCATTTGATCCATTGCGCAGCAGCACCGGAATATCGGAAGTAACTGTGTACGCGATGGGAGCCATAGTATCAGCATACTGCAATCGGGTGACAGTCGCCGTACCGCATTCGTTCAGGGTCATGCCCGTGACCACAGGGGCAGAAGTGCTCTCACCGGCGATGTCCACCGTCTCCACGCCGGTGATGGTCAGACCGTTGGCATCAGTGCCGGAACACACGATGCCGCTGCTCTCCATCTTCACTGTTCTGCTGGCGTTGATGCGGTGGACGCCGTTTGCGGAATAGAGTAGGCTTTCTCCGCCGCCTCCAATCGTCACATTATGCGCAGATTCCACGGTCAGTGGGCCGTATACCGCCATGCCGCCCTTGTTGACGATTTTCACATCTCCTCCAGCGTTGAGGGTGACGGCGCACTCGTTGTTGCTGTCGTCTGCAATCAGCGGGAGATAGTCGCTGCTGCCGGTGATGGTCACACCATCTTCGGCGGTCACATTCAGTTTTGGGGCGGTCACCGTTGAGACGTTCGCTGGCGAAGCCTCTGTTGTCTCATCTGTTCCCTTGATGGTCACCGTCTTACCTGCAAGCGTAACGGGGTTTTGGGGGGTATTCACGGCACTGTTCTTGGCGGAAGAGATCAAGATATCTCCCCCGGTGGTCAGATTCAGCACCACATTCTGGACTGCCGGGGCATTTACGCTGCCCAGGGTGAGGTCGCCGGAAAAGTTCACTGCGGTCAGGGTGCTGTATGGATTGCCGGACACCGCGCTGTTGCTGCCGGAGGCCGCAATGGTGAGATCACCGTCTCCGGCCAGGGTCAGGGTGCCGCTATAAAAGCTCAGGCCGGCTGACTCGCCGCAGCTTACCTCCACCGTTCCGAAAACGGTCAGCGTGCCGTTGTCGTAGGTCAGGTAGTTCGTTTCGACAGATTCGCCGGTTTTCTCGGTGATCCCATCAACTGTCGCAACGTAAGACTTGCCGCTTTCCAAAGCTGTACCGGCAAGCGTTACGTTACTGGGTACCGTTTCTCCTGCGGCCCATGCTGTCGCGGGCAGCAGGCTTAAGCATAGTGCCAGGGCGAGGAACAGGCTGAACATTCTTTTTTTCATCAGATCGCCTCCGTTATAAAAATCGTGGGACAAGAGGGATCTGCCCCCGGAGGGGACCCTCCGGGGGCAAGGGGGACCCCCCCCTTGCCAATGAGCTTTCATCAAACCGGCGAGGCGGGCTGGCCCGCCCCGTCGATGATCCGGGTATTACGCTGCGTCCGAAGCGTTTTTCAGCATCTGCACCATCTGCGCCCGGGTGCAGGTGGCATCGGGGGAGAACTTCCTGCCGCCGGTGCCATTGGTGATTTTTCGCTCATAAGCCCACAGCACTGCATTGTAGTAGTAGGTTCCGGCGCTCACATCAGAGAAGGGTGTTGTTCCCGTAACCTCGGGGGAGCCGTTGGCTCGCCACAAGAAAGTGGCCATCTGCGCCCGGGTGCATGGGGCGTCTGGGGAGAATTTCCCGTCGCCGGTGCCGCCGGTGATGCCCTGTTCCACAGCCCACAGCACCGCATCATAGTAGTAGGCATCGGAACTCACATCGGAGAAGGGATTCGCCGTACCAATCCCAGGGGAGCCGTTGACCCGCCACAGGAAGGTCACCATCTGCGCCCGGGTGCAGGAGCCGTCAGGGGAGAATTTCCCGTTGCCGGTGCCGCTGGTGATGCCCTGCTCCACCGCCCAGGCCACCGCGCCGGCGTACCAGGCGTCAGCGGGTACATCGGTGAAGCCTATGGCCTGTTCGGTGTGGACCAGCAGGTAGCGGGAGAGGTGGTCAGTCTCAAAGACGAAGCAGCCGCTCTTGGCGTCATAGCTGCCGCCCTTGTTCTCAATGGAGCCGTCGTCCCGGATGTACCAGACTGCCAGTGTGGACGTGTCCTCGCCCTTCTCAGGGGTGTAGGGGATGGAGATGGTCAGACGCCCGCCGTCGAAGGCGGACTGCTTCACCGTCCCGACTACGATGTCAACGTCCACCACCACGGCCACCTGAGCCAGTGCGCTGACGGCCTCCTGTTGGGCATCGGTCAGCTTGGCCTGCTGGACGGAGACGGTCACGGTTTTGCCGGAGGCAATGGATTCCAGCGCCGCTTCGTCCAGTTCCACGGCGCAATCAGGGAGCCGGATCGTCAGTCCTGTGTCCTCAGCCTCTTCGGTTTTGGCAATGACCGAGGCGGGCAGCTTCACGCTGTCTACCTTGGAAAGCCCGGAGAGATCTACCGTCACCGACTTTGCCCCGTCAGCGATGACCTTGTCAATTTCCTTTCCGCTGACGGACACAGTGGCGGTGCTGCCGGAGATTGTAGCGCTGAGTTTGGTTCCGCCGTAATCCGAGGACACCGGGACCGAGACGGACGGGGTGGAAGAACCGCCGCCTCCGCCGCTGGAAGGCCGATCGGAAACGGTCAACGTTCCAGGAACATAGGTGATCTCATAGTTGTCATTTGACAGCGTACCAGTGATGTTGATTGCGATTTCTCCGGCTTTGCTCATATCCGGCGTCTGCGCATAGTCCAGTGTTACAGTGCCGCTCAGGGTATCTGCGCCGACCAGCCCCTCCACCTTGTAATCCTTATCTGCTTCCGGACTGCTCAGATCGGGCGCGGTGCTGCCGGTGTAGGCGCTCTTATCAAGCACCGTAACGGTAACTGCCTTTTTCGCTACGGTCACAGTCAAGCTTTGTTCTGCTACATCTGCGTACTCTGCATTTCCCTGAACCTTATACCAAACGGTGTATTCCCCGGCATTTTTCGCTGTGGGGATCTGCTCACTCCACTCAGAATCGTCAAGCCGGTAGAGCATCGTGCCGCCAGTGGTCTTGCCTGCTGTAACCAGAGCCTGTTCTGCACCGTTGTAGGTCAGGGCGTTTGCCGTAGGTGCCGTAACAGTGGGGACAAGCTTGTTGGTCGCATTGACATTGACGGTCAGCGTGATGTCCTCATAGTTTGCGCTCTTGATCACTACGGTCACTGTGCCCACAGAGCCGGTGGTTTCCACATCATTTTTCTGAATGGGCAGGGTCAGCTCGCCGTTTTCCACCTTCGCGCCGCTGGTGTAGTAGCCGTCATTGAGTTTGATCTCGCCCAGCTCATAGGTGGGTGCACCATACTCTTTGGGCGTTTCCAGCGTGGGCAGGGCGGGGAGCGTCACAGTGTAGGTCTTTTCGTAGCCGTTTATAATGACGAGCGCAGTTTCCCTGATGAAGTCAGGCGCAGCGGCCTTAGTGATGCTGCCAGTAGTAGTGAAGCTGCTCTGCTCCAGGGCGTAATTCTTCGCGGTCTGCTCCATCAAGGTCACTGTGGCAATGATGTTCTTGCCGTTGCCCACACTGGCATCGTCAAAGCTGGCGGTCACGGTGTAGTCTGTGCCTCGGTTCAAGGTCACGTTGTCGAAGGTCACGCTGGTAATGTCCGCGTTTGTCGTGCCATCATAGGGCTTGGACGCAGCCGTTACCCCAGTGATCGTCAGCGGCTTCTTCCCAATGCTGACCGCCACGCTGGCGGGTGCGGTATCGTTGTGGTTTGCATCGCCAATCACCCGATACCACACGGTATACGTTCCGGCATCGGTGCCGGTGGGGATGTCCTGACTGTATGTGCCGTTCTCGGTCAGGCTGTACTGCATGGTGCCATAGTCCGTCACGCTGCCCGCGGTAATGAGCGCCTGCTCCCGGCCGGTATAGGTCAGGTTTTCCTGCGCTGTGGGAGGCGTGATGAGGCTTGCGCTGATGTTGGCCTTTTGTACCGTCACAGCAATATCCTGGCTCATCTTCTCGTAGCCGTCACAAGTGGCGGAAAAGCGGAAGGTGTGCTGGCCTGCGGGCAGCTTTAGTGCAGAAAGATCAAATTGATTCTTTGTTGTCGCACTGCCAACTGCTGTCTCTTTGCCGCCCTCCACCTTGTACCACTGGAAGGTTACAGCGCCAGTGCCGGGTTCCTTCGTTACCTTGACAAGAAGCGTCCCCATACCGCCATAAGTCATGCTCATCTTGGTCTCATAGTCCATGCTCTTGATGGGGAGCTTGGCCATAGAAACATTGGTCAGCTCCGTGCCGGTAAGGTCGGTTATCCAGGTACTGCCGCTCTTGAACGCGCAGCCCTCCGGCAGGAGGGATGCCAGCGTGACATCTCCGGTGACGGTCAGTTTTGCCGCCGTCTTACCGTTCAGATCCAGCTTGAGCGGGCTGCCGATGGTGATCTCGCCTGCATTTGCCAGCAGCTTCACTGTACCGCCGTCGGCTGCGGCGATGGCCGCAGCAATGTCGGTGTAGGCGGAGGAGGAGCCGTCCGCTGCCGTCACCTGCGCGACAAAGCCGGTGGCGTTGCAGTAGGCGCAGTGGCCGTCCTCGTTGATTTTGGCGTGGGGGCATTTTACGACCTTGACGTTGTAGATAGACGCGTCCTTAAGTGTTGTTTCGTACTCCACATACGACCCATCCCCATTTTGGAAGGCATAGCCATCTGCAAGCAGTTCGCCAAGTTTAACCGGCTGGTGAGCCGCTGCCCAAATCTCATTAAAGCTGCCGCCGCTCAATTTAGTCTTTTTCAGTTCGTCAAGTTGATTATTCCCGAACGACAGTTTTCCGATCGTACCTTCCGTCGATCCTACGATTACTGCGGGTTCCCGCGTTGCTGCGTCATGGTTCGAGTTATCCGATATATTGATCTCGCTGATCGTACCGCCTTCCCACTCGCTCAAATCCAGCGTAGCTTTCACATAAACAGTGATAATGCCGCCATACTGTGGAGGTTCATAACTGCCTTTGCCGATGATCTTCAAGGTGCGGGTTGTGTAAGTAGCATTTCTATCCCCGACATCAAGCCAGCCGCTTGTGATTTTGTGTTCATTCAAATCCAACGTAACCGTTGTATTGTCGCCGGAAATGCCCGTCCTTCCTGGAATCGAAACATCCGCCAGCAGGGTAATTTTTGTGCCGTTCGTTGCCGCCTTCATCGCCGCCTGAAAGTCTGTGCTGTAGGTGGTCTTGCCGTCGACCTCGATCTTCGCAACCATCTGCGTCTGGCAGTTCCGGCATACACCGTCATCGCCCACGTCCGTGTGCGCGCACCCGTTGCCGCAGATCGTGCATTTCCCATCCTTAAAATCATTATGCGGGCAGGTATAGCCGCAGGCGCAGGTGTACTTCCCATCGCTGCCCCGCGTGAAGCCGTGCGTATGCGCCACCACCGTCACGTCCCCGGAGATGGACGTAACATCGCCCTTGACGATGGCGGAAGTTGCACCCACTTTCGCAAAGGCGAGGTTTTCGCCCAGCAGGGCGTTGACATTCGCATAGGTGGTGCTGCCCTCCACGGAGACGCCGCCGTTGAGCACATCGCCCTCTTTGAGCCGCAATGTGCCGTTGGTGACTTCGACAGCGGGCTTGCCGCTTGCGCCGGTAGCGGTCAATTTGCCGTCGAAGATCAGCGTGCCGCCGGTGACGCGAACGGCGGACGACGCCAGTTCTTGCGTACCGTTTTGAACGAGCGTTGCATCGCCCGTAACCGTCAAAGTGCCGTTTTCAACCGTGATCGGTGCGCTTTTGCTGGTTTCCAGGCTATACCCGTTCATATCCAATGTGGCGCTTTTGCCAGCCGCATCGAAGTCGATATAGATGCCTTGAATCGTTTTGCTCGCTATCGTATCAGGACGCCACAGCGTGATCGTGTGGCCTTCCGCAAGCGCATCATTTACATCCAAAGAAACATCGCTATGATCTTGCGTTCTGCCGTACAGATCGCCAGCCTCATCCTTGGCAAGGGGTTCAAATGTGCAAGCCGTGCATTTGCCGTCTGCATCATAGGTGTGTGCTTCTGCTTTACCTTCCGGGGATCCGCATACCGAACACATTCTGGCGGTATGTCCCTTACCATCAGGCGTGGCCTCTGGAGTACTCAAAGACTCATAGCTGCAATTTCCGTTTTTCTCACGGCCACAGATACATTTCCATGTATGCGTACCATTATCGTTCGGTGTAATGCCGGAAATCGTCGTATTGGTGAAGCAAGCCTCGACACCCCCCTCAAAGCCGCACGCTTTGCACTGCCAACGATGCTGTGTTTCGCCGACTTCAACATAATCAACATACTCAGGATCGTCCTCAGCATGGCCGCAGTACTCAAGGACAAGCGACGTCCCCTTTATCGAGGACACCCCGCGCCACTCTGCGGGCAATACCTTCTTGGCAGCAAGAGTGGCTGCGTGTATCTTGCTTGTGCTGTACAGCTCGACCCCTTCGACCAGCTTCCCGGAGTTCCCGGCGTTGATCGTCACCTCGCCGCTGTAGATGTTGAGCTGCGGTGTAGATGTACTTCCAGTCCGGATCGCCGCGCCATTGTCCAAAGAATTGTTGATGACCAGTTCTCCAGCATCGGCGCCATTGTTCGATGTCCCGTAAATGCCAAAACTACTGCCGCCGTTGTGTATCAAAGCGCCGTTGACCGTCAGCGTTGCGCCAGCGCAGAGAACAAGACCGCCCATTTGCGAACCATCCACAGTCAAATTCCCATCAATGATCATGTTGCCTTGGACGATGTAATATTGGCCGCTCAGAGTCTTATCATTTTCTGTGAGTAAGGGGCCAGTTAGGCTGGCGGTACCTTGTGTAATGTTACCATTTTCGTCAACACTATCGTAAGTGTAATAGATATTTTCCTCTGTCCCGTCCGCCAGCGGCGCCACCTGATCATCGAACCAGCCGAACAGGGCCTCGAAGCGGTCCGCGCCGGCGATCTTCGCCTGCTGGGCCTCCCTCAGGGCCTCATAGGCATCATAGGCCGCCTGAACCGCGTCATAGGCCGCCATGGCAGCATCGCCGTCCATGTTGGGCAGGGTCTCCGCGTCAGGCAGGGCGTCGATCCGCGCCTGCACAGCGGCCACCGCCGCGTCCGGGGTCTCCGAAACGTCCGGCTCCGCCGCCCACGCGGGGGCGGGCAGGAGCGTCAGGCACAAAGTCAGGGCGAGGAACAGGCTGAATATTCGTTTCTTCATCAGATCGCCTCCATATAAAAATGTGGCACAAGAGGGATCAGCCCCCGGAGGGACCCCTCCGGGGGCAAGGGGGAACCCCCTTGCCAATGGGTTTTCATCAAACCGGCGGGGCGAGCTGACCCGCCCCGCCAATGATCCGAGTATTACGCTGCGTCCGAAGCGTTTTTCAGCATCTGCACCATCTGCGCCCGGGTGCAGGGCGCATCGGGGGAGAACTTCCCGCCGCCGGTGCCATTGGTGATGTTCTGCTCATAGGCCCACAGCACTGCATTGCAGTAGTAGGTTCCGGCGCTCACATCAGAGAAGGGCGTTGTTCCCGTAACCTTGGGGGAGCCGTTGGCCCGCCACAAGAAAGTGGCCATCTGCGCCCGGGTGCAGGGGGCATCGGGGGAGAACTTCCCGTTGCCGGTTCCGCCGGTAATGCCGTTCTTCACGGCCCAGGCCACCGCCTTGGCGTAGTAGCTGTCAGCCGGAACATCCGTGAAGCTGCTCATGTTCTTCGGCTCAGGACTGCCTGCTGCACGCCACAGGAAGGTAACGATCTGCGCGCGGGTGCAGGCGGCGTTGGGGCTGAAGTGTGTGGCGTCCGTGCCGGAGGTGATGCCCTTCTCCGCCGCCCAAAGAACTGCGTCATAGAAGTAATCGCCGACCTTGACGTCCACGAAGTAGTTCAGCATCGTGTTGTCATCCATGAAGGTGGCCTTTACGGTAACCTTGCTGGCAGGCATGGTGAAGGTGTACTTGCCGTTCTTTTCGGTGAGCTTGATCTCCTTGTCGTTCTTGTCCAAAACCGTCAGAGTTTCCAGAACATAACCCTTGTCAGGCGTGACCGTGATGGTCACCGTGTCGCCCTTGGAGGCGGACTTGGGACTGACGGAAACGGAGCCGTTGTCAGTCTTGCCGACCGTCACGCTGTAGGTGGAGACAGAGCTGCCGCCACCGCCGCCGGAGGAGGAACGAGGATTGACAGTCAGGGTACCCTTGGTAACTGCACCGACTTCATAATTAGCCCCCGCTTCAGTCTTGAGAACAGGTGTGGTGACCGTAATGTCGAAGCTGCCGGTAGTCTTACCATCGGTGGTGGTGGAGGCACTGGCCAGGGTTCCAAAGATGTCCGCCGCCTGAACGCCGGAAGGCAGATTGCCGTAGGTCACGGTGAAGGTGGGGAGTGTTCCGTTCACGGTCATGCTCTTGTTGTCGGCAGTTACTGTGATGACGCGCTTGCCTACAGTAATAGGAGCTGTGGTCTGCTCGCCCATGGTGGTGTCGGACTCATACTTTGCGGAGATCGTTGCCGAACCCGCCTTCAGCGCCTTGACCGTGGCAGACGCGCCGGTTCCAGTCACTTGCAGTACACTGGGATCGTTGGAAGTCCAAGTCCAGCTGCCGGTGCCGGTGCCCGCATCGGTCACAGAGGCAGTCAGCGTAAAGCTTTCGCCATAGGTCTTGCTGGCGGGAACACTGCTGATGGTCACGCCTGCGTCGGTCTTATCCACGAGCTTGAAGGTCAGCGTAGCGGTGATGTCCGTATAGTTCTTGCTGCTGATGGTGATGGTCCAGTTCTCATTCGATGCAGCCGTGATGCTCGTCTGGCTGGCGTAGGTGAAATTGCCGGATGCATCTGCGCCCGCGTTGCTCATCATGTTGCTGGAGTCAGCATTCGGAACCGCATTTGTGATCTTCGCCTCGGCAGGAGCGGTGGTGAAGAAATCGGCTGCCGTCAGCGTACCTGTCTGTACACCGGCATAGTTCTTCAGAATATTCACCGTCTTGGTGGGAGCGGAGTCACTGTAAGTAGCCTTGTTGATCTTCGCGGCGCTGGTCACAACATAACCCATGCCGTTGGTCAGGTTGTAGTTGTTTGCCGCAGTGCCCTTCAATGCAACATTGATGGTCACATCCACATTGGCGGTGTCCGCGTCAGCATCGGGGAATGTAGCAGAGGTAACATCGAAGTCCGTTCCCATGCTCAGTGCGCTGCTGACACCGGTGATGGTCACACTGGGGACGGTAGCGTTGGCATTGCCGTCATAGTCCTTGTCGTTGACGGTGGCTGCGCTGATGGAAACATTCTTTGCCGTGATGTTCGCTGTTGCCGTGGTCTGATTACCGCTGGCGGCCAGCTTGTAGTTGCCGGCACTGGCACCGCTCAGAGCGCCCAGAGTCAGATTAACGGCCTTGCCATTGCCCACATCAGCATCCGCGAAGGTGCCAGTAGCGGTAATGGTCAGGCTATCGCCGCTCACAATGCCAGTAATGGTCGCGCCGGAGGCGTTGACCGTGGCAGTGGTGCCGCCGTCATACTCTTTGTTCTCAGCGGTGATGCCGGAAACGGTGACTTCCTTTTTCTCCACGACGGCGTTCACGGTCGCGCTGCCCTTATGGGTGCCGCTCTCGTAGGTCGCGGTGATGCCCTTGCTGGGCGTACCGGCCTTGATAGCCTGAAGCGTGATTGTTTTGGTATTTGCATTGGACTCTACCAGCTTGAAGTATTCTTGGTTGCAATCCCAGCTCCACTTTCCGCTCGTGCCGGTGTCACCGGTCTGCGATGCCGCCAGGATGAACTCCTGACCATAGGTTACGGTGTCAGGTAGGCCAGTGATGGTCACAGTGGCAGTGTTCTTGTCCGCGACCTTCACGGTGAAGGTCTGCTCCTCCTTGTTGTAGTTGCCTGTTTCTTCGGCGGTGACCTTGATGGTGATGGTCGTACCCGTAGTAACACTGCTGTCCACAGTTAACTGGTTGCCCTCCAGCGCAACGCCGGTATAAGAGCCGTTCAGCACATAGGAGAGCGTACCGGGATTGCTACCACCGGTCACGCCCGCGACGGTTGCCCAATCGGAAATATCCTCGGCAATATCGTCCTTGACGATGGTCTTATCTGTGGGAACGGTGATGGTCTGCGTTGCCTTACCAATGGTAAACTTCCAGCCGTCTGTCGTCAGGTCGTCAGTCGTGGCATTGTAGTTTGCACCCTCCGCAACGGAAACTTTGACCGTGTAGTCACCTGCGTCCTTCGGTTCAGTCTCCGCACCGTTTTTGAAATACTTCACCGTGACAGCGCCCATGCCGTTGATGCCGGTATTCGGTTCGACCGTGGCGGTCTTGGCGTTTCCGTCATAGGTCAGGGGAGAGGGCGCGGCAAAGGTGAAGTCGCTTGCCTTCGGGTCAGCCCTTTGGATTGTATACTCCACGTTGGCAGTGGCAGCCTTGTCGCCCTCGCCCAGGGTGATGCTGGCGGTGTAGGTGCCGACATTCGTGGGGAGCGCGCCGGTTTCCAATGTCTCTGGACCATACTTGCCCATCTTGATGTAGCCAATGGAGATATCACTCACCGCCGGACCCTGCCAATCGTCACCGCTTGCGGTCACCACGGCGGCCTTGCCGCTACCGTTGTAGGTCAGCTCGGCGGGGGCCGCAATGGTCACGCTGCCGCCGTTTGCATTGGGGCAGCCGCTCGCCTGGCAAGTGGCGGTGATGGTCGCGCCGCTTGCCGTGTACGTCCAGCTATGCTGATGCCGGGTCACGGTAAAGGGCTTGCTGAAGCACTTATAGCCGTCGCCCGTTGCAATCTGGACTTTATACGAAAATGTCTGGCCTGCGGGCAATTCGGTAATGGAGAGCGTCTGGCTGTCGGCACCGGTATATTTCTCAGTCAAGCCTTGCGTAATATAAGGATTCGTAAGCGAACGCCACTCATCATTGATGGATCTGTACCAGGTATAGGTCAGGCCTGCACTCTCATCGGATGTGACCAACACTGTCAGCGTCACAGAGGTGCTGTCCTTTGCGTCGAAGGTACTGCCGGAGTAGTCCGTTTCGTTGTTTGGATAGACCTTTGTGCTTTTGATGGGCGCTGGCGTGACAGTTACATTGTCTACGCTGGCAGTGCCATCCTCCCATGTGCCATCGCCTGTTTTATAGCCATATCCATCCGCCAGATATTCTTTCGCCGGAACATAAGAATTACCCCATTCAATCTTTTTATATGTGCCGCCGCTCAGGCTGGCGCTGCTGCCATCGTTTTTTACGGTCAGACCCGCGTATAAGCCGCCGCCCAGCTCCAGCCTGCCGCCGTTCTCGGCCGTGATGTACTTGATCTCGACCGTGGAATTTTTCACCACAGCGCTGCTACCACTGGCCGTCACATCCCAGATCGTACCTGTGCCGGTGACTGTCAGCTGGATGCCTTTCACAGTGAATGTTACATTCTGGGCTTTTATGCCATTCACATCCAGCGTTACCGGCCCACGGGTCAATTCATAAGAAGCCCTAACATCCTGATACAGCTTGATCGTCTTTTCGCCATCAGCCCTATTGGCCGCTGCGATGGCTGCGTCAAGGGTCAAATACCAGCTTGTTTCATTGCCGGCAGTCAGGGAGGCCGCCATCTGCTTCTGACAGACACTGCAAATGCCGGTTTGCTCATCCACAGTGTGGGTATGGGTCTTCACAGTCACATTGTTAAGTTCTGAAACTCCGCTGCCCGATATGGCGTTACCGCTCTGATCGTAGTAAGCCGCACCGTCCGCCAGCAGGCTGCTGAGCACGCCAAAAGAAGCTGTGCTCAGCTTAGTGAAGCTGCCTCCGGCAAGCCAAGCTGTGCCGCTCCCATATAAGTAAAGATCGGCAAAGGAGCCGCCGGAGACCGTTCCCTTCGCACCGTTGCCATAGGTCACTTTATCAAGGTCGGTTCCGGTAAAGCTGCCGCCGTTCACATTCATTGTTCCGTCGCCCTCGACGACAACCGCAGCATCAAAGCTGCCGCCTTCCACAGTCAGCGTACCTTTAGTCACCTTAACATCTTCACCAAACGCAGCTGAGTTCTTCACCACTGCCGTACCGCCGTCCTCGACCTCCAGGTATTGATACGCACCGCCGCTGAAGACCGCCTCTGCGCCGGCGGCGGCAGTCACAAGGCCCAGGTAGGTGCCGCCCACGAAAGACGCCTTGCCGTTGACGGTGATATGATAGAATTGACCGGTTTTGAAGGTCACATCTGCGCCGGCGGCGACGGTCGTAGAATAGATGAGATGCTCTCCGCCGTCCACAGCAAGCTTTCCGGTCAGGGTGACGCTGGCAATGCCGATACCGCCGGAGTTATTGTGTACATCACAGAGCGGCATCAGGGTCGCATCAGTGTACCCTTCGGCGCTCCAGCCGTTCAAGGTCTGGATGGCCTCTACATAGCCGTCCCCGTTTTCGATACCACTGTCCGCCGGGAACCAGGCCGTTCTTGTTTTGCCATCGGAAGCAGTGGCTGTTATCTTAACGACCAGCGCCTTGCCGCATTTGGAGCACACAGGCTTTTCTGCCGTATCATCACTGCACGCGTGGACGCACTCTGCGAACTGTACCTTGTACGCCGTATAACCCGTCAAGTCCACAATTTTAGTGCTCTTATCAACGATGCTCCATGTACCGTCCTGCTCGCCGTACAGCTCGCATTTTGCATGGTTGGTTTCCAGCAGGCCGCCGACGGTAAGGTTCTGGTCAGCATTCTCGGCCAGCGTAATTGTTTTGACAGTGCAGCAGTGGGCGTTATCCTTCCACAACTTCACGCTATAACCGGTTCCATTACCCGTTCCCAGGAGCAGTTCCTGAATCGTACCGGTGTAAGCTTCCAGCGCGCCGCCGGTACGAAGCTCCACGTACGAAATGTCGCCGGTGTAGGAGTCGTCAACCGCCAGCGTTCCGTTGGACCCAACCGAAAACTTGACATTGAGCGCCTGCGTTCCGCCGCCCTCGCTGGAATCCTTGACCGTCAGTTTTTCGTTGACACGGATGGGCTTATCCTCGCTGGTGATCGTCTTTCCATGCAGATCCAGCGTTATAGTATCGGAGGCGGAGCAACTTCCATTAAGGTTCACATCCCGCATCAGTGTTATCGTGCTGCCATCCCACGCATTCTGAAACGCCTTTGCAAGCGTCTGATAATAGGCGCTCTCGCCTATACGTGCATCGAACTGCGTATGGCACTTTTTGCAGGTATAGCCGGTATCGTCCATTTCATGAGCGCAGAGGGAGAGATAGACCTTGCCGTCCTCGCCCAGACTGGTCACGCTGTCGGCGGCGTCCGCCTTGAAGTTCTCGGCGCTGAGCGTCACGCCGCTTGCCGGTTCGGCAATGAGGAGACTGCCGCCGGCATTGGGCTTTATGCCTTCATACACGCCCACACGGATGACCGAATCCTCACTCAATGCGCCTGATACACGAATGGGCAGCTTCCACGCATAATTGGCGTAATAACCGGCCTTCACCGAGCCGGAAACAGTGAGCTTAGGAGCTGAGCTTTCCCCTCCGTCGTAGTAAACGTCATATTTCTGGTTGTCGGTAACGGTAGCATCGGTGAGGGTAATAGCGCCCTTTCCATAGATGCCTCCGCCCTCGTTGGCGCTGTTTCCGGTGATCGTCACATTGCTGACGGTCACCCCGCTCTCCGAATAAATGCCGCCACCATATCTGATACCCGAACCGCTCGCAGTGTTATTGGTAATTTCTCCGCCGGAGATGGTGACCCTTGAAAGCATATGGATATAGATGCCGCCGCCGTTGCCGTTGGTGGCTGTGTTGCCGGTGATGGTGCCGCCGTCCATGGTGAAGCTGCACTTCTCACCCACATATACGCCGCCGCCACCGCCGTCAGACGCACCCGCAGTGTTATCGGAAATGGTGCCGCCGTGCATGGTGAAGTTTGGCGGGTCGGTCTGATTCGTCGTGCCGACAAGGAACACACCGCCGCCGGAGCCGCTGTCTGTTTTATTACCGGTAATCGCTCCACCATACATGGTAAAGGACGAGCCGGTCTGATAGGTGCCGCCCTTTATACCGACCTGCACGCCGCCGGTGATCGTGCCGCTGTACAGTTCCAATGTTCCGCCGTTGACGGTCACTCCGCCTTGGATTTTGCCATTGCCGGAGCAGTCGGTCAGCGTCAGCTTCGCGCTGCCGCCGACGGTGATGCTGCCGTTGATCGTCTGTCCGTTCAGGCAGAGCGTGACCTCGCCCGCCGGTACAGCCCAGTTCTCCGACACAGACTGCGTCAGATAATAGCTGCCAGCAGTACCGGGCAGGGAAGCGGCAGTTGTCCATTCTGTCCACTCTGTGCCAGCAGTGTCATGTTCGTGCCCGTTGACAGCTCCATTCCCGCCGCAGACGCAGTGGGTATGTACATCGCCGCTTTCATTAGGGTCGGTATGATATCCGCCGCTTCCGGCGCTGTTCTGCGGATAGGTTCCGAAATAAACGCTGCTGGCCTGCCCGCCGCTGATGTTTGCGGCCGTTCCGCCGTCCACAAGCTGTATCGCCTTGCCGGTGTCTGCTCCGGCGGCGAATGCCGTCTGCGAAACCGTGGAAATCATCAGCGCGGCGGAGAGCAGCACAGCGGCAAACCGTCTCCAGTTTTTTCTTATGTGCTTCATCAGATCGCCTCCATATAAAAATGTGGCACAAGAGGGATCAGCCCCCGGAGGGGTCCCTCCGGGGGCAAGGGGGAACCCCCTTGCCAATGGGTTTTGCGTGTGGTCACCCGGCGCTGCCGGGCGGGCCCAGGATGCGGTGCAGGGCATTTTCCGGCTCGCCCCGGGGCAGGGGCTTGACCAGAAATCCGTCCGCCCCCATGCGCTGACTGCGGGGGGCAAAATCCGCATCCTGGGTCACCCACAGCACCCGGACTCCGGGGCGTATATGCCGGGCGTAGTCGCAGTAGTTCATGCCGTCCGCCCCGTCAACCGCCACCACTGCCAGGTCGCAGGGACCGCCATGCTGCAGGTAGTATGCCAGCGTCACCCCGTCGGAAAAGGTTTTTATCTCTCCCCATGGGGACAGCACCTCCCTCCAGAAGTTTTCCCAGCTGTCACAGATCAGCGCGATCATCCCATCGCCTCCCATCGTTCTTTTACTCCACACCGACGCAGGCCATCGGCCAGTTCCTGATCGGTACAGTTCAGAGGAAGCAGCATGGCCGCCCCTAAGTCAAAGGCCGCCAGGCCGAATTTCTCGTCGTCGCTGAGCCACAGCAGGGGCAGGGCGGCAGACCGTTCCCGCAGGGCTGTGGCCAGTTCCAGCCCCCGCGCCCCCTTCATAGCCACCACCCCGGCATCATATCGGAAGCCGGGGACGGAGCGGATTTCCTCCGGGCGGTAGAACTCGTCAAACTCCAGCGCCGCCCAGGGCGCAGCCCGCCGCAGCCGCTCCTGCCACAGATCGGACTCCATAAACGGGGCACAGATGGCCAGTTTCATCCGGGCGCACCTCCTTCCACCAATTTTGAAAATAAAAAACACCAGGCTTTTCACAGTCTGGTGTCATCTATACGGTATCAGGTTGTCAAGGGGAGCGCAAGGTCATTGGCACGAAGTGCATTTTTTTGGCGCGAAATACACGTCCGGGCCGGTGGATTTATGGTATACTGAGACTGGGATTTTATGCGGACGGGAGGGATCAATATGACGCCATACCGCATTGCCGTGGTGGACGATCTGGAGCGGGACCGGACGTGGCTGGCGGAGAAGCTGGCGGACTATATGGCCCGGGAACGGTTGGAATACGAGTTGACCGCCTTTGCCAGCGGAGAAGCGTTCTCTGCGGCTCTGGAGCAGGGCCAGCGGTTCAATCTGGTGTTTATGGACATTTACATGGACGGCATTACCGGCATTGAGGCCGCCCAGGCCCTCCGGGCCAGGGACATGGACTGCAAGCTGGTCTTTCTTACCACCAGCGAGGACTTTATGCGCCAGGGCTTCTCCCTCAACAGCGCCCACTACCTCATCAAGCCGGTGAAGGACGAGGACTTTGCCCAGGCCATGGCCAACTGCCGCCTGGGACGGGCCCTCCAGGTACCCACCCTTGCCGTCACGGTGGAGGGGCGGACGCTGGAGGTGGACACCCGCCAGATCCGGTATCTGGAGGTACAGCAGCGCAGCGTGGTGCTGCACACCACCCGGGGAGACCTGCCCCTGGGCCGCAGCTTTTCCGCCGCGGCCGCCCCGCTGGAGCGGGACCGGCGGTTTCTCCTGTGTTTCAAGGGAGTGTTGGTGAACATGGACCACATCGCCGCCCAGACGGGGGACGAGCTGCGTCTGGACGACGGGAGCATCCTGCCCATCGCCCCCCGGCGCAGGCGGGAGATCCTGGCCCAATACCGGGCCTATATGTTTGGAAGAATGAGGGAACCGTAATGAGGAAAAGAAACAGAGGGGGTGCTCTGCTGTTGGTGCTGCTCCTGACCCTGGGCGGCGCTTGGCCTGCCTATGCCGCAGAACCTGAGACCCCGCCGCCTGCGGCCACAGAAGAAAGCGGCCTGCCTGCGCCGGAACCGGAGGAACCCCCGCAGCCTGCGCCCATGATCTCCGCCGTCGTGACCGGCTTTGCTGGAGACGGTCTGCCCGCTCTGCCCGCCGTTACCCTCCCGGTGCGGCAGACGGGCAACAGCGACGACGATCTGGAGCCGCTATACAGGCTGGCGGTTCAACATCAATCGGTGACCGCCCTTGTAACGGCGGGGGAGGAGAGCCGGCAGGAACCCCTGGGCGTGGCCTGGGATTTTGGCGACATCGACCAAACCAAGACCGGGACTTATCAGGCGGTGGGACGGATCGAGCTGCCCGAGGGCTACGTCCTCGCCGAGGGTGTGCCGGGGGCACTGTACATCCCGGTCACGGTGGAGGATCAGTCCCCGGAGGTCATCACCGCAGTGGAATCCTGGTACCCCTATACCGACGCATTTGCCCTGCCCCTGGGCAGTGCTTTGGAGGTTCTGGAGGAGAAATTTTGCTTCTCCCCCTATACCCTCCAATGCGAAACGGAGAGTGGGAAAACCGTGACCGCCGCCATCGAGTGGGACTTCTCCGGCGTGGAATTCCAGACCGTGGGGGTCTATCTGGCGGTGGGCACGGTGCTCCTGCCGGAAAACACGGTCTTTGGGGATGGGCTTGTTCTGCCCCAGATCACCGTTCCCGTCTCCGTCCAGCAGCAGGGCAGGCCGGAACTCAACTGCCTTCTGGCCACACGGGGGGCACTGGTCTTTCCCTGGGTGGCCCCACCCGGTGATCTGGCTGCTGTGCGCGTATGGCTGTCGGAGGATGGCGGGCCATGGGAGGAGATTACGGACGGAGCCTACTGGGATGAAACCCAGCTGTCCCTGTTCACCGATCTTCTGAATACGGGGTGCCATTACCGCATCCAGGCCGACTACGATGGCGGACAGACGGGAATCTTATCCTTTCTCTACGCCGACGAGATCGTGCTGGAGGGCTACCACGACGGGGACCGGGACGGCGGGGACACCGGCGGAAATCCGCCCCAGGACATCGTCCAGCCTCCCGCTGACACTGGGGATGACCGGACCGACGCCGCCCCGGAGCCATGGGAGCCGGAGGAGGATGACCTGCCCCGCCGCCCGGAGACACCAGAGGAAGATCCGGAGGTTTCAAAACCGGAGCCCTTTCAGGAGCGGGTGACGGAGACCGAAAGCCTGCTGTCCGGGGCCCGGGTGCTGACCATGGCCCAGGTGGGGCCGGTGCGCTTTTCCAAGCAGGGGGTAACCCTCACCCTGTCTGACGCCGCCTTAGACGCTCTTTCCCTCCATGCTGACAGCGTCTTTTACATTGAGTTGTTTCCCACGGAGGACGGCTTTTCCCTCACTGTGGAGGTGGACGGGCGGGGAATATCCGATTTTCCGGACTGTGAGGTGATGCTGCCGGTCACGCTGGAACAGGATGGAGCTGTCCTCGTGCTGACGGGGGAAGATGGTACGGCCGCTGCCGGAACACTGGATGCCGAGCGGGGCATCGCGGTCTTTCCTATCCGGCATACGGGCCGGTACACCCTGTCAGAGATGCTGACCGAGCAGTCGGAGACGGAACCCGTGCAGGATGCGCTTCCATCTGTCCAACCGGAGGAACCTGTACCGGATACGCCCCCCGCCGCCCAGTCGGAGGAACCAGTCACAGCAGAGGAAGAAGCAGGGGCCGCCGTTCCCGCGCAGACGAAGTCCTGTGCCGTGTCCACACAGCCGTCTGACTCGTCAGAGCAGACCGCCAGGGAGCCTGCCGCCCCTTCGGACAGCCCGGAGCCCGAACTCCCGGAGCAGACTTCTGCATCTCAGGAACCTGAAGAACTGTCAGAGCCGTCTATGCCTAAACGGGAGGCAATCCCCTCCACCGCTCTGGTTCTCCCGGGCGGGGCGGTGCTGGTTGGCCTTGGAGCCCTTCTCTGGAGGAGGTGGCGGCGATGAAGCCTGTCCACCGTCAGCTGCTGGCCCTGCTGCTGGCCGTGGTGCTGGGCTCCGCCCTGTGCCTGAGCCTGTATGTCTGGGACAACAAATATACCCGCCCCGGCGCCCAGCCTATGGATGGCCTGCTGACCCTGACGGATGAGGAACTGGGGCAGACCGACCTCCACTTTCTCATCCACGGCTGGGCCTTCTACCCCGGCGTACTTCTCACCCCGGAGGAGTGGACGGCACACGGCACGGAGCACTACATGATCTATACCTCCATCGGGGAACGCACCCGCTTTGACCAGCCGGACGGGGTGACGCCCCATGGATGCGGGACCTACGCGCTGACCCTGGATTTGCCGGAGACCCCCGCCCAATACGGCCTGGAGCTGCCGGAGATCTACTCCGCCTATCGGCTCTATCTCAACGGAAATCTGGAATTGCAGGTGGGGGAACCGGACTTGAAGCACTACCAGCCCCGCACCCAGAACCGCATGGTCACCTTTACAGGAAGCGGTCTCACCACCATCCTGCTGGCGGTGCGGGATGACTCCCATTTTTACAGCGGGCTGGTCTATCCCCCGGCCCTGGGCACACCCCTGGCAGTCAACCTCAGCCGGGGGCTGCGGTTGGGACTGGCGGTATGCGTAACGCTGTGCGGGGTATTGGGGGCGGCGCTGGCCGCCTATTTCGGTGTGCGGATGCGCCACAAAAACGCCCTGCTTTTCGCCCTTTTGTGCCTGGCAGGATCGCTGTTCACTGCCTACCCCATTCTGCACAGCGCCGCCGCCCTGCCACCCCGGCCCTGGTATGCCTTGGAGATCTCCGTGGGTTATGCCATGGTGGTGCTGGTGGTAACGCTGCAAAACCGGCTCTGTCAGACCCGACGCCCAGTTGCCCTGACGGTGGAAATCGCGGGCTGGCTGTTTTGCCTGGCAGCCCTCTGCTACGGACTGCTGTCTCCATACCTGACGATCCCGGTGATGAAAGTATTCTCCCTGCTGATTTTCTGCTTCAAGATTGGTTCCGCGGTCTATCTGTTGGGAGCGGCCCTCCGGGCGGTCCGGCAGCAGGTCCCCCAGGCTGCGCCGCTGTTTTTCGCCGCCGCCTTCTATGCAACGCTTCTTCTCTGGGACCGACTGCTGCCGGCCTTTGAGCCGGTGGTCACCGGCTGGTTCGGTGAGTGGGGCAGCTTTGCCATGACGCTGACCATTGGGTATGTCCTCTGGCGGGACATCGTCAGCGCCTACCGCTTCAATCTGGCCTTCGCGGCGGAGTACCGGCAGATGGAGCGGCAACTGGCCATGCAGGTGGAGTACGCCGACCAGCTCGCCCAGCGCTCCGACGAAAACCGACGGCTCATCCACGACTTCCGTCAGCACCTGCGTACCATCACGGAGCTGGCGGGACAGATTGAGAGCCGTCCGGAGACCGAGGAACACCGCCGGGAGCTGCTGCGCTATCTGGAGGATTTCCCTTCCGTTTTGGCACGGCGGCCCGGGGTGTCCCCCGGCAGTTTCTGCAACCGGGCGCCGGTGGACGCCCTGCTACAATATTATAGCGCCGCCACCCAGCGGCAGGAGATCCGGGCGGACCTGGCTCTGACCATTCCGGCGGGGGTCCCTCTGGGGGACGTGGAGTGGTGTACTGTTCTGGGCAACCTGCTGGAAAACGCCCTGGAGGCCTGCCAGCGCCAGAGCCGGGGGGAGCGGCGGCTGTCCCTCACAAGCCGGGCCACGGAGGGGACCCTGTTCCTTCTGGTGGAGAACACCTACGACGGCCGATTTGACCGGTCGGAGGGACATATCCTCTCCCGCAAGGAAGGAGGTGTCCGCTGTGGCATCGGCCTGAGCTCGGTGCGGGAGACGGTGGAGCGCCACGGCGGGACGATGGATCTCTACCCCGGAGAGGATGTCTTTCAGGTGGGGATCACCCTGCCGATTCACAACAGATGATGAACACTCAAATTAGTAAAGAGAAGATTACTGTAACGCGCCCACAAACTTGTAGTAGATTGTGATGATTTTCTCCTTGCCGATGCGGTTGATGAGTTCGTTGAGCATACTTTGTCATACATCGCAAAAGTTGCGAGGGCATTGGATGTAATTTCTATTCCTCGCTCAATTCTCTTCTGTCTTAGTCTCTCCTTAGTAGAGTGGGATCTTCTGGTTGGTTCATCATGAACCTATCCTCGGTCCACCGCCAGGGCAAAATCTCCCCCTGGCGGTGGATCTTTTTATTTTGAATTCACACCAGCCGGTATAGATCGGAACTGAGACTCCCATTCTCCCGCCAGCGCGGCTCTCTGGTGAGCAGACCGGCTCCGTAGAGATCGTCCAGCGCCCGCTTGACCGTGGAGCGGGAGAGACCCAGTTCGGCGGCTATGGTCCGGATCCCAGGCCGGCACCGCCCCTCACTGTCGGCGTGATCTTTGAGATACATATAGACCGCTCTGGCCCTGTGGCTCAGATCGGAATGGTAGATATCCTGAAAATAAGCCATACACGATATAGTCAGATGAGCGGCAATCATGGCTCGATAATATTAAAATACAACTCCGGTGTGGTCATACTGGTGCACAGATCCTCAAACAGTGTCATATCTCCACTTTCTGTTGTGACAAGCTTAGCGATATTTTCCTGATCACTGTTTGCAATGGCAAGAATGCCGGTGCGGACGGTTGAGAGCGTCAAGTCGGCCTCCGCCGTGCCATCGTCCTTATAATACAGCAGGACGCCGTGGTGGAGCTTCAGGAAATAATCCTCGCCGTCCGTGAGCTTAAGCCGGATGGTAAAGGACGTATCTGCAAGCTTTTCTGTATCGAGCATGATACCCATGTAGTCTAACATTGTCTGCGCATCCATGCCCTGCGCCGTCGTGCCGGCACCGATGCTACTGACCTGTGGATAGCTGCCTGTACCGTTTCGCAGCTCATATGCTGCGGCGAGATACGCGTTGCGCCACGCGCCGGACTCCGCCTGATAGCCAAGCTGCTCGAGCGCGTCCGCGCAGAGATACCGCGCGTCCATATTTTCAGAGTCTGCGAAGACGAGCGTGTTTGTGATCTGCGCGACCCACTGGTATTCGCCCTTCTCATAGTCCGCGCGCGCCTGTTCGAGCACTTTTTCGGGATCGCCGAGATATTCGACGAGCTTTTTCGCGTATTCGCTCGGCTCCAGCTCGTTCAGGTGCACGGGATTCGCATCATACCAGCCCATGTATTTCTGATATACCGCGCGGACGTTGTGGCGAAGCGTGCCGTAATACTGCCGCGTGTACCAGACCTTATCCAAAGCCTCCGGCAACTCGATCGTGGCGGCGATCTCCGTCGCGGTGTAGCCCTGATTGATGTACAAAAGTGTCTGGTCGTGGATGAATTTATAGACAGCGGCGGTATTGGTTAGATATTCCTGCACCACATCGGCTCCCCAGTGCGGCCAGTTGTGTGACTGGAACACAACCTCCGCGTCCGAAAAGAGCGTCTGCGCCTGCGTGATGTACCGCGCCCAGTCGTTGGCGTCGCGTACCTCTGCGCCGCGCAACGTGTAGAGGTTGTGCATCGTGCCGGTGCAGTTTTCCGCCATCCAGAGCGCCTGTTTGTCAGGGAAATACGTATTCATCTCCGCGGGAGACTCCGTGCCCGGCGTCAGCTGGAAGACAGCCTTCACGCCGTCAATTTCCGTCTCAAAGAGTGTGTCGGTGACCTCATATGTCGGTGCGAGATAGCCCGTGCCGCCCTGCACGGCGGTCAGACCGATACCGACGGAAAGCCGTCTCTGCTCGCTGTACGGCAGGAAACTGCCGTACTGGTAGATCGCGCGGCGCTTCATCGCCGTCCCAACCAAGATGTTTTCCTTCATGACCGCGTCGGCAAAGCCCTGCGGCACGATGATGGCTGTCTTGCCTGAGGCAATTTGCTCGTCCAGCGGAAGCGATGCGTCCGCCACATCTTCTGCGCCGATCAGCCCCTCGATGCCGCCGTAGTGGTCGACATGCGCATGACTAATAACGACAGCGACAATGCGGTCATCGCCCATCTGCTCACGGAAGAGCTTCAGTGCCTCGGACGCAGTATAGCGGCTGCTGCCGCAATCCATGATGATCCAGCCGTTTTCACTGCGGACGAAGGTGATGTTCGAAATATCATAGCCGCGCACCTGATAGATGCCGTCCGTGACCTCAAACAGGCCGTAACGGGCGTTGTACTGCGTGTTGCGCCAGAGGCTTGGGTTTGCAGACGTGGGCGCATCGCCGCTTTCCCGCACGAAGTCATACGCGTCCTGCGACCAGATCGTCATGCCGTTTTCGGCCTGGATGACGAGCGAGTCCGGCGCAAAGATGAGGCCGCGGCCTGCAAATTCGGCCTCCTGCTCGTCGTCAAAATCGAGCAGCTGATAGACCTCGGCGTTGGTCTGCGCTGTAATTTCTGTTGCAGCTTTGCTTTCGGCATTCAGCGGTGTGGATTCTTTAGATGGCGCTTTGTCGCAAGCGGTGACAGAAAGCAGCAATAAGATCATGAGTGCTGCCGCAATCATTCGTTTCATGGGCACTTCCTCCGTAATGAATATGATTGTTTAAAAAGAATCCGGCGTTCAAAACACCGGATTCTGAAATGATTTATTTCCCAAGTACACAGGAGAACTTGATCTCCTTTTCCACTTCACTCAGGTCGAGTTCACCACCGTCGGCGACAGTGATGCGCACTTCATAGAGCGTTCCGTCGGTGAGTTCCGTCACAGCCTCACCGGCCTCATCCGTGATCGACCATAGCTCAGAAGCGACCTTCGCCAGCTTGCCGTCCATGCCATAAGCGTAGAGCATCAGATCAGAGGCGCTGCCAGACAAATTATTCATGCGGAAAGCGACCGTGGTGTTAGGATGCACATTGCGGATAGTCACAGTGCTGCGCCAGCTCGCGACCGTACCTTCGCCGCCGGCCTGCTCAAACTGCTCCTGCGAAAGGACGTTTCTTGCCGCCTTGTCTAAGTCTACCTCACGATACGGCATCTCCGGCAGATACACAAAGCGATCCTGCAAGCGCAGCAGCTCCAAATAGCCCGTCGGGCAGTAGAGCGCGTTGCCGCTGTTTCCGGCGTACATCCCAATGGCCATATTGTTGTAGCCAAACCTGTTGGAAACATCCATCGTAAAGACGGTCTCGCCGGTCTCAAAGTCCAGAATGATGTACTGCCACATCCCGGTGGTCAGATCCTGCACGTAGCCGTAGATATAGCCCGTCGCGGTGGAGAGCTTGAGCATCGATGTATCGCTCAGGTCATTTCGAGACCAGATGCTCTTCATCTCATAGCCGCTATCGGTTTTCACGGTGTCCACGCGCTCGACGCCCGGGGCAATCATAACATTACCCTTCATCAGCCAGTTCTGGTCATAAATGTTGGCATAGCTCTGAATTGAGGAGTCGCTGTTGGGGTCGGCAAGACCTGCGTTGCCTGCGCCGAACCAGTTGCAGACAATCGTGCTGACCGTGCCTTCACCGTCGTCATAGACGATCGCAGAGTTCTCAACCGCCACCTGATACCCCTCGGGCAGATCATCCAAAACCGGCATACTGGCTACGACCTCGCCGGTCTTCATGTCGAGCGCAAGAAGCTTCACGGGGTCTGCGTTGTCGGTGAACATCACAAGGTTCGGCGTCAGCGTGGGCGAGCAACCGCCGCCCCATGCAAGACCGCCGCCGGTGGTCTTATCGCCTTCACCGCTGACCTTTGCACCAACGCTCTCATACGGCGTGCACCACGCAACGTCCACGCCATTGTCGGCGCGCAGCAGATAGCAGTTCATATTGGTCAGAATGACTGCGCCGTCACGGGAAGCGGCGATGCCGTTTTCTGCACCCTCGCCGGGCGTCAGCTCATAGACGAAAACTGCCTTCGAAAGATCCGTCTGTTCGCCTCTTAAAATCGCATCGATGGCCGGACGGGCAATGTAGCCGAGAACGCCCTGCTGCTGGCGCTCGGGGTAGATACGGAAGCCGCCCGTTGCAAACCAAAGGTTTCCATCGTAGTCAAAGACCACAGACAGAAGATTCTGCGTCAGCTCCTTGCCGAGCGCAGCCTCAGCTGCAGCCTTGATGTCGATGTCCAGAACCTTTTCAAATTCCGGAATGACGCTGCCGTCTTCCTCCGTCGCACGCAGCATCAGCACATGGTTGTTGCTGGTGGGGCAGACGATACGGTTTTCGGAGTCAAGGAATGTGTAGGAACTCTGGATGACGTAACCACCGCCGTCGTGCTGCTTCGGGGAGAAATAGCCGAGCGTCTTCGTCTCTTCGGCGTTCAGATCGCGGATGGCGATGCCGCCGAGCAGCGGCACGACCGCATGACCGTAGCTGTCAAAGTAGATGGCAGGGGAGGCGTTTGCGTTCGTCGTCTCGTAGGAGACATTGATCTCCGGATAGATGCCCAGCGGCAGAATTTCATCCGTGGAGTCGGTGTTGTACCCGTCGTGGTGAATATTCGCGTCGCTCTTTGCCATGTAGGGGTTTTCCTCCACCTGTTTGGGCTGCAAAGCCTTCACGGGCAGTGCACCGGATAACGGCGCAGAAGATTCTGAAGTTGTACCTTCGTCTGCGGGTGTCTGTGTTCTACCACAGGCGGCCATTGACAGACACAATACTGCTGCCAGCATAAGGCATAGCGCAGAACGGATGATGCTTCTCTTTTTCATGAATAGTCCTCCTTGTTGGTTTCGGCGTAGTTGGGCCGGAGTTGAGCAACCAAATTTTTCTCGTTCAGCCAGACGCAAAGCCCCTGTTGGAAAGCTGCTTTTGTTACCGGCTCCAGCAGAAAATAATCTGCACGCAGTCGGAAAGCATGAAGCGAAAAATCCAGATCGCTGCACCAGATGATGCGCGTATTGCGGCAAAGCGCACGCAGATGTTCCACCGCATTCAATCCGTCGACACCCGGCAGGGCGATCACCGCATTGGTCGGCGGCGTTTTCCGTGTGGTTTCAAAAAACTGTTTCTGATCGCGGAATGTTTCAATTACGGGAAACCGTTCACATTCGGCACAGAACTGCGAGATCTGCTCTGTAAAAAAAGCTTCTTGCGCTTCACTATTTGTCAGCACGGCAATTCGGTACACAGCGCTCCTCCTTTCTGCCGTCGTTGACGTTTTCTGCTTGTCAGTATACGAATGCGCACACGCTTTTCAAGCTGTTTGGCACGAAAGCCCCGTTTCCGACACGAAATCTGGCTTTGCTGGTGTGCCGGGGCAGGACATCTGTGATATAATCATACCGGAGTTTTTTACGGAGGGGAGGAGTAGGTCAGCATGAGGATTGCAATTGTGGATGATCTCAAGACCGAACGCGCACTGCTGAAAGAACGCTTATCGCAGCAGCTGGCGCTTCGCGGTGCGGAAGCGGATATTTTGGGATTTGAAAGCGGCGAGGCTTTTCTCGCGGCAGAAAAAGAGCGGCGCTTTTCGGCCGCGTTTCTCGATATTTACATGGAGGGCTTAAGCGGCATGGACGCGGCGAAGGAGCTTCGAAAGACGGACACAGACTGCCTTCTGATCTTCACCACGACATCTACCGATCACGCGCTCGAAGGCTTTCAGGTACGGGCACTTCACTATCTCGTGAAGCCCTTTTCCGAGGAAGAACTCTCCGGTTTGCTTACCGAAATGCTTGCAAAACTGCCGCGTCCTGAGCCGGTTCTGACTGTGAAAGTCAGCGGCAGCGACATTCGTCTTCGCTATCGGGACATTATTTCCGCCGAGCATTTTGCTCATAGAATCAACATCCGCACCACCGCCGGAAAAACGCTGGCCACGCGCCAAAGCTTCAAGGCGTTCACCGAGCCGCTTAAAAAAGATCCGCGCTTTTTCGTCTGCGGCCGCGGTGTGATCGTCAATTTAGAGCACGCCGCTGATTTTCGGGATGCCGCCTTCTGTATGACCGACGGCAGCCGTGTCTATGTCAACCAGGAACTTTTGAAGCCTGCCCGGCAGGCGTTTATGGAATTTCTGCTGCAAGGGGAGCGTATGAGATGAAAGATATTCTGCGTCCGATGCTGGAACTGTTCGTCGCACTCCCTGGCCTTTTGCTTGCATATTTCCCTGTAAAATCCTATCTGAAGCAGTCACCAAGAAACCTTGCCGCCTGGCTTCTGCCGCTGATGGCGGGCCTGGGCGTCGGCGGCGGGCTCGTCTGCTATCGGCTTCGCATTTCCACTGTTTTTGTCCTTGCGGGTATCACGCTGCTTGCGATTGTTCTGTATACCAGAACGCTCCGGATATCCCTCTGGAAATCCGGAACGATCGCGCTGTCGATCTGCGCGGTATTTGCCTGCCTGAATAGCCTTTCCAGAGCCGTCAGCGCGGCGATTGTCCTGCATATGCAGCTGCCGCCGGATGGGCCATGGTTCTGCTTTGCTGCCTGCGTTTTTTATAACGCAGTTTGCTGGGTTTTTGTGCTGGCGGCATCCTATCCGTCGACCCATGCGGTGCGTGCGATGGTCGAGGACGACAATTTTGCACAGACATGGTATGTGTTCTGGGTTTTACCGTTGGTGTTCATCCTTCTAAATCTGTTCATGATCCCGCGTTACCAGACAACACTTCAGACAGGAAGGGTCCTGCAGGGTTACATTGTGCTCAGCATCGCGCTTCTGGTGCTGCTTCTCTGGTTCAACACGATTTTCCTTCTGATGGCGAACAGCCTCAACCGCAACGCAAGATTACAGCAGGAAAACCAGCTGCTTTCCATGCAGCAGCAGCGCTATGAGAGCCTTAAAACCGCCATCGAAGAGGCCCGGCAGGCGCGGCACGATATGCGCCATCAATTAAATCATATTTCTGCGCTGGCCGAGGCTGGTGAACTGGAGGACTTGAAAAGCTACCTTGCAAAAACTGTCTCCCGCATCCCGAATCTCGATATGTGCTTCTGTGAAAACCGTACGGCGGACAGTGTTGTCGGCTATTACTGCGCTCTTGCAAAGCGCGAGGACATTCCCTTCCGCACCAAGCTCGATCTGCCGGAATCGCTTCCGATCGATGAGGTCGATATGTGCCTGATCTTATCCAATCTACTGGAAAATGCGCTGGAAGCCAGCCTTCGCACCGCACCCGCCCGCCGGCAAATCGAAATAACAGCATATGTGCATGCCAAGAGGCTTCTTCTGATCGAGGTCGTAAATGCATTTGACGGTAAAGTCAACGAAAAAAATGGCGTTTTCCTCTCATCAAAGCGAAAAGAAAGCGGAATTGGTATCCAGGCTGTCAACCATATTGCGGAAAAAAACGGCGGAACAAGTACGTTTACCCATCAGAATGGCGCTTTCTCCGCCAAAGTCATGCTCTGTGGATAAGTGGAAATACATACTACTCCCAAGTAACCACAAAGCTCCCCTGGAAAGCGTTTGCCTTCCGGGGGAGCTTATGTTTTACTTCCATGCAGCTCGTGCTTTTACAGTCTGTATTCCAGCTGGCAGTCGAACGGTTCGGCCTCTACATGCTTTTGCAGGGGCTGGGCCGCATCTACACAGCCCAGAGAGCGGTAGAACCGCTGAGTCTCTATGGCGGAGTGGGCGGAGATACGCCATCCCTGTTTTTCTATGCGGTTGCTGCGATACGACACATATCCGCTGATCCAATCGAGGCTCATTCTCATGAGATATGATCAGAAGGACGTGCTTACCTGATATGACACTGCTCGTAAATTCACCCCCTTTTTTCGGCAAATAAGAATATTATTAAGATGTTTCGTTATAGATCCACCCCCGCAAAATGCATAGTAAGAATAAACGCGGCTGGGTATTCGTATACCCGACCGCGTTTGTTTTTGTCCGCTGTTATACGGGCAAACAGTCTTTTATTGTAGAAGGGGCATTCCAGCAGAGCCGTGTCGTTTGGAATGCCCCTCCTGTTTTAATTCTTGGTTTGCAGGTAGAATAACTACTTTCTGGCTCCATCCGCACCGATGGTCTTGCCGTCTATGACGGTATTTACCGCCATAGAACCATCGGCATAGAAGTAATACTGCTTGCCGTCAATCTGCTTCCAGCCGCCGGCAAACATCGTTCCGGTCGTCTTATCCAGCCAGTACCACTTCTGGTCATCGGAGAGCCAGCCCTTCACTGGCTTCCCATTTCTGTAATAGCTCCACTGGCCGCTGTCATTCTACTGCCAGCCGTTTGCGGTCTGCGGGTCAATGACGATTTCCACAAACCGCCGCAGGACGGTGGCGACTTCGGCTCTGGTGGCGGTTCCTGCAGGGTCAAAGCGATTGTTCGTCTTGCCCGCCAGGATGCCCGCCTGCTGCATGGACTTAACTGCCTCCTTTGCCCAGGAAGAAATGCTTGCGTTGTCCGCAAAGGTCACGGCTTCCAGGGCTTTCGGAACTGTGTAGCCCAGCTTGACAGCGTAGTTCTTCATAATGACCGCCATCTGCTCCCGGTTGATGTTGGTATCCGGGGCGAAGGTGGTGTCTGTTGTTCCGCTGACGATACCGGTCTTTGCCGCCCAGTTGACATACGGTGCATAGTAGGCATCGGCTTTCACATCGGTGAATTTGCCACTCTGGTAATCAGCAGGATCAACACCCGCCAGCCGTCCAAGAGCGGTGACAAACATCCCTCGGGTCATGCCGGTATTGGGGCTGAATGTGGTTTCGCTGGTGCCATTCAGCAACCCACGGCTGACCACAAAGAGAATGTTATCCTTAGCCCAGTGGTTTTCGATGTCGGTAAAGGCTGGCATTTTAGCATCATAGCCCACGCCGTAAACACCGGGCTGTGTCAGCTCAAAGATGACTGCCTTCTGGTCGGCATCATAGTTGGACTTGGTGATCCACTGGGGCTTACCATTTCCATCCACAGAAACCGCATAGAGGTTGCCGGTCTGCTCGTTCTTTGCCGGTGTGTACGGAATGGCAATGCTGATAGTCTTTCCATTCAGGTTGCTCAGCTTGGTTTCCTTGCCGTTTTTGACTTCCCACAGGGAGATGTCATAAACGGGGCGATTTCCGATAGTCGCCTTTGCCTCAATAGAGGAAACGGTAGTTTTCTTCACCTTCAAGATAATGTCGCCGCTGGTCTGGCGGTTCAGCTCCTTGAGGGTATCCAAGGTGAAGCCGAAATCGGTCATCCGGTCTGTATCGATGGTGAAGCGCTTGACATTTTCCTTCACCAAAGTATCCAGTGCATCCGCTTTCAGCGTGATTTGTAGACCGTCCAGCTTCTTATCAATCTCCACAGGGACTTCCACCGCAACACCATTTTTCTGATTACCATGCTTTTTCGCATCATCCTTTGCAGCCTTGATGGCATCCGACACCATGGGATTGGTAATGGTCACATTGCCCTTAGCGTCTGTCTTGACCTTCTCACTCTGCGCCGTGGTGGGGACATTGGGTTCGTTCACATCGGGGCGTTGGATGATGGTGGCATCGTTGTTAACGGAACCCTCCCCATCATTGGAAGATGAGCCGCCGGAGGAGGAACCTCCACCGCCGCCGGTGTACGTCCAGTGAGCGTAGACGATGGTATCTGCATGGAATACGGTATCCGTCGTGATCTTTGTGCCGCCGCTCTTTTCGGTGTACCAGCCGTCGAAGCTGTGCTTGCTTTGAGATGCGCTGGGCAGAGAGGTCAGCTTCTGATTGGTGGTGGTCATGCTGCCGACAGAGGGCATACCGCCGTTTCCGTCAAAGGTGACGATGAACTCGGTAGCGGTGTTTTGCTTCGTAATCAGCGCAAACCGCGATGTGGATTTGTTCCCTGCGCTGTCCTGTGCGCAGAGGGAGAGAACACCGCTGTTTTCATCCAGCGTACCGGGAATGGTAAAGGTTCCGTCGCTGCCTGCATTGACCGATGCACCATCATCTCCGTAAATGATTTTGCTTCCCGCATCCGCTGTGCCGGTGATCTGATACGCACCCGTGGTCATATCGGCATAGAATACCGGATCGGAGAGCGTCAGCATGGGTGCTGTTTTGTCCACGCTCACCAACAGGAATACGCTGGTCACATCCTTTGCGGTGCTGTTCTCAATCTCGGAAATGCCGTCGATTTTGAACATCAGGTTGCCCTCAAAGTTGGGAATTGGATAAGCGCCGTCAGAATCCGTCGAAATCTCGTTGTCGCTAGTCTTGTCCATTCTTGTGACTTTGTAGGTGACGTTCTCGGTCGTGCAGCTTACCGTCAGCACATCGTCCTTGCCGTCCACATAGGCGCGATATACGCCATGTTCATCGGCTGTGCAGGTCGTTCCATTCACGAAGAGCATCATATCCAGCGGCGTATATTCAGGCAGATACACACCATTCTCCGCAGACTCGGTTTCCGCGCTGTAATACTTGCCGCCCTCGATGGTTTTATAGGCACTAACGCCCACCTTGTAAGTCTCGTTTGCAGACAGGTTTTTAGACTTTGTTGTTTCTTCTCCACCCACAGTCAGCGCCATATTGATGGAGGTCGTTTCTTTATCGAGGTCGTAACCAAAGCCGGTGTCGATCCAGTCGTTGCCGTCTTTCTGATAAATCGTCACGGCGTAGCCGTCGGCATCAGTCACGGCACCCCATGTCGCCGTCATGATCTCGTTTCCGGCCAGCTCCAGCGTAACAGTTTGGGGTGCGGTCGGCTGGTTTTGGTTCTGATAGCTTACCCGAGTATTAAACTGCTGATGGTCGATGGCGACAAGGCCGGTCAGGGTTTCCTTTTCGCCGTTCTCGTCGATGCTTTCCACGCTTTTTTCTGTCATCAGGAAAGAGGTCACATAATATTCGCCCGACGGGGCCAGCGCACCCATGGAGGGAATATTGACCGAGATGCTGGAGCTGTTCGTTATCTCCTGCTCGTCGATCAGATAATCCGCGCCGCCCTTTTCTTTGGCAAAATAGGTGCGAAGCACATACTTTGTGTTTTCCTCGGCGTATTTGATCTCACCGGACACCTGCTGATTGTTCAAAGTCAACTCCAGTTCTTCAAACGGAGCAATGGAAACGCCCTGGGATTTCTGCGTGTCAAGCGAAAGTGAACCCGTGTTGACCTGATAGGTTCCGGCATCTTTCAGCCGCAGGATCGCCACGCGGTAGTCCTTATTGTCCGTCTTGTTATGTATGATGTCGGTGGTCGCGTTGATGTCCTTGTTTTCATCGATTTGCCCATCTTCGCTGTTTTCTGTGTCATAGTTCACCCAATGGATTTCGAGTTTGTCGCTGCTGTTTTGCTTCGTAACAGACAGGCTGTTTTTTATTTGCTCTTCGGTGACGGTGTTCTCAAACGCCAGCAGAATGTACGGCGTTTCGTCTGTGTCGGCGCTGACCGTAATTTCAGTTGAGTTCGTACTGTTTGCAGGGGCAGACTCCCCGGTATCTTCCGAAGATGCAGCTTGTTCAGTAGAGTTCGTACTGTTTGCAGGGACAGACTCCCCGGCATCTTCCATAGGCGCAGTTTGCTCGGTTGAGTTCGTACTGTTTGCAGGGACAGACTCCCCGGTATCTTCCAAAGACGCAGCCGGCTCGGTTGAGTTCATATTGCTTGTTGGGGCAGACTCCCCGGTATCTTCCGAAGATGCAGCTTGTTCGGTTGAGTTCGTACTGTTTGCAGGACCAGACTCCCCGGCATCTTCCATAGGCGCAGTTTGCTCGGTTGAGTTCGTACTGTTTGTAGGGACAGACTCCCCGGTATCTTCCAAAGACGCAGCCGGCTCGGTTGAGTTCGTATTGCTTGTCGGGGTAGATTCCCCAACAGCTTCCAAAGACGCAGCTTGTTCAGTGGGGCTCGGACTGCTCATCAGGACGGTATCTTCGCTATCTTCCAAAGACATAGCCTGCGCCACTGGCTCAACGCCTTTTTCCGACCAATCCCATTCGGGTAGTCTGCCAAACCACTTGGTTTCCACATCCCAGCCGCCACCCCTGCGGAAGTTGGTCTCCACGATATTCGGCACAAGCACCCACAGCCGCGCGTCGATGATTCCGGCATACACGCCGGTCATCGCGCCGAGGTACACGTCGATATTGCTGAATGCCTGCTTCATGCCCTCGTCAACGCTGACATCCTTAATCGGGAACTCCGTCTGTCCGCCCACAATGAGGTCAACGTCCCAACTGCCAAGCTTCCAACCGCCGATCACAGGCACATCGCTTGGGACCTGCACTTTGCTTTTGACAACAGCGTTGGCGCCGATGGCGAGATACAAATGCTGTTTATCATTTTTCGTACCCGTGCCGCCAAACGCGCCTAGCTCGATGGAGGTATCCAGGATAAACACATCTATTTCGGTGTTCGGCAGATCCAGCTCAAGGGCTTCGGAGCCGACAAAGTAGATGCCCGTGTAGTCCGTTCCGTTATAAGTCCGCTCCTGCCCGTTTAGCTTGAGGGAATATCCGAAACTGTCGATAATCGAGGCGTTCGTGCCAACGATACCTACATCGCTTGCCGTGAGGGAAATCTCGCTGGGGCCGATAACAACGTCGCCCTTGCCCTCAATGAGATGAAGATAGGTGCCTTTCAGCGTACCACGCAGTTTAAGAGGTGGGATAGCAAAATAATCGCCGTTTACCGTGTCGGCCAGGTTGCTGAAGCCCGCGCCGCCGCCGTTGAGCTGTCCAACGGGCACAGGCGGAATGAGGGGGATGCCGGGGCTGGCCGCGACATAGAAATACAGTGTGTTGGGGAGCAGGCTGCCGTCCTTTTGGCTACGTGTCAGTTCCAGCTCCGCCTCCGTTTCAAAGAGGTCAAAGGCATTTAACTCCAGACTGAAAGCGTATTTTTCCTTGCCCTTAAAGGTGTTGACCTCGCCCTCGACCTTTGCAAGCTCCAGTGACAGCGTTTTTGCCGTGTCAAACTCGCCCGTGGCGTGAACCCCGTTGACCGTAAATTCATTTTTCTCATTTAAGCCGTAGCCCAGTTCCTCAAGGGTAAAGCTCGCGCCCTCAAAAACAGTTTGGAAGCCGATCTCGCCGCTGAACACAAGATTTCCCGCCGCGTCGGCGGTGGCCTGTTCCAGCTTCGCCGTGGCATAGGGGATGTCCACATAGATCACGGCATCGTTCTTTCCGGGGTCGATCTCAAACGAAAAGCCGTCCTGCGTGAGTTTGATTTCCAAGTCCTTGCCGCTGCCGCTGTTTGGCTGATAGAACTTGAAGCTGGGCGCGTTCAGGCTCAGGCCGCTATGCTCAATCGTACCATCCTTTTTGATGATGAGCTTGCCATTCGATTTGTCCCACGTCGCCGTCACGGAGGGCGAGAGCAGCGCCGCCCCGCCGGTAAAGGTAAATTCCGCGCCGTTTTTGCTCTCGTACTCGCCGCTGATGAGGGCGACGGGGTTTCCATACTGCTTTTTCAGCGCGTCCAGCGCCGCATCGTCAGCCACATATTCCACCGTTACGCCGCCGTTCCCGTTTGCAAAGGCGGCTAAGCGCTGGGCGTTAATGGAAATATCTACCTTGTCCGGTTCTGACGGAACGTCCTCTGCGCCTTTCGCCAGGTTGCGGAAGCCCCAGAGGAAGCGCTGTGAATTTGGATAGTCCTCGCCATCGCTGAAATAGTAACCAATATCGTTTCTGCACTCCACGCGGGTGCTGTTGGGGTTATTGCCCGGCGTGACACTGACCGTATCGGGCAGATAGGCTTTGATGGTCTTATTCTCATAGTAGCCCGACAGTCCCACAAAAGGATTTGCCCAAGTGTAGCCGTCCACATAGACCTCGGTGATGTAGTTGTAGCACCAATCAGTCCCCTGTGAGAAAGATTGCCATGTATCCAGATTTTCTACCTTGCTCGTGAGCACGGAGCTTTCGGTGGATATTTCTACCTGCTCATCGTAATTGTAGACAGTGCGGCTCATTTTGATGGCAGGGCCGTCGGTGGCGTTCGCATGGCCCATGCCGCTGAAGGCGTCGAGGGTATAGCCCCATATAACTCCCATATCACCAGTCAAGGAACCGAATAGGTCATCTCTATTATTGTTAATTTTTATGTTATCAATGGACGTCAGCACGCCCCATGTGTCTGCCGACGTTTCATTTTCCTTGAGCTGCACAAGCTCATAGTAAACCGCAGTCGTCGCAGCAACGGATTTCCCGGATAGATTGACCGTCAGATCATACACCGCCTTGATAGCCTTCGCCGTTCCGTTCGGTGTCGTATCCACAAATTCTGCGCTTTTTAGGCGAAGTGTTGCAGGATGCGCCTTACCATAGCCATAACTTCCATAAATGATGAACTCACAGTATGGTTTTTGCCTGTCAATTGAGTTTGCGCTGTCCGCCGTCGCAGCCGGGGAGGTCGTGAGGGAACCATCATGCTTGTTCAGCGTCACGCGGATATAGTCATTTTGCAGGACGAGTGTTCCATCGGCCCGTGTTTCCGTCGTCACTGTCGAGCCGGTAGATGGCAGGATGTCCCCCACATAGGCGAGGGCCTGCGAGGGCAGGATGCCCAGCAGCAGGCAGAGGGTCAAAAGCAGGGATAGGAATTTTTTCATATTGCGTCCTCCTTATCTTTTCGTTCTCGTTTTTGTTTTTGCCTCTCCCGTTCATGCAGTCGCATACAGATGACCGTGATCACCACGGCCAGCGTAAACACCGCCACCGCCACCAGCACATATCCGCCCGCGCCCTCATGCAGCAAGATTGCGCCGTACATTCCTGCGGTGTCCATCGGCTGGCCCTGCACCGTCCCTACCGTTCCCACAAGGGATAGGAACAGCAGGACGCACAGGGCAGACAGACTGCGGATGCTCCGCCGCACCTGTCTGCGGCGGTGTTCCGCTATTCGCTTTTTTACCAGCGCAACACGCTTTTCTGTATCGTACATACACGCAAAACCTCCTCTCTGAAAACTCAGCTTAAAAAGCCTTTCATTTATATAGGTACAAAAACGCGGAAAAACTCTCACCCCAAAATCATATTTTTTCAAAAAATTTGGGAGCCGCGCAAAGGCAGCTCCCAAAGGAAAAAATCTATTTCATTATGGTGTCAGACGGCGGGCAAGCAGCTTTCCCACTGTCAGAATCAGCACAGGCAGAAGATAGGCGATATACTGCGCCGCGCCGCCGTAGGCAATCAGCAGATTATAGATCGCATGAAAGGTGATGGCCGCTCCCAGCAGGCCGCAGGTTCCGGCAATCTTCAACCACGTCCGCCGCCACACATACGCAAGCCCTCCTCCGACGATGGCCCCGCAGATGACGTGCATCGCTCCCGTCCCAATGCCCCGGAAGAAAATAAAGGAAAAATGTCCGGCCCCGTTTTGGATCAGATAGCAGACATTTTCAAAGGTGGCAAAGGAAAGAGCGGTGATCACAGCGGCAATCTTGATCTGTTCCGCTTTCGGCTCAAATACCAAGAGGTAAAAGAGCAGCGGCAGGAGCTTCATCACTTCCTCCACCACCGGGGCGATCTCCGCAGTTGCGCCAAAGGTGTCCGCCCCATAAAGTGCGGCGAGAAAGGTATTGATGTAAGCGGAGAGCAGACACGCACCCATTCCCGCAAGGCAAAACAGGAAAAACTTTGTCTGCCGCTTTCCCATGCACAGGGCGGCGATCAGCAGGGGCGACGCCATACAGATAAAAATATTTTCAATATAGGTCATCCCTCCACCGCCTTTCCTGTAGCGGGCAGCAGAGCGAAGATACAGGGCGTCAGCAGAAGATCAAACCAGCAATAGGGGCTGGAAATGGAATCTCCCGGCCAAAAGCAGCCGGAAGTCCAGAGGGCATATTCTGCCGCCACATAGCACAGTACCCCAATATGGAAATATCGCATATCACGCGCCGCTCCCGCCTGCGTCCGGGCGTAAGCAAGCCCCCGGATCGCATGATAGGAAACAACGATCATCATACCGCACCAGAGCAGATTGGAGAGGATGTCCCCAAAGGTGCAGTAAAACACGCACAGCGGAACGCCGACCAAGAGGGCAATCAGGGCTTTGCGTGTCGCAAAGCCCCTTTCCTCCGCAGAGGAAAGGGCGTATTGCAGGATGTAAAGAAAAATAACGCTTGCCATCCAGCCGAACTCCGACACATAAAAGACCTGCGGCGTTTCAGAGAATAAAAGCAGATACAGCGTCCAGTACAGAGAGCCGAGGGCAAAGCAGCCGTAAAAGCAGGTCAACAGAAAATACGTCTGTTTTCGGCTTTTCAGATACCAGATTCCGCTTAGGCTAAAGCCCAGCAGGGTAACGATGAATTGCAAAAGGTTACTGACAAGTTCCATCCGCATTGTCCCCCTTTTGCTCCTCCATCTGTTCCTCTTTGTTCAGCAGACGGATTCGGAAACACAAAATCGTCACGCATACGCCGAGAACAAAGGCGAGCAGCCCGATAACGATATATCCCAGCGCGGCGCTGCCGCCGAACATCGTTGCCGCTGTTTCAAAGCCGGAGGAAGTTCCCAGCTCGATTTGCTCCACAATACCGGGCATGAACAGGGAAACGCCTACGATCACCGCAAGACACGCTGCCACGCCGGAAACGGCGGCGATCCGTGCCTGCCGCAGCCTTTTTTGATGCTCTTTTTCCGCGATACGCCGTTTTACTTCTGCAATCCGTTCCTCATGGCTCAACATTTGTGATCCCCTCCCGTTCCAATAATCCGCGCAAACGCTCTTTTCCCCGGTACACCATATTGGTGATCTGCTTTACGCTTTTTCCCATGACCTCGGCAGCCTGCAAGTAGCTCATGCCTTCAAAATAGGTCAGATAAAGTGACTCCCGGTAATCTGGGTTTAATTCGTCCATGCAGAAATGCAAAATTTGATCTCTTTCCTTTGTTTGGACAACCTCCTCTACCAGTATTTGTCCGTCCGGTTCCTCAGTCAGATCGTCAAGATTGAAGGAAAGACGCTGTCTGCTTTTGTGGCGCAAAGCCATGTGCCGCGCCGTTTTATACAGGTAAGCCTTAAAACCACCGTCCCGGATGCGTGGCTTTTTCGTAAACAGATAGGAAAAAGCCTCTATCATCAAGTCCTCCGCTTCGTGAACGTCATGCAGATACCCGTTTATGTATAAGGTCAGCGGGTCGCCGTATTTTTTCATCAATTCGTCAAGTCCTGTTTCATCGCCGCTTATATATTGTCTGTATAATTCTTCATCGGAAATCATGTCATTCACTTCCTCGCCGTATCTTCTTTACAAAGACACTTCTCAGCGGTTTGTCTCTCTGCAATCCCGGCGATGTTTCTTAGATCGCGGGTCAGTGGGCTTCTCGGCGGTGTCTGGAATTGCCCATGACCGCCCAAAACGCTCCGCACCGGGAATACGCCCGTCTGTGCAGTATTGATTGACCCAACGCTCTGAAATCCCCCACTTGCGGGCGGCTTCCTTTATGGATAGATAGCCTTTCATTCGCGCTCCGCCTTTCCCAAAGATACATCAGGTGTCATGCTTGCTTTGTCAATATATCCTGTCTGAAATCTGCTGTATATATTATATGCGAATATCAGCATATTTTCAAGATGGGCTGCAGGAAGAAAAAAATATGGCTTTTCTTCCGGCTGCTTAAATCTTGAAAATCTACGGGGTCTCGTATATAATAAGAAGCGAAAGCGAAACAAAGGTTATCGTTTTCAAAGGCGGTGTGATAGAGTGTGTCCTTCTGGTGGATCCATCATGGACCTACCCTCGGTTCACCACCAGGGCAAAATCTCCCCCTGGCGGTGGACCTTTTTATTTTGAATTCACACCAGCCGGTATAGATTGGAACTGAGACTCCCATTCTCCCGCCAGCGCGGCTCTCTGGTAAGCAGGCCGGCTCCGTAGAGATCGTCCAGCGCCCGCTTGACAGTGGAGCGGGAGAACCCCAGTTCGGCGGCTATGGTCCGGATCCCCGGCCAGCACCGGCCCTCACTGTCGGCGCGATCTTTGAGATACATATAGACCGATCTGGCCCTGTGGCTCAGGTCGGAGTGGTAGATATTCTGAAAATAAGCCATACACGATATCCTCATGGGCGCAGGCTTTTCTGCCCATCAGGTGGCTCCTGGCCGTGATGGCCTGCTGAGGGATCGGCCTGCTGCCCCCGTCTGGCATCCGCCTTGTTGGATGCCGGCGCCGCGCCGCTTGCCGCGGGCATCCGCACATGTCGGCACATGATGGCAAGCTCCAGTTCCTGCTTATTGGCATAGGCCACAGAGCGGTCCGCTTTTTCTGGGATGCTGTATGGCTCCCCGAAGGTGATCCCCCATTCCAGGAACAGCCGCAGCCGGGTCCGCATGGGGTGGGTGCCGGTTTTCATGACGATGAAGTGACCTTTGGGGATAATAATAGCAGGCATTGCCTGTCCAAATTACTTGCATATAAAAAGGAACTGCCACGGTGATGTGGCAGTTCCTTTTGCTCTGGACGGTTTCGGTGATACCCTTATCAGGCCGGAGCATTTGGCATGGCCTTTTTCTTTTCTCAATTTTTCTTCATTTCCCTATTGACTTTTTATTTGCAGACTTTGCAGGATGTTCCGCAGATAATCTTGATCCAAAAACGTTTCCGCACGAACTTGCTGTCCATGTCGGGATTATGCCTGCGGAACCGATTGTACTCGGATGGAGAGAGAATTCCCTCGTTGTCCAAAACGGTGCAGATGCTCCATGAGCCCATCTCAGCCGCACTCATATCGACGATACGCCGTATGGCGGACGCATTTTCTTTATTGACGATTAGCCTTACTTGTCCTGCGTGTTACGCAGATACCCGTAGGGGTCAAGGGCACCCGGGTATTCTCCGCAATTGGCCTTGGTATGCAGTGAGGACTTGATCTTGGTGAAAATATCTTTGGATGCAATTTCTATTCCTCTCTCGATTCTCTTCTGTCTTAGTCTCTCCTTAGAGTATGTCCTTCTGGTTGGCTCATCATGAACCTACCCTCGGTTCACCGTCAGGGCAAAATCTCCCCCTGGCGGTGGACCTTTTTATTTTGAACTCACACCAACCGGTATAGATTGGAACTGTGACTCCCATTTTCCCGCCAGCGCGGCTCTCTGGTGAGCAAGCCAGCTCCGTAGAGATCGTCCAGCGCCCGCTTGACTGTGGAGCGGGAGAGGCCCAGCTCCGCGGCTATGGTGCGGATCCCCGGCCAGCACCGCCCCTCACTGTCTGCGTGATCTTTGAGATACATATAGACCGCTCTGGCCCTGTGGCTCAGGTCGGAATGGTAGATGTTCTGAAAATAAGCCATACACGATATCCTCATGGACGCAGGCTTTTCTGGCCATCTGGCGGCTCATCTCCGGGCTGTCCGGTTTTGGGGCAGGGCTCTCTCCCCGCTGCCGCCTTGCCGGATGCCGGCGCCGCGCCGCTTGCCGCAGGCATCCACACGTGATGGCGGCGCATGATGGCAAGCTCCAGCTCCTGCTTGCTGGCATAGGCAACGGGACGGGCCGTTTTCTCCGGGATGCTGTACGGATCCCCGAAGGTGATCCCCCATTCCAGAAACAGGCGCAGACGGGTCCGCATGGGGTGGGTGCCGGTCTTCATGACGATGAAGTGACCTTTGGGGATGGACTTGAGTTCGTCAGGAGTCATGAGGGGACGTTCCATCATCTGGATCGTCTGGCTTGGGTCGCTTTTCCCCTTGCTGATGTACCCGCTCATGACGGTGCGGCTGCCCAGCGCCTTGGACAGCACCTCGGCGGTCTGGGAGTTGGGGGCGAAGCCGCCAAAAATCGTATCCTGCACATTGTCCTGAATGATCTCCGCTCCTTCACGGCCATAGTTCTTTTCCAGCTGGGCGAGGGATTGGATGATCGGGACCAGAGTCAGCTTTCGGGAGCGTCCCGCCGAGAACAGGGGCAGGATGTCAAAGGCGGGCATGGTGCCCAGCTCGTCACAGAAGAGGACCACCCGGTTCTTCAGCTTCCCGCCATTCTCGTCCGCCACAGCGAACAGCTCACGGGAGAGCGTTTGAATCATGAGGCCGGCCATAAAGTTCTTGCTGGGGTCCTCCTCCGGGAGTATGAGAAAGATGGCGGACTTCTTCGAGGCAAAATCCTCGGCGTTGATGGCACTGTCAAAGCAGAGGACCTGCTCAAGCTCCGTATCCAGGAAGGCATTGAGGCGGGACAGGACGGTGGACATGACGGAATTCATAGACTGCTCCGCAGTGGTCAGGGCCGCGCCGGCAAACCACCGTGCCTTATGGGTGTCCGGCAGTTTATCCATGAGAATATGAAAGCTTGTTTTCCCCTTGGTCTTGCTGGGGGCCAGCAGATCCTGCACCAGTTTGAACACGCTGACGATGTGCCGCCGCTCCTGCGGGGCCTTGTCTGTGGGCGGCAGGTACTCTGCCAGCAAAAGGATAACGGCGGTGAGCAAGCCCTCTGCCGCGTCATAAAAGAATGCGTTCTGCCCGTAGTTAGAGGCGTCCCCCTCCGGGTTGACGATGGTCTTTGCAAGGATCTTGGCGTACTTCTCCGCCTTGGCGCGGGCGGCCAGGTTCTTCTCATCCTCACGACAGACATCCATGTAGTGGTTGATGAGGGTCAGCAGATTGTATCCATCCGAGCGAGTGGGGTTGCGCAGATCGATGACCGCCACCTGATAGCCGTAGCATCGGGAGGCAATGGTCCCGTAGTTCCGGGCCAAGTCTCCCTTGGTATCCAGCGCCAGAAAGCTCATACCGCTGGCGCAGGCATATTCGAGATTGGGGTAGAGAAAGAAGGCCGTTTTGCCCACACCGGAGGCGCCGATCATCAGGCAATGGATGTCATCGACATCCACGATAGCCCAGAGCGGTTTTGCTGTCGGTTTCTGCTTTGGACGCTTCCTTCTCGGAGCTCCTTTCCCTCTCCAGAGAGAGCGAACCTTTTCCGCCAGTTTTCCAGGCTTTTTCAGACCTCGGCCTCCCACGCAGCCCAGAACCAGTCCCTGGGCAGTAGGCAGATCCTCGCCCCTGCGCCACAGATCCGGCCGGAAAGGGATATGTCGGTAAGTCTTCTGGATCTCTTGCTTCGTGGCCCAGCGGGCGGTGCCGTGCTGGCCGTCACCCACGGTCTTGGACTTGATATTGTTCAGAGAGCCAACCCCTGTGAAGTGTACTGCCGCGCCGATGAGCAGGAATGCTCCGCCGCCCAGCAAGATCAGAGGGAGCAGTTCTGTCGTTGTCATAGGGTCACCCCCAGTTCCATGTTCAGCGTTGGCTGTGCTTCCCGCTGTTTTATTTGCTCCGCCTCATATTGGATGGGGACGCCCGCAAAGGCGGCGGCCAGCTCCAGCCATCTGCCCGCCAGAGTTTTCTTCTCTTCTTGGGTACGGAGCCCCACGGCATCTTCCAGGGCGAGGACACTCTGGAATTGTGGGGCGAGCTCTCTGTGGCGGTTTTTCAAGTTCCCCCGATTCCGGTGGGGGCGGATCCGTTCGCACAGTGATCCGGCCAGTTCTTCCTCTGTGGCCGCCATCCCCAGCTGCCGCAGCTCACGGCGGCAGGCCGCAACGGCCAGCGCCGACGCCTGTTCCATGCAGTCCATGGCCTGATCGAACCGGCCCCAGTGCAGGTGGGCGCGGTACTGTTCGATCAGCCACGGGACTTCAATGTTCAGCCGGTCCAGCTTCACCGCTGTGCTCATGGCACAGACCCGTTTACAGACCTCCGGCGCCGCCATGAGCTGGGGGTGTTCCTCCGCGCTCTGGGTCTCCAGTCCGCATCGGGCTTTCACATCCTCATTCCAGTCCTTATGGATGGACTGGAGGACCGCCGTTTCAGCATAGCCCCGTTCGGCCAGAATCTCCTTTAGGCGGCCCGTGGCCTCGATGCCCGCCGCGTCATGGTCCAGGCAGAGGATGGGATGCCGGATCTCCGGCGCCTGCTCCAGCATCCACAGCATCGCCTGTTCTCCCACGCCGCACAGAGCCACATAGCTGTGCTGCTGCCAGTCCTTTGGATACAGTGTCAAAAAGGAGAGCAGGTCAATGGGCGCCTCGAATACATAGAGCCGGTCGCTGGTCCCGTTCCAGTGGAAACTGTATCTGGGATCGCTGCTCTCAACATTGATGCGGAAGGTCTTGCCCATGTCGCTGGTGCTCCGTTTATGGGCATGACGGACAACGCCGTGCTCATCTTTCCCGATGAACACGGCGTTGTGATATTTCTCGTCCTCATAGACCAGTCCGGCCCGGACAAAGGTACTCAGCACCTCCCGGTCGATCAGGCGCTTTTTCAGGAGATAGGCGTACAGCCGCCGCATCTCCCGGCCCACTGGCGGCTGGATGAATTCCTTTTTCGGTTCCTTCTTCTTGGGCGCCGGTTCACAGATCCGGCCCTGCTCACCGTCCAGCAGACGGGTGACCGCCTCCGGATAGCTGAGTCCACAATAATTCTGCACAAAGGAGATGGGGCCGCCGCCCTCCTTGGAGGCGTGGTCGTACCATTCGTTGCCCCGAACGGTGACGCTGTGGTCGCTGGCCATACGATACTCCGGCCCGGAGCGGATGAGCTTCTCGCCCTGCCGCCGCAGGAACTCCACCAGATCCACACAGCTGGCACGATATTTTTGTTCCTCAGTAAAATGGATATAGGTCATATAGTTGGTCACCTCCCAAGATTTTCAAGGTCTGAATAAGGAGGCATCACCTCATGCTGATCTCAGCATCCTCATGGTCATCGGGCTTATGCCCCATGGCTATTTTCTTTTCCCGGATCCGCTGCCTGAGCTTGCGGTCCGTGAGCACGAAGGTCTTGCCGGGTCCTCTCGAATTCTGTTCTCGAAAGATCCCACTCAAGTGGTGCAGGAGCCGGGTGGCGCAGGAGAATATGGATAGGCCCTCGTCCATGTGATCCAAAAAGTATTGGGCATATTCGTTTCCCTGAGCCGCCGAGAGCGTGAACCAGCGGACAGCGGCCTCCGGGTCACGCGGCACTTCCTTTCCCATCAGATAGAGCTTTCCAAGGGCATACTGTGCGTACCGATTTCCCTGCTCCGCGGAGGCGGTCAGCCAACGGACCGCTTCTTCGATCTCTCTGGGGGCATCTTCTCCACGAAGCAGAAGCCTGCCCAGCCGGTACTGGGCATACTGGTTCCCGTCCTCCGCCGAGCGCCTCAGCCAGTTCAGCGCAGACAGGATGTCTTTCGCCAGTCCCTCCCCGCCAGTCAGGAGCAGGGCACCCAGCGCATAGGAAGCTGCGTCACTGCCCTGTTCCGCTGCCCTGGTGAGCCATGCCGCCGCCAGCAGCGCGTCTTTCTCCACACCCCGGCCATCCCGATAGATCTTTCCCAGTTCATATTGAGCATGAACCAGCCCCGCCTCCGCCGCCTCTGTCAGCCACTCCAGCGCGGTCCTGAACCGCTCTTGCTCCGCGGCAGGATCTGCGAGTATGATTTTCGCCAACCGATACCGGGCGTATGGGTTGCTTGGCCTGCCTCTGTGATTCCGTGTCTCTTCCGGCTCTATGTGTTCCATATCCACAGACAGCTCAGGCTCTTTGGATGCTTCTCTGTCAGCTTCCGCTATGTCCCGTTCAAGCGGCGGTTCCTCTGGTGCTGTTGGATCAAACACAGTGGACTCATATCCCAGCCGCAGAGCCTCCTCGATCACCATATTTCGAATCCGCTTGAACTCTTTCTGCCGGGAGAGGGGAAGCCGGGGAGGGAGGTCTTCCCTGTAGGTTCTGAGCACTTCCTCCCGGAGTTCATACCACAGTTCGTATGCCCGCGCCACTCGCTCGTCCCTTGCCAACTCATCCACGATCTCATCTACCACTGCTTTCAGTGGCGCTCTCAGGTAGCCGTACTGTTTTTTGCCGGATAGGTTCTTCAGCTTTCCGGCCAGATGCTCCATGAACTGTTCGATCCTCGGATTATCCAGCGTGCCCTCCCACATCTGCTGAACCAGTTCAGCCATGACCACTCCGGCCTCCTGGGTGAGCTCATCCCGCCGCTGAGTCTGCCGCTCATAGAGTTCGTGGAGTTCCTGATGGAAGATCCGCTTGGCCAGATCAGATTTGATCCGGGCGATCCCTTCTCTGGTGAGATACCCGGACCTGCCGTCCGCGCTGTAACAGACCATGTGGATGTGAGGGTGATGGCCCTGGTCGTGAAACGCCGCGTACCACCTGAACTGCTCCCATGGTATTTTCATAGCCTCGGCCATCTCCATGGCATAGCCGGCAATGAGGTTCTTCCATTGTCCCGCGTCATCGTAGCCCAGTCTCGCCGCGTCCTCCCGGCGCAAGGAGATAATGGGGAGCCACACGTTGCCGGGGTGATGGGCCACCTCGGCCGCAATTTGGGACAGCACCAGCGGAGCATCCGACCCGGTGAACAGGGCATGCGCTCCGGCGCGCTGTGCGCGGGGGCGGCTGGCGATGTAACTGACGTAGTTGTCCCGCTTGGCGATCTGGTCGTAGTTGTCCTCCAGAGCGCGGGTGATGAACTCGGAAGCGTTGCCGCGGGTAGGAGCGGTCTGGTAGTCCTCGTACTCGAACAGACCGCGGCTCAGCGGGAACTCCCGGAGGAGCTGCGCCACCATCTTCCGCTGTTCCTCCGTGGCAGGGAGCTGTTCATGCCCTATCGCCATGTGCTGGGCGCCCTCTCGGGTGGCCATGTAGCGGACGTAGTTGTGCAGATGGGAGGCGGCGCGCTCCGAGCCGCCCTTGAGGTAGGGGCACTTGAATATGACGCGGGGCACAGGCATTCACTCCCATCTATTATCAAAAAATAAGAGGGCGGTTCAAACGAACCGCCCCTGTTTCAGAGTCTGTCCTGATTTACTTCTGATCCTCCGCCATGAGCTGTTGCTCACAGAACTCCTGAAGGACTGGAATATCTGTGACAGCAGTTTCCCAAATGATATCCCTGCTCATGCTGCCATAGCTGTGCGCCACCAGATTCCGCATCCCTTTGATGGGCCCCCATTGGATACGGTCTGCCGTTGCCTTTCGGAACTCGACAGAAAGGCCTCCGCTCAATTCACCGATCTGCAAAATGCAAAAAGAAACCGAGCGTTGGTAATCGGCGTCCGAATCGAACGCCTCAAAGGATTCGCCATATCGGATGATCGTCTTTTTGATCTCAATACAATAATCGCGGATGTGTTCTAACCGCTGTCGGTCAGGCTGCAACATAGATATCCACCTTTTCTTTCCAGACTGCCTTTCGGAAGCTCTCCTCGCTTGGCATCCGCGCTTCCTGTTCCAGTGAGCTGACAGTGACCAGATCCACCGGCTTTCCCAGCGCTTCTTCCAATTCACAGTAGACCGCCGCGACTTGCAGCAGGCTCTTGATGTTCGTCCCTGTGGTATCGATCAGGAGATCGATGTCGCTGTCCTCTGTGGCGGCACCCCGTGCGTAGGAGCCGAACAGGTACACCGCGCGCAATCCATACCGCTGCGCAATCGGTCTTACGATACGGGCGATCTCATCCACTGCGTATATCATTCCGGAGCACCCCCTTTGACTGGCTTCATTATACTATGATCATATCCAGAACGCAACGGCAATAATCTTCCGGCTGCTCAGTCCCCGCCGTTCTGATACTCCACGGCGTCATCCAGAGAGATCATGCCGTGGGTCTTCTTCACCTCCTGGATACAGCGCCCCCGCAGTTCTCTCAGCTGTTCCTCCGGGATCTCCATGGCCGCGGCCAGGACGTTCATCATCATATCCATCTCTACCGCCAGCTTGAACAGCAACCGGCAGATGTGGTTCTCACTGCCCTGCACGGTCGCACGGAGTGCCGCGATGAGCATGGGGGGCAGAACGGAGAAGCAATCCTGGGAGGCCACATAGTCACAGTAGAACTGCAGCGCCTTCTCCACGAACTCGTTCTGGCTCCGGCAGTTGGCCAGCGGCATGGCCGCCTTGATCTTCCGGTCTGTGGCCGGATCGATCCGCATCAGGAATTTTATTTTTTCATCTGGCATTCAAAAGAAGCCTCCATTTCGTAAAATTGGCCGTGATAACACATTTGAAACCGTGGAAGCTGCTGGAACTGCGACATTTCCCGCCCGCCTGATAGCAGATTTGATAACACCGCTCAAAAAGTGATAGCATCGGTCCCTCCAAAAAGATGCGGAAAGGCGGTTGAAAGCGCCCTGAAACCGCATCCCCGGCCCGCATTGCGGGACGGTGTCTGAGGCCGTGATAACACGGCTTTATCCCGCACACTTTTCGTCCCCCCGGTCCACCCGCCCATTTGGGCCTCCATGCGTTGCGGGTGCTTGCGGCACACAGCCTCAACGCTGGCTTTTCCCTCGCGTGTGTGGCACAGGGGGTCCCCCCTCCCGTTGAAGCGGCACACAGAGCCGCGCAGGGCGCACGGCGCTGGTATTCCTGTTCTCCGCGCGAATGAGAAGAGCCGGAGCCTTTTCGCTCCGGCCTCCGTGAGTGTGAGATCAGCGGGGGACAGCGTCCTGCTCTGACGCCTCCAGTGCTCCGGCCACAGCCTCCAGCTCAGAGCGCAGTTCCTCCCAGGTCAGAGGCTGCTTGCCGTCCTCCACCTCTGCCTCCGGGTCCAGGCATCCGCACAGCTCATCCATCTGGATGTCCGCCTCCTCCAGCAGAGCTTGGCGGCGCTCCGCGTGTTCCGCCGACACCGCTCCCCGGAAGAGCTCCCATACCTGCTCCATCCTGTGGACCGCCTCGTCGCCGTTGGCCGTCAGGGCATCCTCCATGCCGCACAGATCTGTGACGGTCCTGGCCAGCTCCAGCAGGGCGGTGCGGCTCTCCACAGACTCCAGCTGCGCGGTGGTGTGGAGCAGTTCCCGCACCGCTTCGATCTGCATGGGGAGTCCGGCTGTGCGGACAAACTGTTCATCCCCAATCAGCAGGATGAGCTCCTGCCCAGTGGCTGTCTGCCTGATACGCTGGATCTCGTCATCGATCCAATTCAGATGGCGCGCGGTCTCCTCCTCCAGCTGATGGGCGGCGGCATACAGCGCGAGGCCGTCGCGCATCCACTGGGCCGGTGGGACCGCGTCCTCATCGAGAACCGAGAGGAGCGAGACGGTTTCGTGGGCGATGAGGTCGCACACATGGATGGGGGTGATCGTTTTCGTATTCATAATTTTTTCCTTTCCATTCCGTGTTTGGTGGTGTGTGCTGCTGTCAAACACGATGCTCCTTTGCGGCCGGAAAAGCTATTCAGCAAACCCACCGAACTTTTCGCTGTGGTTTCGGTCATGATCAACAGTTTCCAATAAGCAGGGGGCGGCTGTGTTCAGCCGCCCCCTGCTCAAATTATCTTGGCACATCACTTTGTGGTTTTCGCTTTTCGCCTCAGTCCGCTCCCGCATCGGGATGGTGCCGCGCGGCTTTGTGGTGGTCGGCAGAACGGAAAAAGGGGATCGCATCAATGAGATGCGATCCCCTGAATACTCCGCTGGTCACATTGTCAACTCGGGAGCTCCCGGCTGCTGTTCCTCCCGCAGAAGGAGGTCCAGGCTGTAGTCCAGTATCTTTTCCTTGCGCTCCGTCAGCATGGTGAGGTAGAACTCCCGCTGGATCGGCTGGAGCTCCGGGACACCATCCAGGAACTTTTGAATCCTGTCCAGATCAATTCGCGCGGTGACCCGCCTGAGCGCGTCATTGCACTCCGGGCAGCGCAGGGAGGAGATAAAATCAAAATACGGAATCTTCACACCGTGTTCTTCAACGGCAGAGGCTGGGAACACATAGATGCGCCGGTCAATCTCTTCCTGCGAATTCAGCACCTCCGCCATGTGCGGCAGATCCAACTGCGGATAGAGGCAGGAACCGCAGTCATAGATCGGCGCGATCTCCACGCTCTGCTCCTCCTCGTTTACCAGCAGACCCCAGTTGCCGTTGTGCCGGTCGAAGTTGCCCAGAAACGCATCCGCAATAAACATATCCCAGAAGAAGGCGCGGAGCTCATCCGCGGGATACAGTGTCTGCTCATTGACAGCCTCCAGAATGGAGTCCAGCTCCTTGCCGTAGCCATTCTGCTCACTGTCGATGCAGGTGTTCTTCAGTTGGGCGAACTCAATCAGCCGTTTTCCGCCCTCTGTGAAATCACGGCAGGCAACCACCAGCTTGCTCTTGCCTCGGCTGTCCGTGTAATTGCCCAGCAGGGTATCCTGTACCCGGAAGCCCAGCATCTCAAAAATGTGACAGGCCACATATTCGCTGATACAGCCGTTGGTGTAGCTCATCTCTTTGTTCCGGCTGGGGCGCGGAGGGAACTTCAGCATGTAGCTGGAGCCCTCATAGGAGATATTGATCTTGTTCCCATTCGCGCCGCCATAGGCGCGAAAACGGTTGACAGGGCAGTTGGTAAAATCGATCACAGATCATTCCTCCCCTCTACAGGTATTTTGCTCTCAGGTAGTCCGCCTGCTCCAGCGTGATGGCGTTGCTCCACTGGTTGGAGTTGATAGCTCCGTACAGCTCTCCCCATAGGCAGTCCATGTAGGACACATGGTCTTTCTCTCCCTGGATGTATTCGTCCAGGGCTTTTTGCAGGCTGGCCGGCAGATCTTTTTCCAGATAGGAGCGGTCCTTGGGCTTCCCATCCGGGGCCAGTCTCTGCTCCACCGTCATGGTCAGGAGCTCCTCCATGGGGATGTCCAGCGCGGCGGAGAGCTTGCCCAGCGTTCCGGCGCTGCACCTTGTCAGCGCTGTTTTGCCTGAGCAGATGTCCGCCAGCGTGGCCCAGGGGATCCCGCTGCGCTTGGAGAGCTGATAGCGGGAGAGGCCCTTTTCCCGCAGGATTTGTTGGATCGTCATATGCATCACCTGTCTCTGATTATATCGGCATCCCGATAACCAGTCAAGGGGGGCGGCCAGGGCAGAGGGAGCGGCTGTGCCTGCGGCCTCAACTCTCCGCAAGTTCAGGCAGCTCCTGTTCCTCCGGCGTCTTCTCGATCCAGTCCAGCAGATTCTGCGTTTCCATCAGTTTGGAGGCGAGCCGGAAGAGGGCCTCCCGGTGGTCCCGGCTCTCCAGCTGGATGGCGGTTTCAAACAGGCCGCAGACGTTGTCCAGCGTCTCCATGCCGCTGGCGTTCATGGGCAGCTCGCTCTCCGGCAGGACGTGGCGGGTCTCCTCCGGTTCGGCGGTCCCACGCGCCGCTTCCTTTTCCCGCGTGATCAGCTCCAGATGGGACACGGCGTTTTGAGGGTCGAGGCCCCATGCTGAGCCGATCAGGATGATGGCCCGCTCATAATCCTTTGTCTCCGCCGCGCTGCCATGGATGACCAGCATGGCCAGCGCCTCTTTGGTGATCCGATACTGTAGGTCCCTTGCCAATTCTGTGTTCATGTGATTTCCTCCCGTGTTGTTATTTTGCCGCAGTCCTCGGCGGCTGAACACACAATGCCACATCCCCGCGGGAAAAGCCATTCACCAAACCCAACGAGAAATACCCCCCATCTTTGGCATAGACGCCCAAGTCACATGGTCGGCCCGGTGGGCGGCTCCGGCGCCTCCGCCATGATCTGGGCGCTGTATTCCGCAAGGCCCATGCCCGTCTGCTCCTGGCAGTAGTCCTCCATCTTCCGCAGCAGGACTTCCTTTTCCGCGGCGTTGAGGTGATAGGAGAGGGCCGTCTCGCTGCCGTCCCCCCGGTGAAGCGCGATCTCCAGCTCATCACATACCTGACCGGAGTTCATATCATAGTTGGCGTAGACGTTCAGCCAGTCGCCGTTCTCCGCGGTGCAGACCTGGGTCCCGAACACCGCGTCCACGTCAAAGGACGTCTCCAGGTAAAAATTCAGGAGGCCGTCCACCTCGGAAATCTCCTCCGCCATCCGGACCTCCCGCGCGGAGAGATGACCCGCCGAGGTGATCTGCCTGCCGTCCAGCGCGTCCAGGAACCGTACCCATCGCTGGTCACTGTCGAGGTGCGCCTTGCGGTCCGCCTGATAGACCGCTTTAGAGACATCCCCCATGGCAAAGGTCTGCCAGCCATCCATCACATTGACAGCGGAAAACTCCCGCTTATCAAAGTCCAGCTCAAAGGTGCCGGTGACCTTTCCTGTATTCTCCATGCGCACCAGCACCATGTCCTCAAACGCCTCGGGAGTGATCTCCTCCGCCTGATGCAGCATCTGCTCAAAGGAGGAGGCCCCGCGCTCTCCCCGCAGGTAGGATCGCAGGAGCCGGGCGGCGTCCAGAAACTCCAGAGGCCGTTCTACCTGGAGGCAGCGGTCCTGCCCGGACTCCCGGATGCGGAAGATGGCGAACTTCCTCGCGGCCTCCAGCTCCTGTCTGGCCTGCCGATCCTCCTGCCAGAGTTCCTGACTGATGCGGCTGTACTCCTGCTCGGGAACCAGCTCGTTGATGAGCTGGTCCAAATAGTCCCCGAGCTTATCCTCCACAGTCTCATCCTTCAGATGGCGGCTCAAGGCGTCGTACCACCGCTCATCCAGCCACACACATATTTCTCTGCTTTTCATTCCGCAGCACCATCCTTTTCCAAAGCAGTTTGCCCTTCCGGTCTGGGCGTCTTCTCCGGGGGCTTTTCCACGCCGGGGCGGGCGGGACGTTTGGGTCTGGCCGGTGGCGGCGCCTTGCGGTCCAGAAACTCCCGCACAGCCTCCGGTACAATCCGTTCATATAGTTCCGTGAGTGCCTCATTCATGCGCTTCTGTACAGTGGTGTTCTCTTTCTTCAGATAAAATTCCAGGGCGTCCAATTTCTCGCCGTCAAAGGAGAGGGTGATCTCGGTCTTCTGCATTTCCGACGCCTCCTCCTACATCATTTGTGGAGCGTCTATCTGCGTCTCCGCCTGTTGTACGTTCCAGCTTGCCTCGGCCTCCCGCAGATACTGGCCGGCCAGGTCACAGTTCTCCCCGAACAGAGGCCGCACATGGGGGAAGCCGTAGTGCTCTCCCTCCACGCTGGTGTCATACCGGCCCAGGACATAGTGGAGCGGCACATCGTGCATGGTGAAGAACTCGCCGCGTACCGAGCAGGTCCGTTCGGACGGATTCACTGCTTCCACGACGCCGCCCCGCAGCTCGAAATCACCGGGGCCGCCGTATGGCTCCGTACCGACGAACAGCACGGTCTCACCAGGCTTCAGCTCCCCAACCAGCAGACGGTCCCGCATGGCGGAGATGATCTCCCCCCGGTAGACGAACTGTTTCTCTGCCTGGAATTCGGCGTCGTCCATCTCCATGACGCTCAGCGCCTTTTCATAGGCGTTTTGGATCTGCTCCTGTGCCGCGTCATATTTAAAAATGTGTATCCCCAGGTCCCCTAAATAGTGGGTGACGCACGCCTCATCCGGTACCAGGAGCAGTTCCTCATAGGTGGCCACCAGATCCGCCGCTCGTTTGTACAAGGCGCCGCGCCCGGTCTCAGGTCTGTCCCGCGGGCCCCACCGCTCAGACTGGCGCTCCATCCGGGGGGCCACAAAGCTCACGTGGAGGTGGTCCCATATCTCATTGCAGAACCGGTCCAGATCCAGATGTTTTTCGGGCCGCTCTACCATCGCCAGTTCATAGACACCCAGGAGGCGGCTGATCATTCCGGAGACCGCGACGCAGTGTTCCTCCCGCGGAACCCAGCTGGCGCAGTAGAATGTGTCATCTTTGAGGTCCAGCTCTGCCAGGAGCTTTCCGGGCGGCTCACAGAAAAGGTCCCGCACCTGCGCGCTGAAATGATCCGCGGAGATCGGCCGCAGGGAAACTCCACCGTGATCCGCAAGTGCTTGGACGGAGGTTTCCCCCTCCCCACCAGCGGCGTCCAGGGCTTTCGTGACCATGGCGGCCACATCCGCGATATTCCGCACCTCTTGCGAGGTAAACCATGCCGTGCGCTCCGCGTCCCGGACCTGAAAGTAACTGTCCATAAAACCGCCGCCCCCTTTTATTGAATAGTCTCCATGCTCTGGTCCTCCGGCTTATAGGCGTCAAGGATAGAGCGGAACCGCTCCAGCCGTTCCGGCTTCACACCGCCAATCACGAGTTCCGTACCATGCTCCCCGGCGCGGGATTCCAGAACGTGGGCGTCCAGCACATCGGAGAACCGCTTCCGCTCCGTGCGGGTCAGTTCTTCTTCCTGTTCAAGCGGTACTGGCTCTCCGCCCTGGGCATGGACGAGAGACAGGTCTTCGGTCAACTCGTATTGGAGAACGTCACGAAGGGAGATACCGGAGTTTTCCGGCAGGGACATGACGGCGCCCGCGGCCAGCATAGCTTCCGTGGTGAGATATCCACGGGCCAGGATCTCCTCGTTCGGCATTTGCAATCCGTTGTGGAGTACACCATAGAGATTCTCATCGCCAAAAAAATCAAGGAGGGTCTCTACCGCCTCGTAGAAAAGCTGTGTCTTTTGCTCCTCAGGAAGTTTGGTAAAGTAGCACGGCTTCTGGCCTGGAATTCTGGAGCAGAAGTTCAGGTGGTACGCTGTGTCGATCCCCGTATCAGTCAGCGCCGCCGAGGTCACCTCCCTGCGGTGCGTGAGCGCATCCAGCAGCATCCCGTCCAGACCGTTTCCTCTGCGGACTGTGATCTCGGTCTGCTTTTCCAGCTCCTTGAAGCTGATGCTCCAGCTTCCGTTCTCTGTGGCCTCTGTGCCCTGATGGACGATGAAGTCCGCTGCCCGCTCCAGTCTGGCGTTGAGGATATCCCGCATCCCCGGCAGATAGGCGGCGAGACGGGGATAGTCATAGCCGGCGGAATAGATCAGCACGCCGTCCCCGCTGCCCTGACCCAGCACCAGCAGGCAGTGGACGGCGCTGTCGTCCGCAAACATCCATCTTTTGTTCTCCGCGATGAACGGCTGATTTGTGAGCGGTGTGATGACCAGCGCAGAAAATTGGTCCCGCGGCAATTCCACCACCTTTTCGATCTGGCAGTTGTCCATCTGAAAGTTTACTGGTTTGTTTAAGAGATTGGCTTTGATTTTCATTGCATTTTCCTTTCCTCTGCCCTTATGGCAGATAGCCCCGTGGGTTTGTCCGCTGGCCGTTGACGCGCACCTCGAAGTGGAGGTGGGGGCCCGTGGAACGCCCGGTGGAGCCGGACAGGGCGATCACATCCCCAGCCTTCACCGTTCGTCCCACCGATGCCAGCAGCTGGGAGCAGTGGCCGTAGAGGGTAGACAGCCCATTCCCGTGGTCGATCATGATGTAATAACCGTATCCGCCCCGGTTGTAGGTGGACACTGTCACCGTCCCCGGCAGGGCGGCGCGGATGGGGGTGCCTGTGGGGACTGCCAGATCCATGCCGGTATGTCCCCTCCGCTCTCCCGTGATGGGGTCGATACGGCTACCAAACTCGGAGGTAACCACGCTCCGCCAGTTCTCCCCAATAGGAGAGCAGAAGCCGTCCGCCCCGATGAACGGCACATCAGCTCCCTCAAAGCTGCTGTTTCCTCCCGTGTAGCCATAACGGATAAGGCTGTAGATGCTGTCTGCATTGCTCCGCTGGTCGTCCATGATCTCCACGCCCATGGCGGCGTGGAGATTCTCATAGACCGCCTCCAGATCCTCAATGGGCACGGCCACCGTGTAGGTTTCTTCCTCCTCTGTGATGGTCCCGTCCTCATGTTCCACGGTGACGGTCCGGGTGCGCTCCTCGTAGGTGACAAAGCAGCTCACAAACTTCTGGCAGTCCTGCTGGCCGGGGCTGTCTGTGCCGAAGTACAGAGCATAAAAAAGGGCCTTAACGCGGACCTCGTCAAGACCGTCTTCACCCTCTGCCAATTCGCTGATCCCTTCCATTGCTCCATCCAGCAGGACAAAGCCTGTGCGCACCTCCTCGATGTATGCGCGGTACTCTTCGGGGATCTCGGATGGGATCGTGCCTCCATAAAAGCACAACTCCACAACGGAGAGGTTGTGGCTGGAGGCGCCTGAACCCAGAGAACAGAAAAAAGCGATAAGCAGGATCGCGGGGGAGAGAATGGCTGCCAGCACCCAGCCCAGCTTCTTCCGGGTGTTTTCATCCGAGAGAGCGGCAATGGCCGCCTTGACCAACGCCGCGGCTGTGGCGCTCATAAGCTCATGCCGTCCATGGAGGGGCTGTCCTGCTCAGGCCCGCTTTGCAGCTCCGACCAGTATTCGGTCAGCTCCGCCATTGTCTCCTCATATCCCTCGTTTTTTCTCTGCTTCTCCGCCCATGTCTGGTACTGCTCCAGATCCATCCCCCGATCCAGCAGGAGCTTTGCAACGCCGGCCGCCTGATTGTTGATGCAGACATATAGAGCGGCGTAGTTGTCCGGCTCCACCGGCATTCCGTGCTCCAGCAGCTTCTCCGCCATCCATTCCTGATGCTGGCCCGTGAGGGTGTGCAGGACGTCTGCCGCATAATCCCCCGGCTGGACACCCTTGTCCACCAGCTCCATTGCGGTCTGGAAGTCCAGCCGCTCCGCAACCAGCCGGAGGAGATTGGGGGGCGCGGCGGCGATCTGCTTGGATGTACATTGGGCGATCAGATCTTTGGCCATGTTTCGATGGCCATTCGTATAGGCATGTAGGATGGCCACGCCGGGGAGAGCAGGAAGCGGCTCTGAGAGACAGCTTTCCGCCTGCTCTATGAGAGACTGCACCCGCTGCCCATCTCCGGTATCCACCGCCCGCTTGCAGGCGGTCAGGTAGGCAGAGGGAGAGATATTCGTTGCGGCAGACAGTATACTCAGAGTCATCCTTCTGCCTACCGCTCCCGGTCGGCCCGCAGTCTCCACCAGCAGGCTGTCCGCTTGATCCAGTGCTTTGGGATAGCGTGCCCAGAACTCTGTTAACTCACCATCCTGGATCGCAAGCACTGTTTTATCATAGTCGCTCATGCGCAGAGGCCGCTGTCCCACCTCCTCCATATAGGCGGTGATGCTCCCGGTCATCCGCCTCAGAAGCTGCTCCGTCTGGGACATGGCCTGCTCCTGCCGCTCCCGCTGTTCTACCAACGCCTGGATAATGGTACGCTGCTCTGCGGGATCCAGATGGACGATCATGGCCTCCGGCTCCGGCTGTTCCCCGCGGCTAAGGTACCGGGCATAGGTTCCTCGATCTCCATGGAATGCCTTGGTGATGGCGGAGGAGATGAGGAACATCCGGTCCAGGTCCGCGCCGGTTTCGCCCAGCGTTTTGCCTGTGATAAAGTTCCTTGTAACTGTTCGATCATTTTCATACCATTGCAGAGATACATCCAAATAGATGCCTTCACTGCCACCGTAGTCAGTGGTGCAGAAGATATCCGCGTCCCGCGGGATCTCCCGGCCATTCTCCCAGTCACGGTCCATGAGAAAATACTCGTCTGGCAGGTACCCCATACCCTCCAAACGGTGCTTCAGCTCCTCAAAGACTTCCTGAGCGGTACGCTGGCCGGCGTACTGCTTCCGCCGGGGATCTTCCGGGGACGGTTCCCAGCGGGACAGTTCAATTCGTTCCATTCCCATGGCCTCCTTGTATTACAGTTGAGACAAGTCCCCATGCCGGGGGCTTTGTTGTGTTTCCAGAATATCTGCCGCCCGCTGTAAGGCGCTATCCGCCTGCTCCAGAGAGACTCGGACCTCCTCCAGCTGCTCTTCGGTCCATTGCTGAAGCTCCTCGGGGAACAGATCCCGCCTGATCAGACCGGTCACATAGCCCTGCAAGGACTCACCCCGTTCTGCCGCGCGGATATGGATTTCCCGGAACAATTCTTCATCGATTTTGATTGCAACGCCTGATGCCACTATCGCCCGCCTGCCTTTCCAAACAGTTTTTCCTTATAGGGCGGCGCGTGGACCTCCAGCAGATACCGCTCGTTGCCGCAGCGATAGAGGCAGACGCCCCGCCGGGGATAGCGGATGAGCTCGAACTCGGCAGGCTCCAGCTGGAGGTTGTCCATATAGAACTTCTTGTCCACACTGCCGGCATTGAACAGGAATTGATGGGTGGGGATAGCGAAGAGCGGCCGGGTCAGCTCCCGGACCCCATCCACGTCAAAGTCCTCCAGATTCTGGCTGGCCAGAATCATGGAGGACTCTTTCTTTCGTACTCTTTTGAGGGAATTTCGGATGTATTCGATGGCGGTCAGGTTGCTCAGCCAGATATAAAGCTCGTCCAGCCCCGCCGCAGTATTGCCCTCGGTGAGCAGCTTATCGCTGAGATAGGACAGCACGTTGAACAGCAGGGCATTTTTTACATTCCGGCTGGCCTGGAGGAGCCCTTTGACACCAAAGACCAGAAAGCGGGAACTGGTGATGTTGGTGTGGCCGTTGAAGAACTTGCTCTCCGCGCCCCGGCACATGGAGTGGAGGCCCAACAGGACCTCCTGCAGCAGCTCTCTTGGGTAGAGGGGATACTCCTCGCTGTCGTAGTTTCGGTACGCCTCCTCGATCACGTCATAGAGATCGGAGAGGACTGGATAATCCCTGGGAGACAGGGGCTGGAAGTCGGTATTGTCGTCCATGCCCCACTTGACGTACAGCCGCCCCAGCATCAGCTCAATGGTATCAACATGCTGGTCTGTAAAATCCTTATAGGCCCGGAAGAAGTCCTTGAGGAACGAGATATGCTGGCTGAGCCGGGTCTTCTGGCGGAATGCAGCGGGAGCATCCGGATCATCCCCCTCGCTGCCGTCGTCCCATAGCTTCGGTTCTAAGGGATTGATCCGGTACTGTCCGCTCATCAGGTCGATGAAGCACCCGCCCAGGTTGGAGCAGAGGTCCACGAGCTCATGCTCTGTATCCAGGCAGATAGCGGATTTGCCGCTCTCCAGAATATTGCACAGCAGGAGCTTGAGGAGGTAGCTCTTGCCCTGGCCGCTGTTGCCCAGAATCAGGACGTTGGCCGTGGTCTTGTCATCAGCGCGGCGGTCCAGATCCACGATGATGTTGGAGCCGTACCGGTCCCGGCCAATGTAGAAGCCGTTGGGATCCGTCTTGCCGGAGTAGTTGAAGGGGTACAGGTTGGCCACGGACTTGGCCGGCAGTACCCGCTCAAACTGGGATCCAAAGGCGTTGCGGCCCGCCGGGTTGGAGGAGAGGAAGCCCTCCCGCTGGCGCAGGAGGAGCCGGTCCGCGCCCAGCTTGCTCCGGATCAGCTCCGACGTCACCTCATCCCGCAGGGCACGCAGACTGTCCGGGTCTCTGGCGGAGAGCTCAATGAACACGGCGCAGTGGATAAGGGGCTCGCTGTTCTTCCGCATAGAGGCGATGAGGGCCGCCACATCCTGAAGGTTAGCCTCGGCGGTGACCGCCTGCTTCATGCTGCTGGTGCTGCCTCGGTCCAGCTTGTTTTTGTTCTCCGCGTTGTGGATGATCTTATCCTCCTCCGCTGCGGACGTCCTCCGGTTATAAATGTGCACGGTCACGCCGCTCTTTTCCCCCAGCCGGCGGAGCAGGGCCAGCTCCTCGGTGCTGGCCGGGTAGCTCCGCAGGGCCAGGGTGCAGCGGTAGGTCCCACCGCAGACGTAGTGATCTGTGTTAAACTTGACGGCAGTGGGCGCGATGAGGTCAAGGAAGTCCTTGACGCGGGGTTCTGGGGCCTTTGCAGGGACCTTTTTATTCGTTTTTTTCTGTACTTTCTTAGCCATGTTCTCTTGCCCACCTCTCTCCGTCGTAGTCCTCGAAGCGGTCCGTGGTCACGTCCTGCTGGTAGTAGACCGCCAGCAGGCGCTTAACGTCCTGCTCCTCCGCAAGCCAAACGTGGAAGCCCTGATCCCGGATCCGCTTATCCATCTGGCGGAGCTGGACCTCGTTGCCCTCTCCGCTCTGCTGATCCAGCCGGAAAACCAGAACGAACTCCCGCGCCGAGGCGGTGGTGGTCTGGATCTCGTCCAGATGGGCGGAGTCCTGCCGCAGCAATTCCCGCAGGGCGGGCAGTTCCTCCTGCTCCAGCCGCTGGCGGTACCGCTCCTGATTGCGCTGAAAGGACTCCCGGGAGTCCAGGGCCAGGATACGCAGCTCCGGCATGGCGCACAGCAGATGGGTCAGAGCTGTCACCCGGCCCCGGACCCCCTCTGAGGAGAGCACGGAGAGGTTGTCCGGCCTGATAAGAAAAAAGGCCAGTTCCCCTTCCGCAGTTCGGATGCCGTGGCCGGTGAGCTGGCTGATGCCCATGAGCTGCCGGGCGGTCTGCCGCTGGCGCAGCTCTTGTTTCTGCTTTTTATTCAATGCATTCCCCCCATTCATAATACTGCTGTTTCAAAAACAGAAAGTTGACGGCATAGCGCAGGAAGTCCAGAATGCTGGCGTCCTCCACGCGGATGCTGAGAAAGGCGAAAAGGAATGTGGCCACCAGAGGCGGCAGGAAGCCGCTCTGCGCCAGAGCCAGGACAGAGAGGATAAAGCCGGTCCCGATGATAGCCACATCCCGCAGGGGCCACAGCCACAGCATGGCTTTGGCTCTCAGGTTTTCAGGGTAAATATAGATATTCGTCCCTCCCTTGGCAAACAAAATGGACGGGAGGTTTCTCCTCCCGTCCTGGATGATCTTTTGTTCATTACTGTGCGTCGTTGGTATGGAGTGCGGCATCCGCATCTCCCATGGCGGTTTCTTCCTGTGACAGTTCCGCTCTTAGGGGTATGTGTATTCTCCAGAGAGTGGGGCAAAGCTGCGGCGCCGCTTTTCCTCCTCGGTCAGCTCCGGCAGGACCTCCACTATGGGCGATCCGTCCGCTTCCGCCCCGGCCTCCCAGGCTGAGACGGCGTTTTCCACCAGACTGACCATAAATTCCTTTTGGGAGAGCTTCTTATGCGCGGCCAGGTATGCTTTGATCTGATGGAACAGCTCCTCCGTGACGGCGAACGCCAGCGTCCGGTCCCCCTTTTGGGGCGTGTACCCCTCCAGCATCTTGAGGGCCTTACCCTGTTCCCACAGAGCGAGTCCCTGTGTCACCAGGCCAATCACGAAATCCCGCTGGGACTGGCCCCCGTGGGCCGCCAGATACCGCTTGACCCGCTGGAACAGCTCCTCCGATACCGAGAAGGCCATGGTCCGGCCGCCGCTCTCTATCCGGGGCCGCGGCTTGGGTCCCTCATAGTGCTCCCGGATGATCCGCTCCATGAGGAGGCCGGTGGTCAGGCTCTCGTCCGCCGCCACATCCTCCCGGATCTTCTGGTGGAGTTCTTCACATAAATTAATCGTCAGTTTTCCCATTTTGTAGGCTCCTTTCCTTTTGGTAGGCCAAGTATATCCCAGGCTATGGCCCAAAGCTATTCACCAAATCCGACGAAGAACAACGCTGAAACGAAAGCACAAGTGACAAGCTCTTTCGCTGAACTTTGGGTGGCCATTTTTCCTGACTACATGTATAATCAAGACAACTTGATCATGGAGGGATCTGAGATGAAGCGGTGCCGCTGGGCGGACCCAAACTCGGAATTATACATTGCCTACCACGATAACGAATGGGGGCGGCCGGAGCATGATGACCGCAAGCTCTTTGAGATGCTGACTCTGGAGGGCTTCCAGGCGGGCTTGTCCTGGCTGACGATCCTGAAAAAGCGTGAGGCGTTCCGCAGGGCTTTTGACAACTTCCAGCCGGATGTGATCGTCCAATACGGCCCGGAGAAGGTGGAGACTCTGATGGCTGACGCGGGCATCGTCCGCAACCGGCGCAAGATCGAGGCCGCGATTCGTAATGCCTGGGTATATCTCTCCATTCAGAAGGAGGTTGGCTCCTTTGACCGCTACCTTTGGTCTTTCACAGGCGGGAAAGTCATCCTGAATACGGATGATGAAGCGCGCGCTCATACAGAGCTGTCTGACCGTATCTCCAAGGACCTGAAGCACCGGGGCATGAGCTTCGTCGGCACCACGATCATCTATGCGTTCCTACAGGCTGTGGGTGTGGTCAACGACCATGAGCTGTCCTGCTTCTGTCATCCGAATAATCAATAAGAGACCGCTATGGTGATTCCCCGCATGATGAACTCCACACAGGGGATGGCCACGCTGTTGCCCAACGCCCGATACCGGGCGGAGTCCGAGGCGTCGGAGAGAGCCGTCCAGCCATCCGGGAAACCCTGGAGGCGTTCGCATTCCAGCGGCGTCAGGCGGCGGATCAATCGGCGGCTATCTGCCTGTTGACATACCAGGTCTGTGGCATCTTTATACTGTCTGGCGCTTTCTGTAGAGGCCACATCGTTATCGTGAAATACGTCTACACGCTGTCTGGCATAAAGAATGCCGTCCTTTTCAGAAGGCGACCCGTGAGCCGCGTCTCTCTGTTCCACCAGCGGCAGATTGTTGCCTCCGGTCCCTGCACGGGCGGAGAGCGTCGGGGCAATGGTGTGTGGCCCGGTGTATCTGGCATCGATGCCGTGGTTTTCATACACCAGGGGTTGATGCCCGTGCTCCTGAGCCCGCAGGGTCCCCGTGATCCCCACCGTACAGTCCATCACGCTGCCGCCCTGGTCGTTCAGGCACAGGACAGAGGGCATACAGTTCCCGCTGGCTGTCCCTTTCAGCGTGGGGGAGATCTTCTCGGAATAGCCGATGCCTCCGGCCTTGGCTCCGGCCCCCGCAGAAAATCCGGCAACAAAGGTCTGCTGCTTCATTCCGGGTTGTGCCTGAAGCGCACCAGTAAGATCATGCAGATCCCGTACCTCACGCCCCAGGGCGGCTTCTCTTGCCGCTTTGCGGCAATTCACCTTCTCTCTCTGATTTGCGGCAAAGACCACGGAATCGCCGTTGATGAAGGTCTGCATCTGCATATTACTGGTGGCCATCAGCGTACCAGCTACACCATATAGATTGGTGTCCTCATCTCTCCGATTGATGTGATACGCTCTCATCTCCGCTGCCTGGAAATTCATCGGGAGCAGGCCGGCCTGAGCCATCAAAGCCCACTCCAGCCGCTCCGGCAGCGGTTTACCGCGCTCCTTTGCTCTGCGCAGGATGCCGAGACAGGCTTTTGGACTCAGGTCGTGTCTCTCGTCAGGATCTCGCTCCAAGATGCTGGATAGATCACATTTGACCGGCTCTCTGGGAGCTGCTCCAGTGTTGAGCGGCGGGCCATTTTCCTGCCACGGGGATCGGAATTCCCAATAATGGCACCCGAACAGGTCCACATGGCCTTTGGACAGATCCAGGTGGAAATAAGGAATGGAAATCAGCGTGGACAGGGTTAAGGTCCCGCTTTTTCGTTTCGGAGGTCTCGCATATATTTCATCAGCCTCCTCCAGAGAGAACAGCATCATCTGGCCGTCGCTGTCGCAGTGCTGCATAGTCAAGCCTCCCATCTAAGACATCAAACAGGAGCAGGGGCGCGAGAGGGCCGGCAAAGTCCGCCACCAGAAAAATGCGCTTTCTCCGCTGAGCGACGCCCCAGAATTGCGCGTCAAGGCAGCGCCACGCCAGAGAGAAGCCGTTTTCCATCACGGCGTCTCCCGCGTCCGGCCACGAATAGGGATAGGATCGCGGGACCTCCGCGCCGATGTCATGGATCCGAATGATCTCCTCCAGCACAATACGGAAGTCCTCCCCTTTGGGCGATCCGCTGCTGAACGCGCCTGGAACATTCTCCCAGCACATCCAGCGGGGACGGATGTCGGCGCCGGTCCGGCCCCGTTCTCTCTCCGCTGTCCGCATTTCCTTTATGATCCGAATCTGTTCCATAAAAAGGCCGGAACGGGCGCCGGATAATCCGGCGCGCGCTCCGGCCACGCTCAGGTCCTGGCAAGGGCTGCCCCCGCAGATGATGTCTACCGGGAGCAGCAGCCTGCCGTTCAACTTTGTGATGTCGCCCTTATGGGCCATGCCTGGGAAGCGCCGCTCCGTGACTTTCATGGGGAACGGCTCGATCTCGCTGGCCCAGAGAGTTTTGATCCCATACCGCTCCGCCGCGAGGGGGAAGCCTCCGATGCCATCAAACAGGCTCCCCATGGTCAGGTTCATCCCATGGACATCCCCATCCCCTCCGTAGGCGAGAGCTCCATGGACTGGATCTCCTCCGTGCTGACGCTCCGCACAGGGATGCCGAGACGCTCCGCCATCTCCTTTTCTCCCGCCATGCCGGGGCTGATCCGGTCCCCACACAGCCACAGCTCGTCACAAAGCCTTAGCATCCGGTTTCCCATATCAATGCCCAGCTGCCGTTCCTCCGGGTCGCTGTCATCCAACATCTGGGTGTAGAGCAAGTGCGGACAAAATGGGGTCATCTCCTCCGAGATGGCATACCGGCATGCCTGCCGGGCGAACTGGAGGTTTCGCTTCACATCTCCGGACAGAGGGGAAGCGATGTAGACCACCTTGGCCTGGGTGTCTGTCTCCCTCTGGGGCTGATGCCGATATGAGGGATCATTGACTACCAGACCATTCACGCCTACTTCAACAGACTGCTCCATTTCCTCAGCCCACTTCAGGTACGCCGGGTCAGCTCCTCGCCGGTATGTTTCCGGCAGCCATTTTGCCGGGATGCTGAACAGCCTGGAGGAGTACTCTGTCTCCCGCTGAATGGTATAGGCAAGGGCCTCGTGGATTGCCGGGAGCAGGGGCCACATAGATTGCGGATCGTCATCCCGAAAGTTGACCTCAAACATGACCACATCCTCGTACCGCTCCCAGCTCCCGCTGTCATCCTCGTTCCACACATAGTCGGCGGAGGTGATGGTCACGCCTTCGTCATTGCAGTTGATCCAGATGGTCTTATCCAGATCAGGGAGGCGTACAGCCAGTGTCCCTACCATGCAGCCCCCTCCAGTGTTGCCGTAGATGCGGTCTGTGACTTCATACCGCATGATCTCAGGGTCTGCCTGTAGGGAAATTGTTTTGAGCAGCTCCGCCTGTATGCTCCGCTCCGCATCATACCCGCCCGGATACTCCACACACCGGTACTCCGCGGCGGGGTGGCGGTTGAGCCGCAGCGCCTCCATATCCCGGATCTTCAGTTCCGCGTCCCCACGCTCGGTAAAGAACAGGCGGCGGCTGTTCTCAGATAAAAAGCCGGACAGCCCCGCCATGGGACTCTCCGGCCTTGCATCCACCCAGATCGCGTAGATTTTAGGCGGATGGAATTCGTTTCCTTCTGTCATATTCATCTCCTATTTCGGCGCCACCGCGGCCGCGATGGTCCGGGTGGTGTTGACGGCGGCCTGAGCTGTGTAGACCGCACTCATGATGTTGGCTCTCGTTGTGGTATCCAGGCCAAAGGTGCCGGCGATCCTGGGCACCTCCCCCGCGGAGAGCATGAGCCCCAGTCCCAGCAGGGCGTGGTCCTTGAACACCATAAGGCCCGCCACCAGAATGGTGGATTGCAGAAAGGCGGTCAGGCACAGGCCGATGACCTGCTTCATCCACTGTACAAAGCCATCCACATATCCTCTGGGAATGCTGAACATATACAGCGATCCAACGGCAATCTGGATGAGCAGGATGCCGCCCCGCTTCAGGTTTGCGAAAAAGACCTTGATCACCGCGTAGGCCATAAGGATGATGCAGAACAGGAGCATGATGGGGCTGGTAATGACGCCAAAGCCAAAATCCAGCGTCACCTGCGTCATATCCGCGATGCTTTCCACACTGCTGAGGTCTGTGATGATCTGCTGCCCCACATCCCCGATACTGGTCCCGTAGCCGGTAATCCCGGCGCTGAGCCGGCCCTGCAGCGATACGGACAGGGCGTAGAGCCGCACGGGAAGGATGGTGAACAGGCTGACGGCCAGGAAGCCCTTGATGGCGCCCAGCGCCGTGTGCTGGAGATTGGCCCGGCCCGTGGTGTACTCGATGCCGAACTCAAAGGCGCACACCACCAGGCTCACCCCATACAGCGCCCAGCCAAGCTGGGAGAAAAACAGGACAATGGCCTGTACCCACTCCAGTTCAAAGATCTCCACCCCCATGTTGCCCATGGCGGAGAAGAAGTTCCCAAGGAAGCCCACGATCTGTCCGTAGAACCAGTCGATCAGGTTGTCCATGACTGTGGAGGCCACAAAGTCCCAGATAAACAAAGAAAAATCACCCCTCTTGCGAAAGGGGCGTACCGCCTGCGGCGGAATAAAAATGAGGGCCGTACAGACGGTACGGCCCTCATATAGTCGTTGCGACAGAAAGAAAGCGGGCACTGCTTCAGTGCCCGCGTGTCTTTATGCCAAAATTCAATTCCATATTAGCATACTCTCTGGTGCGGGGTATGAAGGAAATAAATTTGGGGTATCACATGGTCTGCTGACACTGAGGAGAGTGGTCTTTGAACACTTCCCCCTCAGCCGCGTAATAGGCGCTGGCTGCATCCCCGCCATCATTCATATGCTTCACAGCCCGAAGCATGCTGTCATGGTTTTGGGGTTCCATGAGGAAGCCCACCAACGCAAGAGCTGGCACATGGTCCAGACTCCCGCCAAGACTCAGGTACTGGGCCGCGGCGGTTTCCATGCCTTGGTGCCGCTTGATGAGGGCGAGCTCCACATAGGAGCGGTCAAAAATTTCGGATTATGTTTTCGTCCCGTCCCGGTCCAGATTTTTAGCGTATTCCAGCCAGTTTTTCATGGCCTGGTCAGAGACATCCGGAAGCAGGTCTCTTATCCTCCGCTCAAAATCTTCCCTGGTCATAGTGTCAGAGTCCCACAATGCCCCAGATGTAGTTGGGGGCCAGCAGGACAAAAATTAAGCACACGAATAAGATAGCAGGGCCGGTCCACTCGAACTGTCCATGCTTGCGATAATCAAAATACGCCATTGCTAATTTGACAAAAAAAGCGATGGCCAGCACCATGCCCAGCGCCGGAAACACGACGCTGTCCACCACCGTTTTGATCTGCTCTGAGGCGTCTCCCCAGGTCTGTTCCACCGCATCCGCCACATCATCCGCGGCGGCCAGCGCGGGCATACAAAAAAGCCCTGCCAGCAGGAAAACCGCCAGCAGGACGCAGACCCATTTTTTCAGTTTCACAGGCTCTCCTCCTTTAAAATCACGTCTATAAAATCGATGCGGAAATCGCTTGATTTTCTGCTCCACCTCCTCAGAAACACAGCCGCCCCAAAAGCCTTGGAGCGGGCAGTCGTGAGTTGACAACGCCCTCGATGTATTGCATAGTACAAGTTTAATCCATCGGATATTCTGCTTGCGTTGGAGGAAACAGTATGAACGAAGAGAAACTGCGCTGTACACCCGGAAGCATCCCGCCTCTGACGGCGGGTTCAACGGTTAGGCTCAGGCCATGGTAAAGGCCGCCGCGGAGGCGGGATACGAGGCCGCTCCCCGCAGCTCCATTGTGAAGGCGATATGCGGAAGCAGTTCGAAGCCCTCACTGGCGTGAAGCTGGACGATGACGTTTCTTGGGAGATTGTCGTCGTTCAGAAGGACCGATCTCTCTCCGAGTGGGGGGCACGGCCCAATAAGGCCGCGCCCCTGCTTTATTTGTCTTCCGCGGTAAGCCTCAGTAGCCGGTGCGGGGCAGGGGATTGGATGGCTTGTAGACCTTGGTCACCCACCGGCTGGTGGCCATGATCCACTGGCCGTCATAGACGCCGCCCGCGTCCGCCTGGTTGGTGAACTGGGTACCGCCAGTGACCCAGGAGACCACATCGCAGTACACCCGCGGAGCCTCCACCTGCCGGAAGTTAGCGGGGACCACCCCGAAGGAGACCATAAACTGCGTCACATACTCGTTGGAGGCCAGCCCCAGCGCGGCGGGAGATGCGTCCAGTACATAGTTTTGCTGAGTGGAGAGGTTATCCGCCAGGGCGCGCCAGGTATCTCCGCTGAGATTGGTCTTGTAGACCACCTTGTAATTGCCCGTCACATTGTAGGTGCCGGTGACCAGCTTATCCAGCCGCACCGCCTGGGTGGGTAGCGTATCCCGCCAGTAGAAGGAGGTCAGGCCGGTGGTGGAGTTGTTGGCAATGCCGCTGAGGTCATAGCGGATCTGCTGGCCCGGCATGACCTCCACATACCCTGTCTTCTTGATGCTGACGTTGGTATAGAGGCTCTTATTGGTCATAGCTGCCTTGACGATCTGGCCCTCATGCTCAATCTCCACCTCAATGGGCGTTTTGTCCAGGCCGTAGAAGTCCGCCGTCCTGGATTCAATGATTTTATAGCGGGCCAGAGGCAGAGGCTTGCTCACGGCCACACCATTTTTATTAGTCCGGATGGTATCCACCAGACGGCCCGTCCGGGCGTTGTAAATCTCAAACTCTGTGTTAGGGATCGGGGTGCCGGCAGGCCAGCCGTTCATGGAGTTGTAGTCTTCCGAGGTCTTCGTGATCTGGATCTGTCCGGTGATGGGGTATTCTCCCACTCAACCTCAGTGACTTTTCCGGCTTGTACGTATACAGTCTTGAGTTGGTCGTCCACAATGTAGCCATCGTTCTCCAGCTCTCGCAGATAGAACCGGCCAGAACTGGTCAAATCATCGATATAGACATATCCCCGGTCATCCGAGGTGTATTGACAAATAGGCTTCCGATTGCTATCATAAAGCAAGAAAACGACACCAGGGATTCCCTCACCGTCCGGGTCCACCTTGTGGATGAGAATACCACTGATGGGCTGGTTGGTCACAGTCTCACGGGTGACCTGTCCATCCTCCACCGTGAAATAGATGGGGGCAGCGTCCAGGCGGAACGAGCTGGGACAGTTCGTTTCCACCGCGTAGTAATCACCGGCCTCCAGAGGGAGATAGACCTTGCCGTCTTTCCCTGTGGTGACGGTGTCCACCAGTGCGTCATCGCTGACATTGCGGACCTCGAACGTCGTGTCAGGAATCCGCTCCGTTTTGTCTGCCGCACTGACCTTGGTAAATTCGACGCCGCCCTCCGGCTCATTATAAAAGTAGAGGGTCTGGACCTCGTCGCCCTCCGAGATCTCAATGGTCTGGGGGGTACTGTCCAGAACATAGCCCGCGACTGTGGAGACCTCCTTTGCCGTAATGGTCATGCCGGCGGTGAGGCCGGTGATGACCACACGGCCCTTGCTATCGCTCACATATCGGCCATTGTCCGGGCCTATATAAGCCCCGGTGGAGTCCGTCACCAGAAATTCCACCCCGGCCAGTGGCTTGTCGTTTTTATCACCGTCGTAGATGTTCTTCTGGAGAACCAACGTTTTTTCCGGGTCGTTGTAAAAATAAAGATGCTGCGTGTCATCCGGATTGACCACCACCGTCTGGCTCCGGGTACCCTCGTCAATGGTATAGCCTGGTACGCTCTGTACCTCAGTCACCACGACGGTGCCTGTGATCCCAGAGAGGATGATCTGTCCCTCTAAATTGCTCCAGTACAGGCCGTTGGAGGACAACTGGCCGTTTTCATCCGGCAGGAAAGAACCATCCGCATAAGTGATTTTGAATTGCGCCCCCTCCAGCGGCGTTTTTTTGTCGGCGCCCGACAGCTTGTGAATGATCAAATTGCCCAGGGGTTGGTTCCGGAACTCAAGCGACATGGTTTGCCCAGCCTTGATTTCCGCTGTCTGCGGGGTGTCATCCAGCAAATAGCCCGGCTTCGCTCTGGTTTCGCGCACCACCAGCACCGTGCCGGGGTCCTGATTCTCCACCAGGAAAGAACCGCTGCTGTCCGTCACGAATTTGCCGTTGGCGTCTCCCACCAGCGTCCCATCGCTGGTGGTGACCAGAAATTCCACGCCGGAAAGCGGCTCTTTTTTCTCATCATCCGAGATCTTGGTGACCAGCAGAGCGCCCTTGGGGGAGTTGCCAAAATGGACCTCCACGACCTCCTGATCCTTACCGGAGAGATAGACCGTCTGAGGCGGTGTGTCGATGACATGAGTGCCGTCGCTGGAGAGCTCCTCAATGATATAAGTGCCAGCTTCACAGCCGGTGACGGTAAAGGAGCCATTCTCCGAGGTCTGGTAGACGCCGATCACCGTGCCGCCGCTGCCGCTGGCGTTGCCGCTCAGATACCGGACTTGGAACCAGCAGTCAGATAAAGCGGCCCCTGTTTTGGAATCATACTTCCACACACAGATGGCTGAGAGAGGTTGGTTTTGGAAGCGGAAGGTATGGCTTCCCCCAGCCGGAATGAATACCTCCTGCGTGTCCTCGTCCGGCAGGGCGAATCCAGGGGCAGGATCCAGCTCTTTTACCCGGTACCAGCCGTCCCGGAGGGAGATGTCCGGCTCGGAGAGAACGATACGGCCCTCGGAGTCCGTATAGTACACGCCCAGGTCGTTATACTCTCCGGTGGCGGTATTGTTGGAGGCGTACCAGACCTGCATCTTGACATTTTCGATGGGATCATGAGTGATCTCGTTTTCCTTGATGATCTCAATAAAAGGCCGCTTGTGGTTCTCAAAGCTGATCGTCTTTTCATCGCCGGCGTTCAGGCTGATGGTCTGGACCCGTTCCGATTCCGTTTCTGAGATATAATATGGGGAGGGAACGGATTTTTCTGTGATCTCATAGCTGCCGGGGTCTACCCGCTTGGAGACGGTTCCGTCCTCCCCGGTGGTCCACTCGTCCTTGTAGTCGCTGTCGATCCCCTCCACCAGGAAGACGGTTCCGGGGATCTTGATCGTGGGATCATCCGCGTCTGACTTTGCGATGGTGAGCAGGGGCTGCTTCCGATTGACAAAAACCAGCTCTTTCTCATCACCGGGGCCAAGCCAGATGGTCTGAGTGGGCTCATCCCCGATCACATAAGGCGCAGGAACGGATTTTTCCGTCACTTCGAAACTGTCCACAGGGAGGGCCGTCAGGACCGCTTTTCCGTCCTCGCCGGTGGTCACATCGGTGTGAAAGCCGGAGTGGATACCCTTGACCTCAAAGACGGTGCCGGGGATGACGGTATTCTCGTCGCTGCCGTCCCGTTTCCAGATGGTCAGATTGGGTAGGCGCTGGTCCTTGGCGGTCACCTTGACGGTCCCACCCCCATCCACCGTAGCTTGATCCACATGGACAATGACCGGCTCCAGCAGGGTGGCCATGGGCGCCGGTACGGACTTCTCAATGAATGCGTACATGCCCTCGGTGACGTTGGGGACCACGATGCGGCCTGAGCTGTCGGTTTTCTCTGTGGCGATGATCTGGCCGTCCTTTACCACATGGAAGACCGCGTCAGGGAGGGGATCATCAGAATCGTCCAGCTTCAGCAGTTCGATTTTGACGCGGGCGTCATTTTCAAAAACTAAACTGACATCATGCTTGCCATCCCACACAAATTCCTGTTTGACCTTGTCCGGGTCCGGGCTGAGGGAGTAGCCGGCTGGCGGGGTGAGTTCCGTCGCGGTAAAACTGCCAATGGGCATAGTGTCCCAGGGGACGTCGGTCAGGCAGCCGCCCAGGCCGGTCGTATATGTGCCGGTAAAGCTGTTGTCTACACCGTCGATCCGAATGACAGCGCCGGCAAGACCTGTGGTGGGGTCATCCGCGTCCACCTTGCGGATGCTCCCTTCACTGGTGACCTCGGGCGTGTCCGTGAATGTGACGGTCACGGCCCTGCTGCTACCGTTGGGCAGGGCCACATACTGGGGTCCAGCGTTGTCGATCTGGTATCCTTCCGGCGCTTCCAGTTCCACGATGGAATATGTCGAGGCGTCCAAGCCTTTGAGCGTATAGGTCCCGTCGCTCCCGGTCACGATCTCCTGCTCATAGGTCCCGTTTTCTGAACGCACCATGAACCGTGCTCCAGGGAGCCCCTTGTTGGGATTGGTGGCGTCCACCTTCTTCACGGTCAGGTCGTACTTCTCACGGGTGACGTCCAGGTTCCCAATCATAATGGCCTGCACGTCCTTGGCCTGATGGGAGCTGGTGCTGGAGCCGGTGTATTGGTATTCGTAGACGGTACACTCGCCCCACACGCCCTGCTTGCCCAAATCCAGGATATATTGGGTGCGGTCACGGAAGGACATCCCGTCCAGCAGGTCATCAATACTGGAGTAGCTGGTATGCTCCAGATTGTTGTAGACGCACAGCAGCTCCTCGGCACAGGCGGTGGCTGGATCCGCCAGCAGGCCGGCCTTATAGCGCCAGATGATGGCCTGCACCCAGGCGTTCATGGTCCAGGAATAATCGCTGCCCCACACCTCATCTACGCCCAGGGCGTGAGCCTGGTCGGTGAACACGCCGGTGGTATGGGCGTAGTAGTAGGCCATCATGGTCTGTACGGTAGGGTCGGTGATGGGCTTGGGTTTCCCCCAGGTCTGCCCCTCCAGGGACCAGCCCATGCCCTTGCCGTGTTCGGCGCAGAAGCCGATGGTGCTTTTCTGGTTGTAATCGAAGGTCATCTGATGGAGCCAGCAGGTCCCCAGGCTGGGAGACTCATAGTGGACGCCGTTGTGGGTGCAGTCCTCCATCTTGATGGAACTGGGGGCGTCTGCCGCCAGCGCGGCGGTGGGCAGCAGACCCAGCATACAGATCAGCACCAGCAGCATGGAGATCATTCGCTTGTATGGGAAACAAATCTTTCGCATACCTTGTTCCTTTCCGAAAAAGGAAAGGCCGGGGGACCATGCTTCCCAACAATAAAAACAGGCTGCGGGGAACTGGTCCCTACGGCCTGTTTCTTTTTCTGCGTTTTAATTTATTGATGTGCGCGGCGCCGGAGCCTCATGCGGATTGCTCCGGCGAAGTGTTTACTGGGGTGTGACCATCTCCTCTCTGGCTGATATAAAAGATGACCTCTCGTTTGAGAGGCCATCTGGCTGGTATGCTTATTCATATGGGTTGTGGGTGTTCGGGCAGCCTACGAACAGGTAGCAGTAGGTCACGCCGTCGCGCTCCGTCACGCCCACACCGATGCTGTCACCGTCTGGATCGATCATGGTTTCGAAGTGGCCGGGGGAGCTGATCCAGTTCTCCAGGGCGTGTTGGGCTGCATCCTCCGTGGCTACGCCGGTGAACACGGTCAGGTTCACACCAAACCCGTAGGGATAGCCGCACGTCAGGGCTGCCTCACATTCCTCTTTCGTGTGATGCCAGCTATATTCCTTGTCGGAGATGCTTTGGGCTGCGTCCATCAGGGCTTCATTGACGGTCAGCTCCGCTGCACCGTTCTCCCGGCGCGTCTCGTTGACCAGCCGTACCAGCTCCAACCGCACATCCGACACCTCACGTTGGTCCGGGCTGTCCCCGGTGGTGGGGGCCTACGGTGCGTTTGGCCCCACGGTCAGCGTCAGGGCGCCGGTTTCCCCGACCTGGTTGGAGGCGGTGATCTCCACACTCCCCTCGGACTTGGCAACGGCCACCCAGCAGCTCATCACCTGTTCCACCGCCACCGTGTCCGGGTCGCTGGAGGTCACCGTGTACGCCGCCCCGCTGGGGCCGATTACAAGGCCGCTCCGTTCCCCCACTTCCAGTACAGCGCCCTTGTAGCTGCTCACCCGGATGGGAGGCGCCTCTGCCGCATGGGCTGCGGTGCTGGCCATCAGGAGCCCGATCAGGATGCCTGTGGTCACCATCAGCACGTTCTTTCTTCTGCTCATACCGTTTTCCTCCTCGATGTTATTAGGCTTTGCCTTTGCAAGCCCAACATATCAGAAAAGGTTTTGAAAGTCGAGCGGAAAGCGTTCGTGAAAAGGGAGAAATCAGCGTCTATTTTATGATTCGGGAATCAATTGGCCACCGCCACCACTTTCCAGCGGTTGTCCCGCTGATTGCGGACACAGGTGTACATGGTGATTTGGTCGTTGGCGGTGGGGTTCAGGCCGGAGGTGTCATTTTCACTGACTTTTTCCACGGAGGCCACCTCATAGGTTTTGGTCCCCAGCTTGGTGGTCAGGGTGACCTTGTCCCCGATCTCCAGCGTGTGGAGCTGCCCAAAATGGTTGTTGACGCCCCGGTTGTGTGCTGCCAGCGCGATATTTCCACGCCAAATGGAGGTGTCCTCGAAATGACCGGCCCCTTTGGCCAATGTCTTGCTGTCCGTACCCTCATAGACCTTGACCGTCAGGTCGATGGCCGGGATCTTCAGGGTGGCCAGATACCCGCCCTTGTAGTAGAGATCATCCGTCACCTCCGTGTAGCGGGTAGAGGGGGCGGTCGTGTCGGGGACAGTCACGGAGCCAGTGGGACTTCCGGGCGTTATGACACTTGAGCCGCTCCCATTGACCACCGCCCCGGTGGCAGGAGCGCCGCCGGGGGCCAGGTTAGGCGTGAGATAGCTCCCGGTGTTCCTGGTATCCATGCTGGGTGTCCCAAAACCGGGTGGGATGAGGGCGGCGTTTTTGCTGACGTCCTCATTCTTTCTGGCGCCGCCGTCCGCCGTATGAACTACCTCCACAGAAGTGGGTTTGCCATAGTCCGGACCATCCGGAGCTTCAATGGTATATTCTAACGCGCTGGCAGGCAGGGCTATCCCCGCAGCAAGGCAGAGGGTAAGCATGGCTGTCATGGTTCGTTTCATGGTGTGTTCCTCCCATCAGGCGGACTCGCCGCCATCATCGTCCGCCTCACGGCGGCGCCGGATGAAGACCGCCGCTCCGATCCCTGCGCCCGCCAGAGCCACAATGCCAAAGGGGACCAGGACGGCCGCCCAGTTGAACTGGGCGGGGAGCTGGTCCTCCGGGGCTGCCACAGGCTGGAGGGGCGTGCCCTCGAAGATAGCCACATACCGTGTCCGGTTCAGGGCGATCCGGCTGACCGTCCCGGTGTAGTCCGCCGTTACCGTGTAGCCCTTGACGTAGCTGCTGGTGGCGGAGCCGGTATAGGTGGCCACAGCGGTATAGCGGTCCCCCAGAGCGTAGCCGTCTGAGGTGGCGGTATTGTCTGTCTGCCAGTCGATATCCTTGAGCGTCAGGGTCTTTCCATTCTCCTCAATCGTCTTGGGGATGTACTGGGTATCCTGGCCCGCGAGATTGGGATAGGACCGGGTGGCGCTGATCTCTTTCGTAGAGCTTCCATACCCGGCCACCTCCACCCGGACGGTGTCCAGCTGGAGCGTCAGGGTGCCCATGAGTCCGTCATCGGTGACGAATTCACGCTCCTGGGGAAGCAGGGCGAGCACTGAGGCCATGTCCTTGTTCTTGCTGGGGAGAGAGACAGTCTCTGTATGCTGCCGCTCCTCATGCTCGGGGAGGTCCTGCTTAAGCAGGTCTGTGAGCGTGTAGCGGAAACCGTCCTGCTCAAAGTCGGACCGGGGGATACCGGCAGGATCCTCCTCCGGGGCCAGGTCATAGATCTTCTTCAGCTCCGTACCATCCTCGCTCCGGGTCACCGAGGTTGGATAGCAGACCGCCGCGGTCTCGGCGGCAAGGGCGCTGACCGGCAGGGCCAGGGTCAGCATCAGCGCCGCGGCGCAAAGGCTGAATGCTCGTTTCATGGATGACCACCTCCTTACATACTCTCGCTATTCTGCGTAGACTCGGCCTGGTACTCCTGCTGGCGCTGGGGGAGTTGATACAGGGCCTGCTCATAGGCGTCCAGCACCGCCTGACGGAACTGCTGGCGGAACTCCCTCTCGCTGGGGAAGCAGGCGTCCCGGTATCCGCCGCCTGTGCGGTAATCCGGCATGGAAATGAAGGGTCCGTTCCCCACGTCCACCACCTTCAGGCCCCGGATGGTGAAACAGCCGTTCAGATTGGCGGAGGCTTCCGCCAGGACCGGGCCGGAGGTATGGATCGCGTAGATGCGTACATTCACCTGTGTGGGCAGGACCGGTAAGCAATGCTCCTCCCGCGAGGAAATGACAGTGTTTTCTTCGTTCATGACAGCACTTCTCCTTTAGATTGTATTCTGGCAGGCGCCCTGTTTCGCGCGCCGTTCCAGTCGTCTGTATGCCCAGGGGGTGACCTCCTGGGTCCTGGGCTGGCCGTCCGCGGCCACAGCGTCCACCAGATACATCAGGACCAGCGGGTAGCGATAGTCCCGGATGTCGGACGCAGACCGCCGCTCCAGCTCCTCCGGCGTGAGCCAGCCCTCGCCGGCCACGCGCACCCGCCTGACCGCGCTGGCGCCATCCGGCAGGCGGACATCCTCCAGATGCTCCGGCAACGGCTCCGGGGCGGGAACGATCCGGTTGTGATCCAGGCAGTACCGGATGTCCAGATGGGTAACGACGGTCCGGGCTGTCTCGGCCGCCCGCGGCTCGGCCCTCCAGAGTGGCTGGACGATGCCGTCCGTCAAGAGGACGTCATGGCCTCTCCTGTCGCCGGGAAACAGAGGCAGGCAACGTACCAGCTGCAGGACCTGCACCCCATTGGACAGTCCAAACTCTTTCACTCTGTCATTGGGCAAACTGTAGTAATGCTCCAGCGCGTCCCGCCAGTTCAGGAACTGGGACAGCCGCCAGCCGGTCACGCCTTTGGGGTCATGCCCCAGCCGGAGATCGTCAATGGTATAAAAAGAAATCCTCATTTTCTTCTTGCTCCTCACTTCATCGTCATATCACCCATAGCTGGGTGCTCACTTTGCGTTTGTTCCATGCCTTTTAATTCCGCCAGTTTCTCCGCGGCCCAGTCCGGCAGAAACTGATCTTTCAGCACGCCCATAAAATCCGCCCGGTTCCAGCGGGTCATCTCCCCGTCGCCCAGGCAGGTACAGCGGATGGAGCGCCCAATGGCGTGGGGACTGCATCCAAAGCCGTCGTGGGCGTACCAGAGCATGGCGCCCTCATTCCAATAGGACTCTTTCAAGATGTCGGGAGAGAGGACCAGCACTTTGCCCTCGTAGTCCAGAGAGGAAAAGGAGTCTGGGTGGCAGTGCTCCGGTCCGAAAAGCCCAAGCGCCTGATACGCCTTGCAATACTGTGTGACAAAGCCATCCAGCACTGCCGGATGGCTCTCTACTACAAAATCGCTGTTGTGCCAGTGATCTGAGGGAATGCAAGTTCTCTTGGCCCATTGCTTATTCGCTTGGCTGAAGCGGCCATCCTGATCCTTTTGCTGGATCGTGTTTGACAGTACCCACGCGGTCCTTTTGTATCCATACTTTGCAATGACCTCATCCACACAGCCATTGTTCAGGCGCATCCCATCGAAGTTCTGGCGGATGCTCTCCTCAATGGCCCGCTTACAGGAAATATTGGCCTGGTGGCTGGCCCGCCAGAGCGCCAGTTCCCCCCGTTTCCGAGCCTCATTTGCGGAATAGGGATAGAGATACGTCTCAATCTCCATACACTACGTCTCCCAGAATCAGCCGCTCCTCCAATTCTCCGACACAGATCTCAGCGTCCCGGAACATCTCCAGCACCTCCTCCGGCACATCCCGCAGGTCATAGTCATAATCCGCTTCGGAGATGGTCACCGAGTGTTCACCCTCATCCACGCTGGCGCACAACTTGGCTTTTTCCGGGATGCCGGCTTCCTCCCGCAGATAGTCCGGCAGCTCCACCTCGTCCCCGCCCCCAAAGGGGCACTCTCCGTCACAGCCATCGCAGTGGCCGCATACTCTTGCCAGATGGACATGCAGGTCCGTGGCCAGCTTCTGGAGGGATCTGGCGGCGCGGAGCAGCTCCATGGCGGTCATGCGCTGCTTGAGCACCACCAGCGTGTCCTCCGAGGCGTGGAGCTCCACCTTGCCGCTGCTCTCAAAGCCAGAGAGCTTCATCGCTGCCGTGGGGATCTGGAGGCCTTTGGAAGTGGTTTCTTTTACAAATTTCATAGTCAGTCTCCTTCATATCAAAATCAAACAGATTCAGTTGGACCGAGGCCCGTTCCCGCTCATGCAGGTCGTAGTTGGCGATGAGCAGCTCGGCAAACTGGCAGTTGGGGTCATACCGCTGGCGGATGTTGTTCAGCCGGGTCACCGGCTCGATCTGGATGCCGGGGGCGTCGTACAGCTCCCGGACAAAGGGATCATCATTATAAGACAGCAGGAATTTCCCCTGAATGGACATCAGAGCATCCCGCAGACGGATGTGGTCTTTCTCTGTGAAGCCGTCCTCTCCGATATTTGAGTAGTAGCCCTCCGTGCAGTGGTAGGGCGGGTCGCAGTAGAACAGGCTCTCCGGCCGGTCGTAGTGCCGGATGAGCTTCTCAAAGTCCTTGTTTTCAATGACCACCCTGGCCAGACGGCGGTGGGCCTGCTCAATGAGCGGGAAATCCGCCCACAGATCGTGGGGCTGATTGCCGAAGCTGGTGAGGGCGGAGGCGTAGCTCTGGCGGATGATCTGATAGAACCACGCCGCCCGCTGGACTGATGTGGTTCCTTTTCGCCGCAGGGCCAGCCGCGCCCGGTCAAAATCCTCCCGTGCGTTCAGCACATACCGCAGGGAGCCCATGAGCAGGTCCGGCTTCTCCCGCACACAGCGGTACAGATTGGTCAGCAGGCCGTTGAAGTCGTTATAGACCTCAAAGTCGTTGCCGGGATTCTTATGGAACAGCACCCAGCCTCCTCCGCCGAAGACCTCAATATACCGCTCATAGTAGAGGGGAAACCGCCTGACCACCTCCTCCCGGAGCGCCTTCTTGCCGCCCACCCAGCTCATAAAGCTGTTCAAGAGCCATCACCCCCTTCCAGTGGGAGGCGGGTCTGGGCGGTGTCGAACACATCCAGCGACCGGGTCAGCCCACGGATCGCCGCGGCGATGCCGCCGATCCGGTGGGTCAGGTGGGCGATGGTAGCCCGCACCTCCTGCTCCGTGGCGGCGTAGAAGTAGCCGCTGCCATTGCTGGCGATGGGAACGCCCTCACGCCGCAGGGCGTTGACCGCGTCCCGCAGCTCCTTTCCCTTGATGCCAAAGGCACACTCCAGCTCCCGGCTGGTGGCGGCGTTGGAGGCGCCCGAATGGTAACGCTCCAGATGCTCTGCCAGCCGTTCCTTCTCCATGCTCGCTCCTTTCCGGGGCTGTCTTCCCGAAAATGGGCGCAAAAAAAGAAGGGGCCGTCGTCCCCATCGGGAAAACGGCCCCTATGTGTTAATAAATTGGTTACTGCTGTTCCATGTTCAGCCCCGCCTCCTCCGGGGAGCTCCAGTCACGAAGAAATTCCAGGTTATTTCTGGTGATGTAGGCGCTTTCGTCGGCGGTCAGGACATAGCCTGCCTCCTCCAGCAGATCCTCCCCATAGCTCTCTAAGTCGATGCAGCCGGAGTCCAGCAGTTCTTCAGATACCCCCGTCTCCAGCAACTTCCGCCTGCCGAAGTCCTTCAGGCCATCGCGGGGAACCCATTCATAGCAGTGCAGGTTCTGGCTGATGTCCAGGGCAAGACGGAGGTCACGGCAGTGCTCGAACTCCAGCGCAGCGGCAAAGCGTTCCATAAAGTGGGGCATTCCCTGCCCCTGCTCATCCAGAACATAGCCCAGATCGCTCCCGTCATTGACCAGTTCCAAGGCGCTGTCATACTGCTCCATCAGATTTCCCAGCTCCGGCAGGCTGCACCGGACATCCAGCAGCATACAGTTTTCCAGGCTTCTGGTTTTCAACTCATCCAAAGCCAGCGCCACCTCATCAGGCCGGTCGGTCATGGCGGAGTAGTCCGGCAGACGGAGCCACACCCCCTCCGGTACCGCCGAAGAGGCCAGCTTCACTTTCATACTCCAACCGTCATCCTCCGGGATGAGTCCCTGGCCGGTGTAACGAGGTGCGGAGGGGTGTTCCGGGTACTCCACATAGCAGTTTCCAACGAACAGGCCGGAGTGCCGGTCCTCATAGCGGCGGCCCAGCGCCTCCAGGTCCGCATAGTACATGGCGCGTTCCGGCAGATGGCTTTCGTGCCGTAGATAGAAGCTCCCCAGCTGCGCATAGCTCCCCGCGGGGAAGCAGATCTGGTAATCCTCCAGCGAAAGCAGGCAGTTGACTGCGTCCACGGCTACCTTCGGGTCCATGTGTAAAATGGCGGTTTGCAGTTCCCAGCCGGTCTTGCCCGCCAACTCCTCCAGCTTCCCGGTCCGCAGGATCGCCGCGGACAGTTGGTACTGTTCTTTAACAGAGAGCGTGTCAAGGCGCTCCATGATCCACCGCACGACAAACGCATGAATGATTGTCTACCACCAATTCTGTTTTCAGCTATTTTTA